>Ga0181521_10007213_pt1 | contig 11745 bp, 10 predicted proteins | sample PEATcosm2014_Bin_32_FD_119764 | JGI IMG/M metagenome (GOLD analysis project Ga0181521, IMG submission 119764) | Peatland microbial communities from MTU Mesocosm Facility, Houghton, MI, USA - PEATcosm2014_Bin02_60_metaG | ecosystem: Environmental > Terrestrial > Soil > Wetlands > Peat | place... | reverse complement strand
CGAGGGCGAACCACCCTTGCTGTGCTACACCGGTTATTGAGATCGTAGACGGCCAAAGCGCCCGACATCGGTCGGGCGCTTGAGGCCCGGGAGGGCCGACAGCGGCTCTCCTGCAAAAGTGAATGAGATACGTGGGCTGGTCAAAAGACCAGCCCACGTGTCGAATAGAATAAAGGCGGAGAGGGTGACAACGTCGTTTGCGAGCGTCACTTTCAGGCGGAGCCGAAGCGCCGGCAAGCCAAATCCCAACCATCCAAATTCCGGCAACCGCAAGATAGGTCAATCGGTCGTTCCCGCCGATGTGGGAGGTGGGCCTTTTGCGCCGACAAGAGCCGCCTTGGCGAAGAGTGTCGCCGGACGCTGAAAGTCAAAGGCTGGTGGCGGGCGTGACAGGGAAACACGAATTTGACTTCACGTTTGCAGCGGGGAACGTCATGAGAATATGGGTCACAGCGATGGTGTTGTCGGCGCTGGTGTTCCGGGCCGGAGTGGCAGCCGCAGGTGTGATTTTGCAACAGGAGCAAGTCATCAAGCGCGCATCCGGCACCTTCAAATTGGACCGGACCATTCTTCTGGAGGGCCACAGGGGCAAGATCGTAGACAAGTTCGAGTCGATGGTCGTGGACTTCGATCAGGCCAGAACGCTGATGATTCATCCCCACGCGAAGAACTACTACGCAACGGGATTTCCGCCCCCCCGGCTGTTGGCAACTCTGATCACCAGGGTGCTTGTTCCTCCGATGGTCAACTACGCGAAGACCGGAAAGCGCAGAACGATCGCGGGGTATCAGTGCGACGAATACAGCGGCTCGCGAAAGTTCGCGACGGTGACCTACGATGATGTCGGGTGCTTCTCCACGGAGGCGCCAGGGGCAAAAGAATACGACACGTTTGAGAGGGGGCTGATCGTGAAACTCGATCCCGATCCGAAGAAGCCCCTGTCGAAGCTCGCAGTCCCGGACGGCATCCCGCTCGCGATCGAAACCAGGATCGAAATTGGCCCCAACCCGCCGCCTGCGGCATCGGAGAGGCAGGCCACAACGGGAACGCCGACGCCGACGGCGCCGAAACCGGCCCCACCGGGAGAGCCAAAGATGCCGCCCGCAAACGAAGTCGGAACGGCCGAGGTCGTGACCCTTACCGTATCGAGCGTCAAGGAGCAGTCGATTTCCTCCGCCGAGTTCAATCCCCCGGCAGGCTACCAAAAGCAACGCGCGCCCACGATGGGGCTCGGTCACTAACTCCCGCTGAGCCGGAACTTGCCCCCGGGGCAGCGCGCGCCTGGAGCGGCGAGCGATGTTGTTCGTGGTGATTTGGTGGAGGGTGAAAGGCGGGGACGGAACGGGGCGGGCGAGCGGGCTTCAAGGAGTTGAGGCTGCGGCTTGAGCGCGCGAGGCGGGCGCGCTTGCCACTATCCCGGCCGACGCGATGCGCTCAAGGTGCTCGATCAGGCCGGAGTATACTATCGCTGCGTCGAAGCGCCGGTCGAAAAGGGCTCGCGCCCGGCGGCCCATCGCGGCGCGTTCTTCGGGGTTGGCGGCGAGATAGGCGATCGCGTCCCTGAGCGATCCGGCGTTGCCGGCCTGGTACTGAATACCAATATTCTCGGCGCTGAGCAGCGCTTCCAGCTCGCCGGGCAGGGACGAGACTATAGGCAGTCCGGCGGACATATATTCGTACGGCTTATACGGCATCGATTGCGTCGCGGACAGTGCGTACGGAGCCAGGCCGATGTCCGAGATCTGCAGCAGCGTCTGAATTTCATCTTTACTCAACCAGCCTGGAAATGTCACGTTGGGCAGGTTCCCGGCCCGGGTTGTGAGCGCCGGCCTCTTGTCGCCATCGCCGGCAAGCACGAATTGAATCGGCGCGTGATCCTCACGCGCGAGCAAAGCCGCGGCGCCGACTGCGGTTTCCAGATCGTATGACACGCCGAACGTGCCGACGAACGATGCGATCAAGTTGTCCCGGCCGATAGCATGGGCCGTGCACAGCCGGTCGATCCTTGCCGAGAGCTCGGGCTCGGCCACTGCCGACGGGGTCGGATAGCCGAGCGGAAATACCGCGTCCGCCGGCGTTCTGCCGCGGCCGGCGTGGCTCAACGCCCAACCGAGGAAGCTCTCGGAAACGGCGGTGACGGCAGTGGCATTGCGGAATGTCCATCGCGTCCGCGCGAATTCGCGCCGGAGCAGAATCCGCGCCGCGGGTTTGAGCGGCTTGGGGAGGTTACTCAGGTATGACTCGGGCCAGATGTCATTGACGTCGACGATCACCGGCACGCCGCGGCGAAGACCAATCTCGACGCAGCGCTCGGCAAGCTCCGGCGTGGGCATGCAGCAGAAGATCAGGTCAGGGGTGCTGTGCTGCGCGGCTTCGGCCGCAAACGTCCTTGCGATGGCGCGGTTGTGCTGGATGCGGGCGAGCGAGAGGTTGCGCTTGTAGGCGGGAGCGTGAAGCAGGCGAATGGTGAGACCGGGCTTGATCGCTAGGGTCGTGGACTCAGGGAATCGGTGGACCTTTCGGTTGTGATCGAAAGTCGCGGCCCACCAGAGCACCTCGTGACCGGCCGCAGCCAGCCGATCGGTGAGGATTCCGCATCGCAGCTCGCGGCTGCCCGCGTCGATCGGCAGCGGCTCTCCAATCTCGACAATCCAGACGCGCATTCGAGTAGGTCTTCAGGCCGCGAGGCCGCCGACCAGCTCTCTTCGGTCAGCCCAGCCGCGCCAGACGCGCGCAGGCCGCTTCGAGCTGGTCGTCGTCCTTCGCAAAGCAGAGCCGCAGCAGCGAGCGCCCGCCATCGCCATGATAGAAGGCTTCGCCCGGTACCGTCGCCACCCCGGTTCGCGCGAGCAGGTTCATCGCCTTCTCTTTGCTGCCGTGGCCCGCAAGCCGCGACGCATCGGCGAGCACGTAATAGGCGCCTTGCGGGACGAATGGAGTCAATCCCACCCGGTCGAGGGCGTCGCAGATCAGGTCGCGTTTGCGCTGGTACTCGGTTGCGAGCGATCGGTAGAAGGCGGGCGTAAGCTCGGTGAGCCCCATCGCGACGCCATACTGTAACGGCGCCGGCGCGCACACGTAAACCAGGTCGCTCATGTGGCCGATAATCTCGGCCCATCGCGGCGCGCACACGCTGTAGCCGACACGCCATCCGGTGATGCTGAAAGTCTTGGAGAAGCCGGAGATCGTTATGGTCCGCTCGGCCATCCCCGGAATCGATCCCGGGCTGACGTGAGCGCGGCCGTCATAGAGGAAGTATTCGTAGATTTCGTCGGTGAACACGAACAGATCGTGGCGCGTGGCGATCTCGGCGATCCATTCGAGCTCGGCGCGAGCGAACACCTTGCCCGAGGGATTAGCCGGGGTGTTGATCATTATCCCCTTGGTGCGCGGCGTGATTTGGCGCTCGAGGTCGTCGGGCGTGAACGACCAATCGGGCGGGCGCATCGTGACGAACGACGCGGCCGCCCCGACTGCCTCGATCGTGTTGAGGTGATATCCGTAGTACGGCTCGAAAAGGACGACTTCGTCGCCGGGGTCGAGCAGCGCCAGGCATGCGCAATAGAACGCGCCGGTCGAGCCGCCGCTCACCGTGATCTGGCTATCCGGGTCGGCGTCGATCAGGTTGTATTCCTTCATCTTGAACGCGATCGCGTGGCGGAGCTCGCGGATCCCGTCGAAGCGGGTATAGCTGTTGAGGCCCTGGTCGATCGCGGTCCGGGCGGCGCTCCTGACCGGCGGCGGAACCTCGGTGTCGCAGACGCCCTGGGCAAGATTGATTCCGCCGGCCTTTTCGCATTCCAGCGTCATCACGCGGATTTCCGCCTGCGTGATTCGATCGGCGCGCCTGGCGAGAGACAGAGTCACGTTGCTATTGGCGGAAGAACTCGCGGCCGAAGAACTCGCGGATAGTCCGCACCACAAACTCTACCTGTTCGGGGGTGGTCTCCGCGCTCATCGGCAGCGAGAGGACCTCGGCGGAAATCGCTTCGGTCTCGGGAACTCCGGGATTCTTAAGCCCGAGTCCCTGGTGTTCCCACATCGGTTTGCGCCATTGCGCGAGCGTCTCGACACCCTCACGCGCCAGGAACGCGCGCAACTCATCGCGGCGGCCGGTGCGCACGACATAATTCTGGAAGCTGTCTTTCTGCCGCTCCTGATTGAAGTGGGGCAGGCGAAGATCGCCGGCGCCTTCCAGCCCCTTGCGATAAAGCGCGGCGATTTTCCGGCGATGCTCCACCCAGTCGGGCAGATGGCGCAGCTTCACGCTCAAGACCGCGGCCTGCACGTTGTCGAGCAGTGCAGTCTGGCCGTGATAGAAAAATTCTCCCGTTTCGCGATCCTCGCCGTTGTACCGCAGCAGGGTCGCCATTCGCGCGACCCCTGGATCGTTGGTCGTCAGAGCGCCGCCGTCGCCGAACCCGCCCAGCATCTTGAACGGATAGAAGCTGAAGCATCCGGCGATCCCGAAACTGCCGGCTTTTTTCCCGTCGAAGGTCGCGAGCAGCGCCTGAGCGGCATCCTCGACCACCGCGAGCTTGTGCTTTGCGGCGATCGTCATGATCCGGTCCATGTCGCCGATTCGGCCGTTCAGATGCACCGGCAGGAGCGCCTTGGTCCTGGGGGTAATCGCCCGCTCGATCAGGTCCGGATTCATGTTGTAGTCCGGGCTGACATCGATGAGTACGGGAGTCGCGCCGCAATGGATAATCGCCGAGACGGTGGCGACGAAAGTGTGAGCGACGGTGATTACCTCATCGCCCGGCCCGACCCCCGCGCCCATCAGCCCGAATAGCAGCGCGTGATATCCGCTATTGAGACCGACCGCGTACTTCACTCCGATGAATCGGGCGAAGCTTTCCTCGAAATCTCTGAGTTGCTGCCGGCAAATCAGATCGCCCCTGGTCAGGCAATCGACGATCGCACCGTCGATCTCCGCTTTCAGGTTGCGATAGTGAGTACGTGGATCTACGAACGGTACCTTGTACGCCATCTGCTTCCTTGTTTCCTCAGGCGTAACGCCGCCTGACCGCGGCCGGCTTGGCATCGAGCAAGGCCAGGACCTGTTGCACGATCGCCGGCTCCGAGAGCCCGTACCGCGCGCGCAAATATTCCTGGCTTCCGACGTATTTGGCAAACTCCGAGGGCAGCCCGATCCGCTTGAAGCGCAGCGGTGAGATACCCGACTCGGCCAGCACTTCAGCCACTGCCCCGCCCAGGCCGCCCAGGACGCTGTGCTCCTCAACTGTGACGATTGCGCCGGTCTCACCCGCGGCGCAGGTTATCGCCGCTTCGTCGAGCGGCTTCAGCGTATGCATGCTGAGCAGGCGTGCGCTGATTCCGCGTTCTTCGAGCAGATCGGCAACCTTCGCGCAGGTCTGCAGCATCGCGCCCGTCGAGACCAGAGTGACGTCCGCACCGTCGCGCAACTTGATCGCCCTGCCGAGCTGAAACTCGATCGGGCCGGTGTGGACGGCCGCTTCTCCCGCCCGGCCGAGCCGCAGGTAAGCGGGACCGGGCGTGATAGCGATCGCGCGAGTCGCGTGCACGGTCTCGATCGGATCCCCGGGCGCCACTACCGTCATTTCCGGCAGCGCCCGCATGATCGCGAGATCCTCGGTGGCATGATGCGTCATGCCGAGCGCGCCGTACGAGAAACCGCCTCCCACCGTAACCACCTTGACGTCGGCGCGATGATAGCAGACGTCGTTGCGGATCTGCTCGAGGCATCTGAGCGTGGGGAAATTCGCAATCGAGTAGGTGAAGACCGTCTTGCCCGACATCGCGAGGCCGGCCGCGATTCCGGTCATGTTTTGCTCGGCGACGCCGACATTGAGAAACCGGCCGGGAAACCGCTTCGCGAACGGTTCGACCACCCCGAAACCGAGATCGGCGGTAATCAGATTGATCCGCGGGTTGTCGCCGGCGGCTTCGAGCAGGGCGTTGAAGAAGGCGCTCCTCATCGATCGGGTTCCGACTTGGCGGGTTCCAACTCGGCGCGCTCCAACTCGGCGATCGCCAGATCGAGCTCGCGGTCGTCAGGCGATCGATAATGCCAGAGCACCTTGTCCTCCATGAAGCTGACGCCTTTGCCCTTTACGGTGTGAGCAATGATACATGTCGGCCGGCCCGCCGCTAAGGGAACCGCGGCCAGGGTGTCGCGCAGTTTATCGACATCATGGCCATCGATTTGCCTCACGCCCCATCCAAAAGCCGCCCACTTGGCCTCGAACGGCTCCAGGTCGAGAGTTTCCTTCACGCTGCCGAGACTTTGAATCTTGTTGTAGTCGATAATCGCGATCAGGTTGTCGAGGTGATGATGCCCCGCGAACATCGCTGCTTCCCAGGTCGAGCCCTCGTCACACTCGCCGTCGCTCAGCAGGGCGAAGACGCGATAGCTCAGGCCGTCCTGCTTGCCGGCGAAGCTCATCCCGGCCGCGATCGGAAGGCCGTGGCCAAGCGATCCGGTCGAAGCTTCGACGCCGGGGACGCCGCGATGGGTTACGTGACCGGCCAGCTTTCCGCCGTCCTTGTAAAAGGTCTTGAGCCATTCGAGCGGGATGAAGCCGCGTTCCGCGAGCACCGCGTAGAGCCCCGCACACCCGTGGCCCTTGCTCAGGATCAGCCGGTCGCGCTGGGGCCATTGCGGGCGCGCGGGATCGACCCGCAGTTCCGCTCCGTAAAGCACCGCCAGAATTTCGGCCATCGAGAGCGAAGTCCCGACGTGCGAGCTCCGGGCCTCATGAGTCATCCGGACCACTTGCGTCCGGATACGCCTGGCCAGCAGCTCGAGCCGGCGTCGCTCGTCATCTCTTGAGCTGCCTGGTTGCGGGTTGCTTTGCGGCGCGATGGCGGGACTCGCAGGCGGAACGCCCCGCGCCCCTCGGTCCGAACTGCTCATGACACAATCTCCAGCGCGGCAGCGCTCGTCTTCGCAAGCTTCCAGATTAGCTCAAATCGCGGCCTGCGGCTGTAGAGTTTTTGCGCGACCGGGGGCCGCGGAAAACGGGAGGGTGGGGCAACGGGAGGGGCGGGGCTCAGCCGTCGAGAACACTGAGAGCGGCGGGCTTCCGGCGCAGAACGATCGCGAGCAGGGTCTGCACCACGATCGAAAGGTCCACGAGGAACGAATGCTTTCGCGCATACTCGAGCTGCAGGCGCACCTTGGTGGGCCTGATCTTTTCGAGATAGAGTTTCTCAGGGTCTGCGCTTCCGGCCAGCACCGCCCCTTCGTCGCTGTTCCACAGCGTCGCCCAATCGGTGATACCGGGCCGCAGGTTGAGAATCTTTCTTTCCTCTTCGTCGAACATCGCGACGTATTGCGGGACTTCGGGCCGCGGACCGACGATACTCATCTCGCCGCGCAGCACGTTGATCATCTCGGGGAGCTCGTCGAGCTTGTACTTGCGGAGCAATCTGCCCGGCCGGGTGATTCGAGGGTCTTCGTCGGCCGTCGACGGACCGCCGATCTGTTCGGCATTCGGCACCATCGTTCGGAACTTGTAAACGCGAAACGGCTTGCCGAATCTTCCCGCTCTAAGCCCGCGGTAGAAAACCGGACCCCGATCCGAGAGCTTGACGAGCAGCGCTATCGCCAGCATCACGGGCGAGAGCACCAGCAGCGCGAGAGCGGAGCACAGCAGGTCGAACGTGCGTTTAAGCATTCATGCCGGCTCCGAATCCAATCCGAACGATCCCGGGCAGGCGCCTAACATCGCCGCCCGACTGCGTATAATATCTTGAAACGGCGCGCCTGCGACAGATCGTCCAGCAGAGCCGGCGGCTGAAACCCGGCCAGGTCGTCGCTCAACTCGCGCGGTACCGGCGTCAGCGGTCCCAGGAAAAACCGTTTCAGCGGCTCCTTTGCCTTCATGGTCTTCGGGATCAGGTTGGCCGATACCGCGGCCCGCTTGATCGCCGCTACGACGCGGCCCCTGAGTCCGCCGTGGACGGCGGGAAATGCAACGTAAATCCGGGGCTGGAAGTTTCCGGCCGAAAGCAGCTCGCCCAGCTCACGGGCCGAATAGTAACTTGTGCTATAGGGACTCGGGTTGAACCCGGCGCATTCCTTGTTGGCCGTGCATATAATCAGTTGGCCTCCCTGACGCAGCACTCGCGCCGATTCGGCGACGAATCGGCGGGCGTCGCGGAGATAGTAAATAGCCTCATACAGCACGATCAGATCGAAGCTCGCGTTGCGAAACGGCAGCCCATGAGCGTCGAGCCTGAGCAGAGCCACGCGTGATTTGTAATGCGATGCCGCATCCCTGATCAGACTCTCCGTGAGGTCGCCGCCTACTACGCGCCGGGCCCCCTTGTTGGCCAGATAACCGAGGCCGAAGCCGCTCCCACAGGCGACTTCAAGGACGTCCTTGCCGTAGCAGAGCGAAGCGGCAAACCCGTAGCGCGAAACCTGCATCGCGAGCGCCTCACGGGTGATCCGGACGCCGGCGATCTCCGCGACGGCCCTGAAATCGTCCACGCCAGGCTCGGAAACTTCAGCCAACCCCAAGCCCTGATCCATGCGAGACAGCTTGCGAGAAACCTTGGCAGGTCTCAGTTGGGCTGCGGCTTGTGAGGAGCCGCCAGCATGAACACCCCCACCCAGGCTTGCCACTTGAGCACTGGAATACGCAGCAGCATCGAATCCAGCGCCCCCAGCGTCTTGCGCATCGGTTCGAACAAGCCCGAGTTCCGAAACGGCAATGCCAGCAGCGTCGCCAGGTGAAAGAATTTCAGGACTTCGACCCGGTCGAAATATCTGCTGGCGGCGAAGATCTCGCTCTTGCCCAGAATGTGCTCGGCCTCCCAGGCCGTGCGCAGATGCGGCGTGAGCTTGCGGTACAGATGAATCGCCATATTGTGCCGCAATGCTTCAGTAGCTATGACGACCCCGTCGGGTTTGACTATTCGCGCGAGCTCGCGGTAGGCCTTGGGCAGGTCCAAATGATGAAGCACGCCGTTGATCAACACCATATCGAAGAAGCTATCGGGAAATTCAGTTGCCTCGGCGTCCATGACCTGAAACTTGACCGAATCACCCAAACCTTCCTGCCCGGCCAGGGCCTGGGCGCGCTCGATCGAGACCGGTGAGATGTCGATTCCGTACGCTTCGGCGCCGGCCCTCGCGAGCCTTCTTGCGGTTGTGCCATATCCGCAGCAGTAGTCGAGTACCCGCTTTCCCCTGGTCCGGCCGGCGGCGAACTGGTCGACAAATTCCTCGTTGCTGCGGAAGATCGCATAGAATTTGTCATTGGTATGGAGCTCCTGGTCGGCGGCGAGCTCGCCACGGAGCGCATCATGGAACTCGCGTTCCGTTTCTTTCCGGTCCGCGGCTGCTGCTTTTGTCATGGAGTTTGCCATTCCGTCGAGACTCAAAGTGCCGGTATATGAAGTCTGAATTTAATTCCGAAGCGGCCGGTTGGCGCGGGTCGAGCTCGCGGCCAGAGCCTCGCCTGAACTCACGGCGGCGATACGCCGTCGCGGCGTCCGGCGGATAGGTCTTGGGATCGCAAGAGCCGCCATGATTTGCTCATCAAAGTCGCTCTTATAGGTCAGTGAATCGTCGCACTCGGCGAGCAGGCGTTCGTTGTGGTAGTGAGAACTGTTGTAATTGGTAATGCGCCGGGCCTCGAAGGCTCGCTTGAACTCCATGATGCCGTCATCGAGTTCGTACTGGCTGCGAAACTCAGCCAGCTTGAAAAACTTGGCGAAGCTGACCCGGTAGTTGCGGCGGTCGGCGTTGTCGATATGCTCCACGCGGGTGGCGGGGAAGACTTGGCTGATCTTCCGGCCGACGTCGGCCAGCGTGTGGTTGAGACGCGGATCGCCCACGTTGAAGACCTCGCCGCTGACCCGTTCCAGCGGCGCCTCGAGAAGCAGGCCGATAGCTCGGGCGGCGTCGGCCACGTGAATGAACGGACGCCACTGCTGCCCGTTGTAAATCGTTATAACGCCCTCCTGGAAAGCCTTCGCACAGAGGAGGTTTACGACCAAATCGAACCGCGGCCGATAACCCAGGCCGAAAACCGTCGCGAACCGGACCACTGTCGAATGAAGGCCCCGGCCGGATTCCTGCAAGAGCACTTGCTCGGAATCCACCTTGGTCCGCGCGTACAGGGAAAGCGGGAACAACTCGGCCTGCTCGTCCACTTCGAAATTGGTTGCTCCGTAAACGCTGCAACTCGAGGCAAATATGAAGCGTCCAACCCGATGGCCCTTGCAGACCTCGATCAGCATGCGAGTGGCGGCGTAATTGACCTCGCGGGCGTGTTCCGGCTGACGTGCACAGGCCGGGTCTCCGACGATCGCCGCGAGATGGATGACCGACTCGACGTCCTCCATCGCCGCCACGACATCGCTGATGTTGCGGGAGTCGCCTTCGACCAACTCGAAATTCGGGTGGCCGGCGAGATCCTTTACCGGCGCCGCGCCATATAGCAACGCATCCAGGACCCGGACGCTGCGGCCCTGCTCGAGCAGCCTGCGCACCAGCACGCTTCCGATATAACCCGCGCCGCCAACCACCAGGACTTTATGGTCGCGAGGCGAAACCACAGCCAATGCCGGTGCTTTGGCCACCACTTCGAAATACTTGTCGAATTCGTTCTTGAGGATGCGGGCGAGCGATACCCCGAGCGCGGCGAAGACTGCGAAAAGCAGCGTGACCCCGCGCCCGAGCAGCCCGTCCATCCCTCGGGAGAGGAAAAAGTCCGCGGTCAGAAACAGCGCTACGCCAATGCCGACGCCGCGCAGAATGACGAAGGCCTTGTAGTTACTGCGATAGGCGCGTGAACGAGTATAGAATCCGCTGAGCGCGAAAGTGACTATAAAGATCGGGGCCAGCAGCCAGCAGAATTTGACATAGCATGCCGTGAATGCCGCCAACAGCGCATGCGGCTCGGCCGGGTTCTTGAGATAAAATCCGTGGTAGTCAGCGGAAATCACGAACGCCGCCAGCAAACTCAAGTGTATAACAGCCAGATCGACGAGAACGCGGGGCAGAATTTCCCGCCATCGCAGATATTTACCGAACCTGGACATCATCACGTTACCTCCGCGCGAGCCCAACCCGTCATAGTGCGCGCATGTCGCCGGCGCCCCGGATGGCGGCGACGTCGACCTGATAGTCCGGCAGTGCAGTGATTTCCTGAGAAAGATCGCAGTGAAGGTAGAACCGAAATCCCAGAGATTGAAGCAGGCTTCCTACCGCGGGCACATCGGCGCCCAACTGGGGATGCAGATCGAGTAGAACGATCGCATTGTCATTCGAGCGGATTGTGTCGAGGGCGCCGCGCAGCACCGGCAGTTCCCAGCCTTCGACATCGATCTTGATCATGTCGATTTTAGGCCCGCCGATTTCGCGAAGCACCGAATCCAGGGTCCGCGTCATCACCGTTTTGGCGCCGAAATCGTCGTAGATGCCGGCGACCAGCGTGTTCTGGCCGCTGAGAGGCCCCAGGTGCAATTGGACCGGTCCTTCAGTGTCGCCCAGGGCCACATTATAGGCGCGAACGTTGCGATACTGGTTGAGCGCGATGCTGCGCTCGAGCCACTGAAAGTTGGTGGGCTCGGGCTCGAACGAAAATACGGCGCCGCGATCTCCTACCAGGCGCGCGGCGATTAGCGTAAAGTCGCCCTTGTTGGCGCCGGCATCGACGAAGCTCATGCCGGGACGCAAGAGACGCTCGATAAGCCGCCGCTTCCGTACTTCATACTGGCCGAGCGCCCGCTCCACCATCATTT
>Ga0181521_10007211_pt1 | contig 11748 bp, 12 predicted proteins | sample PEATcosm2014_Bin_32_FD_119764 | JGI IMG/M metagenome (GOLD analysis project Ga0181521, IMG submission 119764) | Peatland microbial communities from MTU Mesocosm Facility, Houghton, MI, USA - PEATcosm2014_Bin02_60_metaG | ecosystem: Environmental > Terrestrial > Soil > Wetlands > Peat | place... | reverse complement strand
GCTCTGGGCCATCGCCGGGCTGGGAGCGGTGACCGCCGCGATGCCCCTCCCGAATTCCCCGGAGGGGTCGGGGCTGGCGGCGGGGCTGCGCAAGGAGTTCGACCGGCTCGGCATCCCGCTGCAGATGCGCTTCATGCACGGTTCCGGTCAGCGTGTCGGTGCTCTGGAGGAGGGACGCGCCGACTTCGCCGTGCTCTCGGCCGGGGCCGCTGCCAGCGCCCGTCAGGAGGCCCGGGCGGATGACTGGATCGAGTGCGACCTCGGTGCCCACTCCTACTACGGCCAGGGGTCGCTGGTGGTGCTGATGCGGCCCGGACTGGACGTGGGGGACGGCGAGGCGATCTCCACCGTGGGCATCGATCGGGAGTCGTACGACCACGCGCGGCTCACCCTGGCGGAGTTCCCCGGGTCGGGTGCACTCCGGTACGAGGAGCACCCCTATCCGCGCCTGCCCGCGGCGGTGGCGGGGCGCGAGATCGACGCGGCGGTCTGGCACCGGACGGCGCTCCCCGTCCCCCTAGAGCTGCTCGGGGTCACCTGGCGGCCGCTGGAGCGACCCGAGGCGGTCGAGGCGAGCGAGAGCCTCAGCCGGGCGGTGGCGATGGCCGTGCACGCACGAGCCGAGGTCGCCGCCCTGCTTCGCCATCTCGACGCCGGGCGCATCCAGGACGTCCAGGGGCGGGTCATGCGCGGGGAGATCCCGCTGGTCTTCTGAGCCTCGCATGCCGCGCGAGACCCTCAGCCCGGCGTCGCCGTTCCCCACTCGCCGCCAGGCTCAGCTGATCCTCGACACGCTTCACCAAGCCGGGTGTCCGACGGGGCTGAAGGTGGCCGGCGTCGCGGCGCCGCGGGTCCTCAACACCTACGCTTTCATCAAGATGGGCGTGGACCGGATTGGCACGAGGTCGGCTCCCGAGATCGTCGATGCGCTCCCTCGGGTCCAGAGTGAGCTCTTCGTGGATCTGCCGGGGGCGGTCGGCTGAGCTCCGTGGTTTCGGGAGCTGAAAGGCCGGGTGGAGGCGAAGACCGCGGGACGTGGCGGGATACTCTGGACTGGTGGCGTGACGCCGTCCTCTACCACGTCTACGTCCGCAGCTTCGCCGACTCGGACGGCGACGGGGTCGGCGACCTCCCCGGGCTGACCGGCCGTCTCGACCACCTGAGCTGGCTGGGGGTGAACGCCATCTGGCTCTCCCCGACCTCGGTGAGCCCGGACGCCGACTTCGGCTACGACGTCAGCGACTACCACCGGGTCCAGCCATCGCTGGGTGGCGATGCGGCCCTCGACGCGCTGATCGCCACGGCCCACGAGAGGGGCATCCGGGTGCTCCTGGATCTCGTCCCCAACCACACGAGCGTCGAGCATCCGTGGTTCGTGGAGGCCCGGGCGGGGCGAGGCGCGCCGCGCCGGGACTGGTACGTCTGGGCGGACGGTCGGGGGGCGGCCCCGCCCAACAACTGGCTGAGCGACTTCCGGGAGCGCGGTTTGCCCCGCAGCGCCTGGACCTTCGACCCGCCCAGCGGTCAGTGGTATCTGAGCTCCTTCCTTCCCGAGCAGGCGGACCTCAACTGGCGGAACCCCGCGGTCCGCGACGAGTTCCTCGACATCCTGGCCAGCTGGTTCGCCCGCGGCGCCGACGGGGTGCGCATCGACGTGGCCCACAAGCTGGTCGTCGACGACCGGCTTCGCGACAACCCACCCCTCCACCCCGACGACGATCCGGTGAGCCGGAACCGGGGTCAGCGCCAGCTCATGAACGCCGAGCGCCCCGAGCTCCACGACATCCTCCGCTCCTGGCGCCGCCTCGCCGGCTCCCTCGACCCTCCCCGGCTGCTGCTGGGGGAGACCTACGTGGGCGCCGTGGAGCGGCTCGCCCCCTTCTACGGAGCCGGCGACGAGCTGCAGCTCGCCCTCAACATCCCCTTCCTCAGCACGCCGCTCACCGCCGCGGCGATGCGCACGAGCGTGGAAGCGACCCTGGCCGCCCTGCCGTCGTGGGCGTGGCCGCTCTGGTGCGGCTCCAGCCACGACGACGGTCGCCTGGCCAGCCGCTGGTGCGGCGGGGACCAGGCGCTGGCGCGCTGCGCCCTTCTCCTCCTGCTCACCCTGCGGGGGACCCCCCTCCTCTTCTACGGCGACGAGATCGGCATGACCGACGTCGAGGTCCCGGCGAACCGGCGACGCGACCGGGGCGGTCGTCGCGACCCGGCTCGGACGCCGATGCAGTGGTCGGCCCAGCCCGGAGGCGGCTTCACCCGCCCCGGGGTCACCCCCTGGCTGCCCCTCGGGGATTGCACCGGGAACTCCGTCGCCGGCCAGCGAGCGGACCCGCACTCGACGCTCCGCTTCTGCCACGACCTGCTCGCGGCGCGGGCGGACCGCGACGAGCTGCGCCGGGGCGAGATGACCTGGCTGCCGTCACCGGAGGGCGTCCTGGCCTGGCGGCGCGGGACGGCGCATGCGATCGCCGTCAACCTCACCGACAGCCCGGTGGAGGTGTCGGGGATCATCGGGCGGGTGGTGGTCGGCACCGACCGCGCGCGGGCCGGCGAATCGCTGCCGGGGCGGACCCTGCTCGCCCCGCGCAGCGGCCTGCTCGCCGACCTCGGGTAGTGCACCGGCCCTGGCGGAGGCGCAGCCCCTCGCCGCCTGAGCTGCCGTGATTGCTGGCCGAGGGGTCGCGGAAGGACGAGCACTACCAGGCCAGTTCGCCCACGTCCTCCTGGAAGGTGCCGGTGGGGCCGTCCGTGCCGATGGTGGCCATGCGGACGATGACCTTGGCGCTCTCCTCGACGGGTCGGCCGCCGCCTCCTCCTCCGAGATCGGTGGCGGTGTGGCCGGGCTCGACCGCGTTGAACCGGATGTCCGGCAGCGCCTTGGCATACTGGAGAGTGAGCATCGAGACGGCGGCCTTGCTCGCGCCGTAGACGATGGCGGGAACATGGAATGCGGGCCGCTCTGGATTGGTGACGGCCCAGAACGAGCCGAGGGCGCTGGAGACGTTGACCACGACCGGATTCTCGGGTGGCAGCGGCGCCTCGAGCACCGACCCCCACGGCCCGCAGCACCCCCTCATCCAGCTCGGTCAGCGCGCCCAGCACCAGGTCGGCCTCCGCATACGCTGGATCCCCCTTCAGCAGCGGATCCGGGATGGCGATGCAGCGCATCCCCGCCGCCCTCACCGCCCGCACCCCGCTCGGCGAGTCCTCGATCGCCAGGCAGCGCGAGGGGCTCACACCCAGGCGGCGGGCCGCGGTGAGGTAGACGTCGGGGGCCGGCTTGCTTCGCGCCTCGTCCATCGCCGAGCAGCGCACCTCGATCCACTGGAGGCCCAATCTCTCCGTGACCGCCTCGATCATCCGTCGCGGTGACCCGGAGGCGATCGCGATGGGGAGCCCCCGGCGGCGGAGCAGGGCGATCGTCTCGCCCACCCCGGGCATCGGCGCCCCGGTGGCGGTGACCTCCGCCGCCACCAGGTCGACGATCCGTTCCTCGACCTCCGCGTCGCTGAGCCGGCGCGCCCCGTCCCTCGGGGCCGGCTCCCGGAGCCGCCAGACCGGCACCACCGCCTCGATGGTCTGGCCGGTCGAGCCCAGCAGCTCCTCCTCGGTCAGCTCGACCCCGAGCGTGGTGAAGACGGCCACCTCGACCACCCGCCACACCGGCTCGGTGTCGATGAGCAGGCCGTCCATGTCCAGGACGACAGCCTCGATCGGGGGGAGGCTCACACGGTGACCGCGGAAGCTGCGCGGATCCTCCCCGCTCTCTCCACCAGGGCCCGGGCCCTGGCCGGGTCGACCGGGTTCCAGGTGATGCCGCCGACCTTGAGGCTGGTCCCGACGATGACGCCGTCGGCGACCGCCAGGATCTCGTCGAGCCGCTCCGCCTGGACCCCGGTGTTGGCGAAGACCGGGGTGTGGGGGACCGCCTCCTTGGCCGCCAGCAGGTCGCTCATCGCGAACGGCACGCCGGCCTCGGGCCCGCTGATCAGGATCGCGTCGACGCCCAGGAAGCTCGCGCTCTTGGCCCGCTCCGCCACGCTGCGGGTGCCGATCGTGCTGCTGAACTCGGGGGTGATGTTGTCGAAGATGGCGACGTTCCCGGCGCCGATGTTCTCGCGGTATGCGGCGAGATCGCCCAGCGCCGGCGCGATCAGGCCCATGTCGCTCTCGTAGACGCCGGTGAACACCTCGCGGACAAAGGTCGCGCCGACCGCCCGGGCCAGGGCCAGCGTCGCCCTGGCGTCCCAGAGGATGTTGACCCCGAAGGGCACTCGGATCGACGAGCGCAGCTCGCCGATCACCGCCGCCATCGCCGCCGGGATCTCCGGACCGACGACGAGCTGGTACGGGATGTCGGCCTCGTTGCAGAAGAGCACGGCGTCGACGCCGGCGTCCTGCAGCACCTGGAGGTCGCGTCCGACCACGTCGACCAGGTGCCGGCTCCCCGCCTCCCGATCGTGCTGCGGCCGCCCGGGCAGACCCGGGAAGTGCAGCATCGCGATCACCGGCTTGGCCGTTCCGAACCTCTGCTCCAGCGAGATGGTCATGACTGGCTCCTCAAGTGATCAGAGTGCGCTCTGCGCTCTCACGAAATCGATGACGGCGCGGTTCCAGGGCTCCGGGTCCTCCCAGAAGGCGGCGTGTCCGCCGGGAACACCGCACCAGGTCGCGTGGGGCAGCGCCTCGAACAGGCGTCGGGACAGCGCCGGCCGGATGATGATGTCGTCGTCGGCGGCGATGACCAGGGCCGGCGTCCTGATCTCACCCACCCTGCCGTCGGCGTCGTGGTCGACGAGCGCGGCGGTCTGGGCCGCGAAGGCGGCCGCCGGCTGGGTGGTCTGCTGGGCCGCGGCGATCAGCTCGTCGACCCGCTCCGGCTGCCGCGCGTAGAGGTCGGGGCTGTAGATCCAGGGCGCCTGCTGGCGCATCATGACCGCCATCCCGGCGGTCTCGGCGACCACCGCCCAGCTCTCGAAGGCGGCCCGTGTGAACGCGTCCGGCGCCGCGTAGGTGTTGGCGAGCACCAGCGAGCGCAGCCGGGCGCGGTGGGCGATCGCGTACTCCTGGGCGATCACCCCGCCCATCGACACCCCGGCGAGGTGGAAGGCCGCCAGCCCGAGCCCGGCCGCGAGGACCTCGAGATCCTCGGCCATCTCCGCGCTCGTGTAGGGCCCGGACGGCTGGCTGGAGAGCCCCACGCCCCGGTTGTCGAAGCTCACCACCCGCAGCCCGGCGCGGACGAATTCATCCACCTGGTTGGCCCACGCCCCGAGGTCGTCGCCCACGCCGTTAACGAGGACGAGCGTCTCCGGGCCGTCGCCGTCGATCCGATAGTGGATGTTGAGCATGCCGGCGCTGACCGCACCCTCGATCACAGCAGGCCTCGCTCGCGCATCGCGCCCTTCCAGACCTCGACCGAGGTCAGCAGCCCGTCCAGCACCTCGCCGTCGTCCTCCTCCCAGCCGGGGATGATCTCGAGCACCAGCAGCACGTCCTGGGCACCGGCGGCGGCCAGCGTGTCCAGCACCCGGCCGGGGTCGATGCGCCCCACCGCATTGCGCTCGGGGGTGAAGGGCCAGTGGTGATCGCCGAGCGCATCGGACTGCTGGAGCTGCACCTCGACGAGCTGGCGGCCAAATCGCTCCAGCCACGCGTACGGGTCCCGCGCCGCGCCCTCGGTGCCGGGCACGCACTGGTGCCCCACGTCGAGGCAGAGCCGCACCGGCACGTGGGCCGCGTCGCCGTCGCAGAGGAGCTCCGCGACCGCGGCCATGGTCGACGGCTCCCGGACCGCGACCAGATTCTCGATGAGCAGGCGGTCGAGCCCCGCGTCGAAGGCGTGCCCCGCGAGCTCGATGAGCGCACGCCGCAGGTCGGACCAGCGCTCCGAGCGCTGCGTCGGGTCGGCCCAATCGGGAACGCTCATGGTGCCGACGTGACCCCCGGTGGCCCGTGCGCCCAGCTCCGCGGTGACCTCGACCACGGTGCGGTACCAGCGCAGCGCGGCCGCGCGCCGCTCGGCATCGGGGTGCATCAGCAGGTTGAGGCCGTATGCGGCCAGCCCGGTGAAGGTCGTCTCGGCGACCAGGCCGTGTCTGCTGAGCGCCTCTCGGGTGACCTCCACCGCACGATGGCGCTCCGCCGGCATGTCGAGCCCCTCGACGAGGTCCAGGGACAATTCGACGAGCTGCAGGCCGAGATCCTCCCTGACCACCTGTGCCCAGTCGGCAGGGCGTGGCCAGCGCTTGAGGGCAAAGCAGTTGTTGATGCCGAGCCGCGCCTGCATCTCAGTCCTCCCTGGGACGATCCATGCGGGCCACCGGGGAACCGAGCAGGCTCCGGTAGCGGGCGTAGATCTCTCCGTACTGCTCACGATGCCGGGGGCAGGGCTCCACCCGGGCGGCGGGCCGGTAGCCGGCCGCGGTCGCCTCGGCGGCGTCGCGGTAAACCCCGGTGCCGATCCCGGCCAGCAGGGCCGCGCCGGCGGCGGTGGCGTCGCCGGCGACCCGGACGACCGGGATCCCGAGGACATCCGCTTTGATCTGGTTCCAGGCGGCGAGGGCCGCGCCGCCCCCGGAGACCCGGAGCTCGGTGGTCGGCGTCGAGGCGCGCTCCAGGGTCTCGAGACGGGCCCTGATCCCAAGCGCGACCCCCTCCAGGGCGGCGCGGGCCCAGGCGCGGTGGTCGTGGCGGAGTGAGAGCCCGGTGACCGCGCCGCGCAGGTCGGGGTCGTCGCGCTCGCCGTCGCCGAGCACGGGGGCGAAGAGCAGACCGTCCGCGCCCGGCGGCATCGCGGCGGCGTCGCGGTCCATCCGGGCGTAGTCGGCGGGCCGCGGGCGCCGGTCGGGGCCGCTGTAGAAGAGCTGGACCACCCAGTCGAGCGCCTCGCCGGTGGTGTTGATCCCCACCTCGGTGACGTAGCCGTGATCGTCGACCGCACTCGGGTAATGGGTGACGTCCAGATCGGCGAGCGGCGCCGCGACCACCGAGTTGAGGCAGGTCGAGCTGCCCGCCATCTCGCTCACCGGCCCGGGCGCGGTGACCCCCGCGCCCACCGCGCAGGCGATGCTGTCGCCCGCCCCGGCGACGACGGGGATGGCCGCGTCGCCCCCCGTCCCGTTCGCGGCGATCCCCATCCGGCGCGCGAGCGCAGGGCGCAGTGCTCCGGCCACACCCCACGAGGGGTGGAGCGGGGGGAGCAGCTCAGGGTCGAGGTCGAGGCCGGCGAGCAGGCCGGTGGCCCAGCGCCGCCCCTGGAGGTCGAGCAGCGCGGTCGCCGCCGCCATCGTCCAGTCGGTCGCCGTCTCCCCGGTCAGTGCCAGCACCACGCAGTCGGACGGCTGGAGGAAGCGCCGCGTGGCCGCGAAGACCTCGGGCTCGTGGGCCCGGATCCAGAGGATCTTGGCGGCGACGTGGAAGGCGGCGGGGACGTGGCCGGTCAGGACGTGGGCCTCCCGTGCGCCGAACCGCGCGCAGATCTCGGCCGCCTCGGCGACTGCCCGGTTGTCCCGATAGATGATTCCGGGCCGCAGCGGGACGCCCGCGCCGTCCACGGGCACGACGCTCGGGCACTGGCCGGTGATCCCGATGGCTTCGACCCGGTAACGCGGTCCCAGCTCCCGCACCAGCCCGGCGAGCGCGGAGACGGACGCGGTCTGCCAGCGCCGCGCATCCTGCTCCGCCCAGCCCTCGGCCGGCAGCGCGGTGGGGTAGGGTCGCCGCACCTGGGCGACCGGTGTACCCGCGAGCTCGAATGCGGAGGCTCGCGCCCCCGAGGTCCCGACGTCGATGGCGACCAGCACCTCGCCGCCGTCCGCGCTCACCGTGCTCATCGCTCAGGGGCCGCCTATCCGCGGACCAGCTGGGCGCTCGCCTTGTCGCGGTCGAGGGTGATCAGCGCCCCGAGGAGCGCGCCGGTGGTGTAGTCGCTGCCCGGGTTGAGGACGACCGTCTTGCGTTCACCGATGCGTCGGATGCCCGACGCCTCGTGGATGTGGCCGTGCAGGCCGAGCAGCGGCTTGCGCTCCAGCTCGATCTCGCGCACCGCGGTGCTCCCCACGGCGGCCATGCGCACCTGGCCGAGGGTCGCCTGCACCTGGAGGTTCGCGTCCAGCTCAGGGGCCTCGTCGAGCTGGGTCCCGAAGGGGGGCGCGTGCAGGTTGAAGATGGCCCGTTCCGGGTTCTGGAGCTGGTCCGCCATCGACTTGTAGACGGCGGCAAGCTGCTCCTCGTTCTGCTCGCGGAAGGTGTGCCACGGGGTGGTGTTGGCGTAGCCCCAGCTGATCATCTCGTGGTGCTCGTCGATCCAGACCACCTTGCCCTCGGCGTGCACCCCCCACGGAGCGCTGTCGACCAGCTCACCCAGCTCGACCGGGTCGTCGTTGCCGAGCATCATGTAGAGCGGGATCTCCGACGGGCGCAACCGCTGGTCGGCGATCTCCAGCCACTGGGTGAGGCGCTCGCGCATCAGGCTCAGGAAGAGCTCGTCGAGCGTCCCCGCCGCCTCCATGGCCTCCAGCTCGCCGGGCTCGGCGCGGTACGGGTAGTAGCCGTGGTCGGCGATCAGGCGCTCGAGCTCCTCCAGTTCCCGCCCCTCCTGCACCTGGTACTCGGTGCCGACGAAGGAGCACTTCCAGAGCCCACCCGGGCCGCGCACGATCGACTGGATCGCCTTCCCGGCCAGGTCGCCGCCCAGGATCATCACCGTCGGCTTGTAGACCTTGGAGGCGTTCATGAACTTGCGGAAGCAGAGGCTGGAGCCGTGCAGGTCGCTGACGAAGTAGATGAGGGTCCTGGCCATCAGCGGACTCCGGCGGGCTCGCGGGTGCGCCCCACCGCCTCCATGAAGCGGCGGGCCCGGTCGCGGTCGACCGGGTTCCAGGTGACCCCGTCGCGCTTCAGGTGGGTGCCGACGATCGCCCCGTCGGCGACGGCGAGGACCGCCCCCACGGTCTCTGCGGTTACCCCGGTGTTGGCGAGGACCGGCGTCTCCGGCACCGCGGCCTTGGCGGCGCGGAGCTGGTCGAGGTCGGTCGCCGTCCCGGTGATGGGCCCGCTGATCAAGAGCGCCTCGACCCCGAGATAGACGGCGCTCCGGGCCCGCTGGGGGATGCTGCGGGGGCCGAGCGGGCTGGCGAACTCCGGGGTGATGTTGCCGAAGATCGCCACCGACTCCGCCCCGACGTGCGCGCGGTGGTCGGCGATCGCGCCGAGGTCTGGGCGCATCACCCCCAGGTCGCTCTCGTAGACGCCGCTGACGACCTCGCGGATGAAGCCTGCCCCGGTGGCCCGGGCGGCGGCCAGGCTCGCGGCCGGGTCCCAGACCAAGTCGACGCCGAAGGGTCGCCGGATCACGTCCCTCACCTGGCCGATCACCGCCGCCATCGCGGCGGCGGCCTCCGGCCCCACCCGGAGCTGATAGGGGAGGTCGGCCTCGTTGCAGAAGAGCAGCCCGTCGACGCCGGCGCCCTGGAGCACCTCCACGTCGCGGCCGACGGCCTCCACGATCGGCTCCATGCCGGCCTCGCGCGCGTGGGTGGGGCGGCCCGGCAGGGCGGCGAGGTGGACCATCGCCACGATCGGCTTCTCGACCCCGAAGAGGTCGCACAGAAGCTGGCTCATCGGGTCCGACCCCCGAAGAGGTCGCGCAGGAGCTGGCTCATCCGATCTTCCCGGGCCCGGAGCTCCCGTCCTTGCCGGTGTCGATCGGTGCCGGATGAGCCGGTGATTCAGGCGCCACGATGATCACCTCCACTCCCTCGCGCTCGATCCGCTCGACCTGGCGCGGTCGGCGCTGGGGTCGGTGACGATCACTGCCACCCGCTGGATCGGCACCACCGTGCTCATCGCCACGTCCCCGAACTTGGAGCCGTCGGCGACGACCACGATCCGCTCGGTGTGCTCGAGGGCGGCGCGGGTCACCTCCGCCTCCCGATCGTCGAGGTCGGTCACCCCCCGGTGGGCCGAGATGCCCGCGGCTCCGATCACCGCGACGTCGGTGTTGTACTTCTGGACGCCCTCAACCGCCGAGGCGCCGACGCAGCTCAGCTCGTCCTGACGGACCAGCCCGCCGGCGACGATGACCCGGACCCGTCGGGTGCCCAGCAGGCTGGCCACGGCCAGGGAGGTGGTGACCACCACCAGGTCCTCGCGGGGGGCGAGCATGCGGGCGAACTGCTCGACCGTGGAGCCCACCCCCACGAACATCACCCGGGTCCCGGCGGTGAGCTGGGCGGCCCGGCGGGCGATCTGGGACTTCTCCTGGGCGTGGTGGAGCATCCGCGCGTTCTGCCCGACCTCGAAGCCGCCGACGGCGCGCACGACCCGGGTGGTGGCGCCCCCGTAGGTGCGCCGGACGAACCCGTCCCTCTCCAGCCGGCGCAGATCGCGGCGGATGGTCATCTCGGAGACCTGGAACTCGCGGGCCAGGCCGCTCACCTCCACCGCCTGGTCCGCGGCCGCCCGCTCCAGCACCTTGAGGCGCCGCTCGACTGCCAGCACCCCTTTCTCCTCAAACCTGCCCGTTCCTGCGGGTCAGGATGTCACATCCCGCCCCTGTAGGTGTCCTATCTTGATCCCTGAGGTGTCATTTCATGACCTCGAGGGTGTCATTTCGTGTGTCAACGCTTGACTTTTGTGTTCGATTGTGTTCGACTCTAACCCGCCCTGAGGCAGGTGTCAAGCGGGGCGAGTTGCGGCAGTAGACGGAGGGAAGCCATGGCTACAGAGAGCCGGACGGCAAGCCGGCTGTTCGTTCGCAACAGCACGGGCCTGGTGCGTTCGGCGTCAGCGATCGACGCGACCATCTTCAACGCGGTCATCTCCGCACCCATCGGTTCCACCCTGGCCTGGTCGATCTTCTTCACCCTGGTCGCCTTCCCGGGGGCCGATCCGATCGGTGTGCTGCTGATCACCCTGATCATCAACATCCCGGTGTTGATCATGTTCGCCCTGCTCGGGGCGAGCATGCCCAGGGTCGGCGGTGACTACGTCTGGGTGAGCCGCGTCCTGAGCCCACCGCTGGCGCTCATCTCCAACCTCTGCATGATCATGGGCGGCCTGCTCGGCGCCGCCTACTTCGCGAAGTTCTTCGCGGTCTTTGCGGCGGGACCGGCCCTGGTGGCGTTCGGGACCCTCTTCACCAACAGCACGATGATCAGCTGGGGATCGTCCTTCGAGACCAACACCAGCTGGATCCTCGGCGCGTCCCTCTTCATGGTCGCGCTGGTGACCGTGATCCTCATCCGCGGGACCAAGGCGACCTTCCGGTGGCAGAACGGGGCCTTCCTGATCGGCATGATCGGCATGGTGGTGGCCTTCATCTGCCTCGGTGTCGTCAGCCAGCACACCTTCTTCTCCAACTTCGACGCCCTGAACAAGAGCTTCGGAGGCGGGACCGTCCAGCAGGTGATCGCGGCCGCGGGCGCCCAGCACGCGGCTCCGAACCTGGGCAACATGAACGCCACCCTGCCCGTCGTCTTCTCGATCCAGGGGTTCATGATGTGGAACTTCTGGTCCGTCTATATGTCGGGGGAGCTGAAGAGCGCCTCCAACCGCACCCGCCAGCTGACCGTCATGTTCGGCGCCCTGATCTTCGATGTCGTGCTGCTCATCCTGGGCGCCTTCGTCCTCTTCCACACCGCCGGATACAACTTCGTCTACGCGCTCAACGCCGCCCCCCACAACTACGCGATCCCCTCGGGGCCCTTCTACTCCTTCCTGGCGGCGCTGGCCTTCAACACCCCG
>Ga0181521_10007203_pt1 | contig 11755 bp, 8 predicted proteins | sample PEATcosm2014_Bin_32_FD_119764 | JGI IMG/M metagenome (GOLD analysis project Ga0181521, IMG submission 119764) | Peatland microbial communities from MTU Mesocosm Facility, Houghton, MI, USA - PEATcosm2014_Bin02_60_metaG | ecosystem: Environmental > Terrestrial > Soil > Wetlands > Peat | place... | reverse complement strand
CTGGCCGTCCTTCATGTGAGCCGGCTCGACGTTCCGTTCGTGATCGCCTCCGGAGTCATCGGCGAAGAGCGCGCGGTAGAGCTGATGAAGGCGGGCGCGAGCGACTATGTTTCCAAGAGAAACCTTTCCCGCCTGGTCCCGGTGATCGAACGCGAAGTGCGCGACGCCGCTGAACGGCGGGAGCGGCGGCGGATCGAATTTGAACTCTCGAAACTGAATTCCGAGCGGGAGCGTATGCTCAGCCAGCGTTCCGCGCTGCTGGATATCAACAACGCCGTGATCGCGAGCACAGACCGGCAATCGTTGTGCCAGGCGATCTCCGACGCCGTCGGCGGCAGTTTGCCCTGCAATACCGTGGCGCTCATGCTGCGCAATGCCGAGTCCGGATCGTTCGAAACGGTTGTGGCTCAATCGGAAAGAGGATGCTTCATCGCCGCCGAAAGCGCTCTGAAAGAGTTCGGCAGGCAGGTACTCGCCATGCGAAAGTTGTTGACTCTGACGCTGCCGTCCGCGGATCGTCGGCTGCCAGGCGAGGAATTGTTGCTGGAGGCGGGCGTCCGATCCTGCATCGCGGCGCCTTTGATGACGAAGGCCGAACCGTTTGGAGCGCTGATTCTCGCGAGCTGTATTACGGCGGATTCTCCGGCCTGCGATCCGGATTTCTTTGCGCAGTTATCCTACCAGGTGGCTCTGGCAATGGAGAACATGCTCTCTTATGAGCAGATTGCGGCGCTCAAATCCCGGCTGGAACGCGAAAATGCCTATTTAATTGAAGAAATTAAGTCCGAGCGCAATTTCGAAGAAATGGTGGGAACGAGCCCCGCATTTCTCGACCTTATCGACAAAGTGCGCCGCGTGGCGCCCACCGATGCAACTGTTCTGATCACCGGAGAATCCGGTACCGGCAAGGAACTCGTGGCGCGGGCTATTCACGCGCGCAGCCTCCGCAGCGGGAAGCCTCTGGTTAAAGTAAACTGCGCGGCTATTTCGGCCGGCCTCGTGGAAAGCGAGTTATTCGGTCACGTAAAAGGCGCATTCACCGGCGCTTTGGACCGCCGCGTCGGCCGGTTCGAGTTCGCTCAGGGCGGGACGCTGTTCCTCGATGAAGTGGGTGAACTCCCGCTCGATACGCAGGCGAAACTGCTGCGCGTTCTTCAGGAGCATGAATTCGAGCCGGTCGGGAGTAACCGCACGGTCCAGGTGGATGTGAGAATTATTGCCGCCACGAACCGAAGGCTGGATCAGGCGGTGCGCGAAGGCAGGTTTCGCGCCGATCTCTATTTCCGCCTCAATGTAGTACCGATTGAGCTTCCCCCTCTGCGTGAAAGAAGGAGCGATATCCCGGACCTGGTCTCCTTCATCCTGGCCACCTACAATCGTCAGTTCGGCAAGACCATCGAGTCGGTGGCCGATGAATCCATGCAGCGGCTCATCAACTATGACTGGCCGGGCAACATCCGCGAGCTGCAGAACCTGCTGGCCCGCGCGATCGTTCTTTCCACCGGTTCGGTGCTCCGGCTCGGCGAAGATTTCCCGCCTCAGTCCGCGGCAACCGCCCCGCCGCGATCTTCCGCTTCAGAATCGCCGGCGCCGCCCGTCGCCAATCAGGAGCTGAACGAAATCGAACGGCAACACATCCTGCAGGTCCTGCGCGATACCAATTGGGTCATCGAAGGCTCCGGCGGAGCGGCTCTGGTGCTGGGTCTCCACCCCAATACACTCAGGAGCCGAATGAAAAAGTTGAACATCAAACGCCCTCGGGATCTCTGACAAATCCTCTTGATTGTGGCCTCTGTCCTCAATTAACTGAAGTTAATTTCAGGTTCTCGTGGGCACCCACGAACGTTCGTTGCTCCGCCACGAAATATTGTGGCTGTCTTCGGTTTTTTCCGAACGAAAGACATATTTCCCAGCCTTATCTTAGGCAAAATCCCGGCAGAAATTGGCTATCCAAATGCTAAGATTGTGCCGCATCGCCGATGAACGAGATTCCGCTATTTATCGACAAAAATCGCATCAGTGAGAGTAAGTCTCGCGAAGGCGGCTCTTTTTTTCAAAAACTCAACCGCCCGCGGCAGCAGCAGCTTGATCTATTGTTTGAAATAGCGGGTGGTATCGCGGCGTCCGGAAGCGATTTTTTCTATTCGCTTATTGAAAGCCTGGCGCGATACGTGAACGTCGACCGGGCATGGGTAGCGGAAAATATTTCGTCTTCGAGGCCCGCGCTGAGAACCCTGGCGGTTTACATTGACGGCCAGGAGGCGGAAAATTTCGAGTATTCCATATTAGATACGGCGGCGCAAAACGCATTCAATAACCCCGGAATTTACCTCTGTCCCGCCGATGTTCAGCACAGATTTCCAGGCGACTCGATTCTGCGCTGCTGCGACGCCAGCGGGTATGCCGCCATTTCGCTGGTGGGGTCCGGCGGGGAGGTACTCGGCCTGCTCGCGATCGCGTCACGCCATTCGCTGGGCAATACCCGCCTGCTTGCCACCCTTCTGAGAATCTTTGCCACGCGCGCCGTCGGCGAACTCCAGAAGAGGAAGGCAGACCACGCCCTCCGGGCCAGCGAAGCGCGGCTGAAACTGATTTTCGATCACGCGCCGGAGGCCTACCTTCTGCTGACTCCCGACGGCAAAGTTCTGGAAGCCAACCAGTCCGCGGAGAGACTGACCGGATACACCCGCGCGGAAATGGTTGGCCGCGATGCGCCGATGGCCGGCATCCTGCCCGAAGAAGACATTCGCGGGGAAGTCAGCCGCCTGCCCGCTGCGGGAGGATTCACGATCCGCCATCGCAACGGCCGCCGCGTGACTGCGGAAATCCAGTCGCAGATCGTGCCCGTTAATGGCACTCAGGTCATACTGCTGTGCGCCCGTGACGTCGCCAGCCTGAATACCGTTCATTAATGGACGTGCCGCTCATGACCTTACACCAGTTCTTTTATCAAGTCTTTTATCGAGCCCTCCAACCCAAAGGCAGGCGAAAGCAAATGATCAGCAATCCGCAAATCGTGGCTCTCGGAACAAACACACACGCCGATTACATACGGCGGATCGCCCAAAGCGCGAACTTTTGCGTTCACGAAGCGCGCACTGTGTGGGACGCCGTGGATCTGATCAGGAACAAGGCCTGCGACGTTCTGATCGCAGAATTTCCTTTCGCCGATATTCAGGGTGACGATCTTCTGTCGATCGTCCGCGAGAACTGCGCCGAATGCATGACCATATTCCGCGTGGCTTCCAGCAGTGTCGCGGACGCCGTTCGGTTGGTGCGGCTCGGGGCCTACTACTGCATCGACGAACTGATGCCGGATGGCGCCGTTCTGGACGTTCTGGAGCGGGCGATCGGGGAGACCGAGTCGCGCCTGTCGTGCCGCGCATCCAACGACGAAGGATGGCGGCAAATGCTGGTGGGCGCAAGCCCCGAGATGCAGGAGGTCGCTTGCGTGATCCAGCTGATCGCCATGCGCCGCTGCACCGTGCTGATCTCCGGAGAAACGGGAACGGGCAAGGAAATGTGCGCACGCGCCATTCATGCCGCGAGCGACCGCGCCGGTCAGCCTCTGGTGGCGCTGAACTGCAGCGCGATTCCCGAACACCTGCTCGAAGCGGAACTCTTCGGCCACACGCGCGGCGCATTCACCGGCGCCATCATCGACCGCGCCGGACGCTTTGAAGAGGCCAACGGGGGCACGCTCTTTCTCGATGAGATCGGCGACATGCCCTTCGATCTTCAGGCTAAACTTCTGCGTGTGCTGCAGGAACGCGAGGTGCAGCGGCTTGGCAGTTCCAAAACGATCAAGGTCAACGTCCGGATTATCGCGGCCTCCAATCTCGATCTGCTGGAAGCCGTGAAGCAGCGCCGGTTCCGTGAAGACCTTTACTACCGGCTGAATGTGGTTCCGATCCGCATGCCGGCTCTGCGCGACCGGTCGGGCGACGTGGCTGTACTGGCGCGGCACTTTGTGACGAAAGTCTGTGCGTTCGAAGGCATTGAACCCAAGGAAATCTACAACGAGACGCTGGCCAAACTGGCCAGCTACGACTGGCCGGGTAACGTCCGGCAGCTCGAGAACATGGTGGAGCGGGCCGTCGCCATCTCCGGAATCCGGAACTTCCTCGTGCCTGCCGACTTCCCGCTCGCCTCCGGGGCCTTTCGCCCCGCGGTTCCGCAGTTCCGCAAAGATACGGTCTCGGTGCCGGATCACGGGATTGATTTCACCGAAATTGTAACTGTATTCGAGAAAAATTTACTCGACCAGGCGCTTGAAAAAGCAAAAGGCAACAAGAGTCTGGCGGCGGATCTGCTCAGGCTGAAGCGGAGCACGCTGATCTCCAAACTGCGCGTGCTGGAGCAGCCGGCGGCTTAAATTCAGGATTTCAATTTAAATAGCCTCGATTAAATGTGAAGAGTGGCCGATGAGAGCCATTAGGATAATTTAAGTGACTCAACCCAGGGCCGGCCTCCAGTCCGGCGGAAGGCTGACGATAATTGAAGACGCCTCCCTTTACTGCCAGGATTTAGAAACTCTGCATAACCGAGAAACGATCTTCCGCGTTGCGGCCGAACACTCGACCGGTGCGATTTTCGAGTGGGACACGAAGACGGACCGGCTGAAGATTCACGGACCCGGAAGGCTGGGTCTGGCCGATGACGAAGTGCCCGAATCTTTTGCGGAGTGGTGCCGGCGGATTCATCCGGCCGATCTGTTGGCACTCAACGCGGCGATCGGCAATCACTACCAAACCGGCAAATCCGTGATAGCACAGTGCCGCATTTCGCGGAACGACGGATCGGAATCGGTGCTGGAAGTACGCGGATCGGCTCTTTGGAATAACTCAGGGGATGGCTCCACATGGATCGGCGTGGTGACCGATGTGACTGCGAAGCTGAAGAGCGAAGAGGCTCTGTCCCAACTGGCCGCCATCGTTCAGTCCTCGGACGAAGCCATTGTCGGCTGCGACCTCGAGTGCCGCATCGTGAGCTGGAATATGGGGGCGGAACGCCTCTATGGCTACAGCGCCGGTGAGGCGATCGGACAGCCGCTTTCTCTGGTCGTTCCGGAACGCCTCGATCACGCTGTCGCCGAACTGGAACCCAAAGGGACGGAAGCCGCGGTTAAGAGGATGGAATCCGTCCATCTCACGAGGACCGGCCCGTGCCCCGTGTCGCTCAGTATCTCTCCCGTGCTCCGGAAAGACGGAAGACTGACGGGGTTTTCCCTCATCTCGCACGACATCAGTGAACGAAAACGGCACGAGCGCAAGCTGCTGCATCAGGCCCTGCATGACGCGCTGACGGGACTTCCCAACCGACGCCTCCTGCGGCAGAATCTGCAACACTGTTTATCCGATTCGGCGCGGCATGGACGGATGGTCGGCGTTTTCTTCATCGACATCGACGGATTCAAGACGATCAACGACACGCTCGGACATACGGCGGGAGACCAGTTGCTCAGGAGTGTGGCCGCCCGGCTCCATACGTGCGCACGCGGGCCGGACATGCTGAGCCGCGCGGGCGGGGATGAGTTTGTGCTGACCGCCGGCGGCCTTCACAGCAGGCATGCCGCACGCAGGATCGCGGCGAGACTGCTGGATTGTATGCGCCAGCCATTCCTGGTCGGAGGCAATCAGTTTACCGTCGCCGCCAGTATCGGAGTGAGCCTCTCTCCCGACGATTGCCGCGACGCCGACTCCCTGCTGCGAAACGCAGACGACGCCATGTATGAGGCGAAACGCAACGGCGGGAATCAGGTCCAGTTCTTCAGCCCCGCTCTGTCGGATTCACTGCGCACACGAACGGAGATCGCCGGCGGCCTGCGCCTGGCGCTGGACAGGAATGAATTTGATTTGCATTTTCAGCCGGTGTTCAGCGCGGCGTCGACACGGGTTGTTCGCTTTGAATCTCTCCTGCGGTGGCGGCCGGCGTCTGCCGCGGAGATTGCTCCCGCCAGTTTCATACCCGTGAGCGAAGAAACCGGATGTATCGTGCCGATCGGGAAATGGGTACTGCGGGAAGCATGCCGCCGCGCCGCCGCCTGGCAGTCCGGGCCTCACCGGGGCATCGGCGTCAGCGTTAACATATCTGCCGTTCAGCTTGCCAGAACCGATTTCATATCCACCCTCAGCGAAGCGCTGGCCGAGTCCGGGCTGGATGCGAATCTGCTCGAGCTGGAGTTGACCGAAAGCATATTCGTAAACAATCCGAGAGAAGCAGCGCGCACCATCGCGTCGATTCACGACCTTGGAGTCACGATGGCGCTGGACGATTTCGGAACGGGATACTCTTCGCTCAGCTACCTGCAAAACCTGCCCATGGATGCTCTCAAGATCGACAAGAGTTTTCTGGCGGAAATAGAGTTGAACTCCGCCTCGGTCGCGCTCATCAGATCTCTGGCGTCTCTGGCGCACAGCCTTGGAATGCGGGTGGTGGTGGAAGGCGTGGAAACGCGGAAGCAGCTGGAACTGGTAAGTGCCGCCGGTTGCGACGAACTACAGGGATTTCTCCTCGGTAAACCCTGCGCGGAGCCGTTCGAATGCGCCTGTCCGAATGCGCTCGAAATGCTGATGGCAGCCGGAACTTTGTCGAGAATAACCGAAACGATTGGCCGATAAGCGATAGGGAGAGCCTCCGCAAGGCTTTCTCGATATCCGGAGGTCCAATCGAACATGACATGCACGCAGGCCTGTCTTACGTATCGTCCTCGCATCCAATACAACCACAAACGGCGCCATCGGACGCCGATGCCGCAAAACACGCTGGGGCTTCTTCTGCCGGCGATCCTCCTCTCTCTCACGGGAGGGTCCGCTCTGGCGGCGGACACCGGCGCGCAGGCTCGCCAGTTCGAGCTGACTCTCGATCGGCAGTTATCCGCACTCACCAACGTGGTCTGCCATGAGGAAATCGAACGTTACGCAAGAAAGGGAAAAACAACTAACCAGCTGGATACCCTGGACGCGAACGTGGAACTACTGAACGGAGTCGAGGGATATTCGGCGATCCGGGAGGAACGAAAACCATTGCGGCTCTTTCAGTTGCCTTCGCTGCTTCAGACGTTTAGTTTCCGGGCCATGGCGGAGGTCCCCGGAACATGGTCGGTGGGCGAGATCGTGACTCTTCTTCGGATCGTTCGAAACGCGATCGGGGAACGAGCGGTTCAGGTCAGGCAGGACGTGTCGTCCAATCTGGGCCCGGCGACTCTCCTGACGTTCACATATCCCGCCAGTTCCCAGCGCTGGTACCTCAAGCGCAATACGCAGACACACTGGATGCCGTTCGAGGGGCGCGTGTGGATCTCGCCCGAAACCGGAGAAATCCTGCGCGTATGCTGGCGGGCCAACGACCTTCCCGCAGAGGCTGGCGTCTCCGAGGTTCTTTGGACAGTCGACTTCAGCCCGGTGGACCTTTCCTCCCGCGTTCTCAGTGTTCCGGCAGAGGCCGTTTTTCAAATCACGTACAGTTCGGGCAATCGGGTCGACTGGAACGTCACGCACTTTTCGGAATATCGGCGATATGGCTCCGGCAGTGCGATCCATTTCGACCGATAAGATCGACCGGAAAAACCCCGGCCCGGGGCCGATATGACAATTGCAGGCTTCGGACCGCCGACTCCAGGAAACTCGCATATGAGCTGCCCCAGATGCTTCGTCAACCACTTGATGATTCGCCGCGCCAAAGGCTGGGAGCGGATGATGATCCATCTGACCGGGAAAAGAAAATATACCTGCGTTTCCTGCGGTCACGTATTCCGGGCTCCTGACCGCCGGCGGGTTCCACGCGAGCAGGATGAAGCCGTGCTCCGCAACGCGCGTACGAACGAGCTCCGCAGCTAGCAGACTGCTGAAAAGTAAAGGTGCAGGCCAAAAGGCCCGCTCCACATGACTCGCAGACTTTTGAGTTATGTGGAGCAGGCGTTTTCGCCTGCTCCTTCGGCTCATTGGCAAGTAACCGCTTATTGAACGGCGATGGTCACATTGGACTGCGTTTGCACCGCTCCAATGCTGATGCTCAGAGCGACGGCGCTGCCAGTGGTTGCGCCCTGGGGAATGACCGTATTGATCTGCAGAAGACCCAGCATGCTGCTCGGAATCGGACCGGCATAATTGACGGCGGCGCTGGCTCCGCCGATGGTGACCGCTGGCAGCGGATTCAGCTGCGGATAGACGCCGGTAGAAACCGGCGGCGTGAGCGGCACGATAAATCCCGTCTCAGGCGAGTAGGCGCTGCTCGCGTAATCGCCTTCACCGGTGAGAAAGAGAACCACGGTGCTCCCAAGGGCCGCGGGGTTGGTGCTCGAGTTGATGCTGTATGTGCTCGTGACCGCGTTGAAGTTGAGCACGAGCGCCGCGCCCGTTCCGGATGCGTTCAGCGTGAAGATACCGGGCGCAGCGGCCACAATGTCCACGTTGGTCTGCGCCGGCGTAGCGGTTCCATAGGTCAGAATCAGGGTTCGGGCAGTTCCCAGCGCCGCAGTGCCCAGGCGGGCCGTGTACGGAACCTGCACGCTTACCTGCGAGCCGCTCGCGTACAGGATGGGGGCGGCCACGCCGTCGATCGTGACGGTGACGCCGCCCGCATTGGTCTGAACGAAACCGGCGGCGACGCTCAATTGTGCCGGGACCGAGGGTCCGATGTTCTCACCGAATATGGCGATGATCTCGCCCCGGCTGATCGCACCCAGCGCGTAGCTGGCGGCGTTGGTAATCGCTGAAATCGTGGAAACATTTCCCACGGTGACGGCAGCCGGCGCCGCTGCGCCGCCAGGGGCCGGATTCGAGACGGTCAGGTCGATAATTCCGGATGTCGCCAGCAGAGCCGCGGGCACGGTGACAAGCAGAGCATTCGAGGCAACGAGAGTAAGTTTGAGTGGGGAGGCGGACCCCGTCGCGGCAACGCTGGTGGCGCTGTAGAAGTTAGCGCCAAGAACCGTTACCACAGTGTCGGGCGACCCCAGGGGGATCTGCGATGGCCAGACGCTGGATACCGTGGGCGTCAGGGGATTCACTGTGAAATTGACGGTTACGGTCTGCGTAGTCGCTGCTCCGTTACTCGTCGTGACCACCGTCACTTTACCGGGATAGACCGCGGTCTGAGGGGTCAGCCCCGCGGCACTCGCGGTAACCGTGATCGTTGCGCTCTGATCCGGAAGTAACGCGCCCGCTGAGGTGGAGACGGTGAGCCATGTGGCGCCGGATGCAGCCGTGAATGTTGCAGGCAGCGGACCGGCCGAAATAGTAAACGTACCGGTCAGAGTGCCTGGAGAAGTCAACGCCACGGTGGCGGGCGCAACCACGGCTCCGCTCGAGGATGATGTGACGGTAAGTGTCACCGCGATGACAAGCGGATTGGCAACTCCGTTAACTGTAACGGTCACCGTGGAAACATAGATTCCCGGAGGCAGTGTGGAGGGATTGACCTGCACCGCAAGAGAGGACGGCAAGCTGCCGGCGGCAGGAGTGGCGAGCAGCCATTGGTCCTGGGCCGGCGTGGCAACCGTATAACCCGGCGTTCCGGCACTAATGCGGACAGAGACGGTCTGAGCGGCAGGCAATTTCGCCGCGCCCTGCTGCCAGGTGAAGGTTAGCGACGTGGACGAGGCCGTGACGGTCTGCGCATCGATTCCGCTCAGAAATCCGAAAAACAATACCGCTGCAACAAGAAACAGAGATCGTCTCATGGCTCTACTTATCGGCCATTCCGATCGGGGTGACCGGCGTCTCCGCCGGCGCGCCGTGGAGCGCATTGACGATTCGGTCGACATAATCCACGGTCTCCGGAATATCGGGAACAGCGGGGTTGGCGCTGTCCACCTTCTCCGGCCCCGCGTTATATGCGGCAAGAGCCAGCCGGAGATCGCCCTTGAATCGTCCCAGCATCTGCTTGAGGTAACTGGCGCCCGCTTCGATGTTCTGTGCCGGGTCGAACGGATCCTGCGTCTTCAGCAACTCCGCCGTGCCGGGCAGGAGTTGCATCAACCCCATAGCGCCCTTTTCGGATATCGCGCACGGCTCGAATCCCGATTCCTGATCGATGACGGCTTTGATGAGCTCCGGATTCAGTTGATGGCGAACCGCCGCCTCGCGGATCATCGGCTCGTATCCCGATTCCGGCGCTGCCGGACAAGCGGGCACGGGCGGTGGCAGCATCGCCGGGCCCGACCATCCCGCCGAGAAGAACGAACCCTCCGGAACCGGCGCAGTCTGGGCCTGAGCGGCCGCTCTCTGGCGGGCAGCGGCCTTCTCCATTTTTGCGGCACTCTCCGTTTGCCGGTCCGCAACGGAGCGCGCCGCGGGCGCCTGCGCTCTTCCCGCGGCCGCCGCAAGGAGCATCGTAATGCAGAGAACCGGCGAGCTACTTCGAACCATCGCCAGCCACTTTGCTCGCTTCCGCTTTCAGTCCGGATTCAATAATGGATGCGAGCCCCAATCCGCCGGATGACGCGAGCATGCGGGCAAACTGCTCCTCGCCGTACTCAATTCCGGTCTGGCCGGCGTCGTCATCGTCTGTGCCGAGCCAGCCCGAGCCGCCGGCTTCACGCGATGTTTTCAGTAACTGGCCGATCAGAAGAGCTTCAAACTGCTGTGCGGCTTCGTGGATCTTAGCCGGATCGTTGCTCTTCGGAATGGCTCCGCCCACGGAGAGGGAAAGAGTGGATGCAGTGGAGATGTTATCGATCATGACGGCTCCCGTTAAATCACTTCGATTTCAGCTTCGAGGGCTCCGGCCGCGCGAAGCGACTGCAAAATCGCGATGATGTCGCGGGGCGTGGAACCGATGGCGTTCAGACCGCGCACCAGATCTTCCACGGTGGCTCCGTCCTGAAGCGTTAGATTGCGCGACTTCTCTTCTCTGGCCGCTACCGTCTCCTGCGGCACGACCTGTGTGGTGCCCCCCTGCGAAAATGCCGAGGGTTGAGAGACGAGGAAGGTCGTCTGCACCTCCACGCTGAGATTGCCGTGCATGATGGCGACAGGCAGAATGTGGATCTGCTTGCCCATTACGATCGTGCCGGTTCGCTCGTTCACAACCACCTTTGAAGGAGAGTCTGGTTCCACGGTTACGTTTTCGAGTTGCGCAATGAAATCGGTGGGTTCGCCGTTCGCGGAAGAAGGTATGGCCACCACCACGGTTCGGCCGTTTTCCGCGTACGCCACTTGTTTGCCGGCGCCGAATTTTTTGTTGAGAGCCTCGGCGATTCGGGAGGCGGTGGTGAAGTCCATCGCGTTCACCTCCAGATGAATTGTTTTGGAAAGATCGGGCAGCGGCGAGGGGCGTTCGATAATCGCGCCCTCGGGAATGCGTCCGGCCGTGGGGTGATTGACCGTCTGGGTGGTTCCGGCGCGGCCACCCGCGGCGAAACCACCGGTCACGACGGAGCCCTGGGCGACGGCGTAGACCTGGGCATCCGCGCCCTTCAGGCTGGTGAGGACGAGAAGTCCGCCCTGCAGGTTGCTCGCGTCTCCGATCGAGGACACCGTGACATCGATGCGTGCCCCTGGCCGGACAAAGGCCGGCAGCGTCGCCGTCACCATTACGGCCGCGGTATTTCGCACCGTGATCTGGGTAGGGTCCACGGCCACGCCCATGCGCGACAGCATGTTTGAAAGACTCTGCGTGGAGAACAGCGTTTGCTTGCTGTCACCGGTACGATTGAGTCCAACCACAAGCCCGTAACCGACAAGCTGATTGTCGCGGACGCCTTCGATAGAGACCAGCTCCTTCAGCCGCGATGCAGCCGTGAGCGGCGATG
>Ga0181521_10007197_pt1 | contig 11760 bp, 9 predicted proteins | sample PEATcosm2014_Bin_32_FD_119764 | JGI IMG/M metagenome (GOLD analysis project Ga0181521, IMG submission 119764) | Peatland microbial communities from MTU Mesocosm Facility, Houghton, MI, USA - PEATcosm2014_Bin02_60_metaG | ecosystem: Environmental > Terrestrial > Soil > Wetlands > Peat | place... | reverse complement strand
TCCCGCATTGCTGAGGTGTGAATGCCTCGCGCCCACCAATGTCCCGACCACATGTCCGTAGCCTGTAAAGTAACCCGCGGGGCTGTTCTTCCCCAAAGAAACGGCGAAATCCCTTCCTCCATACCTATCAGCAGCAGCATCGACGCCATGAGCCAACGCAGTGTAACACTCGGTGCGCAAGTTCGCAATGTTTTCCATCATCTCTAGGTAAGTGTCTACATCTCCCCACTCAGGTCTGAGTCCCATCGTCTCATCCGTGTCGATCAAGCCTTTTTCGTAAGCTTCCGTTGCCCAAGCCAACACGGCGCCTGTCATGATCGCATCCATGCCCAGTCGCTCGCAACAACCGATGAGCCGTAGGACTTTTTCCGGTTCGCTAACTTCGAGATTGGTTCCCAAGGCGAAAATTGGTTGGTAATTGTATGGAACGAGTCCTCTTTTCTTGGACGGGGTATCAGGGTTTTGCTCGTGTTGAGATGCATTTACTGGATTAAGGTTTCCAAGGTGTATGCAGGCTACTGAGCAATTAGGACAAGTTACTTTGCTTTCCAGAACCGCTCTCGCAAAGTTCTCCCCAGACACGTCATCTGCCCGCTCGAAGGTGGATCTTGAAAAATTCTTGCTCGGAAGGGCTCCGAGCGCATTCAAGGGGAGCACGTTCGCTGCGGTGCCAAGGTCCTTGTATTTCTTCAGGGTATCAGCTTCATCGATCAGTCGATTTATTTCTTTAAGAATTCCTTCAAACTTTGGGTCCGGGCGGATTGGTTTCCTGTCTGAGCCGCTAACGCAAATTGCCTTGAGTTTCTTGCTGCCCATGATGGCGCCGAGTCCAAGCCGTCCGAAGTGACTATAACGGTCAACTATGGCGCTAGCGTATTTGACACAGTTTTCACCTGCGAGACCAATGCTAATCACACTTTTTGCCGCTTTGCCAAGGTTTTGTTTGATCATCCCCTCGACTTCTGAAGGAGAGCGATTCCAGAGAGAGAGGGCGCTTTCGATACGGGTGTCCTCTTGTTGTACAGTTAGGGTGACAGGGTGGTCCGAGGATCCCTTGATGATGATAGCCCCGTAGTCGGCGGATCGTAGGGCGGTTGAGAAGTTTTCGCCGGCATAAGATTCACCGAGGTTGCCCGTGAGAGGCGACTTAAACATCGCTACAGCTTTGGTCATATTCGGAAATATTCCGACGAAGGGGCCAGTCGCGAATATGAGGGGTGCGTTGGATGAGAATGGGTTGATGTTGGGCGGGCATTGTTCCATAAGGAGTTTCGATGCTACGCCTGCTCCTCCAATGTACTTCGTAAAGAGTTCAGGTCGATTTTCGATGCTAATCGTCTTTTCAGTCAGGTCTACGTGAAGAACCTTTTCGAGCGGCCTGAACATTCACCAATCACTGTTGCCCTTCAGGCAGGGGTTGCTTCCATGGTTTGCTTGAGGAGTTGTGGGTTTATTTTTCCTGCCGTGAAAGTCATGCCCGTCCTGATGTTGTTGATGGTGAACGCTGCGGGTGCGAAGATACCCGGGTCGATCTGGTAGAAGTCGAAATTGGCCGCCTTGAATACATCGTAGAAAGGCCTGCCATAATCCTTGGAAGATGATGAGGGAGCTCGTTGAACAAGTTCTCTCAGTTTCGTTTCGTCTTCAGAATCAACGGAATAGAAGGTTACTCCGCCGTACGAAATGGCGTCGTTTGTTCGACCCATAGCCTTTGCCGATTTGGGATGGATTGGAGATATGGGCGCGTATCCGCAACCGTAAAGAATCTTTTTGGGATCAAACCCTAATTCGGTTAGCCTGTGAATTCCAGATTCGACGATCCTTCCTGATATTTGAACTGAGCCCGCCATTGATGAAGTGGGCGCTACTAAGGTGTAGACATTCGCGGGGGTCGTTTTGCATTCCTTAGCAATGTACTCTATCGCGTCCCCGGTTGGATAACGATCTGCTTCAAGAACTAGCACCGCCTTGTCAGACACTTCGCTGTACTCGATTTTCTGGTAGAGTTCTTTGGGTTTGAGGGCGATGGCTCTGGCGGGTCCGGAGCCCATTGCGAAGTATTCAGGAGTTTTTATTTGCCATCCCGCAAACTGCGCCCCGAGGGTTGCAATTGCGGGAAAATCTGTTTCAACGTGAATACTGGGAAGCATTAAGTCCTCGTAGGCCATTGTTGTCATTGATGTCTTGCCCAACGCGCCTAGGCATACTTCGGTTAGGAATCTGCCTGCTGCAAAGCCTCCTTTGGTTTTGATTCCTAGGTCGATTATCGTGGCTCCGGTCGGATGCTTCTCGGTGAGTATTCCGAGTTCTTCTGAGTGTTCTATGCCCCAGCGTACTAGGTTCACGGTCCGTTCGTTTAGATTTTGGGCCATGCGGGATTACGCCTCAAGGTATTTTTCGTATAATTTCAGATGTGGATTAGCGGTTATTCGCACAGATAGCTTGCCTTTGCCGTTTTCATTCATGTCGCCAGAGAAGGCATAGAATGGCCCAACGATTTTTTCGTCTCCGAACTTCGTTTTCTCTTGTATCTCTTCGAAAGCAAAGCTCGGCAGAATTGCGGGGATATATCCAGATACTATGACCTTGCCACCCCTCATTTGACCCCCAGCTCTCCCTTCACAGTTGCCTTCGATGAGGATAGTTCCGTTGCTCATGTGAATTCCTGGAAGGAGTCCTGTGTTCTGTTTGATTCTGATGGCTCCATTTATCATCCAACATCCCACTTCGCTACCTGCGTTGCCCTGGATGATGATTGTGCCTCCTTTCATTCCGAAAGTGGTTCCGCGATATCCAGCGCCCACGTAGTCACCGGCGTTTCCTTTGATTTCGATTCGACCCCCCTTCATCTTCATACCCAACCAAGAGCCAGCGTCACCGGTGACAAGAATTGAGCCGCCTGACATTTCCTCGCCTACATACATTCCAGCGTTTCCTTCAACAATGACTAAGCCGGAGGAAGTCCTGTATCCGATTTTCCGAATCTTAGCGGCGTTGCCTACGATTCTGATTGTTGATTCGTCGCTGTCGTTTGGTTTTTCGGAAACGTTGAAGATGTCGTTTAATGATAGCTGCTTGTTGCCTTCCCATATCTTAGTGCTTTCGATCTCCTTTACCGACTTTCCTGCAAGCTTGTCGGGCGATATTTCGCTTGCTTCAACAGGAAGGTATAGTTCTCGTTTAATTGTGAGAATTATTTCTTTCAAGATCTAAATCTCTGCCTTCACTTCGACTCTGTTTGAGTTGGCCAGTTCGCTATCGGTCATTGCATAATTGTCCATTTGGACTGTGTAGTATTTAGTGAAGGTTTTTCGCATCTCTGACTCGACCTTTTCACCCAAGTCTTCCGAAACCACGCTGTCCACCCAGTATGTGCGTCCGTTTGGCGTTTCAAGGATCTCGCCGTTCTTGACGACAATTCTTCCGTCTTTGATAGTGAAGGCGGCTTTCTTCAAGGCCTTTCTGACAAGCAGGTAGTCTCGGGAGGAGTCAATCTTTGTCGGATTGATATTGTACACTGCAACGTCCGCATCGGCACCGACTCCGAGGTGGCCCTTTTCCTTCAGACCTAGAGCCTTGGCTGTACCGGCTCTCGTGACCACAGCTATTTCGGAGAATGAGTACTCTCTGTCTATGTCAGGTAGGTCGAGCTTGTTTCTTGCTATACTGTTGATTTTCGCGAGGGATTTGTCTCTTGCCTTTCTGCTCATTAACCAGGAAATGATCTTGGGGTACTTTGTGAAGTCTCCCCCGTTAGGGTGGTCTGTTGTCATGTACACGCGCCAAGGATCTCTTACGAGAAGCGCGAGTTCCAGGCCGATGCCCCACTGAATAGCGTTCACGTAATTGCTGCGTTTGTACGTGTACGGAACAATGCCGGATCCTGTTTCAACTTCGACGTCCTGGTTCATCCATTTGTTTCCTGATAGTTGGTGAAGCATGTATTGGAAGCCGCCGTCTGCGGTCATCGTGGTTGTATTCATGAAGACTATCTGGCCCATGTCGACGGTGACGTGGTCGTGCTTGTTCACATAATCCGCTATTTCAGGAGCCCCTGATCCCACATTATGCCAGGCTGACCCTGTGCGGCCAGTGAACTGGACGTGGGTTATGTGGATCACAGGTTTGCTGTCGCCACCGAGGTCTCTTACGCTGTCCATCGTATCGATGGTCGTCTGATAGTTGCCGATCTTCGCAAGGTCATTGGTGTGAACATGAATTGTGTGTGGGAGGTGGAGCATCTGGTTCACTTTGCAGAGGCCGTGAACGATCTCTCTCGGTGTAATGTTGAAGTTCGGGACTCGGTCCTCTAATCCTACGAGAGCTCTCCCCCAACTCCAGGCCTCAACGCCGCCTGGGTTGACCATCTTGATCGCGTAACCCTTCGTCGCACGCAACATCCAAGCAACGTATGCTGCGCATTCCTCCACCCGGCCTTGAGCCAGGTACTCCATCGAATGCCAGTCGTTGCCGAAGAGTGGGAAGCAGCCCTTGTCCACGATTGGAGTGTCATCAAGCTCCTCGTGCGTGTGCCTCGTCTTCATAAGCGGCGTCGCAGGCTCGAAGACTGTTGTGTAACCCATCTTGGCATATCGGTAACCTGTGGTGAATGTTGAAGGGATCGAATGCCCAGTGCCGGCGCGAGTTATTGCGGTATGTCGTTCCACATCCTTCTCGTGATCTTCTGGTCTAAGTATTCTGCCAGCGTTAACCTTGGAGCCAGCGATGTGCGAGTGAATGTCAACCCCTCCAGGCATAACGATCATGCCTGAGGCGTCAATCACTGTAGCTCCCGCCCCGACGCTCTCTACCACCTTCCCATTCTTTATGCTAATGTCAGCTTTCTCGCCGTCAATTCCATTTAGTAGATCGTAGACGAACCCGTTTCGGATTAGTAACTCACTCATGTCTACTGTCCCGCCTTCAATTTCTTAACGTGCGCGAGAATGTCCCGGAGAATCTCTACATCCGAATGTAGTCCAGGGGGCGGTGCGACAAGGGATTTTGTCATTATGGCAACGCCGTCCATTCGATAAATGCATCCGCCTGTCTCAACTCCCACAACTGTAGAGGGAAATACTACCTCCGAGATTGGCGTTGTAGCTGAAGGATGAGGATCAATTGTGATTACCGGAATCTTGGCCAAATGTCTTGATACGTTAACAGGAAAGTTTGCGACGGGATCAGAAGCCACAACCAGTGCCGCATCGCAGTCCCCTCGAGAGAGCACGTCTATCGCGGTTGTGTCGCCGGGATTGTATCGAGGATAACCTTGGCTAAGGTCGACAGCGTATGGGTAGCCTGTAGTCCAAGCCGACACTTCATTAGCGCCGGCGACGTTGAAATGTCCCCGCATGGGCATGATTAGAAACTTAGTCCTTGCGTTCAAGTCTTGTACGAGCGAGAGAGCGACGTCTACGTTTCTGTGGCGGCCTTCTGTCATCGTCAGGCCAAGGCCAAAAAAGATCACTCCGAACTCACAACTAATCATGAGGTCAGCAAGTTCCTCAATCCTTTCAGCTGGTACACCAGAAATCACATCCTGCTCCAACTCGTCACCTCTGACCGCCATTCTTAGGGCGCACATCAGCTCATAATCGCCGTTAGGCGTAATCTGAATGAATTGATCAGCAAGCTTGGCCGTGTCGGTTTTCCGCACGTCTACCACAACCATCGTTCGATTCTTTTTTGACAGGCGAAATCGCCCCGTGCTCATTGACGTGTACCGCATGATGTGGTGCGGATGAGAGTGAACTGGATTCGATCCCCAGTAAATCACCAGATCGGCCCGATGCACTATCTCACCTAGAGTTGCGGTAACCTCACCAACGTCGTGCACGGCGAGAAGCGTTGGGCCGTGGCAGACAGTAGTGGTGTTGTCTATCACGCCTCCAACCCATTCTGCTAGCTCGATTCCGGCTCTGCTAGCCTCGTTACTCGTCGAACTCCAACCATAGAGAAGGGGGTACTTGGCATTCGCGAGAATCTCCGCGCTTCTGCAAACGGCATCATCATAAGTCGCTTCGTGGAATTCACCATTTTTCCTTACGCGCGGACTGTTGTATCGTTCCGCACTATAGTTGAGGTACTTGCTCAGCGAACTCGAGCAGCCGCTTCTTACACTTAGAACCTTTTCGTCTTCAACGGTTACCTGCAGATCATCGCAGGTGGACCCACAGAAGGTGCATATTACGTTGGGAATGATCGTCTTGGGCAATTTGGTCACGCTCCCCCGGCTATTTGTCTGACAAGTGTTCGGAGATCCAGAAGCTTCTCGTCGGAGGCGCCCGTTACTTCCGCCTCAACTCCTTTCATGGAAGGCATCCCCGTCCCATGAGTTTCTGAGGCAATTACCATGTTGACCCAAGGCCCGTAGGGCATGAAGATGATCCCCCTCTGCGAAACTTGTGACGCGATGGCGGACCTTACGACAACGCTCCCAGTCTTCGTCGTGATTTTGACGTTCTGGCCTGGGGAGATTCCTAGTGATTTGAGGTCCTCTGGGTTTAGTTCGCATACAGCGACATTACGGAAATATTCATCTGAGAACTTTCCTATGACTTTACTTCTTCCTTGACCGAGACTTCTTCCTGAAAGTAACGTTACATTTAAGCTGGGAATCTGCAGTGCCCCCTTTCGACAGGGTCGATTAGGCTTTCGAGTAGGATAATTGTAAGGTAATTACCATAAATACCGCAGTTACGCATACGACAACAACCTCTTGCCAGCGATAATTGTAATCATTAGTCATGATCTTCCGAGATCTTTGATTGGCCAATCCCTCGACGCGGTGTCTACCTAGTCCTTTTTCGTGGGTTTCTCTAGCAACTTTCGTTTCTGCAGGACGGCGCCGTCATCGTGGTGAGGTGTTCTGAGGATCATGTCGGTGGCTTTGTCTATCTCCCTAGCCTCATCTGCTAGTCTTGCAGCTTCTCGCATCATCTCATGTGCCGCGGCTACTAGCTGAGTGTAACGTTCCCATTCCTTCACCACAAAGCATCCTTCGACCGTGAGATCTGCAACTCGCCTAGCAATCTCGTGAGCGGCCATAGCCTTTGTTCGGGCGTAGGGATTGTTGAGGCCTGATGCTTCGATAGCTTTCTCCTTGTTAATCACGATCCTTGGAAGTGTGGGTGCTTGCCCTTTTTGGATGGATTGAATTACCTTGTCTATCTGCTGCCAAAGGATATTGAAGACGCCTGTAACGGTGAGCACTTTGAACAGGTCTGAATTAAAAAGCGCCATTTCAGCGGGGTCGAGAAACTCTCTCCTAGCTCCGATCATCGCGTCCGCCTCGACGATTAAGTAACCAGCACCTGCTTTTTCCATATCTTGAACAGCCTTCTTTGCGGGGCTGTCTGAGACAACGATCGTAGGAACCTTACGATTAATCAGGGCTTCACGCAACTTTGTAGGGCCAGGCAGCGAAGCGTTTGGGCTAGTTACGATGGCCAAGTCAAGTTTGAATTCGCTCAACTTCTGAGCTACATTTGCGGCATGTTCTACTCCCATCTTTGCACCGCAAGAGACCACGCGGACTTCTATGTCCTCTCGTTCTGCGCGTTCGTCTAGGAGAAGTTCAATAAGAGGCGCAGAACCTATGTTTCCGAGTTTGCCGAAACCGACAGTTACAACCAATTTAATCAGCCGATAAACTCAGCAGAAAGTTCTACCGTAATAACGCTTGGTCCATTTTTCACAATTACTCTATGGAAGGAGTTAGTACCGCAACTGGTGAAACAACGAAAGTGTCTTTAGCTAAGCGGAGGATACCCGAGCGGCGAAAGAGAATTGCCTGGAGAAGTTGAAATCGAAGACACATTCGCCGAAGCATTTCCGATGGTTGCCGCTAGAATCCTGATAACCGCCGAAAATGAGAGGTGGGCAATGAACTCCGCGCGAGCAGCTACCGGTTTCGCATCCTCAATCATCATGTCACCTGCGGAGGCTGGAGTCGAAGGACCCATAGTTCCGCCCGAAAAATCACCCGACGGAAGGCCGGGCGCCCGCATCCAGATCTACCATAGAACACGGACAGAGCTCAAAATGCAGATCATCTCTAGAATGGGGCAATGTGTGCTAACCTGCCCAACAACATCTGCGTTCGACGACATGCCCAACGCGAAGCGGCACCTAAAGATTGGAGGAGCCATTCGGATGTTCGGAGACGGCTATGAGAAGAAGGATAGTCTCGGGGATCGTAAGATCTGGCGCATCCCAGTAATGGAGGGGGAGTTCGTAGTGCAGAACCGCTTTGGAGTTCGAAGATGCGTTGCTGGCGGCAACCTAATCATAATGGCCGATAGCCAGAATGCAGCCCTGAAAGCGGCCGAGGATGCAGTTCAGGCAATGACCAAATTGGAGGGTGTGGTGCTTACGTTTCCAGGAGGCATATGCAGATCCGGCTCCAAGATAGGATCCATGAAATACAAGCTTCCAGCGACTACAAACACCCCGCTATGCCCCACACTCCGAGAAACAGTCACTGGCTCTCTCGTCCCCGAGGGCGTCAAAAGCATCTACGAACTGGTATTCAACGGCTTAACATTCAACATAGTCAAACAGGCGACCGCGGAAGGAATCCGCGCCGCGACCGCTGTCCCAGGCGTAAGAAAAATCACAGCCGCAAACTTTGGTGGCAAGCTTGGACCATACCAAATCAAGCTCAAAGAAGCCCTTGCGATGACAAAGGCCTAGATCGTAAATCGCATAATTCAAGCCTGATTACTTGCTGCGCCGATGCTCCTTACCATCTGTTGTGAAAATTAGCGGTTGAACTGTGCGAATTCGGCCCTCGTAGGCTTGACCAAGCTTACGAGAGCCACTGTATCAATTTTCACACTCTTCGTGTGTGAACCCGGGTTGAAGTATACGTATTCCTGACGTAGGAGTTTCTCATCAAACAGTGTCTCAAGGTTGATGATGTTCCCGAGCGGGTAGACACAACCCACTGAACATCCCACAATTCTTTCTGCCTCCTCCCGTGGCGCCAACGAAACTGATATTGACTTGGTAGCAGCGGCTAAGCGGGCAAAGTCAATTCTCATATTCCCAGGTAAGACGGCAAGCACGTAGCCACCATCGCTTTTCTTTACTACCATAGACTTGGCTATGTGGTCTTCCCCGGTCTTGAGGAACTCAGCCATCTTCCGACACGTGTAAACCGGCTCATGTTCGAAAACCTCATACGATATTCCTCCTGACTTGAGCGAAGCCAGAATTTTCTCTTCAATATCCGCCACAAATTTCCCCTCCCATCGCACCAGCCTCGCTCACGCATGTTTCGGAAGGAATACAAAAATCCGACGAGGCCAACCAAGTTCTTCACGGCTCCACGACTGCTCCGACAAGAAGACTCCACGGGTACGTACACCAAAGAGAGAATCTCGATGCTCCAGGAAATGAACCAAATCAAAACCGTCTCTTGAAAAGAGCGTCAACCGTTTCATCCGATCCGTGAGCGGGCGATCACAGCTTACTAAATTGGTTTTGCGTGACGTTCATGATTAAGAGCAGGAATAATCTTCGACCTTCGCGCTGCTAGACTTACAATTTTTCGGTGACTGTAACATGATTCCTTTCGATTCGACCTTGTTCTCATGGAAAGCCTTAACTCCCCTATGATTCCGTATCGCCGACTGAGACGTTAGACATGAGAATTGGTCTTGATGGTGGCCAACTCAGGGTTATGTCAACCGACGAGTTGCATGATACATATCTTGCGATACTCGACGTGCTTGAAAATCATGGAGTAAAGATTGAGCACGAAGGCGCATTGAAGCTTCTGAAGGGGATTGGTGCAGAAGTCGACTTCAAGACGCAGGTAGCCTGTTTTCCTGGATACATCGTTGAGGAGTCGCTTAGAAAAGCTCCAAAGGTGGTTAGGTTGTGTGGGAGGGATAAGGATCAAGACTTTGTGATTGAAGGAAAGAGGGTTTACTTTGGCAGCGTTGGCGGAGCGATAGTCGTTTCGGACAGACGCACAGGAGAGAGGAGGCCTTGTAAAACCCAGGATATGGCTGAGACGGCTAAGGTGTGTGACGCTCTTGAGAACATTGACTACGCAATGGGTCTCTTCACCCCTCTCGATGCTCCTCAAGGTGTTCAGGGGCTGTATGAGCAAGACGCGGTCATGTCGAATACTGTGAAACACTCAATCATCTTCGCCTACCATGGTGCCGAGTTGACGAGAAAACAGATCCAGATAGCTCAACTCATAGCCGGTGGAGAGGAGGAATTGAGAAAGAGACCCATAGTCTCAATGTACGACGAACCATCTTCCCCACTCATTTTCGGTAAGGATTATGTTGACGCGTTAATGGAGTGGGCGAAAGAAGGGCTTCCCCTCATCTATGCACCCTGCCCAATGGGAGGAGCCACAGCACCCATAACAATGGCAGGTGAATTGGTTCAAGGAATGGCAGAATCCATTGCTGGTAATGTCATAGCACAGTTCACCCGGCCGAATACCCCTTTCGTTTTCGGCTTCGTGCCCTTAGTCACAGACATGAGAACCACCCTATGCTCCTATGGGGCTCCTGAAGCCATGCTTCTCGGCATAGCCGAAGCACAGCTCGCCCACTACCTGCAGATACCACTATGGGGAACGGGAGGATGTACCGACGCGAAGACGCTTGACGCTCAAGCGTTCTCCGAAGCCTCAATGAACCTCTCAACCGCCGCGCTCTGCGGCCAAAACCTAATCCACGACATCGGCCTGATCGAGTCGGCGAAGGGAGGGAGTCAGGAACTCATCGTTATCTGCGACGAAATAATCGGCATGCTCAAAAGAATCATGAGGGGAGTTACGGTGAACAATGACACGCTAGCCGTTGAGGAGATAAGTAGGGTGCCGCACGGAGGCTCCTTCCTAGCCCTGAAACACTCCCTCCAACACTTCGATAAGGAACACCGCATCCCACTACTAATGGACCGAAGCTTCTCATACGAATCATGGAAGAAAACCGACGGCAAAACCCTACTCGAAAAAGCCAAAGAAAAAGTCGACAACATCCTAGCGAAGCATCAGGTCGAACCCATACCCCACGACATCAGAACTCAAATCGAAAAAATCAAGAAAGAAGCAGCCACCAACACCTAGGAAACGCAACCGTCAACGGCTGCTCAAAGGTTAACGATCTAAAGATCAAGTAGACTCTCGGATGAATAGACCCTTTTAACGCCAGTCCGATTCAGGTTTCTAGCGTAAGGCAGGGTTTAGCCTCAGACCGGTCTGAGTGCTCTACGAAAGTGTTTGCTTAGGTTTTGGCGTGGGTTGGGGGTTGGTGGTGTAAGGTTGCGGGTCCCCCGACGGATCCTGTTTTCACTAGTTCCTTCTCCGCCTCTTTCACGATCTGTTTCAGTTTCTCCTGAACGTCTTTGGGTAGGGGTTCGGGGTGGTGTTCTCGTAGGGTTTCTTTGCATTTCACCCGAGCCACCTCCCTGATATCCTTCTTTCCTCCCTTGATCCAGGTCTCCTCGGAGGTCTTGTCGAAGATCGAGGGCAGATACAACTCCTTCAAATGATCGAGCGTGTGCTTTTGGGACATGAAGTGCCCCCCAGGGCCCACGTTTTTGATCACGTCTACCGCTAACGTTTCCTCGTCCACTTTCACGCCCCGAATTATCCTGTAAACCATCCCAGCGATCTCGTTGCAGATGACCACCATCTCCATCGACCCAATACTTCCCCCAGCTAGGTAGCCGCAGTCGTGGATCAGATTCGTCCCCCCCAAAGCCGCCATCATCCCGTTCATCATA
>Ga0181521_10007191_pt1 | contig 11766 bp, 13 predicted proteins | sample PEATcosm2014_Bin_32_FD_119764 | JGI IMG/M metagenome (GOLD analysis project Ga0181521, IMG submission 119764) | Peatland microbial communities from MTU Mesocosm Facility, Houghton, MI, USA - PEATcosm2014_Bin02_60_metaG | ecosystem: Environmental > Terrestrial > Soil > Wetlands > Peat | place... | reverse complement strand
TGCTGCTGGAAGATGCGGTTGACCGTCTGCAGATAGAATGCGGCGGACAAATCCATCACCGCGAAATATTCGTCGTAGAACGCGCGGTGCGCCGACGTCGCCTTGTCGTCGCCGTCGACCAGGTTCTCGTACTGGCGGGCAAAGGCGCGGATATGCCGCTCCATGTTCATCGCCATGAACGCGCTCAATTGCAGAAACCCGGGATAGACCTCGCGCGAGGTGCCGGCATGGCCGGGCGGCACGCGGTAGATCAGATTGGCCTGGAACCAGTCGATCGAATGCTGCATCGCCAGCTCGTCGACCTTGGTCGGGTTGATCCGCGTGTCGATCGGCCCGGCCATCAGGGTCATGCTGCGCGGCTGGGCGGCGCTTCCCGCGGCGGCCATCAGCGCGACCGCGGCCAGCACCGCGACCGCCGGCTGGCACACCGCGACGACATGCGCGCCGGGCCCCAGATGCTCGAGAAACGCGATCACATGGTCGATGAAGTCGTCGAAATCGAAATCGCCGGCGGCGAGCGGCACGTCGCGCGCATTGTGCCAGTCGGTGATGTAGACGTCGTGTTCGGGCAGCATCGTCTTCACCGTGCCGCGCAACAGGGTCGCGAAATGGCCCGACATCGGCGAGACCAGCAGCACTTTCGGCTGCGGCGCGGTCGTGTCCTTGGCGAAATGCAGCAAGGTCGCGAACGGCCGGACCCAGGTTTTTTCCTCGCGCACCGCGACGGTGCGGTTGCCGGCCGTCACGCTGTCGATGCCGAACTCCGGCCGGTGGTGCTGCAGCCTGCCCGCGGCGAACAACTCGCAGGCGGCGATGACGCCCCGCTGGAACTGGGTCTCCGGAAAACCCGGCCAACCACGCCCCAGCGCATGGCCAAACGCCGTCGCCATGCCTTGCAGCGGCACAAGGGCATCGGCATAGCTCTGATAGAATTGATACAGCACCGTACGCTTTCCGCTCCGAACGCTTGCTGCCGATGGGACGCGAGGGAAACGCTGTCGGGGCCGTCGAAGAGAACCGGGACGCTAAAGATAGTGCGGGTTTCGCTGCGGTGCGAGATGATTGTGCCCCGCAGCATTGCATTTCTGTGGCGCTACCTTGATCGAGCTCTTCTGCCCACCAGCCAGAAAACGCGGCACTATTGCCATTGTTCGCACCGCTTCTATATTCCGGCCTCCGTGCGGGTGTGGCGGAATGGTAGATGCGGCAGACTCAAAAAGGGGTATATAGCAGAAAAATCGTCTATTTAATCGTTATCAATCATATAGATAAATACCGACACATTTGTCTGATTTGGCATACACACCACTTACTTTTTAGCGATTCCAGCACACCAGCCACCGCATGTGTGACGACACACGATCTCCTCGGCGGCAAGGTTCATCTCTATCGGTGCGGCAGCGGCCGCTTCTGGCAATGCTCGGCCTATCTCGCCGGGCGCAATCATCGCGCGACGACCAAGGAAGAAGACCTCATCCGTGCCAAGACGGCAGCCGAGGACTGGTATCTCAATCTGCGTCTCAAGGACCGCTCGGGCGAGCTGCGCGGCGGCAAGAACTTCAAGGCGGCTGCCGACATCTTCGTGCGCGAATACGAGGCGCTCACCGTCGGCGAGCGCAATCCGAAATACGTCAAGAGCCACGGCGACCGGTTGCGGGTGCATTTGCTCCCCTTCTTCGGCAACAAATCGATGTCGGAGATCACCCCTGGCCTTGTGCAGGAATACCGGGTCCATCGGATGACCTCGCGGCGCAGCGTGGCGACGGGCGAGGTGATGCGTCCCTCCCGCAGCACACTGCACCAAGAGATCGTCACACTGCGACACGTCCTCAAAACGGCCGAACGGCAAGGTTGGATCAGATTCATTCCGAACCTCTCTCCACCCTACGAGGCGTCCGGCAAGATCAGCCACCGAGCGTGGTTCTCGCCCGCCGAGTACAAGGTGCTCTATCACAAGCGACGCGAGAGAGGGCGGAGCGTCCCCCCAAGCTGCGCTGGAAATGGCAGTGTGAGCAGCTGCACGACTACGTGCTGTTTATGGCGAACACCGGCCTGCGTCCCGACGAAGCGGCGCGGCTCGAATGTCGCGACGTGGAGATCGTCAAGGATCAGGCCACGGGCGAGACCATCCTTGAAATCAGCGTGCGCGGCAAACGTGGGGTCGGCTACTGCAAGAGCATGCACGGCGCGGTGCACCCCTTTGAGCGTTTGCGCGATCGGCTCCGGCCGGCATTGGCGGCGAGCACCGCTGACGGCGAAACGGTCGAAGAGGACGCTTCGGAGAAGCGCAAGCCAGCACTGACCGATCTGCTGTTCCCCAGGTCGCAGCGTGCGCTCTTCAACGCCATCCTGGGCGAACAAGGCCTCAAGAAAGACCGCGAGGGCCTGCCCCGCACGGCTTACAGCCTGCGGCACACGTACATCTGCATGCGGCTAACGGAGGGGGCGGACATCTATCAGATCGCCAAGAACTGCCGCACTAGCGTCGAGATGATCGAGAAATTCTATGCCGCACACATCAAGGACATGATCGACACCTCGGCGATCAATGTCCGCAAGGCGGCGAACGCTCGCCGCAAACCGGAAGAGCGGCCGAAGGGCCGATCCCCGAGGGCTGCCGCGAACGCAAAACGCCCGAGGATCACCCGGAAGTAGGCGCAAACCCTTGCGCCTGCGGATCGAAACATTAGCTTTCCAGCATTAAGGCTGCGTGGTAATATACAGAATTATATCGGTAAATAGGGCGATGTCAGTCAAACACGAACTATCGACATAGCAACCGATTGAAAGCAACACCATCATGGGTCATGTGGAAAAGGGCGGTCGCATGAGCATCGAAATCTCACGAGAAACCGAGGCGCGGCTGGCGGCGGAGGCTCGGCGGCTAGGCATTTCCGTTGACGCGCTGCTGGAGCGCTTCATAAACGAACGGCCAGCAACGACCCAGCCTGCCGGGTCTAACCCTGAGTTGCCGGTCTGGCACCTTGGTGGTGCGGGCGCTCTTCATCGGCGAGACATCTACAACGATGTCCGTTGAACCGGGGATCGTCGATACGAATGTTCTGGTCTATGCGCTGGACGCCGACGCTCCACAACACACTGTCGCGCGCGCTTTGCTTGAAGCAGGGCGTGATGCGCCCACGACGCTTTATGTGACCTCGCAGATACTCTGTGAATTTTATTCGATCGTGACCAACCCGCGGCGTGTTTCGAAGCCGCGCTCCGCGGCCGATGCGCTAACCGCCATTTCCGACTTGCTTGCCTATCTGCATGTGCTTCCCGTTCCGGCGGCCACGGTTGACGGGTGGCTGGACTTGCTTCGCCGCCATCCCGTGATTGGCGGCGATGTGTTCGACTTGCAAATCATCGCGACCATGCAGGCCAATGGCGTGCAGAGAATCTATACGTTCAACACAGCCGACTTCGAGGTTTTCTCGGAACTATCGATTGTAACGCCGTGATCTGATCTCCGCATCGATGTCTCACTATACGCTGAACCGTATAAATCAGGATTATACGCTGCCGCGTATGAAGAGCGGCCAAACAGCTGCGACCCGAAGCGCGACGTGGACGCGAAACGCCCGAGAACCCGGCGGGAGTAGGCCGTCATACGCCACGGATCGCGAGCTTATTGTCGCGCCCGTAGCTACACGATAACATCGCACACTAGGGACGCCGTTCTACCGAGAATTTATAAACTGCGCGCTGTACCCAGACGAGCAGGAGGTCGCCGATGCCTGGCCCCGCGCTATCCCCCTCCGAGGCTTTCTTCGTCAGTCAACATGAGCAGACGATCGATAGCATTGCTTCGGACCTGACAGACCTCCACCATCAACTCTACACGAGTACCTATTCGAGTTTAAAAGTAGCAGAAGACGCTATCATCGCAAGAATAAGACCTTTGGCAAATTTCACCCGTGATATTGAGATCGATCTCCATGCGTTGTCACAACAAACGCAAGACTTAATATATCGAGGGTTGCCTGGAGTTGTCGCGGACTTCGAAGGTGAACCGATCCCGGTACTTTTCACGAGAGCCGAACGCACCAGATTTACCGGGGCACTTTCTAACCTCAACTATCAAACGAATGGCAATTATGCACTTGACGTACCGCACCTAAGTTCCTATATTCATTGCAACAACAGGTGTTGCGATGACCGACTTAACCGATCCTATCTTCAACGATGAAGAAGCCGCCCGTAAGCATTTCGAGGCGCTGCGCTGGCCCGATGGCCCGCTCTGCCCACATTGTGGTTCCATCGATAATGCGACCGAGCTAAAGGGCAAAAGCACGCGAGCCGGCGTCTACAAGTGCAAGGGCTGCGAGAAACCCTTTACCGCGACGATCGGCACCGCTTACGAGCGCTCGCATATCCCGCTCCATAAATGGCTGTTGGCGACGCATCTGCTCTGCGCCAGCAAGAAAGGCATCTCGGCGCACCAACTGTGGCGGATGCTCGGTTTCGGCTCCTACCGCACGGCCTGGTTCATGGCGCACCGCATCCGCGAAGGGATGCGCGAGGAACTGCCGGAAGGCGGTTTGGGCGGCGCGAACAAGGTTGTCGAGATTGATGAAACCTATGTCGGCGGCAAAGAAGCGAACAAACACGCCTGGAAGCGCAAGCCCGGTCAGCATGTCGCTGGTCGAGCGCGATGGCTCGGTGCGCTCCTACCACGTCGCCAACGTGACCGCGCAAACCCTGCGCCCGATCATCGCCAAGAGCGTCAACAAGGCGTCGTACCTGATGACCGACGATGCGGCCGTCTATCGCGCCGTTACGGGACCGTTTGCCGGTCACGGCACGGTCAACCACAGCGCCGAGGAATACGTTCGCGCCGGTTTCTGGCACACCAACACGGTCGAAAACTACTTCTCGATCTTCAAGCGCGGCATCTACGGCGTGTATCACCACGTTTCCGAGACGCACCTTCATCGCTACGCCGCCGAGTTCGATTTCCGCTACAACCGCCGCATGGCGCTCGGCATCGATGACACGACCCGGGCCGATGCGGCGATCCGAGGCATCGCAGGGAAGCGCCTCACCTACCGACAGCCTCACGGCCAAGCCTAAGAGGCACAAGCCGCCCGAATCAGTGGCGTTGGCGGGAGCGGATTACAGCGCTCCCGAACAACTCGAACTTCCTTTCAAAACAAAGACCTAACGGGATTTGGGCGAAACGAGTCCGCGCACACCCGCAACGGGCGTATCAACAAGTTAGCCGCCAGCGGTTTCTTCTCTCCCCCCGGCGCGAGCCGGGGCATCCGTGCGGGACGGGTCGCATCAAGCGACCTGGGGCGGCGGGTCTCTGACCCGCCTCTGGAGTGAAGGGAAGCGCAAGATGAGTGAGTGGATCACCATCTGGCGTGTCCAGGTTGCCGTTCACGCCTACACGCGTAGGCGGGGACGCTGGCTTGAGCGAGTTCGCGAACACGTACGCGGCTGGCCCGGCCAATTACGGCTTCCTGGCATCGACTAACCCGGGCCTCACAATCCGGGTTACCGCTGGCGGCTAACTATTCTTTGGAGTGGCGCATGGACAAGGATCGGTTTGGTGCCCTGATGCGGCTCGCGGAATTCAGAAACGCACGCATCGCTGACCGCCGCAGCCACGAGTGGAAAGTCACCGTGGCGCTTTGGGCGTTGCTGGCCGCAGCGATCCTTAAGCTTCGGATTTCTCCAACTCCCTGCGCCCTCAGCTTATTCGCCGTAGGTCTAGCGGGCCTGGTGATCGGCCATGCGTTTTGGTGGGTCGGTAACCACTGGCGGCGATCGTTCGAAGATATGCTGGCGTCGTTCTTCTATGCCGACCGGGCGCATGACCTCGCGCTCCCCGCCGAAAACATCCAATCGCTTCGCGGTCATCCGCCCCAAGCATGGCCGAAAGATATCGGCTACTGCCGGTTTCTTTGCCAGCCGCGCTGCCAAGCCCAGATTTTCACGACTGCGGCTTTGGCAATCGGTCTTTGGCTTGCAAGTGCCCTTGACCTTCCGCCATCGACCTAGACCCCGATTTAGCTGGTCGAGCCGCTTTGCGGCCGCGCTTTGGCTTGATCTTCATCGGCTTATGTGGCGTCGGCGGCGTGGCGATCATCCGCCGCACCACGGCATCGCGGCGGCGCGCGGCCTCTTCGTCGCTGTAGGTGTCGTCAGGCTGTTTGTCGGCCATAGGAGAAGCATAGCATGATCTTCGACCCTTCATGGCGACCAGCAAGCCTAGAGGAGATCGAGGAAGCGTTCGACCTTTATACCGCTGCGGTCGGGCGCGTAGCGGCGGCTTGGAACCGTCTACACGACCGGATGGAAAACCTGTTCTGCAAGATCATGAACGCCGACTCCGAACTGCTATCTGCGGTTTGGCACTCCACTTACAGCGACCGATCCCAACGGCAAATGCTTGAAGCCGCTATCAAGGCGTCCAAACCCCTTCCCCTATGGGGGCACCTACCGGATACCGCGAACGAAGATTTATTGTGGCTGATGAAGCGGTCACACTCCCTAAGCGACAAGCGAGATGAAGCGGTTCACGCACCATGCTGGTACTTTGAAGAGACGGCAGGTGGAATAGATGTTATTGTTTCTGCGTATAGCAAGCATCGACGAGCGCGAGCGCTAGAGGGAAAAGACCTTCTAATCGAGTTTGACTGGCTAGAACGTTACATTCGCGAACTTATTCTGTTCACGGACAGCGCCGCAATCACGATACCTTATGCGAGGGCGGCGCAGCATGGGCCATCATGGCCACAAAAACCTCGCGTGCCAGATCGGCGGCCGAAAACAGCCCTCCGAGGTCGGCTCCGCCGACCACCTCCAAAATAGCGATCTCGCCGGCCTCGATCATCGCCGGGGTGATTTCTGGGGTATCGGGATCGGGCGCGCCAGCCATCCGTTAGAAATAGTATCGGACGGCCCCAAAGACTAGAGGGAATGTTCACGGTACGTCAAGTGCATAATTGCCAAACGAATATCTCATACTCCCTCGTCGATCCGCAGCAGTCCATGAGAGCTGTTGGCGCTTCGTTGACAAGATTTTTGGCATCCCGCTCGACGCAATCCGTTCCCGCCGCAACGACACCAGCTCAGACCAATATATATCTGCCGTTGCCATGAAAAACATCATCCACATGCTTCACGATATTAAATATATCGTGACTGCTGCGGGCGTCCTTCTGGCGTTTCTGATTGATAAGAACTTGGGCCCCGCAGAAGATGATCTGCCCTTGCGATTTAAAATAATTTTGGCGGCACCTGTCATTGTCTCGATTGTCTATGTATTGTCGCTAACTGCTAACCAACGCTTAGAAGATTTGCCATATGTCGTCAGCCTTCTGATCGTTTCTGTGTTGACTTACGCGACCATTTGGTCTCTTTTGGGCTATAGGAAGGAAATAACTGTCGCAAGACCGCGGTGGAAATTTTGGGGTGGCCCAGATACCTCCAAGAAGATTCGGGTTATGGGTGGACGATTCCAGCCGGATGCGAGGAAAACCATCGAGAGAGAGCATATTACTGTTCAGAGATATTTTGAGGGGACGGCGTTTGACCAAGGCAGCGTATGGACTCGTAAATCACGCGCAGCCGCTCAGGCCTTAATAATATTCATTTATATAATTGTTATCGGCCTTTATACGTTAACAATTGCGATGGCGCTCACTTGAGGGCACCGGGCAGGTTGACGCGAACGCTACTGGCGTGATGGGAACCAGCAGAAGGGTGGCCACGACAGACTGCCCCGAACACCGGCCGCAGGGCCGCAATTCGAAGCGCGCCGCGAACGCGAAACGCGCGCTGGCCTGGCGGAAGCCTGGGAACCCGAAGGCCCGCCGGTAATCTAGGCGGCAACTGCTCGCAGCACCGCGAATGCCGCCTAACCGGCCGCCCGTTGGCGGCTCCGACTAGTCATGCTATGTAGGCCGCAGGCCCTCTGGCGGAATTGGTAGACGCACGCGACTCAGAGGAAAAATTGAGTGCCCCGGCGGAAACGCCGGGTGCAGAACCGCTCAAAGTCGGGGAAGGCTTAACTGCTAATCCCGAGCCAAGCCCGAGCGATCGGGAAGGTGTAGAGACTGGACGGGCGGCACCTAAGGCGGCGACAGCCGCGACGGTGAAGGGACAGTCCAGACCACGAACCCTTCGGGGGCGGCGAAAGCCGAAGTGGTATGAAAATCGCGCGCCGCGAGGCGTCCCGGTTCGAGTCCGGGGAGGGCCACCATCGCCAGAACCAGGGCTGGATGCTCGCCTATTCGCGCGCGAGCACCCTGCCGCCTCTGAGCTGCGCCGGCACGGGGGAAACGGATCGCGAATGCCCGCGCGCGTGGGGTTTAATTTCCCTTCGCCGCCCCATCTAGGGGGTTGCCAGACCTGATCTGCGGTCAGGTCACAACTCATTTTAATATCGAGCTTCGAATGAGATACGACGATTAGATTACGCCACGCTGAATATTCGGACCTACGCAAAACTTGCGAAGGCCGTTCGGACCGTTCTTGAAAAGGCGGTCGCCGGGTATGGCAGCCCCCTGCGCCTTCAATCTGCTCAATCTCGCGAAAAGAGCGCAGACAGTCTTAAGCGCAAGCTAGAAGAGCGGGGGCTTATGGATTCCGCAAACATCGAAACCGAGATTAAAGATCTCGCCGGTGTGCGATTGATCTTCTACACGAATACAGATGTCGATCGATTTCTCGACACCCGGATAATTCCGGAGCTATTTACGGCCGATTGGAAAGAGACGCGTATACATCACCCGACTGATGAAAACGATCAACAGCGTTACCAAGCGATCCATTACACGGTTTCGCTTAATCCAAAACAGATTGCACTCAGGAAATATGCAGCATTTGCCGGGTTGCGCTGCGAAATTCAAATTCAAACGGTGTTGAATCATGCGTGGGCAGAAACCTACCACGACATGATCTATAAATCGCGCGCCAGCGAGGGTTTTGGAGCAGAGGCGCGTCAAGCGCTCGAACGCACGGATGAAGAAAATCATGGACGTGTATCTGCGCCCGGCCGGCTATGACTTCCAGAAAGTCCAGCACGACTATGAACGCCTTACGCAGGGAAAGGCGCTCTTTGACCGCGGCACATTCGCGACACTGGACGCTTGCTCAAACAACAACGACCGGCACGATATTCTGTCAACGATCGCCGAGCACGTTATCCCAAATTATGACGACATCAGAAGCGTTTACGCGGATGTGCGCCCGCTCATTGATCTGCGTTGTTCGAGCGGCTCGGGAGACCGAAGCTAGACCCATTGAAACACCGTTCGGAAACCTACCGGGTAAGACGGCCGAGGACGTAACCCGAGTTGCCGTCGGTATTCTTGACATCCTACGGTACGTCGATGCCGAGGGTACCCTTCTTTGCCTTATGCAAATCTTTGCGGATGAGCCAGCCAAAGCGATCCGCGAGCAAGTCCTGACCGTCGTCGAGCATTTGGCCCGGCACGACCTCAACGTCTGGAAGCAAGCTGGTCCTTACGTGCAGGTAGTGCTCGCTGATACGTTGGAGAGCCTCCCGGATCATCAGCTCCTGACTGGCGTCCAATCGCACTTCGAGTGTGACGGGAATTATTGGGTTTGGAACTCAGGGGCAGCACCTTTTCGGCCCGCGCCGTAATGATCAGTACAGGTGCGGCTCAGATGTCCGACGATCTAACGACGATCAGGCAAAAGGCTATAGCCGGTCTGCAAAGGCTTTTTGATACCGCTTCCTTGGCTTCCGAGAAAGCCCAGCTGATTTCGGCTCTCCGGCAGGCGACCCGGCTGCCAAGCCAGGCCGCTTACTCCAACGAGCTGTGCGAGCTGGTGCTCAAAAATTCCAAGGAGATCGCGGACTTCTTGACGGCTCGTGCTCCCAGTCTACCTCCTGATCTCATCGAGCATCTCGAAAACCGGATGTTCCGCGAATATCAAAGAGCTTGCGAGATCGCGGCTGACGAACACGACCGGCGCGGCTGTAAGCGAGCCGCTGAGAATTTAATAGCGTCGATCTTGAGGTTTCGAGACCTTGTGAACGCCGATCCGCAATATGTGCAGTATAAAACGCTGGTCGGCTACGAAGCCGTGTTTGACTATCATTGGAATGGGCGCCAACCGGGCTACAACGAAGGCGAAAACTACCGGAAAGAAAAAATTGAAGAGTATATAAGGGAGATCGATAAACAAACGATCGAAAGCTGGTATGTTCTAACGCTACTCTGCGCTGGGACTAAATCAAACGACGGCGCCACGTTTCCGATATTTTTAGAATTCTTGAGACGGCTCGGACAAGCAAGGCCGCATATAGCTATCGAATTTCTCCGACGCGAGAATCCTGATTTAATGGATTTCCTGGCCGCGCTTCTGACGGGCCTGTCGGAAAGTGACGCTCGCGCGGACTATCAACGCATCGTCTCCGACTATCTCGCCCGAAACGCATACCTGACCAATGTTGCCCGCCATTGCCGTGCGGCAGCTTTGCCTGTCGACGCCACGGTGCGCGAGGTTCTGACACGCGCCATTGCCCCAAACGAGACCTTCGCCGTCTTCGAGTGTCTGATTTTCGCAATCGAAAAGCACAGCCCGGAGCTGCCGCTGATCGGCCCGATCTTTGTTCCGGCTATTCAATTTCTAAACGGCCGGGGTGATGCCCGATGGATACATGGTGCGTGGTATCTTAGGTAGAGCGCACGGTTCTTCACCACATTGTCCCCAGAACAGGCCTCGTTGGTGTTAGACAATCTGCTTGCCTTCCCAACGATCGACCACCAAGCGGAACGGATACTGGTTTACATAGCGGAAAAACATCCGACACTCGTCTGGGATTTCTTTCACCGACGGTTAGAGATCGAGCCGACTGATGAAGGTAACTACGAGGCTATTCCCTATCAGCTACACGACCTGAATAAGCTGCTCGCCCGCGATGCCGTAGTTGCTGCCACGGGGGTACGACAATGGTATGTCGCTGGCGATCACATGTTTCAATACACGGGCGCACGGTTGCTGCATGCTGTGCTCCCCGCATTCACTGCTGAACTAGGCCAGGGGCTGGTACACGTGATGGAAGGGAGGCAAGCGACGACTACGATTTCACCATCCAGGTTTTGCGCAATTATTGCGGCGAGCCACCCGCTCACCCCGTCGTCAAGCAGCTTATAGAACGTTTGCCCGAAGGTAATCCGCGACTTGATCAGCTCGACATCTGTCTGACCAACACGGGCGTCGTCTCGGACGAATTCGGATTTGTCGAGGCATATCGGGCAAAGAAGACCGAGATCGCGGCGTGGCTCGACGATCCAAGCGAGCGGGTCCGCGGCTTCGCCGCAGCCTTCTTGCGACGGATCGACCAGCGAATAGCGTCAGAGCAACGGAGAGCCGAACAGCGCAAGGAATTGAGAGATCGGGATTTCGGCGACCCCGACACGTAAAGCGTAGAGGCATGGTCAGCTAAGGAGCCCCTGAGCAGCTTCCAATTGCTCCGGCGTGATGCGGGCTCGCTTGGGATCGAGTTCAACGAGGGTCGTGTCCCACGGGGTGGTGTAGGAGCTGTGGGTAAGTAGCCCGCCGCAGCGACCGCCGAGAGTCTGGCGGCGGCGAGCTACTTATCCACAGCGGTGGTCATCGCAGGTCTCGGGATCGCACCCTCGGTGCTGCGCAATTGGCGGAGCGGAGGACGGCAAGCGGGGCCGGCGTTGCGCCCCAACACGCTGGCGTCGGCCCCGCATGCCGTCCTGGACCCGGTGGCAGAAATCTCCCGGCTTCGCCGCGAGAACGATCGGCTGCGCA
>Ga0181521_10007189_pt1 | contig 11767 bp, 12 predicted proteins | sample PEATcosm2014_Bin_32_FD_119764 | JGI IMG/M metagenome (GOLD analysis project Ga0181521, IMG submission 119764) | Peatland microbial communities from MTU Mesocosm Facility, Houghton, MI, USA - PEATcosm2014_Bin02_60_metaG | ecosystem: Environmental > Terrestrial > Soil > Wetlands > Peat | place... | reverse complement strand
CGATTGTTCCGATTTCCGCTGATGGTACCGGAGAATGGCAGGGACGTTTTTCTTTTGCTGATCTGTCGGATACTTGGTGTTGTAGATCTCGGCGGCCGCTTGTTTATTCGTACCGCCCGCGGCCTTCAGTTCCGCAGCCTTCGCTTTCCTCTCGTCTGGTATTTTTTGAGGCCGTCCGCGCTTCCGTTCCTTGGTGGTGGATTCACCGGGTTGCACCAATCCAACGCCGCTGGTTGGTTCTGACTGCTTGCTGGAACCCGCCGGAACGTCCCTTAGCGAACGCGCAGCTTTGCTCCCTTGCGTCTTCAGCCTGAGTTTCCCTTCGCGCAATGCCGATTTCAATGGCGCTATCGATTTCCCTGCTTCCTCCAGCGTTTCTCAGTTGGGGCCTCTGGGTTCTCGTTGCCTCAAGGTCAAGTTGGCCTCGCAGAGAGCTAATGGTCCCTGCGGCCATTGGCGTCGCCGCCTTCTCGAGAGCTTTTTCCGCCCACTCCTGCAGGGGTACCACGTAGAGTGTGCTTGCCTCTACCCATGCGTCAGCCAAAATAAGTATTTCCGTCCGCAAGCGCTCCTGTTTACAGTGGATTAAGGCGGGCAGACAGCCACCGATGTTGCCCCCCGACCGGACTTGAGCGAGCGCCTGATTCTGCTCTTGCGCATACCTCTCGATCCTGCGCTCACGGTCTGCTTGAAATCTCTCATTAGCGAACTTCTCGATCTCGAATCGAGACGGCGGGTTCATCTGAATATCTCTGCGTCAGGAAGTCAGAAAGCTCGACGCGCGGAAAACGAAACGCCCGGTGGGATGCGGCTCCCCCGCTTCATCGACGATCCTCACTGGCGCGGCAATGTATTGATGTAGGCTTGCCATTGCCGACTCATTTCCTTCAGTGCCTGGTCGTGTTTTTCCGCCAGGGTGATGAGCGCCTCAATCTGACGGTCGTGCGCCCCGATCTGATTGTCCATCGCTACCACGCTGCCAGCCAGCGTCTCCACGATCCCCGTCAGGCGGTCCAGCCGTTCGTCGATTGTCATTGGCTCTCCTCTCTTCCGGCTCTTACCCGCGCCACCTGAACCACTCCGTTGCCGGGTTGCGACGGCTCTCGACCTCGGCCATGATCTCCCGAATCGTTGTGCCGTCGAGCCAACGGTACCGATCTCGCGTATAGTCGCCACCGTCGGCCCTGCTGAGACGGAGAAAACGAGCCAATCCGTCAAGCCCCGATTCTCGCTCACGGATCGCGAGGGCATGGCGTTCGAAGTCCTCGTCAGTCATTCTGTCAATGGAGATCATGATTTGTATTTCTTCTTACCACGATACAGGGTTCTCAACCTGAATGTGAAGCGGCCCGAGACTTCGCACCAAGGCGACGTTCGGGGTCCGGATTGCGGCTCACCTCGATCTTCGGGACCCTCCCGCTCCACCCAAGCAGCACGACCTTCACGCACCATTCGCACAATGGGTTCAACCGCTGAACGTCCCTCCACGCAGAAAGAAAAGAACGCCGGTGGCAAAGACCACCAGCGGTACAAAGGCGTAAAGGACTTGTCCGTCACGCGAAGGCCCGGAGTTCGGCGAGCATCCGGTCGATTTCTTCGGGCGCGATGTAGAAGTGCGGCGCGCAGCGGACCCAGCCCTGCCTCGGTGCGGTGATGATGTTCGCGTCCCTTAGTTTGCGCACAATCGCGTGGCTTTCGACGCCGGGCTTGCGGAAGCTCACGATGCCGGCTCCGGTCTGCGGGGAGCGTCGTCCGAGCGTTTCGAAGCCGAGCGCGGTCACGCCTTCCCATATGCGATCTCCCAGCGCCTGGACGGCAGGCCCCGCGTTCTCAATTCCGACTTCGAGAAGGAACTCGATCGACGCGCGCAGTCCATAGCATCCGATCGTATTCAGGGTTCCGCACTCATACCGTCCGGCATCGGGACGAAGGGCCATGTCGCGCGAGGAGTAATCGTAATACTTCGCCACGTTGGTCCAGCCGAATTCGACGGGCTCGATCTCATCCTGCACTTCCTGGCGCACAAAAAGGACACCGCATCCCTCGGGTCCGAGCAGCCACTTGTGTCCGTCAGCAGCCAGTGCATCGATCCTGGCGGCGCGCACGTCGACAGGAAAGGCGCCGAGCCCCTGGATGGCGTCGACGAAGAAGAGGCAGCCGTGCCGCCGGCAGATTTCGCCAATGGATTCCAGATTCACGCGGTATCCGCTCAGATACTGGACATAGCTGACGGCGAGCATCCGGGCGCCTTTGCAGGCCGCGTCGATGCAGTCGAGATCGTCGAAAATCGAGAGCCAGCGGACTTCGATGCCGCTCGCTTCGAGGCGCTTCCAGGGATAAAAATTGGCTGGGAACTCTTCTTCGAAGGCGACAACGATATCGCCTGGCTTCCAGGAGATCCCTGTGGCCACGGTAGCGATACCTTCGGAGGTGTTTTTTACGATGGCGATTTCGGCGGGGGTCGAGTTGATCAGCCGCGCAGTCGAGACGCGGAGACCCCGATAGGTTTCCATCCACTTCTGGTAATGCTCGCTGCCGAACTCGAGCGCGTCCTGGGCGAGATGCTGCATGGCCTCGGCGGCGCGCAGGCAGAGCGGGGCGACCGCGGCGTGATTCAGATAGGCGAGGCGGTTGGTGACGGGGAATTGGTCCCGATATTTTTGCCAGAGCGGCTGCACTAATTCACACCGCCGGTCAGAGTCTTCATGGGTTTGAGCAGGAACACCAGCAGCGCGCCGACCACGATGCAGAACAACGCTACGATGCCGAACAGTTCGGGCAGCGGAAACGATTCATAGACGGATGCCAGGCGGCCGCCGATGAAATCGCCCACCGAAGTGGACAGAAACCAGACGCCCATCATGAGGCTGGCGATGCGCGCGGGCGCGAGTTTCGTCATCCCGCTCAAGCCGACGGGACTCAGGCACAGCTCCCCGATCGTGTGCAGAAGGTAAGTCATGGTGAGCCACCACGGACTGACGTTGGTTCCGTTTGCCACCGGAACCAGGATGGCGAAGCCCAGCCCCACGAACACCAAACCCCACGAGAACTTGGCCGTAATCGATGGCTCGTGGTGAGCGAGTTTGACCCACAACCAGGCGAATACGGGCGCGAGGCCGATAATGAAGAACGAATTGAACGATTGGAAATAGCTGGCGCGGAAGAGTCCCCAGAGCGGAGCGTCCCACGCATGCATGTTCGTGTTGCGCTCGGCGAAGAGATTCAAAGTGGAACCGGCTTGCTCGTACGCCGACCAGAATAACGCCGAGGCGAGGAACAATACCAGGATCGCCCAAAAGCGCCGGCGCTCCACAGGCGTATAGCCTTTCGCAGTCAATAGCCAGATGAAGAACACGACGACGATTCCAGCGAGGATGAGGCCGAAGGCGTCGGAGATGTCCTCGGCCGTGAATGACAGTACGCCACTAATTACCAGCGCACCGGCTGCAACGGACACGATCAGCGTGCCGGTCAAAACGCGCCGCAGAAGCCGGGAGTCGGCCTTGGCCCTGCTGCCGGCGAGTCCCGCGCCGCCAAGATACTTGCCGCCGAGCACATACTGGATGAGCCCCAGCGTCATGCCTACGCCCGCGGCCCCGAATCCGTAATGCCAGTCGATGTTCTCGCCCAGATAACCGCAAACAAGCGGCGAGAGCAGCGCCCCGATGTTGATCCCCATGTAGAAAATGGAAAATCCCGCGTCGCGCCGGACGTCCTTTTCGGAGTAGAGTGCTCCCACCATGGTGCTGATGTTCGGCTTGAGGAGGCCGGTCCCTATCACAATCAGCGTCAGGCCCAGATAGAACGTGGCGAGGGACGGAATCGCCATGGAGTAATGGCCGAGTGCGATAATCACGCCTCCCCAAAGGACAGCTCTGCGCTGGCCGATGATGCGGTCCGCCAGCCATCCTCCGGGCAGGCTGAGCAGAAACACCATGGAGGTATACAAGCCGTAGATCGCGCCGGCTTTCGAGGTCGGAAACCCCAGGCCGCCATTGGCAACCGAGGCTGTCATGAAAAGGATCAGCAGCGCGCGCATTCCGTAGTAGCTGAAGCGCTCCCACATTTCAGTGAAGAAGAGAGTGGAAAGGCCGCGGGGATGGCCGAAGAACGACTGGTCCCAACGCGCGTTGTCTGTGACGGGCATCTGTGCTCTGAGCGTCTGTGCTCAAATCATTCTCGCAAGGTCGATTGGCTACTCTGAAAGTGGGTGATAACCGATCTGGTTCAGATCAGGCAACTTGGCGAGAAGAAGCAGGCGGAGAACGAGAAATTCCGGCGTCATCTGAAGCGGCATAATTTTCCGGAGCTGAAATTCCGGCGCGTGGCCGAGGAGATTGAATCCGCAATCGACTGCCGTACGTGCGCCAATTGCTGCCGTGTGGCGGAGACCGATGTAACGGAACGCGATATCGCCCGCCTGTCACGCTATCTGGGAATGTCGCCGCGGGAGTTCGTGGAGCAGTACACGACCACGTCGGCGTTCGAGCAGAAAGAACCGATTCTGCGCCGGCGCGAGTCGGGCTGCGTTTTTCTCGAAGGAAACGACTGCACGATATATGAGGCTCGGCCCGATACCTGCCGCGACTTTCCGCATCTGATCCGCGGCGCGGGGTCGTTCGAAAGCCGCATGTGGCAGATGGTGGACCGGGCAACGTACTGCCCGATCGTCTATAATTCGCTGGAAGAATTCAAGGACATGGTCAAATTCAAGAGATGAGTACTTTACAGCAAACTCTCGGACTTTCCAGACAGCCCATAGCGGTAGGCTTTTTCGACGATGTCCCGGCTGGCGTCGAACAATGGAGTGGCGGCGCGGTTCCGGCGGGTTGCTCCTTCTGGAGTGAAGCCGGGAACGGGCGCACCTTTTACACGGTTCCGGCCGACCATTACAACTGCGCCGTAGGAGCGTACACGCACAACATTCCCCAACCCGCGTTCCGTAGTTCCGCCCTGAACGACACTGTCAGTTTCATGATCGAGAGCGGTTATCTGCAGATGGCGGAAGTGCCGATGATTCCCGTGCTGCCGAAGACTCCGCAATACGTTGCCTACGGGCCGGCGGAAGAGCGCAGGTTCCGCGCGGACGTGGTGGTGATCGCGGCTCGCCCGGCGGCGATGATGCTGATCTACGAGGCGGCGCTGCGGTCGGGAGTGGGGAACATCGCCACGCCCGCGCTGGGCCGGCCGGGGTGCGCCGTAATACCGATGGCGATCAATTCCGGCGCGTCGGCTTTGTCGTTAGGATGCAGGGGAAACCGGACGTTCACGGGCTTGCCGGATGAGGAGATGTACCTTGCGATCCCGGGAGCGAAGTGGGACGCGGTTGTCGAGGCGCTGCGGACCATCGCGAATGCGAATGCAACGATGGAAGCGCATTACAAGAAGCATGAAGCGACGGTCCGGGGATAGCCGGTTCAGGCTTTCGCGCACATGCGCAGGATCTCGGCCACGCTCCACGCCTGACTGAAACAGCCTCGCGGCTCATGCGGCGGGTCGCCGTCGAAGATTTCCGGTATATGGCCCGTGCCGCGCGACAGCGCGAAGGCGCGGAGCGGATCGAGCAGTCCGGTTACCCGTTGGCGTGCGGCGTCTCCATTGAAGCGCAAGTCGGCGGTGATGAATGGGCCGAGCAGCCAGGGCCAGACCGTTCCCTGGTGGTACGCCGCGTCCCGATCGGCGACGGAGCCTTCATAGCGCCCGCGATAACCCGGCTCGGAAGGCGCTAGAGTGCGAAGCCCGAATGGAGTGAGCAGGCCTTTTTCCACGACGGCGAGAATCCTGCGCGCGCGAGTTTCCGGGATCGCGCAATAACCGAGCGACAGCGCGATCACCTGATTCGGGCGCAGCGACGAATCCCGGCGATCGCAATCGATGACGTCATACAGGCAGCCCGCTTCTTCATTCCAAAACGAGGCATCGAAGTTCATGGCAGTCTTCGCGGCGAGTTCCTCATGAAATGCCCCGGCGTTCTCGTCTCCGAAGTCTTTCGCGAGCCGGGCGGTAAATCGCAGCGCGTTGTACCAGAGCGCCTGGATCTCGACGGGCTTGCCGTTGCGCGATGTGACGGGCCGGTTGCCAATCCGCGCGTCCATCCAGGTGAGTTGCGTTGTGGGATCGCCTGCCGTGAGAAGACCGTCCGTATCCATGTGAATACCGAACCGGGCGCCGCGGACGTGCCACTCGACGATGTCTTTCAACTTGTCGTAGAACTGCATGCGGACGAATTCCACATCGTTCGAGTATTCGAGGTACTGGCGGGCGGCTTCAAACAACCACAGCGTTGCGTCTACAGCGTTGTAATCCGGAGGTCCCTGCGCATCCGGAAAAGTGTTTGGCAGCATACCCCGATCGAGGCAACCAGCGAAGGTGAGCAGGACGTCACGGGCAATGTCGAATCTGCGGGTAACCAAAGTCAGACCAGGCAGCGCGATCATGGCATCGCGGGCCCAGTCGGTAAACCAGGGATACCCGGCAACGATCGTATGCAGTGAGCCCCGCCGCGCAATGAACTGCCCGGCGGCGGCAGTGAGCGTTTCGGCCAGCGGATCGCGCGCCGGAGCTTCGGGCGCGCGGCGCTTGATCTCATCCGCTTTCAATGACGCAGATTCGCTCGCGTTATGGACCGAAGTCGATGCGATAACAGTCGCGGGTTTATGCGGCGCAAGGTCGAATTCGAGCACGCACGGACAGAACAGGTCCTCCTGGAAATCGAGGCCTCGCTCGCGCTCGATCGGGTATTCGAAATGGAAATACCAATGCCCCCTTCGCTTCAGTGCGCGCGCGTTGTGCGCAAAGTGAAGTTGCGGAAGAGCGGGATAAGGCTGGATCGAAAACAATCCGGCGCTCTGGTTGAGATCTCCGTTCAGTGCTGAGTTCTCATGGGTCAGATCGTGGTAGCCGCGAAATGCGATGAGAGGACGCAGTTCCAGCCTGCACTCACCGCCATCGGCCCGATTGCCGACGATTTCATATTCCGCGACGACCGTATTCTCGCCCTGGACCATGAAGACGCGCTTCTCCACCGTTACGCCACCCGCCTGACCTCCGACCTGAAATGTCCAGATGGGAAACGGATCCACGCGAAACTCACGCAGGTACCGATAACCTTCCGGATGCACGGCCCCCGGATACAGATTGGCAGACAGTTCGAAGCGCTGGTCGCCAACGATCAGCGTCTCTTCCAGCTTCGAAAGAAGGAGACAGCAAACAGCGGGCGGCTGGGTCGCGGCTGTCAGCAGACCGTGATAGCGCCGCGTGTTCGCGCCGGCGACCGTCGATGACGCGAAGCCGCCCAGACCGTTGGTCTCAAGCCATTCGCGCTTGAAAGACTCGGCGGGATTTCCGCAAATGCTTCGATCGAACCGGATTTCGCCCATGTCTGGTATCAAGCGACGACTCACGCGGAAGTTGAATTTTTTTCCGGAGCGTGCGGTTCGTGACGCCACGCATCCCAGAGGCGTTTGACGCGGCGTGTAAACTCGCGCGGTTTCTCGTTGTAAATCCGCCGGGCCAGCGAGAGCGACTTATGCCGGAGTTTTTTCTGGCTTTTGCCGACCAGGCCGAGAGTCAATTCGATATCTTCGGGCCTGCCATAAAGCGCCGGATCGGCGACGATCGCGTCGCGCAGAACGGCCAGGTTATGGTCATCGCCGAGCCACGTCTCCAGATCCTTCAGGCTCTTTTCGTACGCGTTCATCACGCCGGTCCAAAGACCTTCGAGCAGCCGCATGTGGTACCAGTGGTCCTTCACCCGCTTGCGCAGTTCGTGGAAATTTTCCGCACGAGGATCTTTCCCCGCTCGCGCCAGGGCTTTGCGCCCGGCGCGAAACGTCTCTTCAAGACCGGGGCCGATGGCGGCATACCCATCCGTTTGCAACGGCCACCCCTTCACACGTCTGGCCGCCTTTCGCAAAGCGGCAACGGCTTCGTCGAGCACAATCTCGACATCCTCTTCTCTTTCGGCCTCATTCCTTCGTTTCGCAAGGCCCGCGCGAACGGACTGGAGCTTGTGCCGGGTTTCGTTACGGTACTTGTCCTTCAACCCGTCGAACGTTTCTATAATGGCGAAAGCGTCCCTGAACGCCGAGAGCCTGCGGGCGAGATCCCGCAACCGCGCATTCTCACGCGCCTGAGTTTCACCCAGCTCCGCGCGCACGAGCCGCAGGATGGCGCGGATTTTCTTAATGCTCTTGCGAGCCTCGTGTATCGCCTCATCCCGGCTTGGTTTCTTGTGGCCGGCCAGCCTTGGTTTCCTATGGGCGTAAAGATGGGAGCCTGCCGATTCCATTTCGCCGCGAACCACGCGCTTGAGTCCCCGGATTACGGATTCGCCGCGATCGAGCCGATAAGCCATCTGGTCCAAGTATGGCTGATAAGGTCCCGTGTAAGGCCCCGGTGGCACTATGGGACAAGACCTCAACGCCGTGGTAACCGTCAGCTGGAGTCTCGATGCAGTCAAAGCCCGTGAGCTCGTCATGGAGTACGGGTGCAACGCGACGGCTTACCAGATTCTCAACCCCGGCATCAGCCATTGGTTTAACGCCCGTGGAGATGCGGTGGTTGGTTATGTCAGCCGGGGCGCGTGGCTGTTGGCCGCGGGAGAACCCGTCTGTTCGCGCAGGGCGTTGCCCGAGGCAATCACTGATTTCGAAGCATTCGCGCAGAGCCGGAATCGCCGCGTCTGCTATGTTTGCGCCGCCGAACCGATGCGCGACCTGCTGGCCGCCTCGTCGGCGCATTCCGTGGTCACGATCGGGGCGCAGCCGGTTTGGAATCCCGCCGAGTGGCCTCAAATCGTGCGCTCTCGCCGTTCCTTGCGGGCACAGTTGAGCCGCGCGATGAACAAAGGCGTTTGCGTCGAATGCGTGGCTCCGGCCGACGCCGTTCGTGGTACCGATAACGGCGAGATCCGCACAACCCTGCTGGAATGGCTGCAAAGCAGGCGGCTCCCGCCCATGCGTTTTCTCGTCGAGCCGGAAGTCCTGTCCGGCGTTGTCGAAGATCGTCTCCTGTTTCTCGCCCGCTGCCGCGGTCGCATCGTGGCGTTTCTGGTGGCATCGCCCGTAACCGGGCGCAATGGATTTCTGATCGACGAATTAGCCCGATCCCCGCGGGCTCCCAACGGCACGAGCGAATTGCTGATCGATGCGGCGATGCACCGATTCACGCAAGCCGGCTGCACATACGCGACCATGGGGCTGGTGGCGCTGGCGAAAGGCACCACCGGTGAAAACCCTCTTTGGCTCCGCGGACTGATGTACATGGCGCGCGCGCACGCGAACCGGTTTTACAATTTTCGCGGCCTCGAACGATTTCGAGCCAAAATGCAGCCTGCGAGTTGCGAGAAGCTTTACGCGATCTCGAACGAGAAACGCTTTTCGCCGCAGGCCCTTTATGCTATCTGCGGAGCATTCTCCGGCATCTCGCCGGTGCGGGCGATCGGGTTGGCGGTCGTTAAGGGCGTAAGAGAGGAACTGCGCACGCTCGCTGCCTCCGCGTTCAAAGCCAGGTAGTGACTCAGATTGCCCGCACGGGGTGAACGCCTGCGACGGCCCGCCGACAAGCCGGCAAGTGGACTCGCTCCGGTAAACGCCGCGCCGTTAGTAGTTTGGCGATTCGGTGCGCGGAGAGCTAATTGGAGTTGAGGAGAAGTTCCAGAAGTTCCTTGCCGGCTTTTCCGATGTTGCTCTTATAGTCATTGTTTGACAGGACGATTGAGGTTGCGTCTTCCTCGATGGCACGCCAAATGACCGTGCTGAAACCGTTGATTCCGCCGCCGTGTCCCACGGCCTTGTGGCCGTGCTCCTGCGCGATTCCCCAGCCGTAACCGTATTTGATTCCCTCGGCCCAATCGTACTCGTTCGGGGTGAACGCGGACTGAAGAGATTGCGCCCTCAAAATCTTGGTCGTGTAGAGGGCACGGTCCCACTTGTACAGATCCAAAACAGTCGAATAGAGCGAGCCCGCTGCGTACGGATGCCCCATGTCGAGAAACTCGGCGTTGATTTCCTCGCCACTCGCTCCCTTCGAGTAGCCCGATGCGCGATCCTTTAGTATCGTGGTGGGCCAATCGTATCCAGTGTCGGTCATGCCGAGCGGATCAAAGATGTTCTTTTGAAGGTAGCTTTCGTACGTCACGCCCGAAACCTGAAGGAAGTAACCCGAGTTGTCATAGTGGAACCTTTCGCCAGGCGTGAATTCGAGCGGGAGATCGCGAAAGCGCTTGATGAATTCGAGCGGCGCGCCTGCCCGCTCACGCATGTGGGATTGGTAGCCAGCTTCATCTGTGTAGCTGGGTATGCCGCTCGTGTGTGTGAGCAAGTGATGGATCGTGATGGCGTTCCAGGCCGCAGGGCTCCCGGGGACGTACTTTGAGATCGGGTCGCCGACCCTGAGTTTTTCCTTTTCCTGAAGCTGAAGAATCGCCGCTGCAGTGAACTGTTTGGTGATTGAACCAAGGCGAAATTTCGTTTTCGGTGTATTGGCCGCGTCGAGTTCGACGTTGGCGAGACCATCGCCCTTCGCGAGGATGACCTTGCCGCCTTTCGCAAGGAGGACGGAACCCTGGATGCCGGCGGCCTTGATGTAAGCGTCGGCATTCGCGGCAACTTCGGGTGCCGTTTTGGCGGACAGCACTCCCGTCACGGCGAGGACAAGAAAGAGCGTATTGCGGGCGCTCATGTGTTTGAGTGTACGGTAATCCAACCGTTGAAAGGCACTTGGGTAACGCAAAGTCGGGAGGTGTTCAGCGACGATTCCGGGCGCCATGACCCGCTTCCCCTATCAGGCTCAAGACGGAAACTCAACAAATGATTTTCTTGCGCACCGCGTAAAGGATCAGATCCGCGGTCCCGTGCAGCGACAATTTCCTCAAGATATGGCCGCGATGCGTCTCAACGGTAGTGGGGCTGATGTTGAGAACGCCGGCCACTTCCTTGTTCGCTCTGCCCTCCGCGAGTAACTGCAGAATCTCTCTTTCCCGATCCGTGAGCAGCTCAAAGGTATCGTCAAGGCCCCTGGACCGGAGTTGCTCGATGTGATCCTCCTGCAGCATGCGGCTTACTTTGCGGCTGAGGAAAGCCCGGCCATTCGCCACGGAGCGAATCGCCTCAAGAATATCCTCCCGCGGGGAATCCTTAAGGAGATAGCCTTTGGCCCCGGCCTTCAGGGATTGCAGTACATAGCTCTCATCCTGATGCATGCTGAGAATCACGACGCCGGTGGACGGATTCGCCGCCAGAATGCGCCGCGTGGCTTCGATCCCGTTCATCTTCGGCATGGCGATGTCCATCATGACGACGTCGGGCGAATGCTCCTCGGCGAGTTGAATACATTCGCGGCCATCGGCAGCCTCGGCGACAATGACGAGGCCCTGCTGCCGGTCGAGCAGCGCGCGCAGGCCGTCGCGCACCATCGTGTGATCGTCAGCCAGCAGTATGCGAATGGGCGGCATGAAGTTCCGATTTGGGCCTTTCCGTCTCCAGTGGTTCGGGCAGCGGCAGTTCGGCTGAAATTGTTGTGCCTCGCCCCATTTCAGAATCGATGCGCAGTTCACCGCCGAGCCGGCGAACGCGCTCTTCCATACCCAGCATCCCCAGCCCGCGAACGAAGCGCATGTCGAAACCGCTCCCATCGTCCCGCACCGAGAAAACAACGCGGGGACCCTCGTTTTTCACGATAACCTGAAGATGGCGCGCGTTCGCATGCCGCGCGGCGTTATTGAGCGCTTCCTGCACAACCCGGTAAATGCACGTCTTGTGCTCGT
>Ga0181521_10007188_pt1 | contig 11768 bp, 7 predicted proteins | sample PEATcosm2014_Bin_32_FD_119764 | JGI IMG/M metagenome (GOLD analysis project Ga0181521, IMG submission 119764) | Peatland microbial communities from MTU Mesocosm Facility, Houghton, MI, USA - PEATcosm2014_Bin02_60_metaG | ecosystem: Environmental > Terrestrial > Soil > Wetlands > Peat | place... | reverse complement strand
CCTCCGCGCAACGCTCCCTGCTGGTGATTCCGTACAGCCGGGCAAAGTATTCCAGGTTCTCCATCCCGCTCATCTCGTCATAGAGCAGAGAAGGATGCGCCATGTAGCCCACCTGCTGGCAGACGTCGTGAAACTTCCTGGCGCCGAGGATCGAGATCTCGCCGCTCGAGGGCTGGTTGAGTCCTGCGAGAGTACGCAGCAGTGTAGTTTTGCCGGCGCCGTTATCGCCGAGAATGGCATAGAGTTTGCCGCCGGAAAACTCCGCGGTAACGCCGCGCAGCGCGGCAAAACGGCCAAACTGCTTGATCAGGTTCGAGACTGTGATGACGTTGACGGGCGCGGTTTCAGTCAAAGGAATAAGGAATGAAGGTTAATTCGCCATCCCGCTCGACCCGGAATTCTGGTTCTGCGACATGCTCTTGCCGGGCTCAGCGGCCGGAGTGGCTCCGGGTTGACCGGTCGACCCTGGCTGCGTCGCGTACTTCGACGCGCACTTGGCCTGCAATTGCTTGGCGTGGAAGATGCCATCGCGTCCGAAGCTGCCATCGGCCAAGGCTTGCGAGTCGTCTTTAAAAGTGTCGGGCGGAGCTTCGGTCCCAGTGTAGGAAACGGGCAGCGTCAGATCATTTTCCTTCAACATGAACTCCACGCGGGTTCCGGAGCGCTTGATCGATCCGGGCACTACGTTGCCAGCCACACGCAGACGCTTGGCGTACGCCTCGTTCCCCATGCCGTTCAATTCCTTGATGGTGACGTAGTAGCTCTTGCTGTCCTGCACGCCGGTGTAGGCAAGATAGCCGAGCGAGACGAGAATCAGCACGGTGACGGAACCAAATTTCAAATATTTGCCGGCTTCGCTCGACATAAGGAACCCCACCCCTGCTTAAAAACTGTACGCGCTGGCTGGGCGCGGGTCAAGACGCTCAGGGCCGCGGACAAGAGTGTCCGCGCTACACGCCCATCTCACTGCATTTACAATCCTCTCAGCGGCATCATACGAACTCACAAAGGCAGGCCTGATTTCGTGCGATAGTCCGGAGCGAGTTCGGAGCGAGTTCGAAAAAAGTTCGACGAGCCCATGCCAAGCACTTTTGAGCTTAACCCGTCGTTCTGCTTCACCCTGCTGGGCACGTTCGTGATTTACCTGTGGACGCGCCCGGCGCGTTCCGCGTGGCTGGCGGTTTTCATCCTCGCAGTTGCGCTGCGGGCGGCGTGCGCGCGACTGATGGGCGGCCTGGGCACGTATTACGGTGTGTGGTGGATTAGCTGGGGAGCCTTTCTCGGGATTGCCAGCCTGATGGTTCTGGCCGCTCAGGCCGTTCCATGGAGTGACCGACCATGGAGTGACCGATCGCGCGACCCCGAGCGGAAGTCTCGTCGCCAAACCTTTTATGCCGGAGCCGTCTTTCCTCTCTGCAGTCTGCTGATCGGTTACACGGTTCCGCTCACGACCTGGCTTTGCCCCAAGACCTACGATGCTTTCCTGCTGGCGTTTGACGGCGGCCTCGGGTTTCAACCAAGTTTCGTGCTGGGGCGAGTTCTGCCGGAGGGCTCAACCGCGTGGGGCCTGACGACGACCGTGTATTACGCCTTGCCGCTGGTGGTCTGCATTCTCTATGCATCCGATCGGGCACGAGAACGACGACCAGTCTTAATTCTCGCGCTGTTTCTTTCGCTGATGCTGGTTGGCTTTGCCCTGTACGGAATCTATCCCGCGGTCGGTCCGCAGCATGCGTTTGGCGCGTTGTACCCTCGGAATCCGCCGCTGCTCGGGCAGATTGCGATTCAACCGATGACCGTGCCCGACGCCCCGCGCAATTGCATGCCTTCGCTGCACCTGGCGGGTGCTTTGGCGATCTGGTGGAACTCACGCCTTTGGCCGCGATGGGGAAGACTGCTGGCGGGTTTGTTTTTGTGGGCGACAATTTTTTCCACGCTGGCGTTGGGGGAGCATTATCTGGTGGACCTGGTGGCCGCGCTGCCGTTCACGCTGATTTTCCAGGCGGCATGGACCGTGTCGGTCCCGCTCGCGAAGTCTGTCCGCCGAACGCCGCTCGTGGTCGGGACCATGCTCACTCTCGCCTGGTTCATATTGCTGCGCTACGGCTTGCGGCTGTTCCTGATTTCGCCGGTAATTTCGTGGGGTTTGATTGTTCTCACCGTGGGTTGGTGCCTGGTGCTGGAGAATAAATTGAGCGCCGCTGCCCGAGTCGGAGAGTTGCTGCCCGCGCAGCCGTGACCGGGGGCAAGCTCAGTAAAATTCCGGTGGTGGCGCAATTTTGAGCCACCGCCAAAATTCCGACAACAAAGCTGTTTCCAATAGGATGCGGATTCTATTGCGGTAGGCGATTGCGCTGCGTGGGGACGGGGCTTCGCCCCGTCCCGGCGGGGCAAAGCCCCGCTGCCACACTGGCCGCGGGTCTACGAATAAAGTCGATAGACTTACTTTACATTATCCAGGAACTGTTCTATGGTTGGAATTGTTTCCTCGTGGCCCGTACCGCCATTTCGGCTGGTGGTGCGGGCCTGCTTTTTCCGGTTAGCTTCCTTTTTCCCGCTCGTAAGGCTTTTGCATGTAGCGGCGGCATTCCTCGAGCGCGCCCTGGGTATTGTCGTTGGTCTGGATGGCCTGGCGGTATTCATTGACGGCGCGTTCGCGCTGGCCGGTTACGTCGAAGATCTTGCCCAGCTGCAAGTGGCTCCAAACCTCGGTCCAGCGCGGCTCCCCGTCGCCATTCAGCGATGCGCGGTAGGCGTTGGCCGACGCCTGATAATTCTTCTGCATGTAGAACACCTCGGCGATCCGGTAGTGAGCGAGGGAACTGTTCTTGTTGACTTCGAGCGCCTTGTTGAATTCGCTCAGCGCTCCAGCCAAGTCGCCTTGCTGGATCAGGCCTTGTCCACGCACGATGGAGGAACGCAGCTTGATGTCCCTGGAGTTGGTCAGCACGCGGTTTTCGGGGTCGACCGTAATCCGTCGCGGGCGTCCAAAGGTTTCGACCGAAAACGGAGAGTCTGTGCCCACCACCTCAATGCGTTTTTCTTCCGTTCTTCCATCCGTATCGATTCTCAAATTAACCGGCATGCGGAACAGATCCAGATCCTGCGTGATGGCGCCGACGATGCGGAAGCCCTTGTTGTTGCCCAACCGGTAGAACGTGTACTTGGCCTTGAACTCGGGGGCGCTGGTGGAATCCATCCACTGCGAGTAGAACCAGGTGAGTTTTTCGCCATACACTTTCTCGCTGAGTTCGCGGAAATCATCGGTGCTGGCAGACTTACCCGCATACTTGGTGGCGAAATCGCGCATGATCTTCAGAAACTTGTTCTCGCCCACAACCCAGCGCAGCATGTGCAGGATCATGGCGCCCTTGTCGGTCACCAGAGACTGAAATTCGGGAGAAAAATAGTCCAGCTTGGCGGCGCTTGAAAGCGGCACGCTGTCATAGGCCAGCGCGCCCACCGACATGTCCTTCACCATTTCCTCGAGCCCGGCTGCGCCCGCCGCGCTCTCTATGTAGCGAGCTTCGGAGTAGCGCGAGAAGCCGTCGCTGATCCACCAGTCGTCTTTCGACGCCGGACTCACCGAGACGCCCCACCACTGATGGGCAATCGTATTGGCCAGTAACCGGTAGTTGGTCTTCTCCGTGATCGCGCGGCTCGAAAGCGCTGCGATTTCAGGCGCCCATGCCGAGGGCACAGTGTCATCCGGGATGTCAACGATTTGCAAACGCGTCGAGGGCGCAACTCCGTATTGGGTGACGAAGTAAGTGAACTCCTTGACCGCCGTCGATGCGTACTCCGCGCCCAGGTCCTGTTTATTTGGCTTGAAGAACACGTGCAGGTCGATGCCCGCTTCGTCGTCCTTGAATTCCTGGAATGTGCCCGCAATAATCGTGCCCGGGAAACTCGGCTTGTCCCAGGTGAAGGTGAAGGTCTTGGAGTTCGCCAGCGCGGTCGCGGGCTTCTTTGCAGTTGCCGCCGCCGGTTCCTTCCCGCTGCCGATCACCACCATGTGCGCCGGGACGGTAACGCTGATCGTCGCAGTAAAGCGGTTGACGCCGTAGCCCGCGACCGGAAACCACAGTCCGGAGTAAAGCAGATAACTGGTATCCGGGCCGACGTAGGCGAGCTTCAGTCCCTGAACCGGGCTGTCGTCGGCGCTTTCCAGCGTGCCTTCGTATTCGAAGTAAAAGGTGGTGCTCATATTCTTTGTCAGGCCGTTCGTGAGCGCGAAGCGCACCGTCGAATCCTGCGTGTTGCGCTCCGGAGTGAGTGGCTTGTCATTCGCATCGGTGAGCTTCGTAATGCGCAGCGCGTTGTTCAACTGCAACGTGACCACGCTGAGGTCTTCGAGCGCCGTGACTCTTACGGTGGCGTGCGCGGTGAGCTTGTGAGTCTGCGGCAGGAGTTCGACGTCGATCTGGTAGTCGTCCGCGCGCAGACGCGTTTTCTCGGCTGCCAGCGCCGGCCGGTTCGCGACCGAGGTAAGAAACAAGCCGACAAAAAAGACAACAGACAGACAGAGCGCCCGGCGCGCTGGTCGAGAGTGGCAGAGCTTCAAGTAAAGTCTCCTGGCAGGGCTACAGTTTCTAAGATGTTAATTTTCCCGCAAAAGATGCTGGGAGGACAAGGGTTAGCGAAATTTGTTTACTGAACTTACCTGATCATTTTCAGAGGATCTCCTTCAGCTGATCTCCCCCTGATCTCCTTGAGTATGATCTCCGCCGCCCTTTCCGACGGATGTGCATTGCTGCCGCTCCCTTGCTTCAGTCTGGTCTTCACCGCCGCCAATCGCTCGATCATGCGCGCTCGCGGCTCGCCATCAGGAATGATCTTGTTCAGCTCCGTGACGACATTTTCCACAGTGAACTTGTATTGCACCAGTTCTGGGACGACTTCTTCGCCGGCAATCAGGTTGACCATCGCAAAGTAAGGAACTTTCATACGCGGCTTGCCCAGCGCGTAGGTCAGCCGAGATACGCGGTACACCATGACAAATGGAGTGCCCATGAGGGCGGCTTCGACCGTAGCCGTGCCGCTGGCGACAATTGCGGCGCGCGAGTGAAATAGCGCAGGGAGCGCCTCGGGGACCAGATGAATGCTGCGTCTTGCCTGTGGAGACGTAGCTAGCCGCGTCGCTTTCGGCCGCGCCTCCATCAATTCTGTTAGAAACGACGCGTCGAGCGTGCGCGCGACCGGCAACAGAAATTCATAACCGCTGCCCAGGCGATCTTTCTCCAGGCGATCCGTCGCGTCAAGGATCGTCGGCAGGTTCAGGCCCACTTCTTTCCGGCGGCTGCCCGGCATCAGCGTGATCCAGGGTTTCGCGGCGTCGATCTGGTTCTCGGCCGCATAAGCTTCGCGAGTAATTTCAGGCGCGGGCAGATCAGCCAGCGGATGGCCAACAAACGTCGCGTCCACTCCGCGATCGCGATAGAACTTTTCTTCGAAGGGAAAAATCACCAGCGCCTTGTCGACGTACTTGCGCAGCAACTTCACGCGTCCCTGCCGCCACGCCCAGAACTGCGGGCAGACGTAGTAGACGACCGGAATGCCGCGCCTGTGCATCTGCCGCGCCAGTCGCCAGTTAAAAGCCGGTGCGTCGATGACGATGGCGAGCACCGGGCGTTTCTCACCGGCCGATCGAATCAATTTCCGATAGAGCCCAAGAATCTTCGGGAGATGACTAAGAACCTCAGTGATGCCGACGACCGCAAGGTCTTTAGCGTCGACAACGATTTCGCAACCAGCAGCCCGCATGCGCTCCCCACCCGCGCCGAAGAATTCAAGCTGCCCGGCCCGTGTGGAGGCGGGGCTTTGCCCCGCCTGGACGGGGTGGAGCTCCGTTCCCACATGAGCAGGAATGGCTACACGGCGGTGCAGCGCTTCCATCAGTTGAGCGCCACACATTTCGCCCGAGGCTTCGCCAGCCGAGATGAGAATCCGCACGGGGACATTGTAACGGGGCAAAATGGAAGCTGTGTTCAGTCGTCCGCGTTCGCCGTGACCGAGGGTACCCCCGCCATCTCCTGATCCTTGTATTGCAGCTGATAGAGCTTGTAATAAATTCCGCGCTGGGCGAGCAGTTGCTGGTGCGATCCCATCTCGCGGACCTGGCCTTTGTGCATCACGATGATCTTGTCGGCGCGCTGGATGGTCGAGAGCCGGTGGGCGATGATCAGCGCCGTTCGCCCTTCCACCATGCGGTTGAGCGCGTCGCGTACCCGGAACTCGGTCTCCGTGTCCACGCTTGAAGTCGCCTCATCAAGAATCAGAATCTTCGGACTATGCGCCAGCGCACGCGCGAACGAAATCAACTGTTTTTGTCCGGTCGAAAGCGTCGAGCCGCGTTCGCGCACTTCCTCCTTGAATCCTCCCGGCAAGCTCCGGATGAATTCGGCGAGGTTGACGTCCTCCGCCGCCTGCTCCACGTCCTGGTCCTGAATGCGCGCCGTTCCCAGCCGGATGTTGCCCTCGACCGTGCCGCTGAATAGAAACGGGTCCTGCAAAACAACGCCGAAGCGGCTGCGCAGTTCGTCGAGATTCATCTCTTTGATATCCACGCCGTCGATGCGCACCGCTCCCTGCTGCACGTCGTAGAAGCGCATCAGCAGCGAGATCAGCGTAGTCTTGCCCGCGCCGGTGTGCCCGACGACCGCGATAGTCTCGCCCGGTTCGAGCACAAAGCTTACGTCGCGCAGCACCCAGTCAGGTTCTGTTGTTTGCGTGGGGACGAGGCTTCGCCCCGTCCCGGCGGGACGGAGCCCCGCCGCCACACCTGCGCCCTCCTGACGGGCAGGGACGCCCGTCGCTCCACTTGCGTTGTACGCGAACCACACATGATCAAATTCAATGCGCCCCGGCCCTTGCGGTTGTTTCGTGATCGCCGCCGAGGTCACTTCAATTTTCGTATCCAGCAGCTTGAACACGCGCTCTCCGGCCGCCATCGCCGACTGCAGGATGTTGTACTTCTCGCTCAAATCCTGAATCGGACGGAAAAATCGCTGCGCGTACTGCATGAACGCGACCAGCACACCGAGCGTCGCCACGCCTCGGATCACATCATTCCCCCCGAACCAGATGATGCTGGCGATGGCAATCGCCGACATAATTTCGACCACCGGGTAGTAAACGGCGTACGCCATGATGGCGTCTTTAAATGCCTCCATGTGCGAGGCGTTGATGTCGGAAAATTTATTGAAGGCGCGCTTCTCGCGATTGAAAAGCTGCAGCACCAGCATCCCCGAGACCGCCTCCTGCAAGTAAGCGTTGATGCGGGCGATGGCCGTGCGGATGCGCCGGTAGGAATCGCGCACCTTGTCGCGAAAAATCTTGGTCGCGTACACGATCAGCGGAAGCATAGCGAAGGTAATGAGCGCCAGCTTCCAGTTCATCTTCATCATGATCGCGATAATGCCGGCCAGCACGAAGACATCTTCAAAAATGGAGACCACGCCTGCCGTGAACATTTCATTCAGCGCGTCGACGTCGGTGGTCACGCGCGTCACCAGCCGGCCCACCGGGTTCTTGTCGAAAAACGCGACATGCATGTGCTGCAGGTGTCGAAAAATCTGGCTGCGCAGATCGAACATCACCTTCTGCCCGGTCCACTGCATCAGGTAGGTCTGGATGAACTCCAGCGCGAAAGTGAAGATGAGAATTCCAACGTAGAGCCCGCCAATCTGCGCGATGCCGGTCAGCGGAGCGTCGCTTAGCCGGTCGCCAATCCAGGAATGCGAGTTCGGCGACTTCGCCAGGTATTTATCGATGGCAATCTTGGTGAGGAACGGCCCCAGTACGTCCGCCGCCGACTTCAGGATGATCGCCGCCAGTGCCACGACCACGTGCCACTTGTAGGGACGCAGATACGTAAGCAGCCGCCGCATCAGCCGGCCGTCGTACGCTTTCCCTAATACTTCTTCTTCTTGATCGGAGGCCATCGGTGGCGCGAGAGAACAAGATCCGGGATCACCTTAGAGATTACCTTAATAGAGGCTAACCCAATAAAGATTACCCGAAAAACCTCACCTCAAATAGATGGCCGAACCAGCGCGCAGGATGGAAAAGGTTCAGTCAATCTAATTAGTCTTTTTGATGGATGGCGCCCGTGCAACCGGCTTGGCAGTCTTCGGAGGCTTGCCGTCATGGATCTTGCCGCAACTCGGGCAGGTCGTAACCTTGGCATTGTGGTCGGCCATTTCGTGCAGGAAGGCGGAAAACGTCCGACCACAGTGCTTACATAAAAGATCAATCGAGTCTTCGCTCATATTTGTTCTCGTAACCGCAAGTCTGATTTGGCGAGCCCTTCTGTGCCGGGCCCTTCGCTCTATTCTAAGCCACCGTAACGGCACACGCCCCACGCGTCTCTCATAGAATGAATCGTCCGTAGCGTCGCGAACAGACGAGACGGGTGTACTATGGTGGCCGTTTTCGAGGCCAAGAGGAGATTCCGGCTTATGTCATTCGAGGAGCGCTATGAGCGTGTGCTGGCGCTTGCCCGTGCGCTCGAAAAACACCATGACAAAGTGGTCGATTGCGCCGTCCGCGATCTGCAATTTACGGTCAAGGACAGCACGCGCGAGGTGGATACCACCATCGGTCGGCTCCGAATGTATGCGGATGCGGTATTTTTGCGGGACCGCTTGCCCCTGCGTCCCAGGGCGCGCGTCAATCTGATGCTGTCGTACAACGGCAGCGCATGGCTCAACACTGCGATCACCTCGATCTATATCGTCGGCAACCGGCTGACCGTGAAGTTTTCTTCGAAGGGGCGGCGCATCATGGCGTTGACCAAAGACCTCTACCGGCCGATCTTTGGCGATGCAGTCGCTTTCTATGGCGGGACCGGCAAGAGCTTGCTTGAGGACTCGCTCACAAGTCCCGAAGTGACCGCGGCGGTGGCATTCGGATTCGACGAGAACATCCTGCCCTACGAAGAAGCATTTCGCGCGGCGGGCAAGAAGCTGGTATTTGAGGGGCCGGGCCAGGACCCGTTCATCGTATTTGCCGATGCCGACCTGGATTTGGCGCTTGACGACCTGATGGTATCGAAGTTCATGTATTCGGGCCAGACGTGCACCGCGCCCAAGCGGATCTTCATCCAAGCCAGCATCTATCAGGAGTTCCTGGAGCGGTTTGTTGAACGTGTGCGGCGTTTGGTGGTGGGCGATCCGGCGGACAGGGAGACCGACATCGGGCCGGTTGCAAGCGCGGTAGCGGTGCGGCGGCTCCATGAACAAATGGCCGATGCCTTGGAGAAGGGCGCTAAAGTGCTAGTGGGCGGCCGCATCGAGGGCAACCTTGTCTATCCCACCGTGATGAAGGACTGCGCCGATGACATGCTGGGCATGCGCGAGGAGGTCTTCGCACCGGCGGCCTTCACGTCCTGCTTCGAGACCGCCGGCGAGGTGCTGGCACGCGCGAAGAACCACAAGTACGGATTACGTGCGGCGGTCTATGGCGGCAGCGAGGCGGCCGGCGTGGCGAAGGAGCTCTTGGGTTGCGATTACTGCCATCCGGTGCCCGCGTACACCTTTGGGAAGTTCGGTACGGTCGCGTATAACCAGAGGCGTGCGGAGTCGTGGCACGGGGCATTTATCACCAAGCCTGTCGGGGGATACGGCTACTCGGGTTGGATCTGGGAGACGGTTGATGGGCGCTTCCAGATCAAGCAGGGGCCAAAGTTGCTGAGCACGGAAACGTCACGGTAAACAGCATGCCCCTCGGCCTCTACATCTCGGTTCCGTTCTGCCGGACCAAGTGCAGCTACTGCAACTTCGCCTCCGATGTGTTCTCGAAGTCCGCTTACGAGAATTACGTTGCCCGCGTGCTGGAGGATATCGCCAACTCGCGCCAGCTTGCGTTGGAGCTGGGATGTGCGTTCGGATCTGCGCTCGGATGTACGTACGATGACACCGCCGACTCCATCTATCTCGGCGGAGGAACTCCGTCGATCCTCGAGGCTGCGCAGTTACTACGCATCTTTGCCGCCGTGCGCGGTCACTTTGCGATTGCTCCCGATGCCGAGATTACGGTCGAATGCGCTCCGGGCACGCTTGCTCCCGCTCTCATCGAAACCTTGCTGCAATGCGGAGTGAACCGGGTGAGCCTGGGCGTGCAGTCCTTCGTCGATCAGGAAGCGCAGTCTGTGGGACGGCTGCACAATCGCGCCACCGTTCTCGAAGAGATTGGTCGCCTGCGCGAGGCCGGCCTCGCCAACATTAACATCGACCTGATTGCCGGCTTGCCGCACCAGACGGCCGAAAGCTGGGCCTTCTCGGTTTCGGAAACGATTGCCACGGGCGTTCCGCACGCGAGCGTCTACATGCTCGAAGTAGACGAGGATTCGCGCCTGGGCAGGGAACTGATCGCTGGAGGCGCCCGCTACCACGCCCACTTTGTGCCCGATGACGACGCGACCGCGGATTTCTACCAGCAGGCATGCCAGATGCTAGCCTCCGCCGGCATCGTGCAGTACGAAATTTCCAACTTTGCCCGTGCCACCATGCATTCGCAAAACGGCGAGTTACAAAGTAACGAGTCGCGCCATAACTTGAAATATTGGACACGCCAGCCCTACCTCGGCTTCGGTGTCGATGCGCACTCGATGCTTGCCGCCGATCAGAACCAGGCCGTCCACCAGGCCCTCCGCTTCGCAACCCCCGACTCGCTCGACGCCTACATGAATCGCACGCCGCATACGGTGACGCCGGTTTCCGCACAGGCAGCAATCGAAGAAAGCTTCTTCCTCGGTCTGCGCCTCAACCGCGGCATCGACATCGGACGGCTTCGCACCGACTTCAGTCCGATGTTCAGCCGAGACGCAGTCGCCACTTGGGAATCCGCGATCCAGCAATGCGTGCGCGAAGGCCTGCTCGAACAGCAAGGCGCAACCGTGCGCCTTACCGGCCGCGGGCGTCTCTTGTCCAATGAAGTGTTTGCCAGATTTCTTGCCGAAGAAACAAAAGTGGGAACCGGCCACGTGAATCCACGTTAGTTGACCGATAAGTGCCGTTCGGCTTTGGCATCCGGTTCCCACCATCTCGAAAACTTTCGGGAGGCCGATGCCCAAGCCGATATCGAAGATGGGCGGCTCGAATGCCAGAGCCTCGATGCCGGCCTCTCCCGAAACTCCCGTCCACACAATGCGAAACTGCGCCCTCGACGCGCCGAGTTGCACGTCCAGCACTTCGCCGTTCTGAACCTTCGAGCGCACGCCGATCAGCACCGCCCCGTGGTTGCTGACATTGCGCACCCGAACAATCTCCGCGAAAGGCCGCGCCATTTTGTCCACTCCCCAGATGCGTACCGGCAACTCCAGGGTCAGTCTGCGCTCTTTTCGCCGATCCATTCTCGCTCCGAGTTTCGTTCCAACGATTCAAGCGAATCATAGCCACGAACGCCCCAAAGCGAAACGTCACATCAGTTACACGCCAAATAGTTCCCGAAGTTACGTTGCATGACGGAAGGAATAGTGGAGGAAATAGCTATTGTCTTGGAGCACTTTTGAACGCAAACAAAGGATTTAGTCGAAGTCTTTCAACGAGCAGGCGCCCGGCCCGCGAGCATTGCCGCACGACCCGCATGGTCCCGCCGACATCGACGGCTGGCTCGTTGCTCCGCTCTTCGCCGACACGGCGAACACGGAGAGTTGCGGCTCCAGTTTCTTGCTCTGGCACTTCGGGCACTCGGCTTTTTGTTTGCCGAAGACCAGAGCTTCGAACTCGTGCTGGCATTCCTTGCAGACGTACTCGAAGATGGGCATG
>Ga0181521_10007185_pt1 | contig 11772 bp, 10 predicted proteins | sample PEATcosm2014_Bin_32_FD_119764 | JGI IMG/M metagenome (GOLD analysis project Ga0181521, IMG submission 119764) | Peatland microbial communities from MTU Mesocosm Facility, Houghton, MI, USA - PEATcosm2014_Bin02_60_metaG | ecosystem: Environmental > Terrestrial > Soil > Wetlands > Peat | place... | reverse complement strand
TTGACGCCCCGCTCAGCCCGCCGCCTCTCGGCGACAAACCGGGGCCTGCTACCGGGCGCTCCGGCGATTACCCGGGCGGGACTTGCACCCGCTGGTCTGGTCCAGTTTTCAGGACGCACCATGGAGAAGACGCTACGCGAGCCCGACTGTCCATGGTGTCGGTCGGTCCTGAGGCACCACTACAACCGGCCACGCGAGACAACTCGGATTCATGAAACCATCAGGGCGACTTGCCGAGCTCGTTGCGATGACTGGTTGAGCCCGCCGGGCCAGATGAGCTTGACATTTCACACCGATTGAACGTCGCCGCCGTTTCTTGCCGCCACAACGTCCTTCTAGACCAGCACAGCCCGCCGTCTTGTGCCCACGCGCCCACCCGCCCGCCTTCTTAACCAGTCGCCGCCCCGTAGCGTCGCCCCTTCCACGCCACACCCTCTCGATAGTGACGCCAGGCCGAGGTCACCGTCATGGCGCCGTACAGGCAGGCCGCCACCGGCAGCCCCACGGCCCGCCAGGAACCCAAGCGGTGGTAACGGATCATGGGAAGATACGTCAGTTCCATGACCAGCAAAGACACGGCCCCGACCACGGTGACCGCTGGCGCACCGGCGACAAGGCCACCGACCAAGGCGGCGATGGGCCCCAGGAAGGTGATGGCGAGCCCGGCTACGGCCCCGAGCAACAAGACGAACGAGAAGCCGAGCTGGGTGTACGCGCTCCGAGCCACCATGTCCCATAGGTCGCCGAGTCCCGGGTAGGGGCGAACGCTGCATACCTCGTCGGCAAGGCCGATCCAGATGGCAGATCCGCTCGCCTTGAGCGCTTTGGCCAAGGCCACGTCGTCGATGACCGCGCCGTGGATCGCCGAGATCCCGCCGGCTCGTTCCAGCGCCTGACGGCGAACCAGGACACAGCCGCCTGCCGCCGCCGCGGTCTTCCGGCCATGGCGGTTGACCCAGCGAAACGGGTAGAGCTCGGCGAAGAAATAGACGAATGCAGGAATAAGGAGCCGTTCCCAGGCGGTGCGGACGCGCAGGCGGGCCATGAGGGAGACCTGGTCCAGCCGAGCGACCTCGGCCCAGGCGACCAACTGCCGCAGCGACGACCGAGGGTGGGCGATGTCGGCGTCGGTCAGAAGGAGGAACTCCGGGGCAGGGAGACCAGCAGGAGGCTCCGCGCCCGAACCAGCCGACGACACCGCATCGACGCCCTGGGCAAGCGCCCAGAGCTTCCCGGACCAGCCTGGAGGAGGCTCCTCACCGGCCAGCACCACGGGGACCGCCCGCCCACCGGGTTGTGCCCCCAGCCGCCGGGCCACCTCGGCTGTTTCGTCCGTTGAGCGATCGTCGACCAAGACCACCCGCATCGGACCGGGATAGTCCTGGACCAGCAGGGTCGGCAGGCTGGCACCGAGCACGAGCTCCTCGTTGCGAGCCGGGACGACCACTGCAACCGATGGCCACGACGCGGGCTCGGGGGCGATCGGCAGCCGCACCCCCGTACGCCAGAACCCGCCCCGGAACAACAACAGGTAGACCCAGATGAGCAACGGGAGCGCAGCCAGCCAGAGCACCGGAGGAAGTGTACGAACCACCGGCTGCGAATGGGCGTTCATCAATATCAGCCACAACCTGGGCGAACGCCGCCGCCAGCCTCGCTACGAGAACCAGAGCTCGCTTGCGCCCCTGTGCTGGCGAGGTTGCAACGGGACAGCTGCTACGCACCATCGACTACGCTGTAGTCGATGGTGCGTAGATCGCCGACACCCGTGCGCTTCGGAACCGAAGTGGCGGGCCGCCTGGCTTCCTTCACTTCGTCGCACCCTGGACTGTCCTTGTCGGCAGCCGCGAACCTGCTTGTGGACGAAGGCCTGCGCATGACTGAACATCCCGGGATCGTGTTCCGCGCTGGCCCGACAGGGCGCCGTGCGGCGCTCGCCGCCGGCCCCGACGTCTGGGAGGTCGTGCGCGCGGTCAGGTCTGCTCGCTTGGCGGAACCCGAGCTCGACGAGGACGATGTGCTCTCGCTCGTTGTCGAGAACACTGGTGTGCCGTTGCCACTGGTACGGACAGCCGTGAGCTACTGGGCCAGCTACTCCACCGAGATCGATGCCGAGATCAGCGCAGCTGACGGCGCGGAGGCAGCTGCCGAGGCCGCGTGGCGACACGAGCGCGGTCTGCTCGCCCGCTAGTCGTGGCAACCTCGCTTCTCTTTGATGAGATGCTGAGCGGCGCGATCGCAGGTCAGCTCCGATCGCGCGGCCACGATGTAGTGGCCGCGGTAGAGGACCGCTCGATGATCGCTCTGTCCGACGAGGAGATGCTTGCGGCGGCCGCAAAGACTGACCGCGCACTGGTAACGGCCAACATCAAGGACTTCGTCCCCCTTGATCAGCGGTACAGGGCAGCGGGGCGAAGCCATGCGGGACTCGTGTTCGTGTCTTCCAAGGCCTTCCCTCAGGTTCGGACCTTCATTGGAACCGTCGTCGTCGCGCTGGACAAGTTGCTCAAAGACCAAGCGCTTCGGATCGACACGGTTGTCTTCCTGCAGCGCCCGGAGACCCGGCAATCCCGCCGATCATCCGACCGGCAGCATCCAGGGCGTCAGCACCGGACACCGCATTGACCGAGGACCGGCGGTCACCGGAACCTGACTCCGGTCGTGTCTTCTACCCGCTGACCGGTTTGATCCCCTCGGCAGAGGTGAGGCCCACCGGGCACGAGACTCCGGTACCGCCCAAGCCGCAGTAGCCGTTCGGGTTCCGCTCGAGGTACTGCTGGTGGTAGCCCTCGGCGTAGTAGAAGGGCCCTGCGGGCTTGATCTCGGTGGTGATCTGCCCATAGCCCACCGCGTCGAGCGCCCGCTGGTAATCGGCGCGCGACCTCTCTGCGATCAGCTGCTGGGCGGCAGAGGTCGTGTAGATCGCGGAGCGGTACTGAGTACCGGCGTCGTTTCCTTGACGCATGCCCTGGGTCGGGTCGTGGTTCTCCCAGAAGACCGAGAGCAGCTTCTCGTAGGAGGTCTTCGCGCCGTCGAACACCACGAGGACCGCCTCGGCGTGGCCGGTCCTGCCCGAGCAGACCTCTTCGTAGGTCGGGTTCGGCGTGTAGCCGCCGCTGTAGCCGGCTGCGGTGGTGCTCACGCCGTCCGCGAGCCAGAATTTCCGCTCGGCGCCCCAAAAACAGCCCATCGCGAATATGGCGCGCTCGAAGCCGTCCGGCACCGGTGGGCGAAGGGGCGTCCCGAGCACCAGGTGGCGCTCAGGCACGGCCATCTCCGCCTCCCGGCCGCCCATGGCTTGGTCGGGCCCCACCATCGCCGACTTGGCCTTGAACCAGTTCATCGTTGGGCCGCTTCGATGCTGAGTGAGCACGAGTTGATGCAGTAGCGCTGGCCGGTCGGCAACGGACCGTCGTCGAACACGTGGCCGAGGTGCGATCCGCACGCTCGGCAGAGCACCTCGGTCCTCTCCGTCCCCAAGGACCGATCACGGTGCAGCTCGACGGCACTGGCCACGGCAGGCTCGGTGAAGCTCGGCCAGCCCGAGCCCGAGTCGAACTTGGCATCCGAGGAGAACAGCTCGGCGCCGCACGCCGCGCAGTGATAGGTGCCGTCGAGGTGGCAGTCGACGTACTCGCCCGTGAAGGCACGCTCGGTTCCCGCCTTGCGCAGGACTCGGTACTGCTCGCGAGTCAAGCGCCCGCGCCACTCGTCCTCGGAGAGCACGACTTCTCTGGGCGTCTCGTTCTCGGTCGTGGATGTCTTGGACGTTCGGGATCGCAACATGACTCTCAGTCTTCCTCGGATGCCTCGGCGTTACATCGCCGCGACCCAGACGGTTCGGCTCATGACCTCACCTGCCATATCGCCCGCTCGCGCTCGCCGGTTATGACACGGAAGTACCCCGCCAGGAGCTGGTCGCACTCGGGGTCTCCGGTGTCGACGCGCAGGGGCCCGCCGAGCGCGTGGAGCTTGTCTAGCGTGGCGATGACCATGATGTTGTCACGTCCTACCGCCTGGATGACCTGCGGGCTCAGCTGCTGGTTCCCACGCCCGAAGATGTAGCCCTGACCTCCGATGACCGTCACGACGATCTTGGCGTGATGGCCTTCGATGGCCGCGAGCAGCTGGGACTCGTTGAGGTCGGTCCCGATGAGCCGCCCGTCGTGGTACAGGTCGACGCCGAGAAGCGTCTTGTCGACTTGAAGCTCGTCGCCGACGGCCTTGACCGTCGAGCCCGGGCCAAGGATGAAATAGGCGTCGCGGTCGCGCTCCATCTCACCCACCACACCGAAGGCGACGCCGCGTGCGGTCGACGGATCGCTCCGGCTGGCGGACTTGGCGCGCTGAACGAGGTCGCGAACGCAGGGCACCGTCAGGTAGCCGTAAAGGCGTGGCGCCACGATGCCGGCACGGAAGAGGTCCTCGTCGATGTCGAGGACCTCCCGCTCCTCGAGGCGAGCCCGGCCGGCAAGGAACTCGCCGATGACGTCCGCGGCATGGCGCGGGCTGACCGCGAAGACGCCGGAATGGATCTTCACCCCCGCCGGGATCCCGATCACCGGCACCGTGGCGGCTATCGACGTGGTCAAGTCGCGTGCGGTTCCGTCGCCCCCGGCGAAGACGATCAGCTCCGCTCCCCACTCACGCAGGTCCAAGGCGGCGCGCCGGGTGTCTTCGCCGGTTGTCCGTCCGCCGCTCCCGGTACCGCCGAGCGAGTCGACCACGGCCGATTCGAAGCCGGTTTCTCGGGCGATCTCGGCACCCATCTCGGCCGGGCAGGTGCCGAGATCGAGGACGCCCGCGAGATCACGCAGGTGCGAAAGGGTCTCAGCCGCCCGCGCTCCGGCGGCGGGCACGGCCCCGAGCGCGAGGGCGCGCTCGACGATCGCGGTCCCGTCGGAGCCTTTGAGGCCGACGCGCCCGCCGATCCCGGCGAGCGGGTTGACTATGAGACCGACGCGATGCCGGGCCTTACTCGCCTCCGGCATCACGGTGCTGCTTGTTCCACACACGCCACGTGAACGGCACCTCGGTCAGGCTCTCGTAGTCGTGGATCTCGCGCCGGACGATGCAGCGGTGCGGCGCGGTCCTGACGACATCGGGAACGGTGTAGGCCTCCTCGGAGATCTGATGAAAGGCGCCGATGAAACGGTCCAGGTCATCTCTTGACTGCCCTTCGGTCGGCTCGGGGGTCATCGGCTCGTCGATGATCCGCGGAACATGGCTCTCGAAGTACGCCGCCACGCCGAAGTCGGCGAGACGGTAGTTGAAGTCCGTGGTGGACACGCCGGTGTCCTCGTACAGCTTTCGGAGCGTGAAACGCGCCTCTTGCAGCTTGCGCCGGTTCGGGAAGGAGATGTCCAGTCCGCGGACCTCGAGCAGCTTTCGGATCAGGTAGTTGTTGTTGATCACCGCCCATTCCGAAGCTGCCCGCAACCCGTCGGAGCCCATCGCGAGCACGTACGCGTATGCCTTCACGACATTGGGCACCATCCCAAAGAACGTGCCCACCTTGCCGATGCTGTGCGCCAGGTTGTAGTCGAGGTGGTAGCCCGAGCCGTCGAAGCTGACCAAGGGCACGGGCAGAAAGGCGACGAACTGCCTCTTTACGGCCACGGCGCCGGCACCCGGGCCGTATGAGCCATGGGGTGTCGAGAACGTCTTGTGCAGGTTGAAGTGCACCATGTCGGCGCCCAGGTCTCCGGCACGCAGGCGGGTCATGACCCCGTTGAAGTTGGCCTGGTCGAGCGAGACGAGGCCACCGGCCTCGTGCACCAGCCGGGCGTACTCGGCGATCTTGGAATCGAAGACCCCAGTGTCGTAAGGGGCGGTCACCATGATCCCGGCCGTTCGCGGGGAGATCGCCGCTTGGAGCGCGTCGATCCCTATCTCGCCCGTGACCGGGTCCGGGTAGAGGCTGATCACCTTGTACCCCGCCGCGGCTGCGGCTGCGGGGTTGCACGGGTGCGAGACCGCACAGGTGATGATCTCGTCACGGAAGTCCTCGCCGCGCGAGTGGTGATACGCGCGCATCACACAGGCGTTGGTGTAGGCGCCATGGCCCCCGCCACGGGGCTGGAAGGTGACCTCGTCCATGCCGCCCAGCTCGCAGAGCCAGTTGCGCATGGAGTACATGATCTCGAGCACGCCTTGGAGCGACTCCTCCGGCTGTAGCGGGTGCAGATCGGTGACCTTGGGCAGGCCGGCCAACTGCTCGTCGAGCCGTGGCGAGTACTTCATCGTGCAGGTGCCAACCCCGACGTTGCTGCCCGAGTCGTACCCGAAGGTCATCTGTGAGCAGCGGATGTAGTGCCGCAGGATCTCGGGCTCGGTCAGCTCCGGCAACGCCGGTGGCACGGCGCGGCGCGCCTCGAGGGGCAGGCCATCCAGGACCTCCGCCATCTCGGCGGCCAGAGCCGGCTCGACAGCCGGCAGGATGTCGTTCACCGTTCCCGGCCGCGACTGCTCGTAGAGCGTCTTCTCGTGCCAGCGCACGGCTCGGTACCCGGTGTCGATCTCCTTGTAGGCCGTGAAACGATCGGCCTCGACCTCCAAGTCCGTCAGGTCTGTCATCGGATCACCTCGTCAATGCTGCGGACGAGCCGGTCGATCTCCGACTGCGTCCGGTTCTCGGTCACGCAGTAGAGGGCCACCTGGCCCAGCCGGGGCAGCTCGGTCGAGACGTCTTTGCCCCCGAGGATGCCACGGTCGAGGAGCGCTCGGTTGATCTCGGCGACCGTCTTCGCGGTGCCGCTGAAGTCGACCAGGAACTCGTTGAAGTGCGGCCCGCTGAACACAGGGGCCTTGACCCCCGCCAGTGAGTCGAGACGGCCCATCGCGTAGGCCGCTTTCTGCATGTTGGCGACGCCCAGGTCGCGCATGCCTTTCGGGCCGAGCAGCGCCATGTAGACACCCGCGCCGAGTGCCATCAAGAACGACGAGGTGCCGCTGATCGACCGTGCCTCCTCTCTGGTCCCGTAGAAGATCCTGTCGAAAAGGGCGTGCCAGGTGTAGGCGCGCTCTCCCGGCACTTGCGTGCGAAGGATTCCGACCATCAGCATCGGCAGCGAGTGCACGAACTTGTGCTCGTTCCTGCAGGCGAGGATGCCCAGGCGGGCTCCACCGCACGCCATCGGCAGCCCGAGCGGTTGACCGTCGCCGCAGGCGATGTCCGCGCCGTACTGACCTGGCGGCGCCAGGACGCCGAGAGAGGCCGGGTTGACGCTCACGATCAGGAGCGCACCTTTTTCGTGGGCGATGCGGCTTATCTCCTCCGGCCTGGTCTGCACGACACCGAGGTAGCCCGGGTTCTCGATGTACACCGCCGCGGTGTTCTCGGATACCTTCTCGCGCAGCTCGTCGAGGTCCACCGTCCCGGTGACGGGGTCGTCGCGGACGTAAGTGACGTCGAACCAGGAGCCGATGTAGTTGAGCATCACCTTCAGCCGGTCCAGGTCGATGTTCTGGGTCAGCACGAGCTCTCGTCGCCCTGCGACTCGCGAGGCCATCTGGAGCGCGTCGCCGCTCGCGGTCGCTCCGTCGTACACGGCCGATCCGACCACGTCCATGTCGAGCAGGTCGCCCATCATCGACTGGTACTCGAACATCGCCATGAAACGGCCGTGATCGGTGACCTCGATCCCCGCGTAAGCGGTCAGGAATTCCGAGCGACCCATGACCTCTGCGAGCAGGGCCGGCGCGTAGTGGTCGTAGCAGCCGGCGCCCACGAAGCACAGGTAGTCGGCAGTCGTCCTGTTCTTCTCCAGGATGGACTTGACGACCCTGGCGACGTTGGCCTCCGAAAGCGGGTCGCGCGGCAGGTTGAGCTCGCCCGTGAAACGGAGCTCGGCCGGGATCTCCTCGTAGATCTCCTCGACCGAGCCGACCCCGATCTCCGCCAGCATCTCCTCGCGGACCCCTGGTGACGAGTTGGGTATGAACCGGTGGGTGAACGTCGTTGTCATCGGGTCGTGCCGCCCTCGGCTCGGCCGCCTCCCGATTCCTCGCCCCAGCCGTCCCAGAAGTGCCTGATCTCCTCCCACTGCTCGGCGGTCGTCGGAGAGCCCTGGTAGCGGGCTCCCGGGTGCGCGATGGCGGGTGCGGTGTAGGTCCCCCGTTCCACCAGCCGCGCGATGTTGGCGCGGTAGACGTCGTCGACCGGCTCGTGGGTCAACGGCTCTTGCTCCAGCCAGAGGTTCTTGGGGTGGATGGGCTGGTCGTACATGTGCCGGAAGATCTCGGTGCGAAGGTCCTTGGTCCAGTTCGAGTTGAGGTTCATCACGCGGAAGTTGCGCAGGGCCTCGACGTCGATGATCGCGGCCACCATCGTGTTCGCGCCCGACGCCGAATAGGACATGACGTTGCCGTAGTAGTCGACGATGTGCGAGCTCCCACCCGCGATGTCGACGGGGTGCCGCATCTTCGGGTGCAGGTACACCGGCCCGACGTTGGGACAGATCATGTAGACGCTGTTGAACTGCGCGTGACCCCGGTTCTGGGTCATCCAGCTGCCGCCGCCCGGATAGGAGTTGCCGGTCATCGGCATGGCCTCGCTCGGCCGGTAGACGACTTCGGCGCCGTTCAGCGCGAGGGCCCGCACGACCTCGGGGTACTCGCCGTCGCTGCAACAGATCGTGCCGATGGCGCCGATGTCGTCGGTGCGCAGCACAGGGTAAAAGGCGTCGATGCCGTCGCCGAACAGCTCGACCCAGCGGTCATAGACGTCGTGGGGCGTGCAGGAACGCTCCCGGCACCAGAGGTGGTTCTTGGCTGCTTTGTGCACGATCTCACCGGTCGGCGAGAGGACGAACATGGTGTTGAAGTAGCGGTCGGCCATGACCTCGGGCCAGCGAGCCTTGCACTGCACGACGATGTAGGTCTCGTACAGTCGGGCCAGAGCGGCCAGGCGCTCGGACTCCGGGCCCGGGATCTCGATGAACAGGTCCCGGGCAGCGAGCGTGTGCGGAAGGTCGAACGCCTCGTCGGTGAAGCCGGTCAGCGCTCCTTCGCAAAGTGCGATCAGCTTCACCGGCATGTTGATGTTGACCATCGACATCGCCGCGTGCAGGTTGTCCTCGATGATGTCGAGGTTGACCGCGATGTGCTTGCGCTCGGCGATGCCGTAGACGTAGGTGGACAGGCCCACGGCCATGTACGGCGCAACGGGCTTGCGAGCGGGGAGGGATCCGTCGCCGCCCATCTCACACCTGCCCTGTGAACTCGGGCAATGGCTTGCGGAAGAAGTTGGTCTTGAACAGCATGTAGATGATGCCGAGCCCGAGCCAGGTGCCACCGACCTCCCATGCCGAGTGCGAGAGGTGGAACCACAGCCAGATGATCACCCCGGCGCCGAGGACGGGGGCGATCAGGTAGCGGACCGCCTGGAACCCGGTCCGCCGGTGCTCGCGGACGAAGAAATGATTGGCCATCGAGATGTTGACGAGGAAGAAGGCCAAAAGCGCCCCGAAGTTGATCATGTTGATGATCTGGTTGAGGTTCCGCCCGGCCCCGATCAGGGTCAGGACGGCGATCAGCATGACGTTGAGAACCGGTGTCTGTGACTTCGGCCAGAGATAGCCGAAGAACTTCTTCGGGATCACCCCGTCTCGCCCCATCCCGTAGAGCAGCCGGGACGCCCCGCCCAAAGATGCGATGGCGTTGGCGAGGCACGCGGCGATCAGTGCGACGGTGAGCACGGTCGACAGGGTCGAGCCGCCGGCAACGCCGAAGATCTGGTAGAAGGCGGTGTTCGGGTTGGTCAGCTTGTCCGCGTTCGGTATCAGCAGGGCCGAGAAGTACACCTGAACCAGGAACAAGCCGGTGATCAAGAGGAGCGAGGAGACTGTCGCAAGCGAGACGGCGCGGGCCGGTCGCTTGGTCTCCTCGGCGAGCGTGCTGATCGCGTCGAAGCCGAGGAAGGAGAAGCAGGCGACCGCCGTGCCGGCGAACAGCGGGCTCCAGCGGAAGCTGGCCGCGTTGAAGATCGGCTTCATTGAAAAGACGGTGCCCGCCCCCGTCCCGCCGTTGAGGGTGTGCACTGCAGCGCCGATGAACCATGCGATCACCACCAGCGAGACGAGCAGCAGCACCGCTGAGATCCGGGCCAGCCAGCGCACCTCACGCAGGTTGAAGAAGGTGACGACGATGACGGCTGCGACAACCCACCACCAGTAGTGGATCGACGGCCACTGGGCGCTCGCGAACAGCCCGAGCAGGATCATGTTGAGCGTCGGGAACAGCACGTAGTCGAGCGTGATCGCCCAGCCGCTCAGCAGTCCCAAGTGCGGGCTCAGACCGTTGCGGGTGAAGGTGTAGGTCGAGCCCGCCCTCGGGAACGCGCCTGCCATCGCCCCGTAGCTCAGCGCCGTGAACAGCATCGCGACCATTGCGATCAGATAGGCAAGGAACAAGTGCCCGCCCGTCTGCTGTTGCACTGCGCCGTAGACCGCCACCGGCGCCAGCGGGAACATCATCATGATCCCGTACACGATCAGGTCACGGGTGTTGAGAACCCGTTTGAGCCCGATCGGACCGGGAGCTGGGGCCGTCGGATCTGCGGCCGTCCCCGGAGTCACGTCAACCATCGGCCCGCCTCCAAGCAACTGGGAATGAAGCCCGGATCAGCCATAGCCGGTCCCGGCCTTCGGATAGGTCCTTTCTGTACCCACAAGGGCCGGCCGAGTAGAGGCGGAAGGCCCTTTCCTGGCGGCTTGTCCAGACCTGACCCACCCGCGCTCGACCCAGGGAGCGTCCCTATTCGCCTCGCGCGTCGAAGTGCTCGAGCCGGGGGTCGCGCACTTCGGCCCTGGCCGAGTCGGAGGCTTCGTCGGTGAGCAGAGCTTGCGCGGCGGCCTCGGCTTCGAGCCGCGCCCGGTAGTGGGCGATCTCGCGATCGACCGCGGCCTGGTCCCAGCCCAGCACGGGCGCCATCAGCCGGGCGACGCCGCAGGCTGCCAACCGGCCTCGGTCGGGCACCTCGAAGGCGATGTGCGTGCGACGCGTCAGCACGTCGTCGACGTGCAGCGCGCCCTCGTAGGCCGTGGCATGACAGACCTCGGCAGCCACGTACCCTTCCGCCCCCACGAGGGGCGCGGCCAGGCCAGGGTCCGCCGCGATCAGGTCGAGCACCTCGACAGCCAGCGTGCCGTAGCGCGCTACCAGGTGGTGCAGCTGAGCGGGCGCCAGGTGGCCCGCGCCGGGATGGCTGCTCAACCGGAGCTCCGCGCCCGACAAGCCGACGGCGCCGAGGAGTGGCACATCGGCGCTGCGACTGGGATCGACCGCGAAGCGCAGGTCGCGGACGGCCAGGTCGACGGCGTCGCGCGCCATGAGCCGGTAGGTCGTGTACTTGCCGCCCGCGACGCTCACGAGCCCGGGAGCGCTGCGCCGCACGGCGTGGTTACGAGACAGCTTCGCGGTCTCGGCGGCCGTGCCGCCCAGCAACGGGCGCAAGCCGACGAAGACGGCGATGACGTCGTCGAAGCGAAGCGGCTCCCGCAGCGCCTCGTTGACGTGGTCGAGCAGGTACTCGATGTCGGTGCGCGTCGCCGAAGGGTGATCGAGACCGTGGTGCCAATCGGTGTCGGTCGTGCCGATGATCCAGCGGTCTCCCCAGGGCAGCACGAAAAGCACGCTCTTCTCGGTCCGCAGGATGAGCGCGTACTCCGAGTCGATCCGGTCCTTTGGTACGACCAGGTGCACGCCCTTGGACGGCCGCACGATCATGGGATCCGCGACACCTGCGAGCCGTTCCATCTCTGTGGTCCACAC
>Ga0181521_10007183_pt1 | contig 11773 bp, 8 predicted proteins | sample PEATcosm2014_Bin_32_FD_119764 | JGI IMG/M metagenome (GOLD analysis project Ga0181521, IMG submission 119764) | Peatland microbial communities from MTU Mesocosm Facility, Houghton, MI, USA - PEATcosm2014_Bin02_60_metaG | ecosystem: Environmental > Terrestrial > Soil > Wetlands > Peat | place... | reverse complement strand
TTTGATTTCAGTTTCGCCGTTTGGTAGAATGCCGAAGTACGCTTTGATGGTGCTGAGAACGCAGACCGAATAGACGCGATCATAAGCCAATTGCAGCCTAAACTTGCTACCGACTTCTTGAATGAGTTTCCACGTCTCCTCCGCGGTTGGGTTGTCTAGGAAGACGGAGTCGGTGTCGCCATACTTCGGCCTCAGACCCATCCCCTTCGCCAAATCCCAAGTTGATTGAAGCACATGCCTCCCGTAAGCGGTGATCGCCTCGCCAAGGAGTGGACTGGCTAAACCATGAATTCTAATTGTAACGCCATAGCAGGAGACGAGAAATAGCTTCAAAATTCGCGATGCGGCCAACACATTACCGTCCGCCTCATCTGCTGTTTTCGTCTGCGGTTTGTAGACCTGCAGACGCAGCTCACGCAGAGCGCCTACGAGAGCGGAGTAGATTCCCCGTCGTTTCGTGCAAACATGTAACTGTGGTTGGCCGGGCACCCGGTTGCTTCGACATTCTGGGTGGAGACATTGGATAGTCTCGTATGAGAGGTTGAAAACGTCTATACACCCTGGATAGAGAGATTCGAAATCGAGGACGTGCACGTTGAAGTAAGTACCCGCCTCCGGCCCGATTGCTAAAGCGCCCGTCACCTGCTTTCTCATGTCTCCAAGATTGAGCTCTTCCGGATTGGGAATGAGGATGTTATGGGAGCGGTAGTAGGTGTTGAGCATTGAACGTATCCAATCGGAGACGGAGTAGTTTCTGTAGGTTCGGTTGAGGGGGAGGTTCGCCAAGCGGCTCAGGAGAAAAGCATTGTAGTAATCCTCCTCGGAGCCAACCTCACGGAGATTGAGCTTCGCCTCAGAAACCCTGGGTACGGGTTGGCTGACGCACGCGTACGCCTCCTGCAACGAAGCATACTTGAGGGGGTCACTTCGGCTGATCCTTCCGAACAATTTCTCAAAGCGAGAATCATCTTCCCCGCCCAACGATGCATCGGGAATCCACCCGTTGTCGCTGAAACGGTGAAGGATGCCGAACCGAAGCCCCTTATCATACGCGTAGCTGAGCGCCGGATCGATGTCCAGCTCCCAAGCTTTCGTGTCCTTCGAAGGTTTCCCTGTGTAGGTGACCTTGTTTAGTGTCAACTCGTTTCCAGTAAAGAGGTCTATCTTCTTGACGGGTTCGCCCTGTTTCTGCGTAGTCAGGTAGTACGGTTGAAAATCTCTCTCAACCCATTCAACCGATTCCAGGTCGGGCGATATGATCAGCTTGAGAGTGATTAACCCCGTCTTGTAAGTGGCCCCTACAAGCCACGCAGACTTACCCTCCGGAACCAAGACCCCACCTGCCTATGAGCCTGAGGAATAATTGGTTCTCTTTAGGCTTGAAGGTAGCGAGGCTCCACGCGGGAATAATTGGAGATCGTGATTTCAAAAATCTGAAGGGAGTGATTCTTCGTAAGTCTCTACCATTAGACCACCGCAATATCTCCCGCTTTCAGCTATGAATACGATTGGAATTCTATCAAGGATCTTCTCGTGGGGGTGGTTCTTAATCCAATCCCGTATCTTCTGGTCGACCTCTAACCAGATGCGCCCGCAGATTATGACCCCAACTCGTTTCCTAGTTTTAGCTTGCATATTTTGACCATCAGAGCGAATGGGACGGATTCTCGTCAATCGTATGGTCTGGGTTCTCCGGCGAAAGCCCTCTGCCTCTCCTTCTTCCGCCGCGCCGCAGCATCGCTAGGCTGAGGTTTAGGGGGGACGGCGATGGGTTGTTTGTAGCCGGCTCGTTGCACCTTGATGAGTTCGTCAACGGTTATGAAACCGGTCTCCTGTTGCTTGTACTGAATGGCCCGCAACTCGCCCATATCAAAGTCGGGTAATCGAATCTTAATTGAGATAACATTCGCTTCCGAGCTTAGGGTGAAGCCCAGCACGTCGTATTCCTTCGGTAGGCTGAGCAGCCGTTTCACCATCATTGTTTTGTCTGTGGGCTCAAGGGTATCCTTGACTTCTTCCTCGTAACCACCGCACCAATCACATAACCATTCGATGTGTTTGATTGAGGTTGGAGGAACTTTAGGTATCTCTGGAGCTTCATAGCGGCAACTTGTTGCCGTCTGGTCTGTCCACTCATGGCATTGAGCGCAGAGCCGTTTGGCGCGGAGGGTGTAATGGTTACCGTTGCGCGTTAAGGGCATAGAACTCCCTCATCTGGGGCTTACGTTGCTTAAGCAGAATCTCGGTTCTGGGTACGAGTTCTCCGTTATCTATGCCGTACTGCTCATGGCACCAGTCACAGGTCAGCCAATCGTTCAACGGCCCACCGCAATGAGGACAACGACGATTACGGATTGCGCCGATTTCAGCCTCACGCATCGCCATGAGTTCAGCGAATGCATCTCGTTGAGCCTTCAGTTCCTTAAGCTTCCCATCCTTGAATTGAAACTCACGCTTGCAAGAGTCGCAACGAAAATCGAATTCGTATACGTCACGGCCCTGTTGTGACCGCTTGACTCTGCTAATCCAAACTAACGGCTTGTGACAATAGAAGCAGTTGGTTGAGTTACCTTCAATCTCCAATCAGATTCAGCCCGACATGTACAATGGTTCGGCTCGTAACGGAACAATTTCATCGTTCTCTAATTCGAACCAGAGGTTGCATTTCTCGCACCGCTTCAGAGGGTAATCATCCTGACCAAGAAGTTCCAGGTTGCAATTCGGACAATTCAACTCGATTCACGTTTCTTGCCGTGACCGCTGCAATCAGTTAAGGCAGAGAGATGGGGTTGCGCTGGACTCTCTCGTGAGGAAAAGTGAACTCCAAAGTGGAGGGTATGAAACGGTTTGGTACTGTGCGGCAGGTTTCCTACGAGTATTGGCAATCTTGGAGAATACTTTCTTCCGTCTCAGCCCTATTCTTATAGGGAACCGAACGCTGCCCGTGACTGTGGAAGGAAGTGCCACTCTCAGGATTCGACGGACTAGTTATAGTCGCGATACTCATAGCACTCTTTGTCTGGGGTCCATCGAAATTCCCCGAAATGGTCAGAGCAATAGGCCAAGCAAAAAGAGAGTTCGATAAAGCAGCCAAAGAGGTTACGTCGCTTGTGGATGTGAAGTCCATCACAGATCCCATTAACGAAACTATTACCAGTCAGCAGGCACCAACCCACCTTCCTCAAGACCCGCTGATAATTGCCGCGAAGAGCCTGGGCATAAATACCCTAGGAAAGACGAAACAAGAACTCGCAACGGAAATAACTAATCTAACCACAAAGAAATAAGAGAAAAATTGGGGCGCCCGGCCGTTCAAGTTGTAGAGAGTTTATGCGGCAACGTCGCTGATTATCCTAATTACTCCACTCTCTCAGCATGCGCGAGATACGACCGTTACCATACTAATCCAGCACTTTTTGGCTGGATTCTTGAATAATTTTGGAATGAGTTTAAATATACATGACGATTGTCATAATTCTTGATCCTGTATGCGTCAAGTCAATTCGAAGCTTAAGATCGCCTCAGCCGCGCTTGTAGTGCTCACCGCAGTTGTGGCGCTTTTTGCTGGCTACTCCATTGTGTCTCCGAGCATGGTTGCATACGCTCAGAGTATGAGTACGAGTTCTTCACAGTATTCCGTAAACATGGCCACCAAACCCGGTATAGGATCTTACTTGACGAACGCTACTGGCTTCACGTTGTACACTTTCTCGCGTGATACCCAAAATAGTGGGACGAGTGCGTGTACGGGTGGTTGCACGGCGAAATGGCCCGCGTTCTACGTCGCTAGCCTGGCTCTCCCATCAGGACTCAGCGCAACCAGCTTCACAGTAATCACTCGACCCGATGGGAGTAAGCAGTTAGCTTACGATGGTTGGCCACTCTACTACTTCATCAACGATATGAGCGCAGGGCAGACTAACGGTCAAGGAGTTGGTAACGTATGGTACGCCTGCACGGTCCCAACACCATTCTCCTCTACGGCATCGTCAGCGACAACTAGCGCCTCCGGCAGCGGCTGGTAAACACCCCAACACCAACGCAGACCAAGCTGTCTGGCACAGACGAGTCTCAAGGCTTCTCTGATTCGCATGTTGAACGTGCCGAGTTAAGCTCTGTCACCCTGTTCTTGACGTCGCCCAATCTCTCTCCTCTGCTCTTAGTTCAAGCGTAGTTGCGATCGGCATTCCCTTCTTGCATCTAGGGCAGGCCATAGTGACGAGTGTGTTACTAGTGATCCCTCAGATATTCCGCGAGAGTAGTTTTGAAGTGTGTGTACCAGTCTCACATTTTCCTTTGATTCTTATGTTAAACTTGCGGAATGTTTCTGGCGCAGAGCGATGATGAGAACTGCAAGATCGATCAGGAGGATTAGATCAATAGGGATAGCTGGAATTCCAGCGGGATTTCCCACATCCGCGGGTACTGAACTCATTGGGTTGAATAGGTAGTCAGCAAACTGAGCGTACGTAAACTGATACATCGGACCTAGAAAGACGTCACCCACCATGAGTAGAATTCGCACCACGCTCCAGATAGCTGACGCACGAAGCAAGAGACTTCTAGGCGTAAGAAGCTCTAACCCACCGAGAAGAAAGTCAATAACCACGAAAGCAATCAACGCGTCGTAATGCTGAGGGGCACCAATCCGCAAAGTCGGGTCCGAATAGAGTAAGAAGATTCCGAGAAGCCCGGAGACGACGAAGAGACCACCAATAACTCTTGACGCTCTCAAATAACCCTCACCAAGCCTGAATGTGATTCTAGTCCAGAAATGTGTTACAGGTGACACTAAAGGGTAATTCTGATAAGCCAACTATAATGCGCCGGTCCAACACCGCATGGCATAGGAGTTAGTTTCATTTACCCTTCGAAAGTTCGCAAAATCCCAAAGAAGAGTTCTGAATCCTCTGGACTGACCGGCTAGCTAATTGGTCGCGTTCAATGAATCGAAGAAATTAGCTGGCAGCAGGTGTGAACTGATGGCGAGGGGAAATCTTTGGAATCACCGAGATTTCCTCAAATTCTGGATCGGTGACACGGTCACACAGTTCACGGGCCCGATTACGGATCTGGCGCTCCCCACAGTGGCCATCCTCACCATCCAGGTGTCGGCATTTCAGCTCGGGGTGATCAACTCTCTTGGCTTCATAGCCTTCCCCACCCTCGGCCTCTTCGTTGGTGTCTGGATGGATAGGATAAGACGGAGGATGGTGATGATCGTGGTGAACCTGATCGAGGTGGCAACGCTCGCGACGGTGCCTGCTGCTTTCCTACTCGGAATACTCGGCCTCTACCAGTTGTACGCCGTTTCCCTCATCATGGGGACATGCGCCCTTTTCTTCGATGTCGCCTACCAGTCCTACCTTCCAAGCCTAGTCAACAAAGAGGACGTCGTAGAAGGCAACCAGAAGCTTGAGACCAGCGAGTCTGCCGCTCAAGTTGTGGGTCCCAGCATTGCGAGCGCTATGATGCAGCTTTTTGGCGCAGCCCTGTCACTCACAGCGGATGCGTTCGGAACTCTAATCGCCGCCCTCATGCTTGTCTGGATTAGAAAACCTGAACCGCATCCTGAACACAGCTCCGCCGACCGCGAAGGGCATTTCTTCGCTGAAATGAAGGAAGGGATCAGAGTGATCACTGGCAATAAGTTGCTCTGGACACAGGCAGGATGCACCGGTACCTACAACCTCGGCGCCAACATTTTCGGCGTAGCCATCCTACTCTACGCGTACCGTATCTTGGGAATTTCTAAGGGTGTAATAGGAATCATCTTTTCGATTGGAGCGGTTGGCTTTCTTCTCGGTGCCTTGATTTCTTCCGCGGTGACCGAGAGGCTTGGCCTGGGAAGGACCATAGCCCTAGCGTCTGCGTGTGGCTTTGGTTTGTTGATCGCGCCGATCGCAAGAGGCAGCCTCGCCGTGCTCATAATAGGAGCTGCATACTTCATCGCAGGCTTAGGCACTCCGATATACAACATCAACCAGGTCAGCCTGAGGCAGGTTATAACGCCGAACAGATTTCAAGGAAGGATGAACGCTACTATGAGAACCATTGTCTGGGGAACCATCCCAGTTGGCGCGCTTCTGGGAGGAATCCTCAGCACAAGCTTGGGGATCGTGCCGACGCTCACGGTTGGGGGCCTCATTTCAGGCGGTTCATTTCTCTGGATAGCCCTCGGGCCCATATTCAACCTCGTAAAGCAACCCGAACCGGTAGACGAATGAGCTTTGCAATTTGAACCGTCGTCGCACGATTAGTCTAGTGTGTGGGTCGGGCGGTTCGCACAGACACTTTACGATAGGAACGGCGGTTCAAGTTAGTTGGTCCGCCTCCGACTGCGTGTCATCGTCACTCTCCTAGACAAGTCTGGGTTACACACTCCTGATTGCCTTCAACTACTCGTATAATTGATCACGCAGGGTCAGGTAAGAATTGAAACGGTCTGAAGGAGATTCACCTGACAATTGGGTGTAATGATCCCCCGGTTGCTCGATCTTTTCCCCCTGTTTCCTATTTGTGTGCGGATGATTGTTTGGGTTCGAGTAATTCTAAACCGACAGGAGTGGACCTTCTTGTAATTCTCGCTGTAGTAAGTGGAGTTATTGATATTCTTGGGGCAGTTCTTTTCGTAGTTGTTACGTCAGTCTCGCTTTCTTGGTTGGGAATTTTCGTCGGCCCTGGAATTGTCAGACTTGTCTTCTTGATCCTCTCGGTACTCTCATTGCTGCTCCTAGTCTATGGGGCGACGTCATTTTTCCTAGCTTATGGTCTGTGGAAAGGACGCGGTTGGGCGTGGACCTGGGCGCTGACCTCTGCCATCATCGGACTCGCTGCGTCAATTATCACGTTGGGCGTCGGAATCGGAATGGTAGGCATTGCATCTAATGCGCTCACCATCTACTACTTAACCAGAACAGAAGTCAAGGCTTTTTTCGGAAAGGTTCCCGAATCGAAGAGTATCCCCAGACTACCTTCCATGGTTGAAAGGTCCTGTTTGCATTGTGGAAATCGACTCAATGGTAGAGAAACATATTGTCCCAGCTGTGGATCCAAACGGTGAAGGAACTTGACAACTCAAAAGCAAGAAACGCCCCGTGACTCCTACCGACATGGTGGAAAAGTTGCCCCAACAGAATAAGTGCCCTAACCTCGGTACGTTAACCCTGCCTTCGGAGTCAGCGCAGAGTTGGATCAGGGACGCGTTAGGGTTGCGCTAGTAACGGTTCTGCTCCTATGCCTACTATTGGTCGATGTGGGGCAGGTGTGGGCACTATCGGTTACTCCTAGTTCGCCAACCGCAGGCCAACCTTTCACAGTAAATAGCGCCGCTGTCATATCGGAAACAATCTATGTATACGCTGGTTGGGGTTGTTCAGGTGCCCTAATTGTTTCCGGTACGGTCCCCGCCGGAGGCAGCCTCGCGGTCCCGGGGCAACCTTATGGTCAGTACAGCACATATAGTAATTTTGAGGTTGGTTGTTTCAATTTCACCGTCATCTCTCCACCGTTCGATGGGTAGACTGCCAAACCGTGTCCACACTGACAGTCTCTAGCTAGTGTATGCTGGCGTAGGTTAAGTTTTGTCAGCCGCCCGCCAATTGGAAGAAGAGTAATTCGTCACCGTCATTCAGGGGCTACTATCTACGCTGCGCTTGGTGCTTTCAGGAAGGCTTCTCGTAGATTTTGATTTGAGACATCGGTGTTTCGCAATGCGAACTTTGATATACCTGCTACCGTGCCAAGCGGCCAAGCGGCGCGAACGACATGAAGACCGCTCATCAATACGTCTCAGCGGTCTTATTCCTGATTCTCTCGATTTTTTGCTTGACTTCGTTTCAGAATGCGACAACCCAGGCGGCCAGTACAAACGCAAAGGCGATCGTTGAGGTCACGAATTCTACCGCGACGACCGCCAGTAGTTCTGTGATTGAGAACGGCATAACGTCGAACGGAACTGGACAACATAGCGTAACGATTCACGTAGTTCAAGGTCAAGGAGAAATATGCCTAAGCAGTCAGGATCAGATGCCAGTGTGCACAACCGCAAGCCAAATTGTTACAGTTAACGACGGTGAGCTAGTTAACTTCGATGCAACCGCAGACACTGGATTCGCTTGGAATCATTATGATGGGCTAGGAACTGGTCAAGCACAGGATTTCAACTGCGTAATAACGCAGGACAATGCGACCGGCGTTTACTTTACGCCAATGTCAACGGCCAACTCAACTGCGGCCATCAGCCTCCAAACCAACAGCACTACGATAATTAGTTCTTCCGAAGGTGGCACTACGACTTCCCCGATTGCGAATATTACAATGCCAGTTCCGAGCAACGTTACGGTAACAGTGACTCAATATGTTAGCCAGACCGTCTCTGTGACCCAAACAGTGGCCAATAGCACCATAAGCTACGCAGTAACATCCACCGTCGCCAACACTACAATAACGCAGGGCAACGCAACACTAACGGTCAATGCAACAACAACCGTTTCAACCACAACAAACCCCTAGCGCCCTACTCTCACTTCTTCAACATAACCAGTACAAGAGTAAAAGTGTCCGCACAGCTCATGGTTGATAGTGTGTGTATCTACTGGTGCGCGCGCACACACACCGACGACTTGCCGTAGCATCCTATCCAAGGACGATTTTGGGGTGAGTGTTTATTTACGTTCCAAGTTTTCTAGGAATGAGTCTATCAGCTTGCGTGCGATGCTCAGTTCACCGGGGAGCTGAGAAGGTAAGTTCTCAGCAGTGAACCAGCCCACATCAATGTTTTCCGAATCATTCAACGTGATTTGGCCCCCAGCATAGCTTGCGGTGAAACCGATCATGAGCGAATGCGGAAACGGCCATGGTTGGCTTCCGAAGTAGCGAATGTCCTTGACAGTGATCCCACTCTCTTCTTTCACCTCGCGCTTGACTGCTTCCTCCAGTGTTTCGCCAGGTTCCACGAAACCGGCTAGCGTACTGTACATGGCTGTTGTAAAGCGACGTCCTCTGACCAGCAGCATTTCCCGGCCACGTCGGACAAGGACAATGATCGCGGGGGCGAGACGAGGGAAATGGAGAAAACCACATTTCGGGCATTCCTTAGCTCGTTCTGTGGCGTGCGTTCTAGTCTCAGATCCACACCTGCCACAAAACTCATGTGTCCTATCCCAATCAATGATCTGTAACGCTCGGCCGGCTAACGCGAAAAGGTACTCATCTATTCGTCCATAGATCTGACGCAGACTCTCAAACATCATCCCATCAGGAGACGTAACTTCTTCAGCCACCTCAACCGCATAGCAGTGACACCCATCCAATAGGCCAAGGTAATGCTGACGCAAGACCTCTAATCCGAACTCGCCAAAGTCTACAACCCGCGGAATTGTCACTGAAGATGACTCTTGCTGAATGAGCACCTTATCCCCTTGGATTGCGAACCACAAGGCCGGACCCGCTTTTTCTTTTGGCGGTACGACAAGAGAGATGAATTCCTTCTCCATCATGGATTCCGTTGCCTTCCTTGGTGACTCAACGCGCATTTCACATTAACTTCTTCCTGATTGCTTCAACTCTCATAGATCACCAACATCCATCTTTTGTTTCGGAAGATCTTCACCGCTTCAACTGTTTACTCGTAGTAGTAGGCGTGGCCTTCCGACAACCATTCTCCTCGTTCTGCTAATTCTATCATTAGCCTCCCTCACCACTCTACCACCGGCCAACGCCCAACCACTTACATGGGCTATAGTACCAAACCCAACCCCGGTCAACATTGACCTCAATTCGGTGTTTTGTGTTAATTCTAATGATTGTTGGGCCGTAGGCGAGGACAATCTGATTTTTCAGTGGAATGGGGCCGCTTGGGCTACGGTGACAGGCACATCACCAGGCACCCTTGAGTCGGTGTTTTGTGTTGGTGCTAGTGATTGTTTCGCCGTTGGCACCAGCGGTACGATTATTCAGTGGGATGGTTCTTCTTGGGCCACGGTAACAAACCCAGCCAGCGTCAACCTCAACCTCCATTCGGTGTCTTGTGTTAATTCCGGTGATTGTTGGGCCGTAGGCGATGACGCTGAGATACTTCAGGGGACGCTGCCCGCTCAGACTTTGGTTACAGGTGTTGATGCGGGGTCTGGGTCGGTTTCACCAGTTTGTCCTAGTCCTAGCGGTTGCGCTGAGAATGTTGGTTCATCAGTTACGGTCACAGCCACGCCTAGTTCTGGGTGGCAGTTTTCGTCGTGGTCAACTCAGACTGGCATCTCCTGTGGAACTAATCCATGTACCTTCACTATGCCCGATAATGGTGTGACTCTGGGTGCGACTTTCACTCAGGTCGCTCAGACTACCACGTCACTTGTTTCATCTGCGAGCTCAACTTCCTCGACGAGTTCTACGAGCACGACTTCAACGTTTTCAACTGTCACCGGCTCGACGACTCTACCCGCTACCACGAACAGTCCGCTGGTTACTCGGACCACGTCGACCACCAGTACAGTGACGGGTCCGATTGCTGGGGCGACTACTACGATTTACACTTCTATTCTGTCCACGAGCACGTCGACTAGTCTGGTGACGTCCTCTGTTGGGCAGACGACTACGCAGACGGGTTTGACGACGCTTAGCACCGAGACCTCGGCCACCACGACTAGTACGGGCACGATGTTTACAACTACGACGTTTGGTGGGACGGTCACGATTACGGAGACGGATACGTTCAACACCCTCTTTACGACCATTTTTCAGGAGTTGCATCAGTTGGCGGACGAGTTCCTGCAGCTGATCGGGTTCCAGCCAGTAGCCACACCCGTAGGTCAGCAGGTGAATCAGGTCATCACGACCTTCACAAATCCGAATTGTCCAGCCGCCAACGTCAACTTGCAAGGAGCTAACCTGGCAGGCGCCAACTTCGAGTACTGCAACCTGGCAGGCCGCAATCTATCCGGATCTAATCTGCAAAAGGCGAACTTCCTTGGAGCCAACCTCAACGGCGCTAACTTACAGGAGTCCAACCCGCAGGGAGCTAGCCTGCAAAACGCTAACGTTCAAAATGCTAATCTCCAAGGTGCTAATCTGCAGGGAGATAACCTACAAAACGCCAATCTAGCCGGAGCCAATCTGAAGGGAGATAACCTCCAAGGTGCCAACTTCCAAGGAGCGAACATGAACAATGCCAACCTCACAAACGCCAACTTCACCGGGGCCAATTGCCAAAGTTCCACCGATACAGGAGCTACGACTACAGGCGTTATCACGAAAGGCTCCAACTCCTGCCCATAACCGGAATGAAGTAGCGGAGGGCTTCTGACCCTCTTTCCCACTTTTTTCTTTGGGGGGAAGTGGGTATGCTGGTGCGTGTTTTTCTGGGGGGGGGGTGCGCACCATGCGATCCACACACGAAACCCAGAGCTCGCTTCGCTCGGCAATATCAAGCCTGGTCTGGCAAAGAACTAATGGCGTCAGGGGCCTACCTCGTGGAGAGGAATTTGGGCACGTAGGTAAACGCTTACATATATGTACGTATATATAGAAGTACGGGTTTAAATCGCGAAAAAGATAACCGAACTGGCAGCGTAGCACAGTAGTTTCGCGAGCTAGCAGTGAAGTGGAAGGAGGCGAAAAAAGAATGACAATGTCGTACTATCAGTCACGCAACCAATACTATCAGCAACCATACCAATACTATCAACAACCTAACCAATACTACAGCAATCCGTCACCTGCTCAATACTATCAGCAACCATACCAATACTATCAACAACCTAACCAATACTACAGC
>Ga0181521_10007177_pt1 | contig 11776 bp, 12 predicted proteins | sample PEATcosm2014_Bin_32_FD_119764 | JGI IMG/M metagenome (GOLD analysis project Ga0181521, IMG submission 119764) | Peatland microbial communities from MTU Mesocosm Facility, Houghton, MI, USA - PEATcosm2014_Bin02_60_metaG | ecosystem: Environmental > Terrestrial > Soil > Wetlands > Peat | place... | reverse complement strand
CCGTGCCAGCCACGCTCTGGCCAGACGCCAGTCACGCGCCACGCTCTCTCCGGAGATCTCCAGCACCGCCGCCGTTTCCGCTACGCTCAACCCCCCGAAGAAGCGCAGTTCCACAACCTTCGCCTTGCGCGGGTCGATCTTCGCCAGAGCTTCGAGCGCCTCATCCACGGCGACGACATCCGTGGGGGAGCGGAAGGCCAGTAACGTCGTGCCCTTTTTGCGCTTCGGACATGTCTCGCGGCGATTGTAGCACCAAAAAAGAGTTAAGGACCCTGTCAATGGTTGCAGTTTCCGGAATGGTTTTCCGTTAAGGAAGGGTGCAAACGGCCTTCCCAGGCTGAGCAATTCAGGCGGCTGGGGGGCACGGTAGGGCGTACCCAGGAGGAAAACCATGCTACGGAACTCGACGCAACACGTGTGCCTGAACGGAGTGGCGCTTCTAGCGAACGCGACATCAAAACTCTCCGTGGTGGGGCTTCTGATGGTCCTGCCGGTCCTGCCGGTAAGTGCGCAGTCTATCGGCAAGATTCGGGCTTGCGTCAATTTCAACGACTATCCTTCGGCTTCTGACTTCACCACCGACGAGCCCGCAAGCGAGCACTAGGGCGCCATGGCATTCGCGCAGCTCCAGGAAGCAGTGCACATTGTCGTGCTGTATGACCGCATCCAGAAAAGTGCTGGTGATCCCACCCAGGCTTCCGCTCTCCTGGCCCATGTAATGACGCATGAGATTACTCACCTTCTCCAAGGGGTCTCCCGCCACTCCGAAACAGGCGTAATGAAGGCTCACTGGGACAAGCACGACTTGGCGCAGATGGCCTACAAGCCTCTCCCCTTTGCCCCGGAGGACATCGATCTGATCCAACACGGCCTGCGCCGGCTTGCCACAGGCGCTGCCTCCGCCGTACCTCCGCCCGCCACAATGGCATTGCATTAGACCACCGAGCTCTTTGGTATCTGGCGACCACTCGGGGCATCTCAGCAGCGACCCTCCGGTCGGATGACGAGCCGCTCCACAAGTGGACCGGCGTGGCGCATCGCCGCCAGACCAAGGGAAGAGATGCCCGCTTTTTGTCCAGTGGAAAGGAACTGGTAAACGCTGCGGCGTGCTGACAGCCCGATTCTGCAAGGCCGTCTGATCCGGGAGCTGGATTTGGTAGGATCGACTAAATGGATAGTCCCCGGATGCGCCGTCATCCGGGCCAAACCTGAAGCGGCCCTCGAAACGGAGGACACCGTAAGGGCTTTAATCGAAAGAGGAGGAAACCCTGGCATGAAGGGCGAGAAGATCTACGAGTACGATCTGAATATTACGGGCGTCACGGACTACGGCGTCAGCATGGAGTCGATCCTCTCCGGCAAGGAAAAGATCCCGCCGCAGGGCGCGCGCTTTGACGTGGCGTTTGAGGGAAACGCGACCGGCCGCCTCTCCGGGCGAGTGCGCGGCGTCGATTATCTCTGCATGCGCGCCGATGGGCGGATCGATCTTGACATCCGCGGGACCATCGAGACCGGCGACGGTTTTCGCATCGGTCTGTCTGCGGACGGCGCCGCGGTGATGCGCCAAGGTGAGCCGATCGCCGATCTCTGCGAAAACGTAACGCTCATCACTGCGGCCCCCGGCTACGCGTGGGTCAACACGGGCCAGATTTGGGCGCCGGGGACCGTCAACCTGGCTACCGGCAAGATTCACATCGACGCATACCGGCAATAATCCGGACCGGCCGGCAATTTGGTCGGGGTTGGGACCTGGGTTTTCTGGATTGGTCCTGAGCGGTCGGCTATACGGAAGCTGGCCACCGCTTCGCGGATCACCCCCGGTTTTTAGGCAAGCGTTTCGTATTGGCGCCTGCACGCCGTCCCGCCGCTGGCTGTGAAACCGGCTTTCTGGAGAATAGACTACGTGGCCGGCCACGGCTGTTGCGGGCGCCTGGTCTGTCCGCGCCACCAGCAGCAACGAAACCGCAAGGGCTGTGGTGGCCGCCCCCGCGACCTGCTTCAGAATCGAGGATGCCCCGGATCCGCCCCCCTATGTTTCTGTTGCCGTACTCTTGCCGCGGGTGAGGGTGAGTATCTACATGCTACCGAGTGGCAACATCCGGTTGGAGAGGCGGAAATCTCCAAGCTCAACAGTGGCGAATTTGTCCTTTACATGTTTGGCAGGACAACCTACGAAGATGTTTTCCACGAAAGCCACCGGTCGACCTTTTGCCTCTTTCTCGATAAAGGGCTGAACGTCTTCGGCAATTGCAGTTTTGGTAATGATGGTAACTGGTAAGGGGCAGGCCAACGTCGCCGGCCCGTCACGTCGCCGCCCGGCATGCTCCACCGGCAGCAGGTAGGTCAGGTACCTGATTGCCCAAAACCGAGTTAAAGTACCATTGATCGCAATGGCCGCCGGCGGCCGGCCGCACGGCCGCCATTTCGCATGCGGGGTTTTCCCCGGGAGGTGAACCGTGAAAAACGCATTCTCGCGCAGGAAGTTGATGCAGGCCGCCGGTGTCGCGGCCCTCGCAGGTCCGGCCGGCCGCGCCGCAAGCATGCCGCCGCCCCGCTTCGAGGGGAGAGACACGCCCAAAATCTGCCTCAGCCTGGGCGACGGCAGCGCCGGTTTGCCGCCCGGCGACGCTGCCGGCCGCAACCAGGCCTGGATACGCCGAATCCGTCAACTCGGCGTGGATTATGCGCTGTCCAACGGCCCGGCAATTCCCTGGCTGGAAGACCGTCTCAAAGAACAGGTCGAGCGCCTGAAGGCTGGCGGGCTGACCTTGGGTAACCTCATGATCGCCGGCTTTGACAATGCCATCTACAACCGCCCCGGCCGCGACCAGGATATCGACAAGGTGATCCAATCCATTCGCGCCGCCGGCCAAGCCGGGATTCCGGTGGTGGAGTACAACTGGTACGCCCACCGCGCCATGGAAGGCTACTTCGAGGAGACCGGCCGCGCCGGCGCGGGCTTGACCGGGTTCGACTATGACCGCGAGGTCGAGGAGAACGGCGCCAAGGTCCCTTTCAAAAATCTGCCGCCGCGTCCCAGCGAGGGCGCCCACACGCTGGACGAGATGTGGACCAACATCGCGTATTTCCTCAAAGCCGTCATCCCTGAAGCCGAAAAGTCGGGCGTCCGCATGGCTCTGCATCCCAACGATCCGCCGGCGCCCATCAGCCGCGGCTCGCAGCAGATCATGGCCACCGTGGAAGGATGGAAAAAGCTCATTGGAATCGTCAACAGCCCGGCCAACGGCATCACCTTCGATTGCGGCGTTACGCGCGAGATGGGCCGCGATCCGGTCGAGGTGTGCGGCTATTTTGCCTCGCGCGACCGCATCAATCACGTGCATTTCCGCAACGTCACGGTCAAGAAGCCGTACCAGCGTTACACTGAGGTCTTCATCGACGAAGGCGAGAACAACATGTTCGCCGTCATGCGGGAGCTGGTCAGGAATAAATATACCCGCTTGATCTACCCCGAGCACCCGCGCGCGCTCGACTACGATCGCGATCGGGGGCCCATCCGCGGCTACCCGGGCGGCGGCGGCTACGCGGCTTTCGCTTTCAATGTGGGCTACACTCGCGCCATGCTGCAGGCGGCGCTCTCTACCGAACGGAGGTTTACGTCATGAACGATCAATCCACGGGCGGCGATGGCCGGCGCTCGTTCTTCAAAACCGCCGGAGCCCTGGGCGCCGGTCTCTGGGCCGGCGAGGTTCTGGAAGCTTATCCGCAAAATGTCAATACCAACTCCAGGCCGTCGGACCTGAAAATCACGGACCTTCGCGTCCTGACTATCGCGCGCGCACCCATGACTTGCCCCATCATCCGCATCGACACCAACCAGGGGGTCTACGGTCTGGGCGAGGTGCGCGACGGCGCCAGCAAAAACTACGCCCTGATGTTGAAGAGCCGGATCCTCAACGAGAACCCCTGCAATGTAGACAAAGTCTTCCGCAAGATCAAACAGTTTGGCGGCATGTCCCGCCAGGCCGGAGGGGTTTGCGCCATCGAAATGGCTCTCTGGGACATTGCCGGGAAGGTCTATGACGTTCCCATTTACCAGATGCTCGGCGGCAAGTTCCGCGACCGCATCCGCTGCTATGCCGATACCACGGAATCGAAGGATCCCAAGGAATATGGCCGGCGGCTGCGCGCCCGCAAAGACCAGGGTTTCACCTGGCTGAAGATGGACCTGGGCGTCGATCTGCTCGAGGGCATCCCCGGCGCAGTCACGCGCCCCGAGGGCGTCTCCCTGGCGCAAGGCGACCGCACGCAGCACATGTTCACCGGCATCGAGCTCACTCCCAAGGGCGTGGCGTTGATGGGCGATTACGTGGCCGCCGTGCGCGAACAGGTTGGCTGGGACGTGCCCCTGTCCGCCGATCATTTCGGCCACATCGGCGTCAATAGCTGCATCCGGCTGGGCAAGGAACTCGCAAAATATAACCTGGCCTGGCTGGAAGACATGATCCCGTGGCAGTACACCGATCTTTTGCGGAAAATCTCCGACGCCGTGGATATCCCCATCCTCACCGGCGAGGACATTTATCTGAAGGAACCTTTCATGGAACTCTGCCGCGCGCACGCCGTGGACATCATCCATCCGGACCTGGCCACCTCCGGCGGCATTTTGGAAACCAAGAAGATCGGCGATGGCGCCCAGGAGTTGGGAGTGCCCATGGCGATGCATTTTGCCGGCTCGCCGGTCTGCTGCATGGCCAACGTGCACTGCGCCGCCGCCACGGAGAACTTCCTCGCGATGGAGAACCACTCCATCGACGTGCCCTGGTGGAGCGACCTGGTGGAAGGCATCGAGAAGCCCATCGTGAACAAGGGCTATATCGCCGTGCCCGCCAAGCCGGGCCTGGGCGTCACCTTGAACGAAGAGGCGGTGAAACAGCACCTTCTCGAACCCGGCTATTTCGAGCCTACCCCGCAATGGAATACCGACCGGTCCAACGACCGCCTGTGGAGTTAGAGAGGAAGATCATGAAAAACCGCCTGCGTTGCGCGGCGCTCGCCGCCGTTTTATTTGCGCCCGTGCCGGTCCATGCACAGTTGTTCGGCTTTACCAAAGAGCAACTCGTCGCACTCACCCCCGAAAACCCCTTCGATCGCTTTCCCGATGGCCGGCCCAAAGTGCCCGATTCCCTGATGCAGCGGGCCCGCGGCGTGTCCATGGAGGAAATCTTCGCCATCCTTCCCAACCGCAATTTCCGCAATCAGTATGAAGGCGGATTCCAGGTGCTGCATCCCGCCACCAAGATGGTTGGCCGGGCCTTTACCGTACAGTTCATGCCGGCGCGGCCGGATATCGACAAGGTGTTGAACGCCCGCGCCCGCGCCCAGGGATTGGACCGCTTGAACAACCAGGTGGCCATCGACATGCTGCAACCGGGCGACGTGCTGGTGGTCGACCTCTTCGGCAAAGGCACGGACGGCACCATCGTCGGCGACAATCTCTTCTATTACATGATGAAGAGTGCCCGGTGCAACGGTCTGGTGGTGGATGGCGCCATCCGCGACCTGGAGGGCATCGCGGAAATGGCCATGCCCGCCTATTACCGCAAAGCCGACCCCAGCTTTCTCACCAACGTGACCCTGACCGGCATCAACATTCCCATCCGCATCGGCAACGCCACCGTCATGCCCGGCGACCTGGTGGTGGGCGATCCCGAAGGCGTCTACTTCATTCCTCCGCAACTGGTTCAACAGGTGATGGATAATGCCGACGTCGTGCATATCCACGACGAGTGGACGAAAAAGAAGTTCGAGGAAGGCAAATACAAGTCCAGCGAGATTTACGGTTCGCCCCGCGATCCGGCGCTGAAAAAGGAGTACGAGGAGTATTTGAAAAAAAGGCTGGAGGAGATTCGCAAGAACCGGTAATCGTCAGATCCTCCCGAACTTGGCGACGGCTTCCCGAATCGAACGATACTTCTCGATAAAGGGAATCATCGTGTGCTCCGTGTTGTCGAGTTCCTGGGCCTTCTTCAGCACCTGGCTGGCCCTGGCGCGCGCCACCACCACCACCCCGTCCTCGTCGGCCGAGACAATATCGCCCGGGTTCACGCGCACGCCCGCGCAGGTCACCGGCACGTTGGCGCCCGCAAAGCGGTAATGATTGATGGTGGTGGAAGGCGCCACCCCGCGGCTGAACACCGGGAACTGCAGCTTGCGAATTTGCGGCGTGTCGCGCACCGACCCGTCCACCACTGCTCCCGCCAGCCCGCGATACTTCATGGCGGTGGCCATCAGCCCGCCAATCCCGGCGTAGTCCGCGCCGTCTTCCAGCACGATCACGTAGACCGACCCCGGCGCGGCGCCGTCGATGGCGTCCAGCATGCCTTCGGAAGCCTTGGAACCTTCTTTGTGCTCGCCCTTTTTCATCAGCACCGTTACCGCCGGACCCGCGAATTTGGCGGGCGAGAGCGGCCGCATTTCGTGCGACATATAGGACCGCTGGCCGTAGAGCTGCTCGGTGGCGTCGGCCACCGACGCCACTTCCACGTCGCGAAAGCCTTCCATCAGTGGATCGCCGGCCGGCTGGGCCATCAGCCAGACGGTTACCCCAGTGAGCGCCAGCCCAACCGCCAGAACCGTTCGGTTCATCGCAACCTCCTTCCGCTCGCCGCAACGGTAGCACGGTGAAACCGCCGATTCAACCTCGCAGTTGTGGGGCAGCTTGGCAAGCCGCGGCCGATTGGCAATCGGCCCACCGCCCTCGTTCTTGCACCGGCTGGGCGGCGGTAGCCAACCGCCGCTCAGTACAGCCCCTTCACCGTCCCGCCGTCCACCTGAATCGCCGTCCCCGTGATATAGCTCGCCCGCTCCGAAGCCAGGAACACCACCAGGTTGGCGAACTCCTCGGGCTGTCCGATCCGTCCCAGCGCCGCTTGTTTGGCCCAGCGTTCTTCAATCGCCCGCCGCTCCACGCCGTGCTTTTCGGCCAGCGTTCCAGTCAGCGAAAGCAGCCGCGCGGTGGCGATATAGCCGGGGCACACGCTGTTCACCAGCACGTTGTAGGGCCCGTATTCGTTGGCCAGCGTCTTCACCAGGCCGCTCACCGCGGAGCGCACCGAATTGGAAAGAACCAGCCCTTCCACGGGCTGCTTCACGGTCATCGAGGTGAGCGCGATGAAGCGGCCCCAGCGCCGTTCCCGCATCAGCGGCAAGGTCTCTTTGGCCAGGTAAACGGTGCTCATCAGGTTGAGCTCGGCGGCCTTGTGCCAATCCTCGATGGTGGTTTCCTCGAAGCTTTTGGAAGGCGGCCCGCCGGCGTTGGCCAGGCAGATATCCACGCGGCCGAAGCGCGCCGCCGTGTCGCGCACGAACCGCCGCACGTCTTCGTACACCGTAACATCGATGGCCCGCGCGAATACCTCGGCGCCGGCTTCGTGGCGGATCTCCTCGCCGGTGGCCTGCAGCGTCGCATCGTTGCGCGCGCACAACGCCAGAATCGCGCCCTCCCGCGCCAGCCCCATCGCAATGGCTTTGCCCAGCCCCTGGCTGGAAGCCGCCACAATCGCTACCCGCCCTTTCAAACCCAGATCCATCGCGCTACCTCCTGCGCAGGTAATCGTCCTGCTTGCTCAGCCAATCCTGCCGGATGGGGCTGAAAATATCCAGGTCCAGGGTATCTTCCAGCGCCACCGCCCGGTGCGGCACGTTCGAAGGAATGCGCAGCACCTGTCCCTTGCCCACCACAATCTCCCGCCCCTCCAACTCGAACCGCAGCGCGCCTTCCAGAATATACGTGATCTGCTCGCTTTCGTGATGGTGCTCGGGCACCACCGCGCCTTTCGCCAGGAAGACCTGCGCCACCATGGCCTTCTCGCCGGTGATGATCTTGCGACCGATGGTTTCGCTCAAAACCTCTTTTTCCATTTCGTCCCACGTGTAGTATTCCATACCGGGCCATTGTACACGCGCGCGCCCCTTATAATGGGAAATCGTTTCCAGGAGGGTCGATGAACGCCAGGATCGCCTGCCAGCTCACGCTCGCCGCTTGCATAGCCGCCGCGGCCCTCGCCGCCGATAATGCCGCTTCCGCGCTCTGGAAAGTCGCGCCCCCGCCGCCCGCCTCCATCCAGCGCGATCGCGTGGCCGATCTCTCCGCCCACCGCCAGGCGGTGGCGCAACAGATCGGCGAAACCGGCATCCTCGTTCTCTACGCCGCCGAGCCGCGCAATTACGCCGGCGACGTGGATTGGCCCTATCGCCAGGAAAACGATTTCTTCTATCTCACCGGAATTTCGCAGCCCGGAAGCACCCTGGTGCTGATTCCGGGAGGGCAGGGAATTCACGAGATTCTCTTCCTGCCGCCCTCCGATCCCTCCCAGGAAAACTGGACCGGCCACATCCTCACGCCCACCGAAGCCCGCGCCATTTCCGGCATCCAGGACGTCTGGGATGCGCGCCGCTGCAACGAATTCCTCGCGGCGCTCGTTCCGCCAGCCAAGGAAATCCTGGCGCAGCCCGCCGGTGGGCGCGGCGGCCCCGGCGGCCGGGGAGGCCTCGCGGCGCCTCCGCCCATTCCGCTGGACGTTTCGAAAATCCTCGCCAAACCGCCCGCGCAACTGTTTCTCCTGCAAGGCCGCTCGCCCGAATACACGCGCGAAAACGAATTCGCCGCCAAACTGGCCGCCGCCGCGCCCACGCTGAAAATCGCCAACGCCGCGCCCATTTTTTCCACCCTGCGCCGTGTGAAATCCGCGCGCGAACTCGCGATCCTCCGCCATGCCGTGGACATCACCGCCGAGGCCTTCCAGCGGGTCTACGCGCTGGCCGTTCCGGGCACCCCCGAATACGAAATTCAGGCCCAGTTCGAATTCACCTTCCTGCGCCGCAACGGGCACTGGGGCTATCCCTGCATTGTGGCGTCGGGCGTGAACGCCACCACCCTGCACTACGAAGCCAACCAGGATACGATGCGCGATGGCGACCTGATCCTCATGGACGACGCCGCCGAATACCAGGGCTACAGCGTGGATGTCACGCGCACCATTCCCGTGAACGGAAAATATTCCAGACCGCAGGCCGGCATTTACCGCCTGGTGTGGGAGGCGCAGCGCGCCGGCATCGCAGCCGCGCGCCCCGGCCGCACCAACGCCGATATCACCGGCGCGGCCAACAAGGTTTTCAGAGAGGGCCTCTACAAACTGGGCTTGATTACCGACCCCGCCAGCGACCGGCAAGTGCGCATCTGGTTCAACCACGGCATCAGCCACGGCATCGGCCTCAACGTCCACGACCCCGGCGGCCGTGAATTCCAGCCCGGAATGGCCATCACCATGGAGCCGGGAATCTATATCCGCCCCGGCGCGCTGGACAATTTGCCCAACACTCCGGAGAACGCCGCGTTCCTCGCCGCCGTGCGGCCGGCCTTCGAGAAATACAAGGGCATCGGCGTGCGCATCGAAGATGATATTCTGATCACGAACGCCGAGGCGCAAGTGCTCTCGGCGGGGATTCCATCCAAGTTGGAAGAGGTCGAAGCTACCATCGCGCGCCTGCGCAAGAATCTGAAATCCACGCCGCTGCCCTAACCCCTATGTTTGACATTTCCGCCATCGATCTTTCCAGCACCGTCGGGCTCGTCGCCATGGTGCTGTTCACCATCAACATTTTATTGGGGCTCCTGGTCTCCACCAATTACAATCCGCGCACCCAGTGGCCGCGCCGCAAACTGCCCGTGCCGCTATGGCGCTTTCATAACTGGAACGCTTACGGGGCCATTGCGGTGGCCGTGCTGCATCCCACCATTCTGCTGTTTTCCAGGACGGCGCACTTCGCCCTCGGCGACATTCTGCTGCCCATCCATTCGCCCGGCCAGACGTTCTACAACATCCTGGGCGCGTTGACGTTTTATTCCTTCGCGTTCGTGGTGGTGACGTCGCATTTCCGTCCCAAGCTGCGCTCCAGGCCCTGGAAGAAGCTGCACTACACGGCGTATTTCGCCGCCGCTGTCATGTATGTTCATGGAACCTTGATCGATCCGGATCTGAAAAATAAGCCCACCGACTTTTTGGACGGCGAAAAACTGCTGGTCGAAGGCTGCTTCCTGCTGGTAGTCGCGGCCACCATCTGGCGCATCCGCCGCGGCACCGAGAAGCAGCGCTATCAAGCACCCAAAGTGGAGAAAGCGGCATGAAGAAAACCATCGCGATAACGGTTCTAACTTGCGCCGCCGCCCTGGCGCAGCGCGTCACCCTCCAAACCAGCACCATCCTGGATGGAAAAGGAGGCACGCTCGCCAACCGCCAGATCGTAATCGAAGGCTCCCGTATTGTAAGCGTGGGCCCGGAAGGCGCACCGCCCGCCAACACACCCGCCTACGACCTGCGCGGTCTCACCGTAATGCCCGGCTGGATCGATACCCACATCCACCTCAACTGGCACATGGACGAGCACAACAAAAGCGTGGCCAGCTCCCGCGACCCCGCCGACAACGCCCTCTACGCCGCCGGCGACGCCTGGATGACCCTCTGGGGCGGCTTCACCACCGTGCAAAGCGTGGGCGCGGCCATCGATGGCATAGTCCGCGACCGCATCGCCCAAGGCCTGATTCCGGGCGCGCGCGTGCTCACCTCCCTGCGCCAAATCCAGGCGGCCGCGGGCGATCCCGATGCCCTGCGCGCCCTGGTTCGCGGAACCAAACAAGAGGGCGCCGATCTCATCAAGCTCTTCGCCACCAGCGGCCTCGGCGCGGGCGGCGGACAGACCATGACCGATGAGCAGATTCAGGCCGTCTGCGGCGAAGCCAAAGCCGTGGGTCTGCGCACGCTGGTGCATGCCATCGGCGATTCCGGCGCGCGCGCCGCCGTGCTGGCCGGCTGCACCTCCATCGAGCACGGCACCTTCCTCACCAACGAAACCCTGGATTTGATGGCGCAGCGCGGCACCTATTTCGATCCCAACCTCCTGGTGCTCCACAATTACCTGGATAAGCGCGACAGCTTCACCTTCACCCCCGCGCAACTCGAGACGCTCGAAAAAGGCCTCGCTCCCACCGCCGACGTGATCGAGCGCGCCCGCGCGCGAAAAATCAAGATCACCTTCGGAACCGACGCCGTAGCCGGCGCCCACGGCCGCAACGCCGAGGAATTCATTTACCGCGTGCGGGAGGGTCACGAGACTCCCATGGATGCCATCGTCAGCGCCACTTCCGTTTCCGCCGAATCGCTGGGCCTGGGCGATAAGATCGGCACTGTCGCCGCGGGCTTCGAGGCCGACCTGGTGGCCGTGCAGGGCAACCCCCTCGAGGACATCACCGCCGTCCGCCGCGTCGTCTTCGTCATGAAAGCCGGCAGGGTCTACCGCAACACCCGGTAGGGCGGGATGCCATCCCGCGCGCCGGTTGCCAACCGGCGCAACGCCGCATAGCACGCTCTCCCCCGTATTTCCGCTACACTATTCCCACAGAGGCTTTCATGAAACTTTCCGCCGCCCTTGTCCTGGCTCTATCCGCGCACGCCGCCGGCACGCTGCACCTGTTGCAGCGCCCCGCCATGAACAAAACCGTCGTGGTCTTTTCCTATGCGGGCGACCTGTGGAGCGTCCCCCGCACCGGCGGGGCCGCGCAGCGCCTCACCACCGGCCAGGGCTTCGAAACCGACGCGGCCTTTTCGCCCGACGGCAACACCATCGCCTTCTCCGGCGAATACGACGGCAACACCGATGTCTTTACCATTCCGGTGAACGGCGGCGTTCCCAAGCGCATCACGTACCACCCCGATGCCGACCGCGTGGTGGGCTGGACGCCCGACGGCAAGCGCAT
>Ga0181521_10007173_pt1 | contig 11781 bp, 9 predicted proteins | sample PEATcosm2014_Bin_32_FD_119764 | JGI IMG/M metagenome (GOLD analysis project Ga0181521, IMG submission 119764) | Peatland microbial communities from MTU Mesocosm Facility, Houghton, MI, USA - PEATcosm2014_Bin02_60_metaG | ecosystem: Environmental > Terrestrial > Soil > Wetlands > Peat | place... | reverse complement strand
GAACCGGGGCGGGAAGAGGCGGGGGGGTGCCGCCGAACTCGGGACACAGTGCTTTATGCGCGCACCATTCACACAGCCGGCCCGGCCGCGGCCGCCAGTCGCCGCTATCGGTGGCCCGCTCGATGGCCTGCCATAGGGCCAGCACCTTGCGCTCGGTGGCCCGCAGGTCCGCCTCGTCGGGCGTGTACCGGACGACCTGCCCGTCCCCGAGGTACATGAGCTGCAGCAGCCGCGGAATCTCCCCGCGCGCCCGCCACAGCACCAGCCCGTAGAACTTCATCTGGAACAGCGCACGGGCCTCGAAGTCCTGCGGTGGCGCCTTGCCGGTCTTGTAGTCGACGACCCGGATCTGCCCGGCCGGCGCGATGTCGAGGCGGTCGATGTAGCCGCGGAGCCGGAGCCCGGACTCCAGTTCGGCTTCCACGTACAGCTCGCGGTCCGCGGGCTCGATGCGGCGGGGATCCTCCAGCCGGAAATAACGGTCCACCGCGGCGGCCGCGTCGCGGATCCACGCGTCCCGCTCGGCCTCGCCGGCGAACAGCGCGGCCAGGTCCGGCTCGGCGGCCGCCAGCCGGTCCCATTCCGGCTGCAGCAGCGAGCGCGCCGCGGCCAGGGTCCGTTCGGCCGCCGTCAGGTCGAACAGGCGCTCCAGCACCGCGTGTACGAGCGTCCCGCGGGCGGCGGCGGTGCTCGGCGGCTCGGGCAGTTTGTCGATGACCCGGAACCGGTACAGCAGCGGGCAGGTCATGAAATCGGCGGCCCGGGACGGCGATAGCGCCGGCCCGCGCGCCGTGCCCGGGCCCTCATCCGGAGGGGCCGGGTCGGCGATCTCTACCGCGACGAGTTCATCCACGCCCATGAGCGTAGGGGAGGGCACTGACAATCGGCCGGATTTCCGCGGCCCCAGCGGGGACTGGGTTCCGGCGGCCGGGCGCGGGCCGCACGGGTGCCGGACGTTCGCCGCGGTTCCCGTCTGGCGCGGCCTCATCCTGGTCGCAGGGCCCTCGATGGCACGTAGCATCGATGCTGTGGCAGGCATGACGCCCGACAAACCAGACCAGCGGCCGCCGAAGCAACCGGGGTCAGGGATCGTGGTCGCACGCCCGTTCGGTGTCCCCGTGACCATCTCCCCGTACTGGTTCGTGATCGCGGGCGTCTTCATCGTCATCTATGCGAACGACCTGGCCGGGACGCTGAACGGCGGCGTCCGGTACGTCGTGGCCGCCTCCTTCGTGATCCTGCTGTACCTGTCCGTCCTGGTGCACGAGCTCAGCCATTCCCTCGTCGCCCGCGGTTACGGGCTGCCGGTGCGGCGGATCCTGCTGTACCCCCTGGGCGGCATCTCCGAGATCGAGCGCGAGCCGCAGACGCCTTTCCGGGAGCTCACCGTCTCGGCGGCCGGTCCCGCGCTCTCGCTGATCCTGGCCGCTGTCGGCTACGGGCTGACGAAGGTGGTCCCGGACGGGACCATCGGCTGGATCATCGTGAACCAGTTCCGCTGGGCCAACCTCCTCGTCGGCGTCTTCAACCTGCTCCCGGGCCTGCCGCTGGACGGCGGGCGGATGCTGCGCGCCGTCGTGTGGAAGGTCACCGGGCGGCCGGGCACGGCCACGATCGTGGCCGCATGGTCCGGCCGGGTCCTGGCGGTGGCGCTGCTGGTCGTGCCGATCGGGTACGCGATGGCCATAGGCCAGAGCCAGGACCTGATGTTCGTGCTGTGGCTGGCGTTCATCGCCGGGTTCATGTGGATCGGCGCGGGGCAGTCGATCCGGGCGACCCGGGTGCGGGAGCGGCTGCCGGGTGTCCAGGCGCGGCGGCTCGCCCGTAAGGCCATCCCCATTTCCGCGAGCCTCCCGCTGGCCGAGGCGATCCGCCAGGCCGACGAGGCCAACGCGCGCGCCCTCGTCGTGGTGGACCACGACAACACCCCGATCGCCATCGTGAACGAGTCGGCGGCGATGGCGACCCCGCCGCAGCGCCGGCCCTGGATCGAGGCCGGGACGCTGGCGCGCAAACTCGATCCCGGCCTCGTGCTGTCCGCTGACCTGGGCGGGATGGCGCTGATCGACGCGGTCCGCAAGGCCCCGGCGAGCGAGTACCTGGTCGTGGAGCCCACCGGCCAGGTCTACGGCGTGCTGGCCGCCAGCGACCTGGACGGCGCCTTCGCAGGGGTCTGAGCGCCCTCCGCGGCGCCTTCGCGGGCGTGCGACCCTCGCCCCGCCGATAGCCTGTCCGGCATGATTCCCCCACGTCGCGGCCCGTTCCGGGCAGGCGACCACGTCCAGCTCACCGACCCGAAAGGCCGCCACCACACGGTGGTCCTGGAACCGGGCAAGTCCTTCTTCACCCACCGCGGGTCGCTCAGTCACGACGACCTGATCGGCAGCCAGGACGGGAGCGTGGTGAGGTCCTCGGGCGGCACGCCGTACGTCGCGCTCCGCCCGCTGCTCGCGGATTTCACCCTGGCCATGAAGCGCGGCGCGGCGGTCGTCTACCCCAAGGACGCCGCACAGATCGTCGCGATGTCCGATATCTTCCCGGGGGCGCGAGTGATCGAGGCGGGGGCCGGCTCGGGCGCGCTGACCTGCTGGCTGCTGCGGGCCGCCGGCGAGTGCGGGTCGGTGACCTCGTTCGAGCGCCGCACCGACTTCGCCGAGATCGCCCGGCGCAACGTGGCGAGCTTCTTCGGCACCGTGCCCGCGGCCTGGCGCCTGGTCATCGGCGACTTCGATGCCGGAGCCGTGAGTTCGGTTCCAGCGGGCCACGCTGACCGTGTAGTCCTCGACATGCTCGCGCCGTGGGACTGCGTGGACGCCGCCGCGCGCGCCCTGCTGCCCGGCGGCGTCATCTGCTGCTACGTGGCGACCACCACCCAGCTGTCCCGTACCGTCGAGGGGCTGCGCGCGCAGGGGCATTTCTACGAGCCGGCCGCGTGGGAGTCGATGGTGCGCGGCTGGCACGTGGACGGCCTGGCGGTCCGGCCGGAGCAGCGGATGATCGGGCATACCGGGTTCCTGGTGACGGCGCGGCGGCTGGCGGACGGGGTGACCCCGCCGGCGCGGCGCCGGCGCCCGGCCAAGGGTGCCCACCCCAGTGCGCCGGCCAAGGGCGCCCACCCCCGTGCGGACGATGAGGCGCAGGTGCCCTCCTGAGACCCCACAGGACCACCCTGGGCTCGTGCGCGTTTTTCGCCCCGGCTTGCGCGGCCTCAAGCTCCCGCCCCGATTCGGTGGCGAGAAGTGTCTAAACCGTAACGATCGGCCGCTCCGGTTGCTTCGGACGCCTCCCGGCGGGCATTAATCCCGTGTCCAGTGTGCTCTGCATAACGCGGACCGCCCGGTTACGAACGGCTCCGCGGTAGGTAAGGTCTAGATAATTCAGGCACCCGGAAGGAGGTGAGGGCCGTGGGAAGCAGGGATGAAAGCTCACGAGCCTCACGGCATGACGATGAGGTCAAAGGCCTTACCGCGCAGATCTCCTTCCTTGATGAGGAGATCGCCGCTTTGCGCCGCAGGCTCGCGGATTCGCCCCGCCAGGCGCGGCTTCTCGAGGAGAGGCTGCGCGAGACCGAGGCCAGCCTGGCCGCTGTCACCGCGCAGAACGAGCGGCTGACCGGCACGCTGCGCGAGGCCCGGGACCAGATCGTCGCGCTCAAGGAAGAGGTCGACCGGCTGGCGCAGCCGCCGTCGGGCTTCGGCATCTTCCTGTCCGCCAGCGACGACAGCACAGCCGACGTGTTCACCGGCGGCCGGAAGATGCGGGTCCATGTGAGTCCCGCCGTCGAGCTCAGCGAGCTCAAGCCCGGCCAGGAAGTGGTGCTGAACGAGGCGCTCAACGTGGTGGTCGCCGAGGGCTTCGAGACCGCGGGCGAAATCGTCATGCTCAAGGAGCTCCTGGAGGACGGCGAGCGAGCGCTGGTCATCTCGCACGCCGACGAGGAGCGCGTGGTCCGGCTCGCGGACCCGCTGCGGGCTTCCACCCTGCGCAGCGGCGACTCGCTGCTGCTGGAGCCGCGCTCGGGCTACGTGTTCGAGCGGATCCCCAAGGCGGAAGTCGAGGAGCTCATCCTGGAGGAAGTCCCCGACATCGTCTACTCCGACATCGGCGGCCTGGCCTCCCAGATCGAGCAGATCCGGGACGCGATCGAGCTGCCCTACCTGCACGCGGACCTGTTCCGCGAGCACCAGCTGCGGCCGCCGAAGGGCGTGCTGCTGTATGGTCCGCCCGGCTGCGGGAAGACGCTTATCGCCAAGGCGGTGGCGAACTCCCTGGCCAAGCAGGTCGCGGCGAAGACCGCGGCGGACGGCACCGCCGGGCCCGGCTCGGCGGGGCGCAGCTTCTTCCTGAACATCAAGGGCCCCGAGCTGCTCAACAAGTACGTGGGCGAGACCGAGCGGCACATCCGGCTCGTCTTCCAGCGGGCCCGGGAAAAGGCCAGCGAGGGCATGCCGGTCATCGTGTTCTTCGACGAGATGGACTCGATCTTCCGGACCCGCGGGTCGGGCGTCTCCAGCGACGTGGAGAACACGATCGTCCCGCAGCTGCTCAGTGAGATCGATGGCGTCGAGGGCCTGCAGAATGTGATCGTCATCGGCGCGTCCAACCGCGAGGACATGATCGACCCCGCGATCCTGCGGCCCGGGCGGCTCGACGTCAAGATCAAGATCGAGCGGCCCGACGCCGAGGCGGCCAAGGACATCTTCTCCAAGTACATCCTGAGCCAGCTCCCGCTGCACCCCGACGACCTGGCCGAGCACGGCTCTTCCCGGGACGGGACCGTCGAGGCGATGATCCAGCGGGTGGTCGAGCGGATGTACACGGAGTCGGAGGAGAACCGGTTCCTCGAGGTCACCTACGCCAACGGCGACAAGGAGGTCCTGTACTTCAAGGACTTCAACTCTGGTGCCATGATCCAGAACATCGTGGACCGGGCCAAGAAGATGGCCATCAAGGAGTTCCTCGACACCGGGCAGAAGGGCCTGCGGGTGGCGCACCTCCTGTCGGCCTGCGTGGACGAGTTCAGCGAGAACGAGGACCTGCCCAACACGACCAACCCGGACGACTGGGCACGCATCTCCGGCAAGAAGGGCGAGCGCATCGTCTACATCCGCACCCTGGTGTCGGGCAAGACCGGCACCGAGGCCGGCCGGTCGATCGACACGGTGGCCAACACGGGCCAGTACCTGTGACGTGGACGAGCCGGCACGCGCCGCGACCGCGGGCGCGTGCCGGGGCCGCGTGCCGCGTCGTGTGTCTACGGCGTAGCCGCGGCCAGGGCGGCATAGGCTGACTGTATGAGCGTGCTGCGGGTGATGGGCACCGAGACTGAGTACGGGATCTCGGTTCCCGGCCAGCCAGGGGCCAACGCCATGGTGACCTCGTCCCAGATCGTCAACGCGTACCAGGCCGCGACGGCGGCGCGGGCCCGCCGGGCCCGGTGGGACTTCGAGGAGGAGAACCCGCTCCGCGATGCCCGCGGCTTCGACCTCGCCCGCGAGAGCGCGGACTCGACCCAGCTGACCGACGAGGACCTGGGGCTGGCCAACGTCATCCTCACCAACGGCGCCCGGCTGTACGTGGACCACGCGCACCCGGAGTACTCCACCCCCGAGTGCACCAACCCGCTGTCCGCGGTGATCTGGGACAAGGCCGGTGAGCGGATCATGGCCGAGGCCGCCGAGCGCGCGGCCACCATCCCCAGCGCCGCGCCGATCCAGCTTTACAAGAACAACACCGACAACAAGGGCGCCTCGTACGGCTGCCACGAGAACTACCTGATGCGCCGGGCCACGCCGTTCGCCGACATCGTCCGGCACCTGACCCCGTTTTTCGTCTCCCGCCAGGTGATCTGCGGTGCCGGGCGGGTGGGCATCGGCGCGGACGGCCGCGGTACCGGTTTCCAGCTCAGCCAGCGGGCCGACTTCTTCGAAGTCGAGGTCGGCCTGGAGACGACGCTGAAGCGGCCGATCATCAACACCCGCGACGAGCCGCACGCGGACCCGGAGAAGTACCGGCGGCTGCATGTCATCATCGGCGACGCCAACATGAGCGAGGTCGCCACCTACCTCAAGCTGGGGACCACCGCCCTGGTGCTGTCGATGATCGAGGACAAGTTCCTCGACGCCGACCTGTCCCTGGAGGCCGCGGTGGCCGACCTGCGGGCCATCTCGCACGATCCGTCGCTGCGCCGCCTGGTGACCCTGCGGAACGGCAAGAAGATGACCGCGATCCAGCTCCAGCGGGAGTACCTGGAACTGGCGCGCAAGTACACCGAGGACAAGTTCGGCTCGGACGTCGACTCGATGACGGCCGACGTGCTCGACCGGTGGGAGTCGGTGCTGAACCGGCTGTCCGAGGACCCGATGCAGCTGTCCCGCGAGCTGGACTGGGTGGCGAAGCTGGAGCTGCTGGAGGGCTTCCGGACCCGGGACGGACTGAGCTGGGACCATCCGCGCCTGCAGCTCATCGACTTGCAGTATTCCGACGTCCGGCCGTCCCGGGGCCTGTACAACCGGCTCGCCGCCAAGGGCCGGATGGTACAGCTGGCCACCGAGGAGCAGATCCGGCGGGCGGTCGAGGAGCCCCCCGAGGACACCCGGGCCTACTTCCGCGGCCGCTGCCTGCGCCAGTACGCCGAATCGGTCGCCGCCGCGTCCTGGGATTCGGTCATCTTCGACATCCCGGGCCGTGAGTCGCTGCAGCGGGTGCCGACGCTCGAGCCGCTGCGCGGCACCAAGGCGCATGTGGGAGATTTGCTCCGGCGCTGCCGGACCGCGGCCGACCTGGTTTCGGCACTGACCGGGCAGCCGGATTGAGTCCGATTTGCGACGGACCGCGATTCCGGGGTTGAACACCATGTCGGCGGGCGAAGATAGCGTTGGGGCAGGGAACGCCCCCGATTGACGGAGGTACCGGGAATGGCAAAAAACGACACGGGCGGCCAGCGGCAGACCTCACGGCGCACCGAAGAGGCCGAGGAGACCGAGGCCCGGTCGACCGAAGATGTCCAGGAACGGCACGAAAAGCTCTCCGACGACGTTGACGCGATCCTGGACGAGATCGACGAGGTACTCGAGGAAAACGCGGAGGAGTTCGTCCGCTCGTACGTCCAGAAGGGCGGTCAGTAACCGCTCGTCGCCCAGGGCCCGTACTGCCGCTCGAGGGAGCGCAGTGCGGGCCGACAACTGGGTTCGCCGAGGGCTTACACCCGCTTTGACATACCGCCCCGGCCCTTGTGCGGAGCGCCCGGCGGTCGCAGTAGGGTCTGTTTGTAAGAAGGTTTTAGATACGGAAGGAACCGCGTGGGCTCTGACTCGGATGGGAGCAGGCGTTTTCCTGGAGCGTTCATGGCTCCCCGGATTTCTTCGTTCGCTGACTTCCTCGCCTCCTACGCGCCGGACCTGCTGCCCGGCAGTGCGGTACGCCGGGTTCCGGCGACCGGCGCGGAGACGCTGCCGTGGGCGCCGGGCGCGCCCGGCGGAAACGGGCTGTCTGACCTGCCGCACGCGACGACGATCGTGACGGCCATCTGCGCCGACGGCGTCGTCATCGCCGGGGACCGCCGCTCGACCGCGGGCAACATGATTGCCAAACGGGATGTGGAGAAGGTCTTCCGCACCGACGAGTACTCCGCCATGGGGATCGCGGGCACGGCCAGCGTGGGCCTGGAGTTCGTCCGGCTCTTCCAGGTGGAGCTCGAGCACTACGAGAAGATGGAAGGCCGGTCGCTGTCGCTGGAGGGCAAGGCCAACCGCCTCGCCACGATGATCAGGGGCAACATCGCCGCCGCCATGCAGGGACTCGCCGTCGTCCCGCTCTTCGCCGGCTACGACGAGGACACCGGGACCGGCCGGATCTTCAGCTACGACGTGGCCGGCGGCCCGTACGAGGAGCACCGGTACCACTCGATCGGCTCCGGGTCGGTGTTCGCCCGCGGCTCGATGAAGAAGCTCTACCGGGACGGCATGTCCGCGTCCGACGTGGTGCGGGTCTGCGTGGAGGCGCTGTACGACGCGGCCGACGATGACTCGGCGACCGGTGGCCCCGACCTCACCCGCGCGATCTACCCGGTGATCACGATCGTGACCGGGGACGGCTTCCGCCGGCTGTCCGAAGCCGAGGCCGAGGCGCATGCGCGTGCCGTCGTCGACGAGCGCATGCAGTCGCCGGACGGCCCGAAGGCCCCGCTCAGCTCGGGCTGAGCCCGGTACCCCTCCCGCCCCCGTCCCAGCCGAACTAGCGAGTAAAGGAAACGCCTGCGGTGTCCATGCCGTTCTACGTGTCGCCTGAACAGGTGATGAAAGACAAGGCGGACTATGCGCGCAAGGGGATCGCGCGCGGCCGCAGCGGGGTCGTCATCCAGTACGCGGGCGGGATCCTGTTCGTGGCGCCCAACCCGTCCCGGGCACTGCACAAGATCAGCGAAATCTACGACCGGATCGCCTTCGCCGCCGTCGGCCGGTACAACGAGTACGAAAACCTCCGCAAGGCGGGCGTGACCTACGCCGACGTGACCGGCTACCAGTTCGACCGCCGTGACGTCACCGCGCGCGGCATCGCCAACTGGTACGCGCAGCAGCTCGGCACCATCTTCACCGAGAGCTCCAAGCCGTTCGAGGTCGAGATCATCGTGGCCGAGGCGGGGGAGAGCGCCGACGCCGACCAGATCTACCGGATCACGTTCGATGGCTCGGTGGGCGACGAGCACGGCTTCGCCGCCATCGGCGGCCAGGCCGACCAGGTGGCCACCGTGCTGAAGGAACGTTATTCCGACGGCATGACGCTGAGCGAGGCGCTCAGCGCCGCGCTGGCCGCGCTGGCCGCCCCCGCCGGCAACGCTGCCCCCGCCGGCAACGGGGGCGAGCGCCCGGACATGGGGACCAGCCAGCTCGAGGTGGCCGTGCTGGACCGCACCCGGCCGCACCGGACGTTCCGCCGGCTGCAGGGCGCCCGGCTGGAGCAACTGCTCGCCGAAAGCCGGGCGGCCGAGCCCGCCGAGGCGCCCGAATCGGCTGAGCCCCCGAAAACCGGACCGGCCACGGGCCCGGCGGCTCCGTCCGACCCCATCGGCCCGCCCGCCCCGGCGGACGGAAATACTCCATAATTCGGGGGCGACCCCCCGATCCTCCCGCATGCGCTTCGCGCCCGCGCGGTGGTACTTCGCCGACACACCGGCCGCTCACCGGGCCTGAAGGCCCGGTTCGCCAGCCGGTAACGATCGCCTCGCCGTAACCCGCGCCGGGCGGCGGTGACGGACAGGGCGGCCCCAGCTTGGACTTAGATGGGGTAGGTGATGGGTCCGGTGGTGTACTGGCGGCCAGATGGGGTCGTCCACGTGTGGTAGCCGGGAAGGTGCTGGGTAAGCTGCCAGCCTGCGGCTTGTTTCTGGTGATGGTGGTGGCGGCAGCGGGGGCCCGCGTTGCAGGTGCAGGTTTTCCCGCCGGCTTCCCAGGGGATGGCGTGCTCGAAATCGCAGCGCTTCGCGGCCCGGCGGCAGGGTGGCCAGGTGCACTCGCCGTCGCGTATTTCGACGAGGTGGCGGAGCCGGTCGCTGGGGTCGTGGGCGCCGGTTTCGTGCCGGTGGTCGCAGTCGGTGACGGCGATCGGTTCCAGGTCCACGGTCAGGTCCGGGCCGCCAGGGACTGGCCGTAGCCGCCAGGTCCCGTAGCCGCCCGGTGGGTTGGTGCCCGGCCGGGCGGTGGTGCCCGGCGGGCCGCCTGGGCCTTTCTTCTGGCTGGCTTTCCGGCGGCGTCCGGGTTTGGCGCAGCCGTGGGCGGTTGGGCGGCCGTCTTGGCCGGTTACGGTGATGCACCAGCTGGTGCCGGGGCTGGCGGCAGCCTGAGCGGCTAGGTCGCGGGCCAGGCCGGCGTCGATCGGGCCGAACCCGGCGGCTTCCGCGGGATGGTCGGCCAGGCCGAGCAGGGTGACCAGGGGAATGGTCATGCGGTGCTCGTATGCTCGGATGTATGGAGACGACTACAGCGGGAAATGCGCAGGTCAGGGCGCGGCAGGCGCGCGAGCGGGCGGTGGCCCGTGTGGCGGCCGGCCAGCAGAAGGAGCGTAGCCGGGAGTCGTGGCAGGGGGAAGACGCCGCGATCTACTGCCGGGTGCCGCATATCAAGGATAAGGATCAGACCAGTGTGGACCGGCAGGAGCGCATTTGCCGTGACGTTGTGGAAAGCCTGGGCCTGGTAGCGCGGCATGTGTTCATTGACCCGAACCGTTCGGTGTGGCAACGGGACCGGAAGCGGCCCGGCTGGGACGCTCTTCTGAAGGTGGCCGGGAACCGGGGGATCCGGCATATTGTGGTGTATCACCCGGACCGTTTGATGCGGCAACCGTGGGACCTTGAGGAATTGCTGAAGATTTCCGAGGAACACGGGATTATCCTGCACGGGAAAGCCAGCCACCGGGACCTGAGCGACCCTGACGACCGGCATTATCTGCGGGGTGAGGTCGCGCACGCGTGCCGTTCATCGGATGACACATCACGACGTTTGCAGGACGCGATGGTGGACCGGGCACGCGACGGCAAACCGCAGACCGGGGCACGCCGCTACGGATATACGAAGACCGGAATGGAAATTGTGGCGGAAGAAGCCGCGATCGTGCGGTGGATGTTTGAGAGTTTCCTGAACGGGATGACCCCGCACGCGATCAGCGATGACCTGAACCGGCGCGGTATTCCCACCGCGCAGGGGAAACGGTGGAGCATTCCTACCGTGCTCCGGTTGCTAGATTCCCGGCATGTCGCTGGTATCCGGGTGTTCCGGGGCCAGGAAATCGGGTCCGGTATCTGGCCCGCGATCATTGACCCCGCGATGTTCCGCGAAGTGCAGGAGCGGCGCGCGTTCCGGTCGGCAGCCACCCGCGAGCAGTACGAGCACCGCACGTTCTACCTGCTGCGGGGCCTGCTGTGGTGCACCAAATGCGGCGCGCGGATGTCGGGCCGGCCCGACACCGGGGGACGCCCGGTCTATGTGTGCACCAATTTCCGGCCCACGGACGGCAGCGCGAAGTGCTACCGGCGCGCGGGCGCGGCCAGCCTGGAAAGCTTCATCAAAGACGCCGCGATTACGCTGCTGGAACGGCTGGACGTGACCGGCGCGGCCACGACCGCGATGCTCACAGATGACGATAAAGCCGCGATCGAAGCTGACCAGGCCGAACTAGCCGAACTGAAGGCGATGTGGGATACGCAAGAGATCAAGACGCATGAGTACCGGGCGATGCGCAAAAAGGTGCAGGACCGGATTGACAAGCGGCAAGCGAAAACCATCATCCGGCCCGGCGTGGAAGTGCTGGACGGGATGATCGGCCCGGACGCCCGGAAAACCTGGGACGCGCACGAGCAAGCCGGGAACTGCGAACGGCTGAACGCCGTGCTCCGGTTCCTGTTCGCGGCGATCCGCCTTGACGAGTCCCGCGCGGCGAACGGCAGTTTCGACTACGGCCGCATCCACATCGAGCAAAACGACCTATGACTGGTCTCGATGTTTCGCGATCTTGATATGGCTGCTGAGGCGGCGACCGGGTGCTCTTTACAGTGTTTGGCCGTGCCTAGCTAGTGCGCTGACCAGTAACGTTCACCGGGCCTGGTCACACGAGCCGTCTGCCACTACCCTCGCGCTGCTATACCTCATCTCCGCGCATCGGTCGACGACCTCGGTTCCGAATACACTCGGGACCTTGTCGAGAACCAGACGACGCTTGCCCTCGCCTATTCAAGAGCGGGCGACATCGAAGTTGCGTTGAACCTCGCCCACGAAACAATTGACCTTG
>Ga0181521_10007172_pt1 | contig 11782 bp, 10 predicted proteins | sample PEATcosm2014_Bin_32_FD_119764 | JGI IMG/M metagenome (GOLD analysis project Ga0181521, IMG submission 119764) | Peatland microbial communities from MTU Mesocosm Facility, Houghton, MI, USA - PEATcosm2014_Bin02_60_metaG | ecosystem: Environmental > Terrestrial > Soil > Wetlands > Peat | place... | reverse complement strand
GTCCAGCTGCCGCCCGACGGCCACCCGGTGGTGCTGATGGCGGACCACGCCACCCTGGGTGGCTACCCGGTCGGCGCGGTGGTGATCACGGCCGACCTCGGCGAGCTGGGTCGATGTCGCCCCGGCGACCTGATCGAGCTGTCGGCGGTGACACCCGCCGAGGCGGTCCAAGCCCTGCGGTCGCTGCGCCGCGCCCTGGACGGGGCGGTGGCCGGCACCTATCCGGTCGCCGCCGGCTGATCAGCCGACGAGCAACCGGATGCCGGTGGCCAGGCCGATGCCGACGACGATGACGCGAAGGATCGAGGAGGGGAGCTTCCGGGCCAGCGCGGCACCGGCGTAGCCGCCGGCCAGGCAGCCGACCGCCAACACCCCGGCCGCTTCCCACTGGAGGTGGCCGTGGATGATGAACACGATCGCGGCCACCCCGTTGGCCACCACCGACAACACGGCGCGGATCCCGCTGGCCCGGGCCAGGGTGTCGGGGAGGGTGAGGCCGAGCACGGCCAGCATGATTACCCCCATCGCGGCGCCGAAGTAGCCCCCGTAGACGGCAGCAAAGAAGACCCCGGTGCCGAGCGCGATGGGACGGGTTCGCAGCACGGCCGCCTCACCGGCCAGCCACCGAGCGAGGAACGGGCCCAGTGCGAACAGCACCGTCGCGAAGAGGACCAGCCACGGCGCCAGCCGGGTAAACGCGGACGACGGTGTAGTCAAGAGCAGGATCGCGCCGAGCGTCGCGCCGAGCACGGTGACCGGGGCCAGCATGCGGAAGCGGCCGCGCTGCTCTGCGATCTCTCGACGGAAACCCGCCACACCACCGAGGTAGCCGGGCCAGATCCCCACCGTCGAGGTGACGTTGGCGATCAGGGCCGGGTAGCCGAGCGCGAGGAGCACCGGGAACGAGATCAGGGTCCCGCCGCCGGCGACGCCGTTGAACAGTCCGGCGCCGAAGCCGGCCAGAACCAACAGGACGTCTCGTCCCGTCGTCAGGTGAACGATCGTGAGGAGCGTTACCGCCCCGTTGTGGAGCACCGCGACGGGCTCAGGCGGGGCCGCTGGGCAGATCGTCGGTGGGCGCAGACCAGCCGAGGTTGGGCGCGGCCGCGGGCGCCGGTGAGGGCGGGGTCGGCTCTGGCGCGGTGGGGGCCGGGTCGGGCGTCACCGCTTCGACGTGCACCGAGCCGTTGAGCCCATGGAGAGAAGCGTCCGGCCTGGCCTCGGTGTCCGGTGGCGCGGCGAGGTCGTTCACGCGGGGATCGTCGGCGATGCAGAGGCGCTCGAGGACCTGGGCCAACCGCTGCCACTCGTCGCCCCCGAGCACCTTGACACGAGCCCGCGCCCGGTGGAGCAACCCGGCCGCTTCGCGACGCGACTCCTCGGCGACCGCGCCCATCAAGAACACCGACGCGTGAGAGAGCGGCGGTTGGGTACGCGTGGCCAGGAAGTGGAGGCGTTCCATCGAGACCTCGCAGTCCTGCAGGCCGCCCAGGAGGTCCTGGAGGCGGGCCAGGTGGCGGATGAACTGCACCGCCGGGTCGCCGTAGACCTCCTGGACGAATTCGAGCGTGTAGCGGAGCCGCTTGCAGCGGATGCGAAGCCGATGGAAGTCCGAGGGCTCACCGCTGCGCCGCGCCCGCCGGGCCGCCTTCACCGCGTCGCGGTGACGCTGGCCGAGCAGGTCCGGCACCACCACGGTCGCGGGGAGATGGCCGGCCGCCGAGCGCTGGCCGGCGCCCTGCTGGGCCAGGGCCGTCAGGCCCGTCGTCAGCCGCTCGTATCGGGGGGACTCGAGCGCCTGCAACAGGACCGAGCGGGCCCGATCGCGCTCCTTTGTCACGACCGCTCGCAGCTCGTCGACCGGCGCGATCCCTGTCTCGGCGGACGACCAGGCGCCGTGCCACTCCGGTGCGTCGTCGAGGCGGGCCAGCTGGACGTCGAGGTCGCGCACCGACCCCAGGATCTCGGTGAGCCAGGCCAGCTCGGGGGTGAGTTCGCCGAACTGCGGCGGCAGGACTTCCGAGAAGATGCCGAGTGCGGCCCGGAGGCGCCGCGTCGCCACCCGCATGTCGTGGAGCTCTTCGATGTCCTCGCCCAGCCGCGTGCCGGCTTCGTGTGCAAGGAGTGCGCCGAGCTGGCGCCTCACCATGGCGTCGGCGAGCGCGCCGATCGTGATGTCCGAGTTGACGGCCGTCGGTCCGAGGTCGATCTGGGTCGGGATCACGTAGCCGCGCGCGAGCATGCCCGCCTCGAACTTGGACAACGCGGCCGGGGCCAGTCCTGCCGATCGTTGGAGGTCCTCGACGAGGGGCGACAGGACGTCGACCCAGGGCGCCTGGACCTCGACTTCGACCCGCAGCAGCCGCATCGGGCTCTGGTTGTCGATCGAGATCGCGGTCTCGTCGAGTGCGACTTCGGCCACGTCCTCGTTACCGAGGTGCAGGACGAACGGCCGACGCCGGGTCTGGACCTCGAGCACCCGGTGGAGCGGCCGCCGTCCGATCAACGCCGCGACCCGCCAGCCCACCGGCCCGGCCTCCTCGATCCAGCGACCGGAGTTGCCCCCGAACGGCTCGGTGACCTCGCGGCGACGTTTGGGCTCGGCGCCATTCCGCTTGGACGGCCTGGACAGGGCCTTGAGCGTGATCTCCTGCTTGTTCTTGGCGTTGCGGACCCTCAGCACATACCCGGCCTGGGCGACCCGCCAATCCTCGGTGTCGAGATACAGGTCGTCCTGGACGACGAGGGGCCGGGCCATCGTGGTGACCGGGCCCAGCCCGACGATCGAGGTCGACCCCTCGGCCAGCGAGGCCAGCCAACGACTGGCCGGGCGGAGATCCAGGGCGTCGAACTGCCACTCGATCTCAACGGCGTCGACCCGGCCATCCCCTGGATCGGCTGTCATCAGTGGAGGCTACCGCGCTTCGGAAATCGCTCGAATTGCCACCCGAAGTCGTGCCCCGGTGGGTACTGTCCAATCGTGACTGATCGCAGGAACGCGGCCGTGGTCGACGACGAGCGGACTTCCGAGCTGATCCTCGCCGCCGGCGGTCTAGTCATTCGACAGTCCGGTCCAGCAAGGATCGAGATCGCGGTTGTCCACCGTCCCATCCGGGAGGACTGGTCGTACCCGAAGGGCAAGGTCGACCAGAAGGAAACCCTGACCGAGTGCGCCCTGCGCGAGGTGCTCGAGGAGACCGGGTTGCGTTGCCGCATCGTGTCGTTCGTCGGGACGACCGAGTACCGGGACCGCAAGGACCGTCGCAAGATCGCCGCCTACTGGATGATGACGCCCGAAGGCGGCACCTTCCGGTCCTGTGCAGAGGTCGACGAGATGCGATGGGTCAAGCTCGACGAAGCCGCCGAGCTCCTCACCTACGAGCGCGATCGGGACCTGTTGGTCACCCTCCAGGAGCCGGCCGCCTGGATCTTCCGCCAGCTGCGCCCTTCCGCCTGATCAGACTCGTTCCGTTCGGACCCCCGAAACCACCCGAGTCCCTGGTTCTGTAGGCTTTCTCCTTGCGCCTTCGCGCCCCAATGGGTGCGCGTGGTGCCCGGGTCGAGCCACCTCACGGTGTCTCCAACCCCGGTTGGAGAGGTGCGAGAGCGGCCGAATCGGACTCACTGCTAATGAGTTGACTGGGGAAACCCGGTCCGAGGGTTCAAATCCCTCCCTCTCCGCCAGCCGGCCTTGGGCCGGGGATGCCGTTCGAAAGTCGGCTCGGCGAGACGGTGCCGAGGTGGTCGGCGGCCAGGGAGTGCACGTGGGCGAACAGCGGTACTGGCTTCAGACCTTGGGTTGCCCGAAGAACCGCGTCGACTCGGACAAGCTGGCCGGCGTGTTGGCCTCCGACGGGTTCACCCCCGCCGGATCGCCCGAGGGCGCCGACCTGGTTGTCGTCAACACGTGCGCGTTCATCGAGGCGGCCCGTCAGGAGTCGATCGAGACGATCCTCGACCTCGATCAACGCCGACACGCCGGGTCGCGCCTGGTGGTGACCGGCTGCATGGCGGAGCGCTACGGCGACGAGCTCGCGCAGGCCCTTCCCGAGGTCGACCTCGTGGCCGGGTTCGGCGTGGCCTTGGTCACCCAGCCGGCGAGCGTGCCGGTGTCGCTACGACGGGGCGACGCATCTCCTCCGACGGCGCCGGTCCCTTCGTTCGACCTGTTGGAGCTGCCCCGTCCGCCGATGCGGGCATCGTGGGCGTACCTGAAGGCCGCCGAGGGATGCGACCGGGCGTGCGGCTTCTGCGCCATCCCGAGCTTCCGGGGTCCCCAGCGGTCGCGCACGATGCGTGACCTGATCGCCGAGACCGAGACGCTGGTCGGGGGGGAGAGCGGCTCGCCGGGGGTCAAGGAGATCGTGATCGTCGCCCAGGACCTGGCCTCCTATGGGCGCGACCGTTTGACACGCCGAGCGCGCCGGCTGGAGGGGAATCCCGAGGGCATCGGAGGCATCGTGGAGCTCGTGGAATCGGTCTCGGCGATCGCCGCTCGCACCCGACTCCTCTATCTCTATCCGTCCTCGCTGACCGACCCGCTGGTCGACGCGATCCTCGCCACCGACGTCCCGTACTTCGACCTATCGCTCCAGCACGTCTCCCGTCCGCTCTTGGCGCGGATGCGACGGTGGGGCGACAAGGGTCGGTTCCTCGAGCGGATCGAGCGGATCCGCGGGCTCGAGGACCGCGCGACCTTCCGGTCGTCGTTCATCCTGGGTTATCCCGGCGAGACAGAGGCCGACCACGACCAGCTGCTCGAATTCCTGTCGGAGGCCGAACTCGATTGGGCGGGTTTCTTTCTGTTTTCGGCCGAGGAGGGCACGCTGGCCTACGATCTTTTCGAGCAGGTCGATCCCGCGTTGGCTCTCGAGCGACTGCGCGAGTGCACCGAACTCCAGGATCGGATCACGGCCGGGCGACGCGATCGCCTGGTCGGCCAGCGGCGATTGGTCCTCGTTGATGCTGTGGGAGTGGGGCGGACCGTGCATGAGGCGCCGGAGATCGACGGAGTCGTGCGGGTCCCGGCGTCCCTCGAGATCGGGTCGATCTCGGAGATGACGATCGTCGAATCACTGGGCGTCGACCTGGTCGCGGTCCCCGTCGGCATGCCGCGGGACGCCGCCGATCGCTCGACCCTGCAGGTGGGCGCGAGGTGACCGACACCGTCCGGCACTCGTTCGGACCGTCGGCCCTGGCCACACCGGCCAACGCGTTGACGGTGGCCAGGCTGCTGGCCGCGCCGATCTTCGTCGCCGTGATCGTCGACTTGGGGGCCAGCTGGTGGACGGTGGCCGTCGGGGCGATCGTCGGGCTCACCGACGGGATCGACGGTTGGATCGCCCGCCGCCACGGCACGACCCGGTCCGGCGCGTTCTTGGACCCCCTCGCCGACAAGGTCATCGTGTTGAGCGCGCTGTTTCTCCTCAGCTACGAACACGTGCTGCCCTGGACCCCGGTGGTGCTGATCGGCGCCCGCGAATTCTTGATGAGCGTCTACCGCGCCTGGATCGGCCGGCGTGGCGTGTCCATCCCCGCCCGCCGTTCGGCCAAGATCAAGACCCTGGTCCAGGATCTGGCCATCGCCACGTGCCTCATTCCGCCGCTCGCGTCCCGACACGATCTGCAGCTGGCCGCGATCTGGGTGGCGGCCGCGTTCACCATCGTCACCGGTCTGCAGTACCTGGTCGACGGTCGTCGCGCCGCGACCCCCGCTGCGCAATGAGGATCGAGATCGTCGCGATCGGCACCGAGCTGCTGCTCGGCCAGATCGCAGACACCAACTCGGCCTGGCTCGGCGAACACCTCGCCGAGGCCGGTGTCGACTCGCACTTTCACCAGGCCGTCGGGGACAACAAGGCGCGGATCGTCCTCGCGCTCCGCACCGCGCTCGCGCGCAGTGACGGAGTGATCGTCTGCGGTGGCCTCGGCCCAACCCAGGACGACATCACCAGGGAATCGATCGCTGAGGTCATGAACGTGGAGCTCGTGCGGGACGAGCAGATCGTCGAGCGGATCAAGACGATGTTCCTCAGCCGTCGGCGGGCCATGCCCGACAACAACCTCCGCCAGGCCGACGTCCCGATGGGAGCAACGACGATGGAGCAGGTGCGGGGAACGGCCCCCGGTCTCATCTGCCTCCTCGGCAACAAGGTCATCTATGCCGTTCCGGGCGTCCCCCACGAGATGCGGGAGATGTTCGACCGTGGGATCCTGCCCGACCTGCGCCGACGCATGGCCGATGCCGGCGAGGAGGCGATCATCAAGAGCCGGGTCATCCGGACCTGGGGGGCCAGCGAGTCCGGGCTCGCGGAGGCGCTCGACGATCGCGTCGCGGAGCTCGACCACCGGGAATCGAGCGACGGGTCCACCCTCACCATCGCGTTCTTGGCCAGCGGGATCGAAGGGATCAAGGTTCGTGTCACCGCACGGGCCGCGACCGAGCCCCAGGCCGACCAGCTGCTGGCCGACGAGGAGAAGCGGGTCAGGGCAATCCTCGAGGAACGTCTCGGCGACATCATCTTCGGCCTAGACGACCAGGCCATGGAACACGCGGTGGCGGAGTTGCTCGTGCCCCGCGAGCTCACGCTCGGCCTGGCCGAGTCGCTCACTGGCGGCCTGATCGGTGCACGGCTGGTCAACGTGCCCGGGTCGAGCCGTTGGTTCAAGGGCTGCATCGTCGCGTACGACTCCGCGGTGAAGCACTCGCTGCTCGGTGTGCCACCCGGCCCGGTGGTGTCGGCGGCGGCCGCCGAGAAGATGGCCGAGGGGGCACAGATGGCCCTTGGTGCCGACGTTGGGCTCGGGATCACCGGGGTGGCCGGTCCCGACGAGCAGGACGGGCAGCGCCCCGGCACCGTGTTCGTCGGGATCGCCTTACCCGGCCGTCCCGTGACGAGCCAGCAGTTGCACCTCCCCGGCGACCGAGAGCGGGTCCGTCAGTTCTCGGCCATCTCGGCCCTCGACATACTGAGACGATCGCTGATCAGTTCGGGCTGACCGGACGGCGATCCCTAGACCCGCCGCTCCTGAGCGTCTTCTGCGAGAAGGTCGGTCGGATCGACACCCAACGCGGCGGCGATCCGTTCGACGGTCTTCAAGGTGACGTTTCGCTCTCCTCTTTCGAGACCGCCCATGTACGTCCTGTGGATTTCCAGGGTGTCGGCGAACGCTTCCTGGCTCAGCCCCTTGGCCTTCCGAAGGCTTCGCAGGTTTCGACCGAGTCGCCGCTGCAAGTCCCCTTCCACAGGTCAAACCCTGCGGGATTGCTACTTTTCGATCTACATACTGAGAAGTAGCACACCGTCTTTGGCCCTCGGCCAGGCCAGGCGACCACGGGAGCTCCCCTAGGCGCCGCTCAGGTGCAGATGGGGCCGCCACACGTCATCGACGTCGGGCCACGCGTCCAGTTCGAAGATCGCCCGCCCTTGGGCGCGAAGCTGCACACCGACGACCGGGCCCAGCTCGACCGGGCCCGGATGGGTGGAGGCGACCGCGAACAAGAGCAGCTCGGGTCCGGGCTTGCCGTCGAGCGCCGGGAGCTCAAGACGTAGCTCGGCAACGTCGGCGAACACCTCACCGACGATTCTCGGGTGGTCGTCATCGTCGACGACCACGATCTGACGCGTGCGGACCTCGTCAGCGAAGGAGCCGATCGCCCGTTGCATCCCAGCCACCAGCCGTTCGAGCTGCTCGAGACGACCGAGTACATCGTCATGTCCGCTGCAGGTCGGTTCCATCCTTCTCCTTCTCAGGTCGCGCCTTTGACAGCGGTGCGGCCGAATCGGTTGAGAAGACCAATGCGCAGCACGATCGATCCACATCGTGGACGACCTCGATTGCTATCGCGACCCTGTGACACCGAGGTGGTGCCCTTCGGGGCGCGTCGGCTGATTTGGTCGGTCCAGGTCGTCCCCTGTCATACAGACTGGAGCGGTGAGGCTCTTCGTTGCGGTCTGGCCGGCCGAGCCGGTGCTGAGAATCTTGTCTGGCGCCAGACCCACCGAGGCGACGCCGGGCCTCCGGTGGGTCCCGCTGGTCAACTGGCACGTGACGCTGGCCTTCCTGGGCGACGTTCCCGATGATGAGCACGACGAGCTGGTCGAGGCGCTGCGGTCGATCGGAGCCTCGATGCCACCCTGCATCGCCACCCTCGGCCCGGATACCTCGGTGCTTGGGTCGCAGGTCCTCTGCGTGCCCGTTTCCGGCCTCGATGAGTTGGCGGGCACCGTTCGGGCGTGCACGGCACCGTTCAACCGGTCCTCCGATCGCGAGGAGGCGTTCTTTGGACATCTCACCTTGGCCCGCACCCGGCGGGGGCGGGCGGTTCCCCGGGTCGCGACCGGCGTGCCGATTTGCTCGGCGTGGCCGGTGTCCGAGATCCAGCTGGTGTCTTCCACGGCGGGACGGCAGGGTGCCGAGTATTCCCCGGTGGCGTTGGTCGCTCTCGATGGCTGAACTCCGGGATCCACATACGAACATGTGTTCGGCGATACAGTGCCCGGAAGCCCATGTTCCGGCTCGTTGATACACCCCTTCCATATGGTCGTCTCGGTTGGTGACGAACAGGTCTAGAAGAGGAAAGAGGAGAAGAGGCAGATGACCGAGGAGCATGACAAGGCGCTCGGTGTGGCGCTCAGCCAGATCGAGAAGCAGTTCGGCAAGGGTTCGATCATGCGAATGGGCGAGACCGCCCACATGGCCATCGAAGCCATTCCAACCGGGGCCCTGTCCCTCGACCTGGCGCTCGGAATCGGCGGGTTGCCTCGAGGGAGGATCGTGGAGGTCTACGGACCCGAGTCCTCGGGGAAGTCCACCCTGGCCATGCACGTTGTGGCCGAGGCCCAACGAAACGGCGGGATCTGCGCCTACATCGACGCCGAGCACGCGATGGACCCCATCTATGCCAAGGCGATCGGCGTCAACGTTGACGATCTTTTGATCTCCCAGCCCGACACCGGCGAGCAGGCTCTTGAGATCTCCGACATGCTGATCCGCTCCGGTGCGCTCGACGTGCTTGTAATCGACTCGGTGGCTGCCCTGACCCCGCGAGCGGAACTGGACGGGGAGATGGGGGACACCCACGTCGGGCTGCAGGCCCGTCTCATGTCTCAGGCTCTTCGGAAGCTCACCGGCACACTCTCGAAGTCTCGGACCATCGCCCTGTTCATCAACCAGCTTCGCGAGAAGGTAGGAGTGATCTACGGCTCACCCGAGATCACCCCGGGAGGCCGAGCGCTCAAGTTCTACGCATCGATCCGCATCGACATTCGCCGGATCGAGCAGATCAAGGACGGCGCCGAGATCGTCGGGAACCGGACCCGGGCAAAGGTCGTGAAGAACAAGTGCGGGGCGCCGTTCAAGCAGGCCGAGTTCGACATCATGTATGGCACGGGCATCAGCCGCGAAGGCTCATTGCTCGACGTCGCGGTTGACCTTGGGTTCGTGAAGAAGTCCGGGGCATGGTTCACCTATGAAGGAGAGCAGCTCGGTCAGGGGCGTGAGAACGTCAAGCAGTTCCTCATCGAGAATCCCCAATTGATGGCCGAGATCGACGAGCGTGTGCGTGAGCATCTCAAGCCCGTCGTCGAAGAGGAGAGCATTCCGGAGCTCGAGGCGGACGATCTGCCCATCTCTTTGGACTGAGACTCGACCGGGCCGGCTCGGCAGTTCAGGCCCGACGGCAGCTCAAGGAGTCGTCGTCACGGTGATGGTGCTCGGGACCAGCTCCACCCAGGTTCGCCCGGGCTGCAGAGTGATCGGGACTCCAGTGGAAGACGTGAATTGGGTGGGCTGTCCGAGGGCGTTCCGCTGCCAGGTCCCGGCAATCTCGATCCCGTTCCGGAAGATCTCGGCGGGTCCACTGGCGTCCTGGTAGAGGTTCGCCTGGACCTCCAGCCCGCCGACATCGTTCTCCAACCATGGGCCATAGGTGGTCTGCACCACCTGGACGACCACGTTGGCCGCCGAGTTCTGGACGCCGTCGTTCAACACGTCCGGTGCCGACCCGTATGACCGGACGTACTGCTTGGTCACCGGATCGTAGTTCCACACCACGTTCGAATTGCTGGAGAACGGGATGGCGACCGACGCCGCCGGGGTGCCGGCCGGCACGGCCTTGGAAAAGCTGAACACCGGAGCCGGCGGGGTCGTTTGAGTGTGCTGGAGCCCCCACAGCGCCGATGTCGACGCGTACGTGTCATAGGGCGCGACTCTCCCCGGGGGGTTTTGCACCACCGAGGAGTCCGTTCTCAGATCGTTCTCGATGATGGGCGATGCGGCGATGTTGGCAAGCACCGGGTCGATCCCACCCACATTGACGAGGAGCGGCTTGCCGAACTCGCCGAGGATGCCGACGTCGATGTTCCGAGCCGAGCGGACCGGCCCGACCTCGCTGGCGTTCTGGCACTGGAAGACGGCCACGTAGCGGGTGATCGCACCCTCGACCGGCTCCTCGAAGACGATGTCGGCCATGTCCAGACCGCTCTGTGGGCGGGCCGCCGAGTAGTTGTCCACCTTCACCGCCAGTGCCGGTCGTTGGGGCACGGATCCGGAGGGTGCCGGCGCACCGGTCAGGGGACAGAGCGCGACCGGCCCCGCGACGTGGGGTTTCGGCTTCGGTCGGTGCGCCGCGGTGTGCCTGGCCGGTGAAGAGCAGGCGGTCAGCGCCAGGGCGGCCAGAGTGGCCGCCGCGGCGCCCTGGGTCCAGGAGCGAGCGGACCTCATGCTGGGTGCGCCGACACGCGGGATCGACCCGCCGAGAGATCAGGCAGCGTTGGTCCCCTGGGCCGACGGGGCGGTGGCCGAGGAGCCGGTGTAGATGGCCTCCCAATTGCCGCTGGACGGTTGGCGTTCCGACGCCGGTCCGGTGCCGAAGGTCCCGTAGACGTTTTCCATGGCGCGCAGCAGCACCTCGGTGGTTCCTGGGATCGCCGCGGGGACGATGTTCGTCGGGAACTCCGTCGTGTTGGAGAGCTTGAACACCCACGAAGCCATGCCGGTCGCGAGCACGCCGCCGCCCGAGGTCGTGTAGTAGGTGATGTCGGACCAGTTGTGTTGGCCCGTCACCGGCGAGTGCGCGAGGACATCGACGTTGGTCGGTCCCGGGAGCGACGGGACAAACCGGTCGTATTCACCCTGCACGACCGCCGGGAAGGCGGTGCCGTCGGGCAGCCCGCATCCATTCCAGAACCACGACGAGCCGTCCGTCGCAACGAGACTCGCGTCAGCTCCCACGGACTGGTACATGCTGCCGATGAGATCGCTTTCGGGATCGTTCAACGGTGCTTGGTTCCAGTCGACGGTGGTGAGCTCGGGGTCGGTCTGGCTCATCGGGTCTTCGGCGGCGTCCTTGTAACACGTTTGAAGTCGGTTCGGCCCGATACCGGACGGCTGAAGTCGGATCTGACGATAACAAGCGTTCGCGCCCAAGAACGCCAGGTTGGTGCCGCTCGCAAGGGCGTTCTGTGCGGTCGCGCGCATCTCATAGGACCAGTACTCGTCGTGGCCGAGCGAGAACAGGGACTGGTGCTGAGCCAGCAATCCGGGATTGTTGTGCAGATCGACATCGGTCCAGTAGGTCAGGTCCAGTCCCAATTGCTCCATGTGGTACAGCAGCGGGAACTCGTTGCCGAAGAAGTCAGCGGCGCCCTGGGCCCAGGTCTGTGGGTAGGGGCGATCGAAGGACACCACGCGGGCTCGGTTGGCGAAGTCCTGCCCGCCCGTGCCGGTAAGGCCGTAGTACAGGCTGTAGCCGCCCCAGAGGTTGTACGCCTGCCAGCAG
>Ga0181521_10007171_pt1 | contig 11783 bp, 10 predicted proteins | sample PEATcosm2014_Bin_32_FD_119764 | JGI IMG/M metagenome (GOLD analysis project Ga0181521, IMG submission 119764) | Peatland microbial communities from MTU Mesocosm Facility, Houghton, MI, USA - PEATcosm2014_Bin02_60_metaG | ecosystem: Environmental > Terrestrial > Soil > Wetlands > Peat | place... | reverse complement strand
CAGAGTCTGCTGCACCTTCTTGATGTTGTCGCGATCGGCTGCGGAAGCCCAGGGCGTCAGGCTCAGTCCTAACATCCCAGTCATCAGAAGGATGAAGATAACCCTGATCCATACCGCCTTCTTGTTTAGAGACATATTGCACCCCCGTTTTGAATTTAGTTGCTTGTTTGCCATCCCCTGGAGCAAGCGGCTCTCACTTCGACGACGTGGCCTTTCGGCCCGCGTGCGCTGGGCGTTTGCGTTGACCTCGCCGATTGCCTGGAGGTGGTAACGCATGGTTGTGTCTTAGCCGACGCGTCGGCCTCGCACGAAATGGACGATCAAGCTAATGACGGCCACAATGAGTAGCAGGTGAATCAAGCCGCCCGCAACGTGGAATGCGAGAAAGCCCAAAAGCCAAGCCACCAATAGCACGATAAAGAGAGCGAGAAACATACTGTAAATCTCCTTCCTGGATCCGAAGGTCTGATCGACCTTACAGTTTCAGCAATCTGTCAAAAAAGGAACGATAGCGCTGCAGGGCAACTCGCAGGTCCTCAGTGGATACGTTGTCGCCCCGGTCCCACTGCTTTTCCAAGCCCGATCGCTCGTTGGCGAAACCTTACGCGAGTCGCTGCATCACCGAAGCTACCAGCCTGTCTGCGTCTTCGACCGTCCGGCGTGGCTCGTCGACGAAACCGGTCTGTACCTTGCTCCACTGCGATCGGAAATCTGCCATCTCCAATACAGAAAACAAGGGCACCGGCTCTGAGCCTGCAGCCGCTCTCTCCAGAGTTTCCGGGTCTTGGCCTTTCGCCAGCGAGGGCCCGTCGGGTTGCTTATGTGCAACGCCGTAGCTCGCCGCGTTTGCCGCCGTAAAATCCCCGTCTCTTATCTTCAGTTCCGCCATTACGCCACCCCTCCTTGGCTAAGAGTCCTGGGTACCTGTACCAGTTCCTCAAATAGAGAGCGGTAATGAATCATCGCCGTTCTCAGATCCTCCGTAGTTGCCTGGTCTTTCCCAACGCGCATCGCAATCTCATGCGCAGACCGGTAGTTCTCCACCACTTGGGGATGATCGACGGAAATATCGTTGGCACGTTGATCGAAATCAGATGTGGGGTAGCCCCGCGTTTTCATTAACGAGGACACCAGGTCATCGCCTTCTGTGACCGCTCCCTTTGGGGAATCGACAAAATGAGATTGCACTGACTTCCACTGTTCCGAAAAACGTTCTCGTTCCATCGGATTAAGATCGCGAATGTTCAGCTTTTCTATCCGCTTCTCGCGATCCGTTAATTTCGCTTCTGCTTTTCGTTCTGATCCATGCTCGCGCACCGCCCGCTCGTACTCAGGTCCGAATCTTTGCCGCAGGCCTGCCGTCGTACTCCTGCGTTTTCGCAGGTACAGCCAAGCAGACACTGCGATGATCAGAACCACCGCGACGGCGAGCACAATCAACTTCGGATCCATCACATTTAGACTCATCGAAACCTCCCCGCATCAAGAATGTTCAGCAAATCGAATCTGTTCGCGAATTTCCCTCTGGCGTTACAACCCTGCAACTTGGATTTTCCCCGTTCTTCTTTCCTTTGTCTGTACTGGTTTGCTCAGTGCACTGGTCAAAATAAGTCATCGTGACCGCAGCGACGCATTCGTGCCCCTAGCCAATCCGGGGTGTGCAAAAGTGCACTAACACGTGGTCACAATCGGGCAGACAACCGCCTTCTTAGCGCTCATGATGATGTTGCTAGTGGAAAACAAGAGGGCTGCGGGTTGGATGAGTGGAGCAGCTTCCTCTAACAACGGAGGTGAGACGTGGAAACCATATTGATTGTTCTCTTGGTGGTGCTTTTGCTCGGGGGTGGAGGCTGGGGATATTCTCGCTGGCGAGCATAGCGCCCGGCAAGGTCCAGAATAAGGTCGGCCAGGTTGAAAAGGTTCTGGGCGTTTAGCGGACCAGCTTCCACCGCGGAATCAGGCCGGCTACCCGTCCGGTTGAAACCGCTTGGTGCCTGGCTTCCTTCTGGTCAGCCGACAGTCCTACGTTCGCGTCTCCTCCCGGGGAAGCGATCTTACCGGGGTTGATCAACGGCCTTCCCCGGATTGACGCGATCGCAAGACGTCTGTCACATTCCGCCCTTCAAATGTTGCAAAAACTCTGCCAACACATCGGCGTGAACGTGGACTCCTCCAAGCAGGAGGTTCAGTCATTTAGCAAAACGACGAATGCGTCCAAGCTGGCCAGTGAACTCGAAGACAAACTTCCGGAGGAATAGCACTTTCCTGATCATCAGGGCTCGGGAACTTGCACTGACACGGAATCAAGCTAAGTATAAAACAACAAAGTGCTCAGGGATGTGCAGGATATGGCAAATGATTTGACCTCCAAAGTAAGACAGCGCCAGATGCCCAGCAGGGGTCGTGGAGCTTTACCTGCTTATGTCCTTTTCGTTTTCTTTGTCCTACCTTGTGGATCTTTCGCTCGGGCGTTGCTCCTGAGTTCTGCCGAGCTGGTCGTTGCGAGCGGTACTCCGGTCAAACTTCAACTGGCCCAAACCATCTCCTCTGCGCACGCTCGTAGTGGTGATCGTCTGGATTTTGTAGTCGTAGAAGATGTGACGGTCGCCGGGCTCACAGTCATCCGTGCGGAGACCATCGCCAGTGGGTCCGTCATCAAAGTTGACGGCAAACGCTTCTTCGGACTTGGAGGCAACGTGATCATCAGGCTCGAGTCGGTTGAGCTTGTCACCGGCGACAGGGTTAGGTTGCGTGCCCGCCGGGAATTTAAGGGAGGCTCCCATACCAAGCTAATGGCCGAAGGGATGCTCCTTGCCGGTCTGATTTACCTGCCCGCTGCACCGGTCCTCCTGCTCTCCCATGGCAGTGACTGCACTGTCCTGAAGGGTACAGCAGTGACTGCGTACATCGACGGGGATTCTAGGGTGCAACCAGCAGACTTGACAAAGGCAAAAGAAAGCGATTCTGGCCTGAGAGCGACGATGGCTTTCCTGCCACCACGCGTACTTGATGGTCGAGGCCGCGAGGGCGATATGATAAATTTCATCTTCACTGCCAAAGAAGATGACCTCCAGCGGGTCTTTGCGCGTGCCGGTTGGGTCAAAGTGGACAAAATGAAGCCCGCGCTTTTCTGGCACCTGTTATGGCAACGGAAACATTACGCCAAGCTGCCCATGGCCACTTTTTACGTCTTCGGGAGGGCCCAAGACTACTCGTATTCCTTACCCGACCCGGCTGCTATATTAACCCGGCGTCATCACGTCCGAATCTGGAAAACAGGTCTCGAGATGAATGGCAACCCCATCTGGGTGGGCGCCGCAACCCATGACGTGTCGATTGAATTCGAGACGCGAAAGCTTCGGATCAATCACCGAATCGATCCCAACGTGGATACGGAGCGCGAGTTCATCGCCACGAATTTGACGAGGACACATCTGGTAACTCAAGAGGAGTACCTTGCTTCCGCGGTTCCAGTCCTCAAAGCGCAAACTGCCAATGGCGAGGCCTACCATTCAGACAGTAGAATACTCTTGCTGGATTTCAGTCGAGGACCCGCCCCAATGCTCGCGGGGATTCAGGCTACAGACCACACCCTGGTAGGCCCCTTCCTTTCTTTCTCCAAGTAAAACACGGCCGCCCGAAGAATCGGAGGTAGAGTTCAAAATGGAAATGTGGGATACGCCCGCTTATCACGCACGTTGCTCGTATATTCTCCGGCCCGACCAGTGTTCCGGTCGAGTGACGGCACTCGGAAACTATGCTGAGTGGGGACTTCGTCGGATGGGGAACGAACGCTCTTCCACGCCGGAATCCAGCCAAACGCCAGGATTGTCGATGGGAGGCCGACTTTTCACGCCGAATCCCCGGTAAGCGCAGAACCTTATGACGCACGATCCGTACCCTGCCCATTTGCGTTGTTCCAGAGTTGCCGATTTGCGTGATACTGATAGACGAATACGGTCTTCAAGTTTCTCGATATGGTCCTTCAGGATGTTCACCTGCGTCTCAGCGATTACTGCGCAGCATCCCATTTACTCCGAGCTGTATGATTTGCCCTAAAATCTGGCTCGGAAGTGGGTATGGATCTCTGCTTCACAGGGAAGGTGCGCGGGGAAAGAACTCACTGGATACCCCGTGACCCTTCACCCCAAACACCCATGAACAGCGGGATAACCACAAACCGGGATGATTGAAGGCCAGCCTTCGGATTGGCCCAAAAGATAGGTGCAAGTAGGTTGTGGCTCCGCGGCAGGGCATACGTTGGGAGTCAGAGGCCAAGTCTAGCTCCAGCTTTCCTTATGCCAACACACATTTAGTGCACTGCCCACGAATCGTACATCTTCAAACGCTCCTCTCATCCGTTGGAGTTGGGGATGGGTTTTGTATCTGGTCAAGCTGCGGGCAATTTTCCCGCAGAGCCTCCCTCCTCTATTCTGTCGATGATTGAGCCTTCGGCTGAGTGATGGGCAAATAAACCTGGAACCGAGTGTCGCCCGGGTGCGAAGTGACACGGATTTCACCATGATGATTCCTGATGATGCGGCAAACCGTATCCAGTCCCAGGCCCGTCCCCTCGCCGACTCCCTTGGTGGTGAAAAAGGGGTCAAAGATATGCGGCAGAACCTCTGGCGGGATTCCGGGTCCGTCGTCGCGAATTTCGACAAGCACGCGGTCGAGGTCGCGCGCGGTCCGCACCCGCAACTCACCCTTCCCTTGCATGGCCTCGATGGCGTTGGAAATGAGGTTCGTCCAAATCTGATTGAGCTCACCGCCAAAAGCGCAAATTCTCGGAAGGTCTTCGCCGTATTCCCGGACTTCGTTTATTCCGCCCTTGAGGCGGTGGTGGAGAATGGTGAAGGTATTCTCGAGTCCCTGATGCAGGTCGATCTCCTGCATGGCAGCCTGGTCCATGTAGGAGTATTCCTTGACGGCACGGACCAACTCCGAGATGCGTTTCGTGCTGACCTCAATCTCGCGGATCAGTCTCGAGATCGTGAGTATGGAAGCGATGCGAGTGAGTGCATCGCTGAGCACATCGTCGCCCACCTGGGCAGCCAAACTTTCCAACCTGGGAATGTCCACGCCCGCATCGGCGATGGCCGGCGAAATCTTCCAGGCATCGGGCACGTGGCGTGCTTCGAGCCACGCAGTGACGCGCTCCTCACGGTCAGCTTGCGCCAGTGGATCCGCGGGAATGGTGACGGTATATTGCCCGGCCTCCCGCTCGAAGCGGGTGATGATTTCTCGCTGTTCCGGGGAGAGGGCGTGACGGGCGAGCCGGATGCTGGCCTCGCGCACGGTCTCCAGCGTTTCGCGGAGGCTTGCCGTTGCCCGTTGGGCCGCGGCGGCTGGGTTGTTCAACTCATGGGCCAAACCCGCGGACAGCTTGCCGAGCGCCATCAGCTTATCGCGTTGCGTCTCAAGCCTGGTGGTCTCGCGGATGCGGTCCGACATGAGGGCAACCAATCGCTGGCCAAGCTGGGGCATTCGCTGCAACATTTCAGGAAAGAGGTCTTTGTGGAGGCGCACCATGCGGGTGGGAAGCATGGCTCGAACTGTGCCGGGGTAGTGCGTCAGGCGCGAGTACGGGAGCACGCCAGTAACCTGGCCGGCGTGGCCGATGTAGATAGGCGCGTCCGAACCACTTTCCCGCTGTACACGAATCTCCCCCTCCAGGATTGCAGTGAGATAGTTCGTTGGTTCACCTTCCCGAGCAAAGATCTCTCCCTGCTGTAGTCGAATTTCCTCAGACTTTTCCGCCAGCCAGGCGAAATGCTCCTGGGGCAGGTCTGCGAAGACCTGGATCTTGCGCAGATCGTCGATCAAACTCCTGCCTGTTTCGCTCGTGAGGTTTTCCGCCATGTCACACCGCGCTGAGGTACTGATGAATGAACTGCACTGCAATCGAGCCTTCGCCCACGCCCGAGGCAACTCTCTTCACCGAACCGTGGCGGACGTCGCCCGCAGCGAAGATGCCGGGGACGCTCGTTTCCGTCCAATACGGGTCACGGTCCAGCGGCCACCCCTGGGGACGCTTCCCGTCGCGCAGGAGATCGGTTCCGGTAAGGATAAAGCCACGTTCGTCGCGCTCCACCACGCCCGCCAGCCAATCCGTGTTGGGCTCGGCGCCAATGAAAACAAAGAGCGAGTTCGCAGGTACCCTTTCACTGTTGCCATTGTCCCCGGAGTGAATGGAAAGGGCTTCGAGGTGCTGGTCGCCGAAAACTTCCACCACCCGGGCGTACGTTTCCACCTGGATATTCGGCGTATTTTTGATCTGGTCGATTAGGTACTGCGACATCGAAGTGGAAAGGGATCCGCCACGGACCAGCATCACCACTCGCCGCGCATACTTTGAGAAATACATCGCCGCCTGCCCGGCGGAGTTCGCACCGCCGATGATGTAAATGTCTTCATCCTTGCACGCCATTGCCTCCGTCATTGCCGAGCCATAGTAGACGCCGGACCCCTGCAGTCGCTCCGCGCCGGGAATATTAAGCTTGCGGTAAGAAACGCCCGTTGCGATCAGCAACACTTTGCAACCGACTTCGCTTCCCTCAGCGAACTTGACGACCCGCGAGGGGTCTTCCACGCGGACGGAGGCGACTTGCTGCGGGGCGAGAATCTCGACTCCGAAGCGCCTGGCCTGGGCCACAGCGCGGCGCGTCAGGTCACCACCGCTCAATCCGGAAGGAAAGCCGAGGTAGTTCTCAATGCGTGAGCTCATCCCCGCCTGCCCTCCAGGCGCTTCCATTTCGATCAGCACCGTTTGGAGACCCTCCGAGGCGCCGTAAACAGCCGCCGCCAGGCCTGCCGGACCGCCACCGACGATCACGAGATCGTAAAACGCCATCTCAGGCCGCACCCGCAGCCCAAGCTTTTCGGCCAATTGCGCCGTGCTCGGATCATCCAAAGATGAGCCATCGGGGAAGAGCACCTTCGGCAAGCTGGAGGCTTCCGCTCCCACCGCCTTCACCAGCCGGCGAACCTCGGCGTTTTGGTCCGCCGTCTCAACATCGAACCATTGATAAGGGGACTGATTGCGCGTCAGAAAGTCCCTGATCGCGTAAGAATGTGGAGACCAGCGCGTGCCGAGAACGCGAACACCTTCAAAAGGAGGCCGGTATGACGCCATCCAATCCTCCAGAAGATCATCGAGCACCGGGTAGAGGTGTTCCTCCGGCGGGTCCCAGGGCTTCAGCAGGTAGTGCTGGATTTTGGCGCTGTTGATGGCCTGAATCGCCGCCTCAGTGTCAGCGTAGGCCGTGAGCAGAACGCGCTTTGCGTTGGGGAAATACTCCATCGCCCGTCCAAGAAATTCCACCCCTGTCATCTGAGGCATCCGTTGATCGGCCAGAAGCAGCCCCACCGAATCGTTTCGCCTTTTGAGGCCCTTCAGCGCCTCCAGGGCGGACGCGCCGGAGTCAGCGCGCAACACCCGGTAGCGCTCGCCATACCGGCGCCGCAGGTCACGCTCCACGGCGCGCAAGACTTCCGGATCGTCGTCCACCGTCAGCAGTATGGGCTTTGCCATTCATTCGCCTCTGGACAAGGCTCAAGGGGCTCGAAACGGTGAGCTTCGCTCGTAACACCGTCGTCGCCTCTACAACACTCTATCGGATGAACCTCGGCCATCGTCCGTTTCAATCCTACCGACCTGCTCAATTCCGGCCTGTCGCTGGATCCGGCCCGCGGCTAATACATCCATGGTGTTAGAGTAAGATTGAGGCAAACATCCTTGAAGGGGACCGACCTGTACAGCGGATGCAATACTATCGAGTTTAGAATAGCCGACCTTACCGAATACTCGCTCATAGTGGTCGCACTGCACGGGCGGGGATTCTGCCCGAACGCCCTTCCCGTCAGCAATCTTGCAAACTCTCCCGAAATGTTGCTCTCGGGCGCGACGGCACGTTTCCGCGAAGCCGACTCCTCGACAAACTCAAGGGCACAATCTCAACGGCACCTTGCTTTCAGATGCGGTCGGGTGTACATTATGTCGTAGGGGAAAACAACAACTCAGGACGAACTTTCTGGTTGACACCTCGGCTCGGTCTTTGGACGCACCGAGATGACAGAAGCCGAAAAGCAATTCTCCCTTGATCCGCGCAGCGTCGAGCAACGGCGGGCGCGTGAACACCAGATTCCTATCACTGACGACCGCCATCGGCCCCATGTTGTTTTTGGGCCGTGCCAGAGAGGAAAACTGCCATGACTCGGCTGAACACCGAACTCCGTTTTGAGGCGCCAGGGCCAGGACCGTGGAAGCAAGACCCCGTGCACTTCCCGCGCCCCATGACGCGGTACTTTCAGGAGATGCATCCAGCCGCTTTTAGAAAGGGCACCAGCGACTTCGCCCGGTTCTATGGATTGCTCATCGACGGCCTTCAGATGGGCTACGTGAACGGCTTCGGCTACAGCCAAGTGGTCCCGGCTCCGGAAACCGAATTCCCCGAGCGCTTTAAGCGCGCCGAACAAGTCGTGGCCCAGAAGCTCTGGCGAGAGCAGCTACGCGACTGGGACGAGAATCGTAAACCATCCTCCATTGCCACACATCGTGAGCTACAGTCGGTTAACCCGGACGCCCTCTCCGACGCGGAACTGATCGCCTATTTGACGCGCTGCCGTGATCACCATTCGGCGATGATCACCCAGCACATGCGCTTCACCGGCAGCGCCACGATCCCGGTTGGGGACTTCCTTGCACACGCCGGGGACTGGACGGGCCTTCCGCCATCCGAGTTGCTGGGGCTGATGCGCGGCTCGGCATTGGTCTCCGCAGGCGGCTCCGCTGAACTGGAGCGCGTGAAGCATGCGTTCGCCGAGGACCCGGCAGCGCGCAAGGTGCTTGCGTCCGACGGCGAGCCCGCGCAGGTACTCGCGAGCCTGCGCTCCCTGGGGGGTGACGCGGGCGCGGCGGTCTCCGGCTACCTCGGTTTGGTCGGCAACCGCCTGGTGGACGGCTTCGACATCGCCGAGCCCACAGCGCTGGAATTGCCGGACGCGCTCCTCAGGGCCATCCGCATCGCCGTTTCGGGCGAAGCCCGGGCCGACGCGGACCTCGATGCCCGGGTTGCGGAGGTCCGCTCCAAGGTTCCCGCGGCTCAACAGGCCCAGTTTGACGAACTGCTGGGTGAGGCCAGGCACATGTACCGCCTCCGTGACGAGCGCGGCGTCTACAGCGATATCTGGGCTTCAGGGCTCATGCGGCGCGCCGCACTTGCGGCGGGCCGGCGGGTGACGAGTCGCGGCCGCATCGCCATCCCTCAGCACATGCTGGAGGCCGGCCTCGACGAGATGTGCGCGCTGGTCGCCGGCACAGGTGGCCCCTCCGCAGGCGAGTTGGCAATGCGCGCTGAATACCGCGCGGGTTACGCCGCCAAGGATGCGCCGCCCTTCCTGGGCCCGCCCCCACCGCCCCCGCCGGACCTCGCGGCCCTGCCTCCATCGGTCGGCCGACTCATGCGCGCGACCTTCATCGCCTTGGATCAGGTGTTCGGGAGTTCCGACGCGCAGCACGAAGAAAAGATCCTTTACGGGCTGGCGGCGAGTAAGGGCATTTACGAAGGGCCGGCGCGGCGCGTCTCCGGTCCCTCCGAGTTCGGCCGGATCGTCAAGGGCGACGTGCTGGTCACCGAGTCGACGACCGAGGCCTTCAACATTCTGCTGCCCTTGCTTGGCGGGATCGTCACCGACAACGGCGGCCTGCTCTCGCACGCGGCGATCGTCTCACGCGAGTACGGCATCCCGGGTGTGGTCGGGACCCGCGAGGCCACCGAACGAATCGCCAACGGCGTATTGGTCCGAGTCGACGGGGATGCCGGGGAAGTCACGGTGCTCGGATGAAAAAGGTGGTTTCCTTCGCGAAGGCGCGCGAGACTTCGCAATATGGATCGAAGGCTGTGGGGCTAGGCCACGCGGTGCGAGAGGGCCTTCCGGTTCCGCCGGGCGTGGCGCTTTCGGGCGACTTAGTCGAGGCCGTCGCCTCCGGTCAGGACGGCGCCGTTGAAAAGGTAGAAAAGGCTGTCGCCGCCCTGCGGCCCCCGTTTGCCGTCCGGTCGTCCGCCGTCGACGAAGACGGTGCAGCGGCAAGCTTCGCCGGCCAGCACCTGACTGTGCTCAACGTCCATTCGGCGGCCGACGTCCCCGGCGCGGTTCGCGAAGTCTGGTGGTCTGCGAACTCGGACTCGGCCATCACCTACCGCCAGCGTGTCGGCCGGTTCACCCGGCCGAGCGTCGGGGTCGTCGTCCAGACGCTCCTCAACCCTTCCGTTGCAGGGGTTATGTTCACCGAGAATCCTGTCACGGGCGCCGACGAGCGTTTGATCGAAGCGAGTTGGGGCCTCGGTGAAGTCGTGGTCAACGGCCTCGTCGTCCCGGACCACATCCGCCTTGATCGCTCCGGCCAAGTTCTGGAGCGCAGGGCCGGGCGCAAGCGTATCTCGCTCCGCCCGCTCCCCAATGGGGGCACCTTCGAGGAGCAGGTGCCGCCTGCGCAGGTGAGCCAGCTTTGCCTCGACAACGCCCAGCTTGCGGCCTTAGGCGAACTCGCGCTGCAATGCGAGAAGGCTTACGGCCCGCGCCGCGACATCGAATGGGCGTACCAGGATGGGACGCTCTACCTCCTCCAGTGCCGCGCCATCACCACCGGCAAGGCGACCAGCGAGGCCGCGCCGTCCGGGCCGCCAGCTCGCGATCCGGTGGCCGCACTCCGGCGCGTGCAACTCTTCGCGGATATGGACAGGAGGCAGGCTGAGCAAATTGCCCGCCTGCTCAAGGAGCGCCATTTCGCGAAAGGCGAGATCGTCATCGTCGAAGGTTCTGGTGGCGCGGCCTTCTTCCTCATCGACTCCGGACAAGCCACGGTCTCGCGCAAAGGCCTCGAACTCGCCACCCTCGGCCCGGGTGACTACTTCGGCGAAGTCGCCCTGATCGACGGCGGCCCGCGCTCGGCCACGGTGACCGCTGCGACGGAGTTATTCTGCTATGGGCTCACTTTCTGGGAGTTCCGCCCACTGGTCGAAGGGAACGGCGCCATCGGATGGAAGCTCCTGCAAGCGCTGGCGAAGCGGTTGCGCTCCGCCGAGCCGAAGTAGCGGGCGGCCCTCTAAAGCGGCGATATCTCGTCAAACCGGTTTCTTAGCTAGAGGAAGTCCCTACAAGATAGTCTGCAGATAAACGACCTTGCCGCACAAGCGCTCCCCGCTTTGCATGGATTGCAGCCCAGAAAGCGGTGGTCAGCGACGACCCGGGATCAAGGGCGCACTATTTACCTAGCGCAGTTCACTTTGACGGTTTGGCTTATCGGTGAAGTGACAGACACGTCGGAGAGTTTTTGCTCATGCCAGCCGCGGCAGCCCGCCAGACCTCGCGCTAAGTTCGGAGGGCGGACCCGCAGGTCCATCCTTGCTAGATTAGATGGCGATTTCCACCCGCGCCCGATTGGGTGCCCTGATGCCTGCCGCGAACCACTTGCCCAAAAACCCTACTCTTCAGCCGGCTGTAAGCGATTGATTCTCAAGTGCCGGTTTGAGCAGATTCCGCTGCCCGGAATCAGATGTTTGTTGGCAGCCAGCGACCTGATCCATAGGTCACGTGATTTCGCCCAAAACAACGGTTTGGCAAGGCTGATCATTTCGCCGCCTCCAGCTTTAGAGCGCCAAGAGTTTCGGAATCAGAGATAGACTACTGGCAGCCGAGGCTTATAGTCTGGCCTGCTCCCTGGTTGTTGCGGAACTTTCTCTAAACCTTCCTATTTTCGCATTCGCAAAAAGGGCTTGCTT
>Ga0181521_10007168_pt1 | contig 11786 bp, 9 predicted proteins | sample PEATcosm2014_Bin_32_FD_119764 | JGI IMG/M metagenome (GOLD analysis project Ga0181521, IMG submission 119764) | Peatland microbial communities from MTU Mesocosm Facility, Houghton, MI, USA - PEATcosm2014_Bin02_60_metaG | ecosystem: Environmental > Terrestrial > Soil > Wetlands > Peat | place... | reverse complement strand
CGCCGTCAAAGCTTTCTCACCGCCCGAAAGCAGCAGCACATTCTGCAGCTTCTTCCCCGGAGGCGACGCGATGATGTCGATGCCGCTGTCGTTGATATTCGTCTCGTCGGTCAGGCGCATTTCACCCGACCCGCCGCCGAACAACGTCTCAAACGCCTGCTCGAAATTCTCGTTGATCGCCCGGAACGCCTCGGTGAACTTGTTCTTCGAGTATTCGTCGATTTCCTGGATCGCCTTCTCGGTATCGCGAATCGAGTCGAGCAGGTCCTGCCTTTGCGCCGTCAGAAAGTAGTGCCGCTGCTGCGCCGTCACCTCGACCGGTGCCTGGGGCCAAATCGAGAGGCTCGGTCCAGGCAATGGTTTCAGAGCAAATCGATTATGGATTCGATGCTGATCGATCTCATCTGCGCCACCTCAGACAAGATTGCGTGAAGCGTCCCCGTCTTAAGCGGGTTGTGCAGAGGAACCGTGACCACATGGACCATTGGTCCCTCATGTCGCACCCTGACATGGCTGCCCTTCTGGCGGATCACGCTATAACCGAGACGCTCCAGCGCGCGGACTAAACGATCTCCCGATACGCCGCGCGGCAATTTCATGCGGCTTGGACTGGGATCAACTCGTCTTTCACATAGTGCAGCTGCACCAGCCGGGGATGCACCGGACCGTCTTCGAAGTGGAGCGACGTCGCCTCAAGGACATTGGCACGAAGCTCTTCCCACGTTTCCGCTTCGGTGAAGATGCCATGGCCAAGCGCCCGCGCGCAATATCCGCCTTCATCAGCGTCGCGAACTTCGAAGATTAGCTCCATGTCGATAGGATACCTGAGGCCGGGATAAATTGGCGTTTCGCAGCGTAGAGCAGCCTTCTCGATCTGCTGAATATGGAATGCGCGCCCGCCCAGGCACCAAACAATATCGATCGAGCCCGCGGATTTGGTAGATTGAGACTCTCAAGGAGGCATCATGAGCGACGCGGAAAAGAAGACATCGGCTGAAGCGGAACTCTTACCTTCGACCACCAGCCCACTGGTCTTCATCAGTCACGATACCCGCGATGCCGAGCTCGCTGAAGCCTTCAGCAAACTGTTGAAGAGCGTGAGCGCCGGCATGATCAAGACTTTTCGCTCATCTGACAAAAAGGGACCCGAGGGCATCGATTTCGGAGAGGAGTGGTACAAGCGGTTGATGTCAAAACTGCAATCAACGTCAGACGTAGTGTGTCTCTTCACCGAGCGGAGTCTGGAACGCCCTTGGATATTGTTTGAAGCAGGAGTCGCAAAAGGTAAATTGAACACGCCTGTGGTTGGAGTCGCCCTCGGCGTTCCGTTAAGCCGCGTAAGTGCCGGGCCCTTCTACCAATTTCAAAATATGGACGATAGCGAGCCCGATCTCACAAAATTAGTTCATCAACTCGCGCGCCGAGTACCGGGTCTCGAACTCGATAGCGACGTTGTCCAGGTCCAGGTCGCGGCATTCAAAACGACGGAAGCCGCAATACTGAAAACGATGATCGTCGGCGGTAAGAATAGTGCGAAAGAGGAGGTGGAAGAGAGCCCTGTCGCGAAGCTGGCTGAAGAAATGAAAGCTCTACCCTCGCGCGTCGCGGAACGTCTTATGGAGGCTGGAGATCCGATTCGGCGGCGAAGGATGCGGCGTTTCCACCCGATGATGTTCGAGGAGTTGATGCATATGTCGGGCGATCCCGGCGATCCGGTCGGAATCCTCATGGCCGCCAGCATCCTGCGCGATGACGCACCTTGGCTCTACGAGTTGGCGATGGAAGTCTATCGAGCCGTAAAATCCGGCGACCACGAAGCCGTCGAACATGAGATGTCACGGCTTCATCGATTCTCGGAATTCGGCATGCGTGGACCGCTTATGGAGGAGTTCGGTTTCGGAGGAAAGGAAACTCACATGTTTTTCATGGAATTTCCGAGGATGCTGGAACATATGCTGCGCCGCACCCTCGAAGAGAAGAAACCGGACAAGCCGCGCCGTCTTCCACATGGTCGCGCCGACGGACCATAGACAGACGCACCGGCCCGTCTTCGAAATGGGCTCAGGTTGCCCAGAGACTCTGCAACTTGGTGCTCCCGTGTCTCTGCGTTGGTGAGCTAAACTGCAGAGGTGCTACCGAGGAGCAAAGAGGACACGTTACTTTGGAAACTGCTGTCAGTCGGTGCTGCAATTTTTGCTTTTGGGGGAGCGGCATTAGTCTACTTTCATCAGACCTATCCTGCCCTACGAGCTTCATTGATCCTGGGAAAAGACATCTTCGTTGGGTTCCTTACCGTAGCGGTTATTGCAATAGCTGCAGAAACCTTGAGGCGTACCGCTGTCGGCACACGCGCCTCGGCTGCGCTTCGATTCGTCGAGCGATGGAACGACCCGAAACTCGGCGAACTCAGAACTGACTGGTACGAAATCTACTACAAATTAAAGGAGCTTGAACCCACTGAGGTCGTTATGTACTTGGACGAGAACATGCGCCGCAAGACAGTAGTCACGGACGTGCTTAACTTCTGCGAGGAGATCGCTCACGCCGTTAACGTCAAAGTTGCTGACGAGACGCTGATACGACAGCTACTGGGTGGCACTATTCGCGACTACTACTTGACACTTCTCCCGTGGATAAAGATTCGCCAAACAACACGTCCTGATGCTTGGAAAGCTATCGAATTGATGCTTGACCACTGGCCGCCTAAAGCCGGAGGAGCATCTCCCGCAGAGTTGTGACGCTTTTCGTTCGCTGCGAACTCCAACCGCCCAAACTGCCCAGCCCGTTGTTCCAGGACCCTGCTCCCTACGCCGCCGCCGGTGCCGCCGATCCATGTTCCGCGTGATGGAACTTCACCGACACCAGCTTCGACACCCCCGCCTCCTGCATCGTCACGCCATACATCGCCTGCGCCGCTTCCATCGTCCGCTTCGAGTGCGTGATCACGATGAACTGCGTGTCGATCGCCATTTCCGTCAGCAGCCGCGTGAGCCGACCGATGTTGGCGTCGTCCAGCGGCGCGTCCACCTCGTCGAGCACGCAGAACGGGCTCGGCTGATATTTGAAGATCGCCATCAGCAGCGACAACGCCGTCAAAGCTTTCTCACCGCCCGAAAGCAGCAGCACATTCTGCAGCTTCTTCCCCGGAGGCGACGCGATGATGTCGATGCCGCTGTCGTTGATATTCGTCTCGTCGGTCAGACGCATCTCGCCCGACCCGCCGCCGAACAAGGTCTGAAACGCCAGCTTGAAATTCTCGTTGATCGCCAGAAACGCCTCGGTGAACTTGTTCTTCGAGTATTCGTCGATCTCCTGGATCGCCTTCTCCGTATCCCGTATCGAGTCGAGCAGGTCCTGCCTCTGCGCCGTCAGGAAGTCGTGTCGCTGCTGCGCTTCCTGGAACTCCTCCCATGCCGTCGGATTCACCGCGCCCAGGTTCTCGATCTTCGTCTTCGTTTCCTGGTAAGAAGCTTCCGCCGCCTGCAGCACCTCCGGCGACATTTCTTCCGGCGCCTCCAGCTCGGCCACGGCCACATTCAATTCCTTGCGGCTCGTCTCGTCGAGGAACTGCAGCTCCGATTGCCGGCGCGTCAACTCGACTTCAATCTCGGAACGCTGCGCATGCCCCGTCTCGATCCGCGCCCGAAGATCGCGCAGCACTTCGTCCGCGGCGGCCAGCGCATCGCGATGCCGGGCCTCCTGCTCCGATAGCTCGAGCACGGAACGCTCGGCGGCGACGATCTGCTCACCTAACGCCGTCAGCTTCCGATCCAGTTCGATATTCTCGGTCAGGATCCGCGCCCGGTTCTCACCCCAGCGAGCCATTTCTGCGGCAATCTGCTCGCGGCGATCGGACATCTCGCGCGACTGCGTTTCCAGCTTCGCCAGCGCCGCTCGCTCACCCCGGTGCCGCTCTTCGAGAGCGGCGAGTCTTGCCCGCAGCACGGAGTGCTCTTCGCCGATCTTCTGCGCTTCCATTTGCGCGGCATCCAGCTGTTCGCGCATGTCATCGAGAGCCAGTTCCCGTTCGGCCCGCTCGGCGTCCTTGCGTTCCACCAGCGCCTGATTCGCCGCGCGTTTCTCATGCGCCCGCTCTTCTTCGCGCACGAGCCGTTCCAACTCCAGTCGCGCCACCGAAATCCGCGAATTGGACCGGTGAATTTCCTCGGCCGTGCGGCGAATATCGTGGTCCAGCGACACTGCGTCCTTCTCGCTCGTCTGCTGCAGCTGGCGCAGCCGTTCCAGCTCCGCTTCGAGCGCCATGGTTTCCCGCTGCAGCGCTTCCCGATCCCGCGTCTTCGCTTCCAGCGCGCGCTCCTGCTCCAGTAACTGCGCCGCGTATTCGCGCATTTCGCGCTTGAGCACCAGTGGACCGCTCGCCTTCTTGCGTCCGCCCGTCAGCGTGCGGCCGCTGTAGCACTGGCCGTCGGCAAGCAGGAAATAGCGGTTGTCATGAGCCTCCGCCATGGCGCGGGCTTGGTCGCGGTCGCTCGCCAGATAGCAGCCGGAAAGCCGCGGCAGCAGATTGCGCGTCTGGCCGGATAGGCCGTTGGTGAAATTAATCTGGTCGGACAAGCGAGGCAGGTCGAGCCCCTGCGCAATCGCCGGCTCTTCGGAAACAGGGCCCCCTTCCACGAGGAACGTCGCCCGGCCCTCAAGCTCTCCGCGCAGCAGATTCATGCTCTGCTCGGCCTGCGTCCAATCCTGCACCACCACGTATTCCAGCTCGTCGTGCAGAAATTCTTCCGCCGCCCGCTCCCACACGGGATCCACTTCTATGAAATCGGCCAGAACGCCTTCGGGGCGGAACTCGCCGGCCCGGCCTTCCTCCAGCGCCGCGAGAAGTTTCTTGGTCGATTCCGTCGTGTAGGTGTGGTGCGACAAAATATTCTCGACCGACTCGCGTTTCGCGCGCAGCCGGGAACACTCCGCGCGGAGCTGGTCGATGTCCTGCCGGAGATCGGCCTCGGCCTTGCGTCTGCCCGCCAGGCCTTCTTCGGTTTCGCGGCGATTCGCCGTCACGCTCTGCAGTTCGAGCTGCCGCTGCGCGATGCGTTCGGAAAGCTGCTCCTTAACGCCCGCCAGACGCTCGATTTCAGCCGATGCGATTTCTTCCTCCTTCTGAACCCGCGTCCGCTCGCGCTCGATTCCCGCCAGATAAGTATCAGCCTGCGCGATCTGGTTCCGGATGGTTGACGCTTCGCCGAGCAGCCTGAGAATTAACGATCGCGACGATTCGATCGCGTTCTCCGCTTCCCGCACACGCGCCTGAATCGCATCGCGCGCCTGGTTCTTTTCGAGCAGCCCCGTACGCACTTCCTGCATCTCCTGCTCGAGTTGTCCCAGAGCTTGAGCGAGCGCCGTCCGCTCGGTTTCGTTGTTCTGAAGCCTGCCTTCCAGGTCGCTCGTTTCCTGCTCGGCGCGCGTCATGCGCTGCTCGATGCTGGAAGCTTCGCGAACCTGTGCTTCGAGCCGGCCTTTGGTGCGCTCGGTTTCGAGGTTCATTTCCGCCAGTTGCCGGCGCGCTTCGGTGAGTTGGGTCTCGAGCGCGTAAAAGACTTCCTGTGCCTTCTGCCGCGCTGCGTCGTTATCGGCGGCCTGAACCGTCAGATCTTTGAGTTCGGCGGAAGCCGCTTCGAGCGCGGCGGACGCGCGTTCGGTCTCCGCTTTCAACGATACGTACCGGCCCGAGAGAACCATGCGGAGCTGGCCTTCCAGTTCGCCCTTCAATTCCCGATAGCGCTTCGCTTTCGACGCCTGGCGCTTGAGAGAATTCACCTGCCGGGTGACCTCTTCCAGGATGTCGAACACGCGCGCGAGGTTCTGCTTCGAGCTTTCCAGTTTCGCCTCGGCAAGACGGCGCCGGCTCTTGTACTTCGTGATCCCCGCCGCTTCCTCTATAACGGCGCGGCGGTCCTGCGGCTTGGAGGAAAGGATCTGGCCGATCCGTCCCTGCTCGATGATCGCGTAGCTTTCCGGACCGAGGCCGCTGCCCATGAAGATGTCCTGGATATCGCGCAGCCTCGCTTGACGGCCATCAATGAGATACTCGCTTTCGCCCGACCGGAACAAGCGCCTCGTGATGGTGATTTCACCCGGTTTGGCGCCAGGATGGTGCACGATGGAATGGCCGCTTGCGGAATGAATTTCGTGCACGTTGGCGGGGACTTCGACACCCTCGACTATTTCAGGCGGCGCTGGTGGTATCGAATTCGCCAGAGGGTCGACCAGGACCATGGTTACCGAAGCCATCCCGACCGGTTTACGCGACTTCGTTCCCGCGAAGATAACGTCTTCCATGCGCGCGCCGCGCAAACTGCGAGCCGATTGCTCTCCCAGCACCCAGCTGATCGCGTCGCTCAAATTCGATTTGCCGCATCCGTTGGGACCCACCACGGCCGCGATCCCGCCGCCGTTAAACCGCAGCTCGGTACGGTCGCAAAACGACTTAAAACCCTGGAGTTCTACTTTCCTCAGCTTCAGCAAAACGGCACCTCAATTTCCTGGTGGCGCAAAACGGAGCCTTCGCCCTTTGCGCCTTTAATTCCCGCCAACAAGGCTGTTAACCGTCACTATACTAACCGCGATTCAGATCAAAGTAAAGTGGCAAGCATACCTCATAAAGTGTTTTCCTCAAGACTTCCACAATATCTTGTGCCCTACTTGCCTGGCCTGCTCTCGAGCGACGGCCACGACGGCTGTCGTTTTTCCAGAAACGCCCGCGACCCTTCCTTGAAATCCGCGCTCGAGAGCAGGCGGTCGCGTGTCAGCCGTCCCACCCTGCCCGCATGTTCCCAATCGAGCCCGCGAATCTGGTGTACATAGTCGAGCCCGGCCTTGAGCGCGATGGGGCTGAAGCCTGCCAGTACGCCAGCGAGATCCGTCGCTCGCCGTAGTGGATCGTCGGCGATTTCAGTGACGAGCCCGTAACTGAGCGCCTCCGTGGCGCTGAATTCCCGCCCGGTGAGGGCGAGTTCCACGGTGCGCCGCTCACCCATCGCGTGCGCCACCGATCGGAAGATCAGGACGGGCCAAAGGCCGACGCGAATTTCCGTTAACGCGAAAACCGTGTCCGGTTCCGCGATCACAATGTGGGCATTAGCCACCAGTCCCGTGCCTCCGGCCAGAGCCGAGCCGTGCACGGCGGCGATGATCGGCGTGCGAACACGTTGAATTGTGGTGAAGAGCCGTTCGTGGACGGCTACGAGTTGATTCTCATTGATCTCGAGGACTTCTTTCAAATCCATTCCACCGCAGAAAACCGGGCCATTGGCGTTCAGCACTATGGCTCCAACCGATGGGTCGGAATCGGCGCGGTCAAAGGCCTCGGTTAGCTGCCGGCACAGGTTCAGATTGAGCGCGTTGCGCCTTTCGGGCCGGTTCAGCGAGATAGTGAGGACACGTGCGTCCTGCTTGACTTCAATCAACTTCCACCTCCATGCGGAGCAGAGCCGCGCCATAAGTCTTGCCCTGCGCATCGATGCGCAGCGACACCGTGCCGCCGCCGCCGAGCGCTTCATGCAGCAATAGATTGATTGCGCCGAGATTGGGCAATTCGAAACGCTCGATCCCGCCTTTGACCAGGTCCCCGAAGAATTCCTTCACTCGCGCGGGCGTCACTTCGCGGAGAATTATCGGATAATGCCGAGGCTGGAATGCGATGACCCCTATGTTCGAAGTGTCGCCCTTGTCGCCCGACCGCGTGTGCGCGATTGTGCCCAGTGGTTGTTTCACGAAATTACCTCTACGCGGGTTTGGATTTCCTCGCGCGGGATCAGCGTCGACCAATAAGCCACGATCTCGCGAACCGGCGGTCGTCCGTCGCCAAACCCCGTTGCGCCCGGCGGACCATTCAATACCAGCGGAATCAACTCCCGTGTGAAGCGGTCAAGCGCCTTGCGATCCTGCCCTCGCACACCTATTCGCAGTTGAATCTCCGGAGGATCGGGATTGGGAGGCGCCGCCGGGCCATTGCAGGCGTTCAGCCCGAATAACTCGGTATGGATTTCGTCGAAGCAGAGGCCGAGTCCCGCGAGCCGTTCGCGCACAATGCGGTCGGCCGCGCGGGCCTTCTCGACAGCCTGCGGCCAACTGTAGACCAGCGTCCCGATGGCCTTCCATCCATCCGTATAGCTGATCGAGAGCTTGAGCGTGGGCGGGCGCGGACCGCCGCGGATGCCCCTCACGCTCACACGGTCCGGTCCGGTATCCGCCAGCTGCACGGTCGTGAAGTCGGCGATGCAGTCCGGCGTGATGTAGTGCCTGGGATCGCCGAGTTCATAGAGAAGCTGCTCTTTCACCGTGTCCGAGTGGACGCGCCCCCCGCTGCCGGCGTGCTTCGTTACCGTGAACGAGCCATCCGGGTCCGCTTCCACGATCGGGTATCCAACGTCGGCCATGTTGGGAATGTTCTGCCAGTCAACCTGGCAATTACCGCCGGAGCACTGCGCGCCGCATTCGATGATGTGCCCGGCTATCGTGCCTGATGCGAGTTTGTTCCAGTCGTCCGCGCCCCATTTGAACCGGTGGACCATCGGCCCGAGCGTGAGCGCCGTGTCGGTGGACCGGCCGGCGATCACGACATCGGCGCCGGTATCGAGCGCTTCCGCCAGAGGGAACGCGCCGATGTAAGCGTTCGCCGAAAGGATCTGCTTGCGAATGGTTGAAATAGGCTGCCCGGTATCCATGTCCCGCATCTCATAGCCTTTGCCAAGGAATTCGTCGACCCGATTGAAAACGTCATCTCCGTGTACCACCGCAACCTTGAGCCCGGGCGCGGCCTTCAGCACGGCGCGCGCGCAAGCCGTCGGATTGACGCCACCGGCGTTGGCGACAACCTTTATGTTGTGTTCTTTGAGCTTGCCTGCAAGTCGGCCAATGAGGGGAGGGAAGTCGCGCGCGTAGCCGAGCGCCGGGTCTTCCTGCTTCTGCTTCTGCAGGATAGACATCGTGACCTCGGCCAGATAGTCGAGTACGAGGAAATCAATCGGGCCCTGATCGACCAGCCGCACCGGCGCTTCCAGCCAATCGCCCCAGAACCCCTGTCCATTGGCAATCCGAATCACAGTGTCTCCAGTACCAGAGCCGTTGCTCGTGGACGATTCAGCGTCACCTCCAGAGCCAGCGCCAAGACTTCCCGCGTTTCCTTCGGATCGATCAACGCGTCGCAGTGACCGCGGGCCGCGGCATATTTGGCATCCAGCCATCTCTCGTAATCGGCGCGCGTCTGCTGGATGGATTCAGCCAGTTCGGAAGACGGAGCGGATCCGTAAAGGGCCTTCACAGCCGATTCTCCTTCCATTACGCCGATGCGCGCCGTAGGCCAACTGAAAGTGAAATTCGGATCGAACCCCTGTCCGCCCATCGCGTAATAACCAGCGCCGCTCGCATGGTTGATGGTGAGCACGATTCGCGGAACGTCCGCGCACGACATCGCTTCCACCATCTCGGCCCCGGCCCGGATAATTCCTTCGCTCTCCGCTTCACTGCCCACCATGAAACCGGAGACATCCTGCACATAGATGATGGGAGTCCCGGCGCGGCTCGCCAGTTCCACAAAGTAGGCCACTTTGCGCGCGGTTTCCGTGTAGATGATGCCGCCGATACGAGGTTTGAGAAAGCCCCGGCGGTTGGCGATCACGGCCACCGGATGGCCCGCGAGACGTGCATTCGCGCACAGCATTTCCGGCGCGAACTCGGATTGAAATTCGCTGAAGTCTTCGTTGTCGAAGATCCGCGTCAGGACGTCTTCGATTTCGTAGGGCAGCCGATGGTCTGGTGGTAAAACCGCGTAGATCTCGTTGGCGGACTTGGCGGGATCGGTGGAAACGGGCGGCGCCGGACGCAAAGGAAACTGCCGGAAGCGCATGCGAATCATGTCGAGGCAATCCTCGTCGCTCCTGGCAACGTAGTGCGCCACACCGCTGATTGCGTTGTGAAGATGGGCGCCGCCGAGCGATTCCCGATCGATCGACTGGCCAGTCGCGCCCTTGACGAGATTCGGACCGCCAAGGCCCATGAAGCTCGTGTGTTCCACCATGAGGATAACGTCGCTGAGCGCGGGAAGATAAGCGCCGCCCGCGATGCAGGGACCCATCACGGCGGCGATCTGCGGCACACGGAGCTTGCGCCGCATAAGTGAATTATAGAAGAAAATGCGGCCCGCGCCGTACTGGCCGGGGAAAATGCCGTCTTGATAAGGAAGGTTGACGCCCGCCGAATCCACCAGGTAGACGATCGGCACGCGATTGCGCATGGCGATTTCCTGCGCGCGCAGAATCTTCGTAATCGTCTCCGGCCACCACGCGCCGGCCTTCACCGTAGCGTCATTGGCGACGATCACGGCGGGGCGGCCTTCGATTCTCCCGATGCCCGTCACCACGCCTGCCGCCGGCGCCTGACCGTCATATTGGTCGTATGCGATCAGCAGACCGATCTCGAGAAAACGGGCGCCCGGATCGAGCAAACGCGCAATCCGCTCCCGAGCCGTGAGTTTGCCGGCGCGATGCTGCTTCTCAATACGCTCCGCGCCGCCTCCCTCCCGAAGCTTGTCTTCCAGATGATGAAGCGTCTCGACGAGATGGCGCATGTGCGCCGCGCGCGCGACCGTCTGCGCTGCCGATGGTTCTTCTGGCATCCGACGATTAGTGTAACGGACAACGCTGGCGGCCCGAGCGTTATGCTTAATCCTGTTTACAAGCAACGTGAGCGTGGACTGGAATCTAACTTACGACATCACCGCATCGTTAGCCGCCGTGGCCGTCGTATTCACGGCCCTGAAGCCTGCGATCCGCCAGTGGTGGGATCGCCGAACGCTGCTCGAACTGAGCGGCGAAGCCTACAGCGCCGACGACACCAGGCGCTACACCCGCAACTACATCCAGCCGGACTGCCAAAGCATCGACCCCTCCGGCTTGGAGGACTTCCGCCGCATCGTTCCCACCCGCGTGCCCTTGTTCTCCGCCATGGACCGCATCCTGCGCAGTCCCGGCACCGAGCGTTTCCTGATCGTCCTGGCCGATTCCGGCATGGGGAAAACAGCGTTCCTGCTCAACTATTATGCCGGCCACAAGCGCCGCTGGTGGTGGCAACTGCGCGGCATCGAGCTGAAGCTCGTACCTCTGAATCAACCGGATGCCGGCAATATGATCGCCGCGGTCCCGGAGGCCGACCGGAAGAGAACGGTCCTCTTCCTCGACGCGCTCGATGAGGATCAGAAGGCGATTACCGACCATCGGCAACGCCTGAACGAACTAATCGGGCTATCCAGGCAGTTCCGATGCGTGGTGATCACGTGCCGCTCGCAGTTCTTTCCGAAAGACGAGGAGATACCAACCGACACCGGCGTGATCAGGACGCTACCGACAGGAGGCCCAAAAGGGTACTCGCTGCAAAAACTCTATCTGGCACCTTTCACGGATGAGCAGGTGGACGCTTACCTCCGCCGCACCTATCGCCGCGGACGCCGGCGCGGGGAGGCGCGGGACGTAGTGCGCCGGATACCGGATCTGGTCGCGCGGCCTCTGCTGCTGACCTACGTGGAGGATCTAATCGCGAGCAAGGGCATCAAATTCACATTTCAAATGTACGAGGCGGTAGTGGAGAAATGGTGTACGCGTGAGAAGGACTTCGTCGCGCCGGACAAGCTGCGCGAGTTCTCGGAATGCCTCGCCGAGGAAATGTTCCTGTCCCGGGGCGAGCGCAAAATGGAGCGAATTCCCGAGGCGGAACTGCAGCCGTTGGCCGCGCGTTTCAAAATCGATCTTGAGAGTTGGAAGCTGCGGGGG
>Ga0181521_10007167_pt1 | contig 11787 bp, 10 predicted proteins | sample PEATcosm2014_Bin_32_FD_119764 | JGI IMG/M metagenome (GOLD analysis project Ga0181521, IMG submission 119764) | Peatland microbial communities from MTU Mesocosm Facility, Houghton, MI, USA - PEATcosm2014_Bin02_60_metaG | ecosystem: Environmental > Terrestrial > Soil > Wetlands > Peat | place... | reverse complement strand
GGAGAGACGAGCTGAGAGCCGCCGGTTTTCTTGTGCGCAACGCATCAGGTCCGCATGCGTGGGTTTGGGCGGCAATAGTCGTGATAGAACTCAAGTTCCTGGAAAACCATCCCCCAGCGGCTAAAGCCGCGTTCTTTCGCGACGCTTTCTGGCACGAGTAAACTCGTGCCCTTTCAAAACAGCGGCTGGATGAGTAAACAACGAGTTAAAGCTCCACGCCGTCAAGGCCGCCTTTTTCTTCCTTAACCTCGGCACGAGTAAACTCGTGCCATTTCAAAACTGGACCTTCACCACCGACTGTTAGCCGCGTCGCCTCGTGGTTTCGCTTTGAAAGGGCACGGCTTCAGCCGTGCCGTTACTAAGCGCCCAAAACTCCGCGGGCTTTAGCCCCTGAGGGACGGGGTCCAACCTCCAACCTGGAAATGCTGCCGAGTAGCGGTACGCAGCCTCCTTTTCGCAAAGATGTTTCTTCAAGAGATTCAGATGGATATAGTGCCGGTGTTTGTCGTAATCCTCCGCATCGCGAATCCGATGATCTGCAAATCCACGTCGCCAAATCTCCGCATTCGATCCAAGTTCCTTCTTTACCCGATATGAGAAACCGCCTTTGATGAGTTGGATGGCACGCTCCAACGCGACCGAGGGAGTGATCAGCAGATGAAAATGATCTGGCATGAGGACGAACTCGTGCAGTAGATACGCTTCGCTTCGATGCGCCAAGAGGGCTTTGAAAAACAGCCTTGCCCACGGCTCATTCCGAAAGAGAGCGCGCCTTTCCCATGTATCGGACGTGACGAAATACGTCTGCGCGTTATTCGTTGCCTGCTCGCGTGCCGGTTTCAAGAACTTCCCTCAGGGCCTAAAGGCCGCATTGAATATGCTCAGCTTGCGGCACGAGTAAACTCGTGCCCTTTCAAAACAATGAGTTCTTCCCCGCAGTCTGTAAGCTCAGGCGCTTTGCAAGGCCGTGACAAGCTGGGCGTCGAGAAGGCTTTTGTAGTAGTCGACGGTCATGCCCACGACACGCGATTCCACGTAATGCTCCAGAATCCACGCGCGGGCTGACTGGCCCATGCACCCACGGCGTTGGGGATCGCGAATGAGTTTCATCACCGCCTCATAGATCGCTTCTGGATGCCCTGGTGGTATCAGCAGTCCCGTAATTTCAGGAAGCACCGAATCGCGCGCGCCGGTGCTCTCCGTAGTGACGACGGGAAGTCCTGTAGCTGCCGCTTCCAGCACGACATTGGGGAAACCCTCGCGCCAGGTGGGTAGAACAAACACATCCATGGCGCGGTAATACGGGGCCGTGTCGGGGACAAATCCAGTGCAGTAGATTCTGGGATGATGCAAAATGCGCGCCCTGAGATCTGGATCGAGCGCATCTTCAGCGACATCAAACCAGCCCACCAGCAGCAGGCGCGTGGAAGGTTCGGCGCGAAGAATCAGGTCGAAGGCTTCGCACAGCTCAGGCAGCCCTTTGTCGCGCGTCAAGCGGCCCGAAAATCCGATAACCGGGAGGTTGCTCGGAATGCCCAATTGCTCCCTTACCGTGCTCGAACCGGGAGAAAAGCGCTCAACATCGACGCCGTTACTACTGCCCTCGCCTAATAAGCGCAGTTTTCTGAGGGGGGCTATGCGCAATGCAAGGGCTTCGGCACGCAGGCTTTCGCTGTTGCACAGCACCACGTGCGCACAGCGCGCAGCCAGGCGTTCCGCGGCCAGCAAAATGCGCCGCTTGAGTCCCGCTGCGGCTTCGAGCTTGAGCCCGCGCAACATGTAGATGCGCCGCGGGACGCCGCGCAGCCGGGCCGCGAGAGTGCCCAACATGCCAGCTTTCGGAGTGCTGAACTCGACGAGGTCGGGGCGGCATTTTCCAATCAACCGCCAAAGCCGGAAGAGAGACACCAGATCGGCGAAAGGCGCGATGCTGCGCTCCATGGGGAGCTCAATGCGCTCCACCTGTTCCCGCGCGGCCGTGATATCAAGCAAGGGTCCGGGACTGGAAAGCAAAAGGACGTGAAAGCCGGCATTGCGCAGGGCTCGCAGTCGCGCCCCAAGCACGAGACAGGTCTGCGCGTGTGTAACTCCGACAAGAATGGTTGGCGGCTTACTCGCGCGCCACGGAGGGACGTAGAGATCAAAGCGCCCGGAATTTGCCATAGAGAGCCTGCGCCGGAAAGATTTCCACAAGACATGGAGGCCGGCACGCAGACTCTGGAGAGAAGAACTTCAAATGTAACGAATGGAGACATTCATAAGAGTTACCTAAGAAAGAATCTGTGACTGCGAACACATAGCTTGAAGGGGGCACCGGTCCAGTATTGATTTCCTCTCAGGAAACCCATGGAACCACGCACAAGAGTTCTTCTGCTGACTCCCAACATCGGCAGCGGCGGTGCACAGCATGTGATGATGCTGGTGGCGCGCGGGTTGTCGCGTGAAAGATTCGAGGTTCACCTGGGGCTGATGCGAGCCGGCGATCCAGGCCCTGGCGCGGCGCTGCCCGGGGTCACAGTTCATGCCCTGGGCGCCGGGCGCGCGCGCGCCGCGACGCTTCGGCTGCTACTGCTGGTGTGGCGGCTGCGGCCGGATGTGATTTTATCGGGTGCGCCGGAAATCAGTTTTCTGGCGCTCCTGCTGCGACCGTTTTTCCCGGCAAGGACGCGCGTTCTGGTGCGGCAGAACGGGACGGTCTCTGCGGCTCTGGCTCATGGCGGCGTGCCACGCTACACGCGCTTGCTTTACCGGTTGCTCTATCGGCGAGCCGATCGCGTGATCTGCCAATCTCGCGCCATGGCCGAGGATCTGGCACGCGAGACAGGAGTTCGCAATGAGCAGATTGTGGTGCTGCCGAATCCCGTCGATCTCAAAGGAATTCTGGCCGCGCGGCACGCCCCGTCGGCGTGGAATGGCCCCGGTCCCCACCTGCTGGCCGTGGGGAGACTGTCGCGGGAAAAGGGCTTCGATCTGCTGCTTGAGGCACTTGCTGCTCTGCGCAACCGGTTTCCGGTGGCCGATCTGATTCTGGTGGGGTCGGGCCACGAAGAGGCGGCGCTCAAAGCGCTTTGCCGCTCCCTGAAGCTGGAGAATGCGGTCTGCTTTGCCGAACAGGTGGATCCTCCTTATGTATTTTTCCAGGGAGCCACGCTCTTCGTGCTGCCGTCGCGCTACGAAGGAATGCCAAACGCGTTGCTGGAGGCGGCCGCGGCGGGCCTGCCGCTGGTGTCCACACCGGCTTCAGGCGGGGTGGTAGACCTGCTCACGGGCCGGCCGGGCGCGTGGTTGGCGACGGAGGTTTCTGCGAGCGCCCTCACCAACGCCCTGGAGAAGGCTCTTGATGATCTCCAGCCGGGAGCCCGTTTTCGCCACGGATTTTTCCCATCGACAGTCTGACTAAATTCACAACGCCCTGTGGAAAAATCTGGATGGCGAATCGTCATGTGGGATGGAGTGGTGCAGTCCAAAGTAATTAACAACCTGTTTTTCCGAAACCTATTTTATCTCTTGACATTTTTTTGAGACGGATGTTTCCTTACAGTACAGTTTTCCACCCTCAATAAACGACCCGCGAATTGGGTCACTCCTGTGTTGTTCACAGGGGGTTGGTTTCGACAGCGATGGATCGGGCGTGCCGGGCCATTGTTACACCAGCTTTACTTCCATAGAGCATCGCCTCCGGCTGTCAAACCTGTCTCCCGGCAAATATTTTCACGGTGCACGTCTGCCGCAGCGCCCATCAAGCAGTGCTCATAAAAGTGAGCGCCCTTTCGATGGCGCAGCTCTCGGGCGAAATCGTGAAGCCTGTTCATCTCGCCGCCTGCGCTGGTTACAACATGCGACGAACAGACGTGGTCGCCGGAGGGGCCTAATGTTTCGTGATTGCTTGCGCTATGCGCTCTCTTTGTTGCTGGTTACTCTCTCGCTTCCGCTTCTTGCGGTTTCGTTTTTGATTGCCACCCTGTGCACGGCGGTGGTTGCGATTCTTCCAGGCCTCCTGAAACGTGACGATCAGGATGTGATTGCCCCTCAAAAGCTGCGAGTGGTGGATCAATTCGATTTTGCAGAGGCAATGAACGCGTACGAGGAACTGATCGGTGCGCACGTGAGGAGGCAGCGATGAGCCACGCAGCGATAATGATTCCCGGCCTCGACCGGTTAGGCGGCGCCGAACAACAGGCCATATTGCTGGCTAAGGGCCTGCGGCGGCGCGACTGGCGTGTGAGTATGGTGGCGCTTTCAGGCACGGGCGGTGATGCGGCGGCGGAACTTGAGGGCGCCGGAGTTCGGTTTCTGAGCCTGCAGATGCGCAAAGGGCTTGCGGACCCTCGAGGATGGCTGCGCTTCCACAGTTGGCTCCGCCGCGAACAGCCCGACGTGCTCCACGCGCACCTGCCGCACGCCGCATGGCTGGCGCGCTGGTCGCGTTTGGCAGCACCGGTGCCGCTGGTGGTTGACACCCTGCACAGTTCGGCAACGGGCAGAATAGGACGGCATTTCGGCTACGCCTGCAGCCGCTGGCTGACGGACCACGTAACCGCGGTGAGCCAGGCGACGGCCGCGTCGCATTTAGCCGCCGGAATGGTTAGCGAATCCAAGCTTTCGGTGGTATGGAACGGCATTGATGTGGGTCGCTGGCAACCGGATGCGCGGGCGCGGTTGCAGGCGCGGGAGGAACTTGGAGTCAAGGATGAATTCTTGTGGCTGGCAGTTGGCCGGCTGGAAGGGGTAAAGGATTACCCCTGCCTGCTGCGGGCGATGACACGCACACCGGAGCGCGCGCGGCTGCTGGTCTTAGGCGCGGGGCCACAGGAAGGCCGGCTGAGGGAACTCGCCGAATGGCTGGGCCTGAAGCAGCGCGTGCGTTTTGCGGGCTTCGAGCCAAACGTGGTGCGCTGGATGCGCGCCGCTGACGGATTTGTTCTCTCGTCGCGCTACGAAGGACTGCCCATGGTTCTGCTGGAGGCGGGCGCTTGCGGGGTACCGGTTGTGGCTACCGATGTACTTGGAACACGCGAGGTGGTTGTGGATGGGGAGACGGGCTGGCTCACGCCTGCGGGCGATACACAGGAGCTGGCGGAGACCATGATGAAACTGATGCACATGCCTCCCGAGGCGCGGCACGCGATGGGAGAGCGGGCGCGGAGGCACGTGGCCCGGAACTTTGGCTTGGAAGCCGCACTGGACCGCTGGGAACGGGTCTATGCGAATCTCCTAGAATGGAAGAGCGCCGCGCGACACCATCGCCTGCCGGCGTGGGAGATTTTGAGACGCCGCAGCGCACATACGACCTGAATGCGTTCGGCAAGGGTCAAAGTGGCAGGCTCAAAACGGAAGAGTACACAATCAAGAGAGGTGAATTGCGCCGCGTGAAGGTCGAGGAAACTACGCAGGGCCGCGATCTCCGCGTCACTCGCGGTGTTTGGGTGGACACAGACGGTCCAGAGGCCGCGCTCTTTCTCGACCGGTGCCCACAGTTGCTGCGGAATCCAGGTCAAACCGCTCTGCAGGAACGGAACGCGCGCAAAACCGTCGGATAAAAGGAGAATCCCCTCGTGGCGTAGGGCTACTAGCGTGTTCCGATCGAAACCGTGGCGCGGGGCGATCCAGATCTTGGGATTGAGACCGTAACCGCGCAAAATGCGGATGCCTTCGCCGATCCATGACCGTTGCGTATCAGCCGGGACGCCCGCAAACTCCGAAATGCGATGCAGATCGACCAGGCTGCGGCCGCGGCTTGCGCATACATGCCGGTAGCCGTGGAGGCCAATCGCCACTCCCGAGGCTTGCAAAGCATGTATGCAATCCCAGAAGGCCGGATCGGGCGGAGAAACCTGCAATCCCGGGTCCTGATTCTCGGGAACCACGGCCAGGATAGGCTGCAAATGGAATTCTTCGATCAGCGATCGAAACTGCTGCCAGCGTTCAGCAGAAACGGTGGGGCAGAGATCGTCGATGCGGAGCAGGTATTGCGCGGGAGACGGGATCATGCAGCTGCTTCCTGCGCGGAGGCGCGCGCCAGGAGCTTTCGGCTCCAATACCAGAGATAAAGGAATGTGCTCACGGTCCAGAGCGAGGTGGCAAGGGCAATTCCAGCCACGCCGGGCCAGTGCATCAGGACAAACCAGTGCATGAGAACGAGATTGAGCACAATATCGAGGCCGAGGTTGACTATGCCGCAATAGAGAACCAGATCGGTGCGGCGCATGGCGACGATATAGCGGTAGTAGACGCGGCTAGTCACGAAAAACGGAATCTGGATCGCGTACATGGCAAGCACGGCGGCCACGATGGCGGTGTCGTGTGGGCCGAAGCGGCCGTGCTGATACGCGATGCGGACAAGCGGCCGCGCGCCGGCGATGAGGAGAAGTGCGATGGGGATCGAGACCAGCGCGGTAAGGCCGACCCAAGTGCGGAGGGTGTGGCGGCATCCGGCCCAGTCGCGGTAGGCGATCATACGCGAGAAGTGGGGCACGATGGCGGTGGAAACCGCTCCGGCCAGCAGCGTAAGCACGACACTGACGAAGCGATTGGCATAGACCAGCGCGGAGACGCTGCCCGCGGGCAGCATGGCGGACATCGACTGATCGACGAGCAGGCCGCCAGAGGCGACCACGCTGCTGAGCAACACGGGACCATATTGCCCGGCGACCTCGCGCATGGCCTCGTTCATGCCATGCCAGCGGAGGCGGAGGGTGTAGCCGCGGGCCTCCATCATCCCGGCGACGATGACGACGTGCAGCAGCGAACCGGCCAGAGTGGCATAGACCATGGCCCAGATGCCGAAATGGCTGCCGAGGAGCAACGCGCCGAGCAGAATGGAAATGGAGATGACTGACGGCGCAAGAGCGGGAAGGGCGAAGCGATCGAGCGTGTTGAGAATCGCTGTGCAGTTGGTGGCGATGCCGGTGAGGAGGACGATGGGCAAGAGGCCATAGAAGAGGCGAATGGAAAGCGCGAGCTTGGCGGGCGGGAAGTTGGAGGCGATGAGCGGAAAGAAGCCGTGGGCGAGAAGCGCCATCAGGGCGGAAGCGACGCCGAGAAACAGGCACATCCAGAGCATGGAGCTGGAGAGCAGCTGCTGGGCGCGATCGCGGCCCTCCTGTTCCCTCACCCGGACCAGCGTGGGCACGAGGGCCTGATTCATGGATTCTGAGATGAGGTTGACGAGCAGGCTGGGAATGAGCGCTGCGGCGAGAAAGGCGTCCATGGCATCGGAACGGCCATAAACGGAGGCGACGCCGATCTCTTTCGCCGTGGCGACGAGCTTGACGAAGATGCCCGCTGCGCCCACAGAGAGGGCGGCGCGGAGAACGCTGCGATGGATGCCGTCTGCTTTAATAAGCTCAGCGGCTCTCTTTGTTTGTTGCAAAACCGTCGGCATAAAGCAATCCCAACGGCAAATCAAGGGAAAATGCTACAGGCAGTCCGCTTCCATCTGAGTTCTATTGCAAGTTAAACTCCGTCCCTACGCTGCCAGCCGTTTGATCCGTGGCCGTTTCTTCTGCAATTCGATCCACAAATCGTATTGCAGTTGAGCTTTCGAGAAGAAGTCTGGAGAGAGTCCGAGCGCCTGCCCCAGACGAATGCTCAGGTCGACGGTGATGGCAGTGCGCCCGTTGAGGATGCGCGAAACGGTGGCGCGCGCCGTTCCGATCTGCCGCGCGAGTTCCGTGGCTGTCGTCTTGCCGAGAAACTCCCGCAGCAGTTCGCCCGGGCTTGCCGGATTGTGCATCATCGCCATGTCTTTTCCCCCGAGTAAAGGCTTTCGCTCAAGATGAACCTCATATCAACCCCGAACCTTGGCCTTGTCATCCTGAGCAAGCTCGCTTGAGCGAGCGCGCCGAAGGATCTGCGGTTGCTTTTCCGGACGGCCGCATTCATGCGTCCATTCGGTCGGTCGCACGCTTCAAATCAGCCGGCTCGATGTCGTACCAATCCTTGCTCAAATCGATCCATGCCGGATTCATCTTCTCGACCAAAGCAATCTTCTTCTCCCGCCGCCACCCCTTCAACTGTTTCTCGCGGTTTATCGACATCGCCACATCTTGATAGTTCTCAAACCAGACTAGCCGATCGCAGTTGTATTTTGCCGTAAAGCCGTCGTGCTCTCTCCATTTGTGCTCGAATATGCGTTTGTGCAGATCTCCGGTGACGCCGATATAAAGCGTGTGACTTCGGCTAGCCATGATGTACGTGGAATAACTGCCTTCGTGCATGGGGTGGATCATACCTCGAAATCATTTTTCAGCGCGAACATCCGAAAAGCAACCGCAGATCCTTCGACTCCGTTTGCCGCAAAACACGCGGCAAACTTCGCTCAGGATGACAATTCCACGATGACAATTCCGTTGTGGTGCGAATCTCTGACTCACTATACTAGCGACTTTCTACAGACTCTTACACCTCCGCCAGTTGGGTTGAAGACACTTTTGAGCTGCGCGATTGATCACGCGGCGCAGACCGGAAACAGGCGGTCAGACCGCGTGGGTCTTCCGCGGCGAGGCGAGCGGCAAGAAGGATGAGGCCGAAGAGCAGCCAGGTGGTGCGGTTCTCCTCGACCGTGGCGATGAGCGTGGTGACGGCCCAGACAAGCAGGCATGTGGCCAGCGCGAGGCGCAGAGGACCGCTGGTTTGGAGTGTGGCGCGAACGGCCAGGGCGAGAAGCAGCGACGCGAACAGCAACGCGCAGAGCCCGCCGCCGACCAGGATGGACAGCACAGTATTGTGCGCGGTGTCGCTGGGCGCCAGATGCGCGGCGGCGACAAAGGAGCCGGCTCCGGTACCGAAGAGCGGTGCATGCACGAAGGCGCGCCAGCCGGCCGACCAGATGTTGACGCGCTGATTGAAGTCACCACCCTCTAACTGCTCGGGAATGGTCGCAAGGCGTTCAAACGATCCGCTGGGGACAATGAACCAGAGGGCGGCGACAAAGGGCGGCAGAGCGAAGATTACGGCGGCGAGGCGGCGGGCGTGACCCAGGGCAAGAATAAGAAAGGAGCCGACGAGAGCTACGAGAGCTGCAAGGAATCCGCTGCGCGAGGCCGTGAGCAAGACGGCCACGGCGCCGACCGGCAAAAATCCGATGGCCACGAGGCGCAACGGCCAGCGGCGCTCGCAGTTCACCAGGAGGGCGGCAAGCGGAAAGCCGAGATCGAGAAAACGAGCCACCTCGTTGGGGTCCTGGCCATAGGCGGCAAAACGGATCTGGCCGGTGGCGAGGGCTTCTGGCGAGCGGAAAGCGAGGAGGGTGAGCACCGCGAGAACGCAGGAGCCGGCCACAGTGGCGCGCAACAGATTGCGGAGATCCGCGGGCGTATCGGCGAACTCCCACACCAGCCAGACGATCATCATCTCCTGAAAGTAGGCACGGAGTTTTTCCAGAGTGACCACGGAATCGATGGTCCAGAAACAGGTGCAGCAAAACCAGAGATACAGCGCGAGGGTGATCCAGCAGAATGCGTTGGGCGTGCGCATGCGGCCGGCCTGAAGAATGGCGGGAACAGCCGCGAGCAGCAGCAGTAGGCCGGCAATGCGGGCCGCATTTCCCAGCGGCTCGCCGAGATCGAGGGAGTACTCCCAGGGGATGGCGAAGGCCAGGACGAGGAGCAGAGTCTGTGCAGTCCGTCGCATCGCCTAATACCTTTGTGAATAGACCAGAGCGGAGTAGATGGTGACGCCGATGGCGGATTGAATGGCGGATTCCATGGTTCGGTTCGCCAGGTTCTTGGCGAAGGAGTCCGGCACATAAAGGATGTCGCGGTCCTGGATGGGCTGGTCGGGATCCTGGCCGCGCAACATGCGTCTTAAGTTGAGGGCGATCATGGTGCGGCCGCCTTTTTGCTCGCGGATCAGCAACGCGTGGCCGACGGCGGCGTTAAGCGATGGCCCCCAAGCCAGCGAGAGCGCCTGCACAATGGTGAGGCCCTGCACGGGATCGACCGGAAAACCGCCGGGACGAATGACGTCGCCGACCACGTAAACCAGTCCGGCGCGGCTCACCTGGACAATGTCTCCAGGACTGAGTTCGGGGTTGTGATCGGATGCCGTGTCCGTTCCGCTGGGATCGAGCACCACCGGATGCGCAGTTTTGGAATCCCCGGAATGAAAGACGTTCACCAGGCGGCCGGCATTGGACGAAAGACCGGAGGCGGCGGAGATCAAATCGAGCAGGCGGTGATGGTAGGTGTAGGGGTACGCGCCAGGATGGGTTACTTCGCCGAGAACGCTCACGTCCTGACCGGCGTAGGCCGTCACCAGCACCGAGACCAGCGGATGCAGCAGCATGCCTTTGGCCAACAGAGCAGCTTCTATGGCGTGCGCAGCGGCCTGCTCGTCCATGCCGTTGATGTTGATTTCGCCGATCATAGGCAGCGTAACCGTGCCGGCGGCGGAGACGCGCAACGCGGAATGAAATTCGGGTGTGTGGTACTCAGTGATGTCGAGGAAATCGCCGGAGCCGAGGGGCGCGGGCATGGGTGAGGAGGACTGCGCGGCGGCAAGGGGCGGGACACCGGCGCTGCCGGCATTGTTCCAAATCGTGGGAGCTTCTTTGGGATTGGGAAGGCTACGATTCTCCTGCGTTTGCGGAATGTTGACGACCCCGCTCGGCAGGCCGGAAGTGTTGGGCGTCGGCGCCTGGGCGTGGAGACAGGCGCCGGCAACCATTAATGCAAGCAGGGTTGCGGCAGCGCGCTTTACAGGATTTGCCAGCGACTCGCGGAGAAGCGCAGCTCCTACGGCGATCCAGAGGCCGGCAAAAAAAGTGATGGCGAGATACAGCGGCAGATCGGGCGCTACGGGCTTGGCCGGCTGGCGGGCGGCGTCGACGACCGAGATGTTGGAGCTGTGCACACCGGCGGCAAGGCCGGCTTCCTCGGATTTTTCGAGCACGCGCACGTAGAGTTCGTGGCTGGCATTCGCTTCCTGACGCATGACGGAGTACTCCGTGGTGGCCTCGTTCACTTTCATGCCCTCGCTGGTGGCCTGTTCCAGGCTCTTGCGCACCAATTGCTCGCGGTCGAGAGCGGTTTGCCAATTGCTGCGAAAGCGCTCGACGAGTTTCGCATCTTCGGCCTGCTTCTGCCGGTCGAGATCCTGCAGTTGACGGCCGATTTCAACCACGCGCGGAAAGCTGGGGCCGTGTTCGGCGCTGAGTTGGGCCTGTTCCTGCTCCAGATCGCTGCGGCGGGCGTGAATCTGCTGGAGGAGCGCGGTGGCAAAGTTGGCGTTTTGCGCCTGCAGGCCCGGATTAGCGGCGATTACCATCTCCGGGTCTCCCTGCGAGGCGGCGCGATCCTCGGCTTCGCTCAGAATGCGGTCGGTGGTGGCGGCAACAAGCTGGCGGCTGAGCTCGTCAATCTGAAACAGCGCCGCCGCGTGCTCGGTTTCACCTTGTTGCCCGTTGGCCTGCACCTCGGGCGTGCTCACGATACCATGTTGCGCTTCGAAAACGGCAAGACGCTGCTGATCCCGATCGACGCGCACCTTCAAATCTGCAAGCTGGGCATTGAGCCAGCCCGATGCCTGCGCCGTGGCCTGAATCTGCGATTCGCTCTCCTGCTCCTGATAAGCGCGGATAAGCGCATTGACGACCGCAGCCGACAATGCGGCGTCGTGGGTGCGGAAACGGACCTCAACCAAAAGTGTGTGCGGCACGGTTTCGACGTGCAGCCGCGCTGCGAAGTGCTCGAGAAGCCAGGCCTCTGCGTCCGGAGGGGGTTGGTCGGGATTGAAACCGGGAAAGCGCTGAGGAAACCGGCCACGGAAGCCCGCTTGCTGGTAGAG
>Ga0181521_10007164_pt1 | contig 11789 bp, 6 predicted proteins | sample PEATcosm2014_Bin_32_FD_119764 | JGI IMG/M metagenome (GOLD analysis project Ga0181521, IMG submission 119764) | Peatland microbial communities from MTU Mesocosm Facility, Houghton, MI, USA - PEATcosm2014_Bin02_60_metaG | ecosystem: Environmental > Terrestrial > Soil > Wetlands > Peat | place... | reverse complement strand
TCACTTGATCACCAGGATTTGCGGGTGCGTGGCGAGCAGCGTCTGCGTGAAGACGTAGTTGAACGCGCCGATGCCGAGGAACGCGATCACGACCGCCTCGTTGACCGCGCGCCCGACGCCCTCGGCGCCGCCGGAGGCGGTCATGCCCTTGTAGCAGCAGACGATCGCGATGATCGCCCCGAAGACGGTCGTCTTCAGCACCGAGCCCCACAGGTCGGTGACCGACGCGTTGGCGAACAGCGTCCCCCAGAAGGGTCCCAGCGGCTGGTTGTTGGCGATCGACGCGAGGATGCCGCCGAAGATCCCGAACAGCAGCGCGTAGATGTCGAACAGGCCGGTCACGACCATCAGCGCCAGGAAGCGCGGCACGACGAGGTTCTTGACCGGGTCCACGCCCAGCACCTGCAGCGCGTCGAGCTCCTCGCGCACCTTGCGCGCGCCGAGGTCGGCGGTGATCGCGGTGCCGGCCACGCCGGCGAGCACGATCGAGGTGATCAACGGGCCGATTTCCCGGATCGCCGCGAGCACGAAGAACCCGCCGAGACGGTCGAGCGCGCCGAAGATCCTCAGGAAGTCCGCCGCCTGCAGGCCCGGCGCGCCGTAGTTGATCGCGACCGTGGAGATCAGCAGCGGGAACCACACGAGCCGCAACGTGAACAGGAACTGGGAGACGAGCTCCCCGCCGTAGGGATACGGGGGCCTGAGGGCGGACCAGATGGTGCGCCCGGTGAGGATCATCATGTCCCCGAATTCCTCGAGCACGTGCCGCACGGCGCCAAACGCCGGCTCGGCGACGTTGCGTACCATCTCTCCCTGCCCCTCCTCGGGTCGCGATCAGTGGTTTGGCGAACTCTACGCGATGCGCTACCCGTACGCCACCGCTGGCGCTCGGCTACCCCGCGCGGGCATGGAACAGTCCACACCCACGCCCACCCCCGCTGGTATCGTGGCGCGATCGTGAGGGGAGGGCACAAAGGCTTCCGTGCGGTGCCGCGTCGCGCTCGCTATGTCCATCTGCGCGCGCCACGAGCGTCGCATGGGCTCGCGGCCGCCGGGTGCGCGCTGCTCGTCGCCGGATGCGGCAGCGGCAGCCGCCAGGACGCCGGCGAACCGGCGGGCACGTTCGCGATGCAGGTCCTCCACGCGCGCTTCCCAACCGCACAGTCGATCGCCCGTCCGGCCAGCTTCGTGCTGCCGATCCGCAACACGGGCGCGGGCACGGTGCCCGACGTCGCCGTCACGATCGACTCCTTCGACTACACCTCGAGCTATCCCGGCCTGTCCGCCGACAAGCGCCCGGTGTGGGTGATCGAACGGGGTCCCGGCGCGATCGCCTCACCGCCCGTGGAAAGCGAGCAGGTCAGCCCGCCCGGCGGCGGTCAGACGGCGTACGTCAACACCTGGGCGCTCGGCGCCCTGGCGCCCGGCGCGACGCGAACGTTCGTCTGGCACGTCGTGCCCGTCAAGGCCGGCGCCTACACCGTCCACTACACGGTCGCCGCCGGGCTCGCCGGCAAGGCGAAGGCCAGCCTCGCCGCAGGCGGCCCCGTGCAGGGACAGTTCGCCGTCCACATCAAGCCCGCCCCTGCGGCCACTCACGTCAACCCGAAGACCGGGCGCGTCGAAGCCGGGCAGTACCCCGTGACGCCGTACCCCATCGAAACTCCGTAGAAGTCGGGCACGCGCCGCCAGGCGCGGCCCCGACGAGCTCATACGGATCACGCACGGCGCCTGCCGCGTTTGGCCGGATGTCGAAACCCGGCCCCCTTCGATTTCGCCATCGGGTGATCCCCTTCGGCCAACTTGGCACTACGATTGCGTTCGGCCCCGCGCTCGCCGGAGCCGGCGCACTCCACCCCTTCTTCAGGAGGAATCGACCCCACCCATGCCCAGGACACGCCAGCAGAACGTCACCGCCGCGCAGTGGAGCGCCAACGGAGCCGCGCTCGGCTCCAGCGACCTGACCATCGCGGACAACCAGGTCTTCGGGGCCAACGTCTTCTCCCCGGCGGTGCAGCGCCGCCGCCTGCCCAAGCACGTCTACAAGGCGCTGCAGCGGACGCTCGCGCGCGGCGAGGCGCTGGACACCTCGCTCGCGGACGCGGTCGCGCAGGCGATGAAGGAATGGGCGATGGAGAAGGGCGCCACGCATTACACCCACTGGTTCCAGCCGCTGACGGGATCGACCGCGGAGAAGCACGACTCCTTCTACGGCCCCGCCGGCGACGGCACGGCGATCGCCGAGTTCTCGGGCAAGGAGCTGATCCAGGGCGAGCCGGACGCATCGTCGTTCCCGACAGGGGGCATCCGCGCAACGTTCGAGGCCCGCGGCTACACCGCGTGGGACCCGACGAGCCCGGCGTTCATCCTCGAAAACCCCAACGGCGCGCTGCTGTGCATCCCGACGGCCTTCACGTCGTGGACGGGCGAGGCGCTGGACAACAAGATCCCGCTGCTGCGCTCGATGGACGCGCTCTCCGGCGCGGCGATCCGCGCGCTCGACCTGCTCGGCGTCGAGGGCGCGGCGCGGGTGTTCACGACGATCGGCTGCGAGCAGGAGTACTTCCTGATCGACGAGCAGTACTACTTCGAGCGCCCCGACCTGCTGACGACCGGGCGCACGCTGTTCGGCGCCAAGCCCCCCAAGGGCCACGAGCTCGACGACCACTACTTCGGCTCGATCCCCGAGCGGATCCTCGCGTACATGCTCGAGGTCGAGCTGGAACTCGCAAAGCTGGGCGTGCCGATCAAGACGCGCCACAACGAGGTCGCGCCCAACCAGTACGAGGTCGCGCCGATCTTCGAGAACTCGAACGTCGGCGCCGACCATCAGATGATCACGATGCAGATCATGCAGAACACCGCCCGCCGCTACGGCCTGGTGTGCCTGCTGCACGAGAAGCCCTTCGCGGGCGTCAACGGCTCGGGCAAGCACAACAACTGGTCGATGGGCACGGACACCGGGCTGAACCTGCTCGACCCGGGCGACACACCCGCCGAGAACCTGCAGTTCCTGTTCTTCTGCGCGGCCGTCATCCAGGCCGTCAACAAGCACCAGGCGCTGCTGCGCGCGTCGATCGCGGGCGCCGGGCAGGACCACCGCCTGGGCGCCAACGAGGCGCCGCCGGCGATCATCTCGATCTTCCTCGGCGCCGAGCTGGAGAAGGTCTTCGGCGCGATCGAGGCGGGCAAGGTGCAGGCGTCCAAGCCGGGCTCCTTCCTCGGGCTGGGCACGCCGGTGCTGCCGCCGCTGCCGCTGCACGGAGGCGACCGCAACCGCACGAGCCCGTTCGCGTTCACCGGAAACAAGTTCGAGTTCCGCGCACTCGGCTCGAGTTCCTCGCCGGCGTTCCCCAACACGGTGCTCAACACGATCGTCGCGGAGTCCGTCGACGAGCTCACCGACAAGCTCAAGAGCGCCCTGAAAGGCTCGGGCGCGACGCTCGAGAAGGCGGTCACCAGCGTCGTCAAGGACGTGTGGGCCGCGAACAAGCAGATCGTGTTCGACGGCGACGGCTACTCCGAGGCCTGGCACAAGGAGGCCGAGAAGCGGGGCCTCGCGAACCTGCGCACGACGCCGGACGCGCTGCCGTGGCTGATCGAGAAACAGACGGTCGCCACGTTCAAAAAGTACAAAGTGCTCTCCAAGCGCGAGCTCGAGGCCCGCTACGAGGTGTTCACCGAGCAGTACGTGATGACGATCAACATCGAGGCCGAGACCGAGGCGTCGATCGGCCGCACGATGCTGCTGCCGGCAAGCGTGCGCTACCTGAACGAGCTCCGCGAGAGCGGCCTCGAAGACCTCATCGGCGAGCTCGAGCCGCTGATCAAAGAGCTGCACTTCGCGCAGGTCAAGCTCGAGGACGCGAACCTCGACGAAAACCATCCCGAGGGCTCCGCTCAGAAGGAGGCCGTGTACATGCGCGACACGGTCATCCCGGCGATGGAAGACGTCCGCGACGTGGGCGACCGCCTGGAGAAGCTGGTCGCCGACGACCTGTGGCCGCTGCCCAAGTACTCGGAGATGCTTTTTATTAAGTAGGCCCTGCATGCGTGGTGGCTGACGACCGGGGGGCCATGCTCGGCCGCCAGCCACCCACGCCTGCCCCTCAGAGCAGGAAGTGGCGGTGGCCGGTCCGCTCGCGGTAGGTGCAGTCGAGCACCTGAGGGCAGCGCCGCAGCCAGCCGTAGTCATAGCCGGGCTGGATGCCGACGACGATCGCCAGCTCGTAGTCTTCGGGGCCGAAGCCGGAGGCGTCGCGACGCGGGTCGGGGTCGACTCCCTCGATCTCTTCGCCGTCGACCCGCAGCACCGGCACGAGCGGGTCGTGGAAGTCGACGTGCACGCCCTCCGCGAGCAGCCGCGAGATGATCTCGATGGCGGGCGCGCGTGTGGAGTCGGGGACGCCGGGCTTGTAGGCGGCGCCGACGACGATCACGCGCAGGTCGCGCAGCTGGCGCCCGGATCGCAGCAGCAGCTCGTGCGCCCGCATCGCCACACGACCCGGGCGGGCGACGACGGTGCGCAGCGCCTGCTCGGTGAGGGTGGCCGGGCGACCCCGCTCGCGCAGCGCGTGCAGCAGGTAGTGGGAGTCCAAGCCGACGCCGTGCCCGCCGACGCCCGCGGACGGGTAGTGCGCCATGAAGCCAAACGGCTTGGTCGCCGCCGCGTCGGTGACCTCGATGGGGTCGAGCGCCTGCGTCCGGCAGGCGTCCGCCATCTCGAACGCGAGGGCGATGTTGACGGCGCGGAAGCCGCTCTCATACAGCTTGACCATCTCGGCGGCCGCCGGCGATGAGACGCGGTGCAGCCCTCCGCAGATCGGGCGCAGCAGCTCCGCCGCGTGCCCGAAGCACTTCTCGGTCACCGCGCCGACCACACGCGTCGCAGGCGGCTGCTCGCGATCGTCGACGCCGGGGTCGACGCGCTCGGGCGAGTAGGCGACGAACACGTCCTCCCCGGCATGCAGGCCGCGCTCGGCAAGCGGCTCCACCAGCAGATCGCGCGTGCTCCCCACGAACGTGGTCGACGTCAGCACGAGCGTCTGGCCGGCACGTGCGTGCCGCACGACCGCCGCGCACGCGCGCCTGAGCGCTTCGGTGTCCGGGTGCCCGTGGCGGTCGACCGTGTTGGGCACGCAGATCAGGACCGCGTCGGCCGCGTGGACGGCGTCGATCTCGTTGCTCAGGACGAAGTCCTCGTCGGGCAGGCAGCCGCGCGGGTCGCCGCGGAGCTCCGTGCGCCCGCTGCGAATGTCGTTCAGACGACTGGAGGAGCCGTCGATCCCCACGACTCGCAGACCGGCGCGGCGCAGCGCCATCGCGCTCGGCAGGCCGGCGTAGCCGAGACCCACCACCGCGACGAGCGTCTGCGCGGCTCCGGCCTCGCGCGTGATCCGCGCGCCGCCCGCGGCGGTCTCCCACGGAGCCTCGCCGCCGCGAGCGTGCGCGGTCTCCTCGATCCGGTCCTCGACAGGTACCTCAAGTAGAAACTGCGGTGTCATCGTCAATCCCCCTACTCGCTTGGCCTTCGCCCCTACTCGCTTGGCCTTCGCGGCGCAGTGTGCACCGTCCTCGCCCGACCGTCGGAGATGTTCGACGCTTGAACGAAGCCGGCGTCCCGCGGGAGCTACGACGTGACGGCCGTTTCGGGCAAGCGCGACGCCCGAAGGGGGCTGAGACCTGTCGGAATGGCGCCTGCTCCTCGGCGGCGTTATCTTGACCGGCGAGTGCGCGCGCTCTGGCCACCGCAAAGCGGGATGCCCTCGACGCTTCCGGCTGGGAGCTGAGGCCTGATGGAGGCGAGCGGGATCGCCGCCACCCCGTCGGAGGGTCTGCGCGCCCATCGAGCCAGGGCGAGCTGGCGTGAGGGCGCGGTCGCCATATCCCCCTGGGCGGTGGCGCTTGCGGTGGCCGTGCCGCTGGCGGCCGCCTATCTCGCGCTCGAACCGCCCAGCGGCGACCTGGCGGCGGCGACCTACCGCGGCAATCTGTTCGCGCGCGTTGGTTTCACCCTGTGGGACAACGGCTGGTACGGAGGGCACTACGTTCCCGGCTACTCGCTGCTGGCCCCCGCCCTGGGGGCGCTGATAGGGGAGCGGCTGCTGCTGGCGCTGTGCGGAGTCGCCAGCGCGGGACTGTTCAGCCTCCTCGCGCAGCGGACGTTTCAAGGCGCCGGCGCCCGTGCCGCGAGCGCCTCATTCGCGCTCGGCGTCTGCGCCGGGCTGCTCAGTGGCCGGGTCGCATACGGGCTCGGGCTAGCCGTCGGCATGCTTGCGCTGCTCGCGCTGGTGCGCGGCCCGACGGCCGCGGCGCTGGCGCTCGCGGCGCTGACGAGCCTCGCGAGCCCCGTCGCAGGAGCCTTTCTCGCGTTGGCCGGGCTTGGCTATGCGCTAACCGGCGTACGCGACGCCAACCACGCGCGCGACGGCGCCCGCGTGCGCTCACGCGAGCGCACGGGTCTACGCGGCCTGGCGCTTGCGGGCGCGGCGCTGGCGCCGATCCTGGGGATGGCGCTCACATTCCCCGAAGGCGGCTGGCAGCCGTTCGCCCCGTCGATGTTCTGGCCGGTCCTGGCCGGCGTCGTGCTGATCGCGATCGCGCTCCCTCGCTTCGGCGGCGCACTCGTACAGAGCCCTCGGCGAGCTCTGACGTGGGGAGCATGGCTGTACGCAGTGGCGCTGATCGGCGCCTTCGCCCTGCACACGCCGGTCGGTGACAACGCCGTGCGCCTGGGCGCGCTGCTGGGCGCCCCGCTGGCGGTGGGGGTGCTGTGGCAACAACGCCGGCTGGCGCTCGCGCTGGTAGCGCCCGCGCTGCTCTACTGGCAGCTCGAAGCCCCGATCAGCGACGTCACGGCACTGGCCGGGACTCCCTCCGTGAGCGCCTCCTACTACGCGCCGCTGACGAGCGAGCTGCAGCGGCTCGCTCACGGCGAGCCACTGCGTGTCGAGGTTCCGCCGACCGAAGGCCACTGGGAATCGGTCTATCTCCCCGAGCAGCCGCAGATTCTCTTGGCACGCGGCTGGGAGCGCCAGCTGGACACCCGCTACAACGAGCTCTTCTACCGTCCCGGGCTCAGCGCCTCGGCGTACAGATCGTGGCTGAGCCAGAATGCGGTCTCTTACGTGGCGCTGCCGGACGCGCGCCTGGACGTCGGCGGCGTACAGGAGGGTCGGCTGATCAGGCGCGGGCTGCCATATCTGGCCGAAGCGTGGCGCTCGCCGCACTGGCGCCTGTTCGCCGTGCGTGGCTCCAGCCCGCTGGCGCAGCCGCCCGCGGTGCTGAGGAGCGTGGCAGCCGAAAGCTTCACGCTGCGGGCTCCGCGCGCGGGCGCGTACACGGTGCGCCTGCGCTTCACCCCCTACTGGACGCTGCCTGGCGCAGGAGGGTCGGTGCATCGCGCGGCGGGCGGGTGGACCGAGGTCGACGCGCGCCGGGCGGGCAGCGTCCGCGTCGGCATCGAATTGCCGTAGAAGGAGAGCCGGCCGGGGAGCGACCGGCGGGCAGCCGGACTCGGCAGGCGCGTCGGGCCGCTCTGCGGGCGTGGCTCACTAGCATTGCCTGCATGCCCCAGCGCGATTACCTTCGATCCATCTCCGAGCACGTCGTCGTCTACGACGGCGGCATGGGCGCGACGCTCGAGCAGTTCGACCTCTCAAGCGTTGACTACGGCGGCCTGGAGGGCAAGTGCCACGAGGCGCTCGTGCTCAACCGTCCCGACGTGATCGAGGGCGTGCACGCCTCGATGCTCGACGCGGGCGCCGAAGTGGTCGAGACGGACACCTTCCAGGGCTCGCGGATCAAGCTGGGCGAGTGGGGTCTCGCCGACTACACGGTCGAGATCAACACGAAGGCCGCGGAGCTCGCGCGCAAAGCGGCGGGCGAGCACCGCTTCGTCGCCGGCTCGATCGGCCCGACCGGCTATCTGCCCGCATCCGAGGACCCCTCGCTCGGGCAGATCCGCTTCGGCGAGCTGGTGGAGGTCTTCACCGAGCAGGCGGAGGGCCTGATCGACGGCGGCGCGGACCTGCTGATCATCGAGACCGCGCAGGACATCCTGGAGGTCAAGGCGGCCGTGTTCGGCGCGCGCGCGGCGTTCAAGAGCACCGGGCGCACGCTGCCGATCCACACGTCGGTGTCGCTGCTGCCAAACGGCGGCAAGATGCTGCTGGGCACTGACATCTCCGCGGTGCTGACGACGCTGGAGGCGCTGAAGGTCGACGTGATCGGCCTGAACTGCTCGACCGGCCCGGAGGACATGCGCGACGCGATCCGCTTCCTCGGCGAGCTCTGCCCGGTGCCAGTCGCGTGCATCCCCAATGCGGGGCTGCCGCTGCAGGGACCCGACGGCGAGACGATCTTCCCGGAGCAGCCCGGACCGCTGGCGGACGCGCTGAAGGAGTTCGTCGAGCGCTACGGCGTCGGCATCGTCGGCGGCTGCTGCGGCACCACCCCGGAGCACATCGCGGCGATCGTCGAGCGCGTCGGCGTGGGCGCCGACCGACACAAGGTCGCGCCGCGCCCCGCTCCGCGCCCGCCGCACCTGTCTTCGATGATCGCCGCCACGCCGCTCGCGCAGGAGCCGGCCCCGACGATGGTCGGCGAGCGCGTGAACTCGCAGGGGTCGCGCAAGGCCAAGGAGCTGCTGCTCGCGGATGACTACGACGGGCTCGTGCAGATCGCCGAGGATCAGGTGACGGGCGGCGCGCACGTGCTCGACGTGTGCGTGGCGCTGACCGAGCGCCAGGACGAGGACGAGCAGATGCGCCTGGTGGTCAAGAAGATCTCGCTGACCCAGCCGGCGCCGATCCAGGTCGACTCGACCGAGCCGGAGGTGATCGAACGCGCGCTCGAGCAGATCCCCGGCCGCGCGATCGTCAACTCGGTCAACCTCGAGGCCGGCCGCGCGAAGCTCGACCGTGTGGTGCCGGTCGCGATCGCCCACGGCGCCGCACTGATCGCGCTGACGATCGACGAGGTGGGGATGGCGAAGACGGCTCAGCGCAAGGTCGAGATCGCCACGCGCATTCGCGACCTGTGCTGCGAGGAGCACGGCCTTGACCCGGAGCTGCTGATCTTCGACTGCCTGACGTTCACGCTGACGACCGGCGATGAGGAGTGGCGGCCGTCGGCGGTGGAGACGATCGCGGGGATCAGGGCGATCAAGGCGGAGATCCCCCACGCGAAGACCTCGCTGGGGGTCTCGAACGTGTCCTTCGGCGTCTCGCCGGGGGCGCGCGCGGTGCTCAACTCGGTGTTCCTGCACCACTGCGTGGACGCGGGCCTCGACCTCGCGATGGTCAACCCCAACCACATCACGCCGTACTCGGAGATTCCCGACGTCGAGCGCGAGCTTGCGGACGACCTCGTGTTCAACCGCCGCGAGGATGCGCTGGAGAGGTTCATCGAGCACTTCGAGTCAAAGGGCCCGGAAGACGAGGCGCAGAGCGCGGCCGACCCGACGGAGGGGATGGAGCCGGAGGAGGCGCTGCACTTCCACATCCTGCGCCGCCGGCGCGACGGCGTGGAGGACTGGATCGACAGGAGCGTGGAGAAGATCGGCGCGGTGCCGACGCTGAACGAGGTGCTGCTGCCGGCGATGAAAGAGGTCGGCGACAAGTTCGGCGCCGGCGAGCTGATCCTGCCGTTCGTGCTGCAGTCGGCGGAGGTGATGAAGCGCGCGGTCGCGCAGCTGGAGAAATACCTGGACAAGATCGAGGGCTACACGAAGGGCACGGTCGTGCTGGCGACGGTGTTCGGCGACGTCCACGACATCGGCAAGTCGCTCGTCAACACGATCCTCACGAACAACGGCTACACGGTCGTGGACCTCGGCAAGCAGGTGCCGATCCAGACGATCGTGGATGCGGCGCAGGAGCACGAGGCGACGGCGATCGGCCTGTCGGCGCTGCTGGTCTCCACCTCCAAGCAGATGCCCGCGTGCATCCAGGAGCTCCACGCGAAGGGCCTCCCCTACCCGGTGCTGATCGGTGGCGCGGCGATCAACCGCGCGTTCGGCTATCGCGCGCTGTACCCGGGGGGCAAGGACTCCGATGAGATGTACGAGCCGGGGGTCTTCTACTGCAAGGACGCGTTCGAGGGCCTTGCGGTGATGGACCAGCTGATCGACGCTGACGCGAGCAGGGCGCTGGCCGAGAAGCTACGCGCGGGCGCGAAGGCGTTCCGCGAGAAAGGCGAGGAGCCGGTCGAGGAGGTCAACCTCGCCGATGACTCCGTCCGCTCTCCCACCCGCACCGACGAGCCGATCCCCACCCCGCCGTTCTGGGGCGTGCGCGAGATCCCGGTGGACCTCGACGAGGTCTACCGCCACCTCGACACGCACGTGCTGTTCAAGCTGCACTGGGGCGGCAAGGGCGTCAAAGGCGAGGCGTGGCAGACGCTGTTGCGCGATGACTTCCGCCCGCGCCTGGAGCGGATGTGGCGCGAGGCCACAGACGGGCGCCGGGAGGGCGACCGTTCCGGTCAAGGGGCCGACGGGACGGAGGCCCGAGCACCCTACCTGCACCCGCGCGCGCTGCTCGGCTTCTTCCCGTGCTACTCGCTGGGCAACGACATCGTCGTGCTCGACCCCGAGGACCGCACGACGGAGCTGACGCGCTTCGTGTGCCCGCGCCAGCCGAAGGGCGATCGCCTGTGCCTGGCCGACTTCTTCCGCCCGGCGATCGACGGCAGGCCACCGGCGGAGCTCGACGTGATCGCCGTGCAGGCGGTGACGGTCGGCTCGCAGGTGACCGAGCTGATGGCGAAGCTGGAGGCCGAAGGCGAGTTCGCCGAGCAGCTGTTCGTGCACGGCCTGGGCGTGCAGACCGCCGAGGGACTGGCCGAGTGGCTGCACTACGAAGCGCGTCGGATGCTCGACATCTCGACCACGCAGGGGCGCCGCTACTCGTGGGGCTACCCGGCCGTGCCGGAGCAGTCGGAGCACCTGAAGGTCGAGAAGCTGCTCGATCTCGAGCAGATCGGGATGAGCATCACCGACGGCTATGCGCCCGAGCCGGAGCAGTCGACGCTCGCGCTCGTCGCCCACCACCCGCAGGCGATCTACTTCGGCACGCGCCAGGGGCGCCTGCTCCCGGACGGCTCGCCGGACGACGTGATCCGCGGCTCCAGCCGCGACCCGTCGCTGTTCGGCGAGCTCGACGACGGGGATCCGCCGGACGGGGCGGTGGAAGCCGAGGATCCCCTGACGGGGACAGGCGAGCCCGCGATGGCGGGCTAGAGCTCGGCGCGCTCGCCTGCTACTCCTCGCCCGGTGCGGCGGCTTCGCCCGGTGCGGCCTGACCCGGCCCGCCCTCACCCAGTGCGGCCTCGCCAGGTCCGACGACGTCGGGAGGGGGCGTCCAGTCGCGATGCCCGAGCCTGATGGTGCCGTTTTCGTCGAGGACGGCGCGGATGCCGGCGGTTTCGAGCGCCACGAGCTCACGCAGCGTGTCGTCCTTCCCGACGAGCCGGCAGGAGACGCGAAACGTCGGCTCGCTGCCAACGTGGTGTCGCACCTCGAACGTGATCCTGTTAGCCAGCGGCGCAAGTCGCAGCGCGAGATCGAATGCGTCGGCCGGGTCGAAGTCAAACCGGCTACGGTCGAGCTCGCCCCTCAGCCGCACGCCGACGCCCCGCGCCGACAGCATGCTCGTGACCTGCCCGCGGATCTTCTCGGAGTCGGCGTCGAAGTCGAGCAGGATGCGCGCGGCGACGCCCTCGTTCTCGCGCACGAGACCCAGCAGGATGTGCTCGGTGCCGATGTAGTTGTGGCCGAGGCTCAGCGC
>Ga0181521_10007163_pt1 | contig 11790 bp, 12 predicted proteins | sample PEATcosm2014_Bin_32_FD_119764 | JGI IMG/M metagenome (GOLD analysis project Ga0181521, IMG submission 119764) | Peatland microbial communities from MTU Mesocosm Facility, Houghton, MI, USA - PEATcosm2014_Bin02_60_metaG | ecosystem: Environmental > Terrestrial > Soil > Wetlands > Peat | place... | reverse complement strand
TCAATTCGGTGAACGGCACGCCGGGCGTGGGCATTGTAGTCGCGGGGAACAACAAGACGCTCGGCACAAAAGGCGTGAGCGACTCGACGTTGACCGGACGCCAGTGGGGGTTTGCTCCCAGGATCGGCGTTGCATGGAGCCCCAAGAAGGATCTCGTCGTGCGCGCCGGCTTCGGAATGTTCTACGATCGCGGCGAGTACTTCACGGAACTCTCCGCCAGCGCCGGTCTCGGCATTAGCGGACCTTTCAGCGTCACCACCCAGGAGCCTTTCACAATCCCACTTAACTCGAATTGCGGAGCTGCGTCGCCAACCTGCTCCACCGGTTGCACGACCTCTCTGAAGTGCCTTTCGAGCACGCCGTTCGGGACGACGCTTCCGGCTCCTCCGACTTCCCTGGCGGAGGTCGCCAGCCTCGTGCCCGACATGCGGGCCCTGGCTGGCTGCAGCACAAACGGGCCGGTTCCGGGCATGCAGCAGGTCGGTCAGCCGTATTGCACGCCGGTCTCCTTCTCACCTCCCCGTCCCTTCCTGTTTGGCGGGTACGATCCTGCGAATAAGCTGCCCTATTCGGAGAACTGGAGCCTGGACCTGCAATGGCAGCCGAGGAATGATCTTGTCCTGACGTTGGGGTACCTAGGCAATCACGGCGTTCACGAAGTGTTGCCGATTCCTTTCAACCAGCCGGGAATCGCCACGCCCACGAATCCGATCAACAATCAGCTCTACTCCTACGGTTTCCTCGCGGCCACACCCACGAAAGCCGGCGGCTGCGACGACTTCAATGACTCTTCCGCAACCTGCATCCAGCTTCCCACGGAAGCGGTGCAGACGACTCTCGGCGATTTTGCGGCCTCGGACGGAAATACGGCTCTGCGTTCCAAGTTCATCGGAATCAACCCCAACGCGGATTTGTGGATCGCGGAAGGGATTTCTAACTACAACGCGCTGGAGCTGAGCGTCATCAAGAAAATGACGCACAACCTTCAGGTGAATGCCTCCTACACCTATTCGCATTCCCTCGACGAAGGAAGCGGAATCGGAACCGGGCTCTTCTTCAACGGCAACAATCCGCTGGACCCGCGCACGTCGTACGCGTCGTCGGACTTCGACCGCACGCACGTGTTCACCATCAGCTACCTCTACAATTTGCCGACGATTAAAGACGCCCATGGCTTCCTGAATGTCGTGGCGAATGGCTGGGGGGTTACGGGCATCACTGTAGCTGAAAGTGGAGAGCCCTTCAGCGCTATCGACTTCTCGGGTGTCGCAGGCGGCCTCTTCTATAGCGCCGACGACTTCGTCACAAACCCGCTTCTCCCTCTCGCGCCGGGAGTGACGCCGAAGCAGGCCACCTCAAAAGTCACGATAAACGGAGCTACGGGCGGATTCCTGGTCGTCAACACGTCCAAGAACCCGAGCCAAATCGGAGATTCGTACCTGAATCCGAACGTGTTCACCGTACCTTCCCTCCAGCCCGGTCAGGACGGCGTGCCGCCCTGCCAGACGATCACTGGCGTCCAGGTCTGCGACAATTTCGAAACCGGGTTCGGAGCCACGGGTCGCAACGTCTTTCGGTCGCCGTTCCAGACAACCTTCAATTTCTCGATCTTCAAGAATTTCAAGCTGAGTGAGCGATTCAACCTCAAATTCCAGGCGGATGCGTTCAATCTTTTCAATCACCCGAGCCTGGACACGCCGGACACGGACTTTGAGCTGAATCCTTGCTTCAACCCGGTGCCGTGCTACGAAACCACGCCGCCGGCTTCCAAGGGCTACGGCGTCATCGGCAACACGATCGGAAGCAACCGCTTCATGCAGTTGTCGCTCCACCTGACGTTCTAGTGCGATCCGTTGGCCGGCTCGCCCCTCGGCGGCCGGCCAAAACGCAATCCGCGATATGGCGGCCCGGCGTCCTCCAGGCCGCCGCTTCCTTGACAACCGCCCACCACAAAGTAAGCTACCAACGTGAACTCACAGGAAAAAGAGAAAGCCGACGCACGCCGGGCCTCGCGCGAAATGCGGACCGCTGCTCTGACCATCACGCTGTCTTTCGTCCTCGTTTTGGTCCTGGTCGCTCTGGTCGTGGTCCTCGGACACATTCGGCTCTTCTGACCAACTCACGCGGAGCGAACCGATGAAGGTTTACGAAATACCCAGGGGCGCGACGCGCGTCGAAGACGTGCGCCGCGGCGAGCGGCCCGATCCGAAGCCGGGGCCGAGCGACGTGGTCGTCCGCCTCCGCGCCGCCTCGCTCAACTATCGCGACCACGCCATCATCGTCGGCAAGTATCGCTACAATCTCGACCACGACACGATTCCCTGCTCCGACGGCGCGGGCGAAGTGGTCGCCGTCGGCCCCGCGGTCACGCGCTTCAAGCTCGGCGACCGCGTGCTTCCCACCTTCTTCCAGTTGTGGATCGACGGCGCGCCTCCGAAAAGCCGCCCCGCGCTGGGCGCTCCTCTCGACGGCACGCTCGCCGAATACCTCTCGCTCCACGAAGACGGCTGGGTCGCCGCGCCGCCCAGCCTCTCGTTCGACGAAGCCGCGACGCTCACCTGCGCCGGCCCCACCGCGTGGAACGCGCTGATGAATGTCGGCACGCGCGTGAAGCCCGGCGACACGGTGCTCTGCCTCGGCACGGGCGGCGTCTCGATGTTCGCGCTGCAATTCGCTCGCGCGGCCGGCGCGCGCGTGATCGTCACCTCGTCGAGCGACGCGAAGATCGAGCGCGCCCGCGGCCTCGGCGCCTCCGACGGCGTGAACTACAAGACGCATCCCGATTGGGAGAAGGAAGTGCTCGCGCTCACCGCCGGGCGCGGCGTCGATTGCGTGATCGAAAACGGCGGCATCGGCACGCTCGCGCGCTCGTTCCAGTGCGTCGGCTGGGGCGGAAAAATCGCGCTGATCGGCGTGCTCGCCGGCCCGCAGGGCCAAGCCAACCCGCACGACCTGATGTTCAAGAGCGCCAGCCTGCACGGCATCGGCGTCGGCAGCCGCGCCAGCCTCGAGCAGTTGATTCAGGCCGTCGAGGTCAACCGCATCAAGCCCGTCATCGACAAAGTCTTCCCGTTCGACCAGGCCCTCGACGCCTTCCGCCTCCAGGCTTCCGGCAACTTCATCGGCAAAATCGTGATCAGCATCTGACGCGAGTCCTGCGCGTTCGCAACGGCATCTAAGTTAAAGGGAGCATTATCGAACGCGAAGGCGCAGCATCGTCACTTTCCTGGCAATCGTGCAGTCGATTCTTTTTCTCTCGCACGCGTTTGTTTACGCCACCTGGGCATTCTTCACGCGCCTGTCCGGTCCGGCGCTTGCCGTCACGTTCGCGGTGCTGTCCATCACGTTTCTCACGGCCTCGCTGCTCGCTCGGCGCTATTCGAACGCGCTCGTACGCGTCTACTACACAATTTCGGCCGTCTGGCTTGGCTTTTTCAGCTTCGCATTCCTCGCGGCGTGCGCCTCGTGGATCGTTCTCGGCGCCTCGAAGCTGCTGCGCCTGTATTGGCCGCAGAGCGACATCGCGCTCGTGCTTTTCGGCCTCGCCGCGCTCGCCAGCGCGTACGGCCTGCTCAACTCCGCGCGCACGCGCGTAACGCAAGTTTCCGTGAAACTCCCGAACTTGCCGGCAACCTGGCGCGGGCGCGTCGCCGCTCTGGTCACGGACACACACCTCGGCCACATCCGCGGCCATCGCTTCACGCAACGCCTCGTCACCATGCTGTCGCGTTTCGCGCCGGACATCATCCTGATCGGCGGCGACCTCTACGACGGTACCGCCGCCGACGCTCGTCACCTCGCCGCGCCGCTCGAACAACTCTCGCCTCCGTTCGGCACCTACTTTATTGCCGGGAACCACGAGGAGTTCGGCGATCAGGCGCAATACCTCAAAGCCGTCCGCGATTCCGGCGTGCGCGTGCTGAACAACGAAAAAGTTGTCGTCGACGGTTTGCAGCTTGTCGGCGTGCACCATCGCGACTCGGTGCACCCCGAGCATTTCCGCGCGATCCTCCGCGACGCCCATCTCGACCCGAATCGCGCCAGCATCCTGCTCACTCACGAGCCGCGCAACCTGCCAATCGCCGCCGAGGAAAAAATCGGCTTGCAGCTTTCTGGGCACACGCACGCCGGCCAGTTCTTCCCTTTCACGTGGTTTACCTCGCGCATCTACGGCCCGTTCGTCTACGGACTCGAGCGCCTCGGCGATCTTCTCGTCTATACGTCCTGCGGCGCGGGCACGTGGGGCCCACCGATGCGCGTCGGCACCAGCCCCGAAATCGTCTTCATCAGCTTCGAATAAGCCTCGCCGTAAGCCTTTCTCTGGTAGGGGCATAGCATGCTGTGCCCGGCACCAATGCTTGGCTTCGATCCGCCATTTTCCTACGCGTAGCCCTGTCATTCCGAGCCCGGCCGCCTTCTGGACGGCGGCGAGGAATCTGCTTTTGCCGCCCTCTTCACGCTGTCATCCCGAGCCTGCCTGCCCTCGAGGCAGGCACAGCGAGGGATCTCTCTTATCCTTTCGCTGCAGCGGAGGCGCAGCGTCACCCACTCTCCCGCCTCGATTTTCGGCTTTTCGGCCTTAGGGGGTCGGACCTTCAGGTCCGACAAAACCGATCGGCGCGGGACGCCGTTCCAATGCGCAGCTTCACCCGCAGCAAGTCTTGCGTTTGCGCCGAATTTCGATTTTCCAATTTCGATTTTCGGCTTCTCTGTCGTGCTATCATCCGCCCGAATTTCACTCACCGGAGGGACGCCATGGATCGCAAGCGCCGCGACTTTCTTTCCGCCACCGCCGCCGCGGTAACTCTTTCGACCGCTCTGCCCGCCGCTCTCGCCAAGGGCGATCCGCCGCCCGCACCTCCGCCGCAAACCGGCACGCCCAGTTACGAGACTGGCGGCTACGCCGCGCCGACCGAAATCAAAGCCATCGACTTCATCAATCTGCGAGAACTCGAACCCGCCGCGCAAAAAGTGATTCCCCCGGGCGGTTTCGGCTACATCTCCAGCGCGGCCGGCGACGAATGGACGAAGCGCGAAAACGAAGCCGCGTTCAAGCGCATTACCATCGCGCCTCGCTACCTCGCTGGCTACAACGACGCTGACCGCTCCACCACGCTCCTCGGCACGAAAATCTCCATGCCGATCGTCCTTTCGCCCATGGGCGCGCACGGCATGGCTCACGCTACCGCCGAGGCCGGCTCCGCGAAAGGCACCGACGCCGCGGGGACTCTCTACGTCGCCGCCACGCCCTCGAATCTCTCGCTCGAGGAAATCGCGCTGGCATCGAGCGGCCCGAAGTGGTTTCAGCTTTACATGCCCGCCGACCGCGGCGTGGCAGCGGAACTGCTCCGCCGCGCGAAGGCCGCGGGCTATCGCGCGATCGTCTTCACGATCGACACGGTCGTCGCCAGCAACCGCGAAACCGACCGCCGCAACCGTTTCCGCTCGCCGCTGCCCGCCGGAAATTTCACCGGACAGAGCGGCGCCTATGGCGCTCAGCCGTTCAAGCGCGACCTCGGTTGGGACGACGTCGAGTTCATCCGCAAGACGACAGGCCTGCCCGTGCTGCTGAAAGGCGTAATGACGCCGGAGCTTGCGGTGGCGGCCGTCGAGCACGGCTGCGCCGGCGTGCAGGTCTCGAACCACGGCGGGCGCCAGCTCGACGACGTGTCCGCGACGATCGCCGTCCTGCCGCGCATCGCCGAGGCCGTGCGCGGCCGCGCCACCATCCTCATCGACGGAGGCGTGCGCCGCGGCCAGGACGTCTTCAAGGCGCTCGCGCTCGGCGCCAACGCCGTCGCCATCGGCCGCCCGCTGATGTACGGCCTCGCGCTCGGCGGATGGATGGGCGTGCAGGCCGTCTTCCAGCATCTCGACGCCGAACTCGAAATGACCATGCGCCTCGCCGGCGCCCGCACCATCGCCGAAATCTCCCAGCGCTACCTCACCGCCTGACCGATCGCATGCGTGCCCGGCGTTCACAATTGAGATCCATGACCCTCCGATGAAGACAACCTGATACTTCCGCGAACAGGTATTGCGCAAACGACCCTATATTCAGGTAGAGTGGTGTGAGAGGATTCTCGCGCAGCCCCTGGCGAAACTGATCCAGCCGGACGGGCGAATTCGGTTTTGGGGAATTGTTCCGGAACTAGGCGGACGCGTGCTAAGGGTGGTTACGCTCGCCGATGGCGAGACCTTACACAATGCGTTCCCGGACAGGGATTTCAAAACTCCTGCCCCGTAGCTGAGGCCGATACGATGAAGCTGCATTACGATCGTGAAACCGACTCGCTCTACATCGATCTAAACGCGCGCCCAAGCGTCGATTCGCGCGAGGTCCAGGACGGTGTGGTCATCGATCTCGATGACAAGGGCCGAATCGTCGGCATCGACATTCAGCACGCTTCCCAGATTTTGGACCTTGCCACTCTCGAAACCGAGTCGCTGCCCACCGCAAGCCTTAAACTGAGCTAGAACCCGAGATGGCCATGCGCCTCGCCGCGCGGCCCATCGAGACCCGCCGATCTTCGAATTTCAAATTTCCAATTTCGATTTTCGGCTTTCCTAATGCCCGCCCGCCATGTAGCATCACCTCATGCAATGTTCCAGCGCCAACTGCTCGCACAAGGCTGACAAGCAGTGCATCGAATGCTCCCGCTACTTCTGCGCCGACCACGTCGAGATCTGCGACTTTTGCGAAGCGCCCGTTTGTCACGACTGCCGCGAAGCGCACCAGTCGAACCCCTTGCACGACGAAGACCGCCCAACCGCCTGACCCCTGCCTGTCATTCCGAGCCCGGCCGCTTCTCGGACGGGGGCGAGGAATCTGCTGTTGCCTTTACGCTTTCGCTCCCGTAGGGGCACAGCATGCTGTGCCCGGCGACCATGCTTGGCTACCCGCTGCACATTCGCGCACCTCCCGGTCCGGATTCCGTAGGCGCGCTGTCCGCCGTGGCCGCTAGGGGTTGGGCAAACGAAGACCCATGAATTTGAAAGTGTCTCGATGTGAACAGATATCCGCCTTCGTCTTCCTTAAGATGGCGTTTCTGGAGGAAGTAAGGCGACTCCTCTGCGGAGGGGTCAACCAGCTTCTTCTGGCTTGGGAGGTGGCGCACGGTAAGGCTGAGGGAGCGCAGCCGGGCGCCGGAATTCAAATCGTTTCGGAGAGGCGGCAACAAAATGAAGCCAAGTACGCAGGATGAATTCGCCGGCAAGGTTCACGAAGTGAAGGGCAAGATTAAGCAAAGGATCGGCCGGCTGACCAACAACTCCCGCTTGGAAGGCGAAGGCCTTGGCGAAAGGATAGCCGGGAAGGTCCAAAAGAAAATCGGCCAGGTGGAGAAAGCCCTCGAAAAGCGGTAAAGCCGGTACTGCTTCGCACAACCCAGCCGCGACGACCCTTATATCTGGGCCAACGACAAGGAATCGACCGAAAACTGGAGGCAAGTCATGAACTTCTCGGAAATAAGCTCGACACAGATTGCTATAGCCATCGCTTTCGCCGTGGTGGTGGTTGCAGGCATCGCCATTTGGCTCTTTACTCGTAAACGCCGAACGCAAAGACTGCGCACTCAGTTTGGTGGCGCCGAATATACCCGCGCCGTAAAAGAAGGCGGGAGCCAGCGGAAAGCGGAAGCGGCGCTCGACAAGCGCGCGGAACGGGTCGAGGCTTTGCACATCCACCCGCTCGCTCCGGCCGATCGTGCCCGGTTTGTCGAGTCCTGGGGCAGAGTGCAGGCCCGGTTCGTTGACAGCCCCGGAGGTGCGGTAACGGACGCCGACCAACTCCTGGGCGATGTGATGTCCACGCGCGGCTATCCGATGAGCAACTTCGAACAGCGTGCCGCGGATATCTCTGTCGATCATCCGCTCGTTCTCGACAATTACCGTGCGGCCCACCAAACCGCGCTCCGTCAAACGCGGGGGCAGGCCAGCACCGAAGACTTGCGCCAGGCCATGATCCATTACCGGACGCTTTTTGAGGAGCTGGTCAACGAGCCGGAGCTGGCGCGCGCAAAGGGCGCGTAACGATACCAGAGGAAGACGGAGAGCAGCCGCATTCCGGGCTGCTCTCCCGCAAGCGAGCAGGCTGAGTTCTCGGGCGGAAAACCGCTACGGCTGAGAAGGAGATGCTATGTCATTCGGTCTTTACTCGATTGGGTTCGCAATCGTGATCGGCGGACTGATTTACGCCGCGTACCTGATGCATGTGCCCGCACACTGGATTGCGGTGGGCGCGATTGTGCTTTTGGGAGTCGGTATTCTGTCAGCCGTGAAGGCGACGCGTCAGAAAGATCCTGTGCGATAACCATACGACCATCCTCATCGACGACGGCATTCTTCGCGCTCTGTCATCCCGCCTGCCCTGAGGCACGAAGGGAGCGAGGCCGCAGTTTGGCCGACGAGGGATCTGCTGTTGCCCTTACGTTTTTCTCCCGTAGGGGCGCTGTCCGCTGCGCTCGCCTCTGCCTTAAGGTCTAAATGCGCGCCGTTTGCGTCCGCCGTGGCGGGCGCCCTCGCGGTTGAGCATCTCCAGCAGGCGAAACTCTCCCATCGTCAGATCGAACGACTCCAGCGGCACCCGCAACTCGCCTCTCAGCCAATCCGCCGTGTCGATCAAGTCCAGATAGGCCTGCATGGCTCGCTGCGTTTTCTCTCTGTGCCTCGGGTAATGCCTCATGGTGCGAAAACCTCCCAAGTCCGGCTTTTTCTGCCCTCACAAGCCCCTTAAGCCGCCCGCTAGAGACATGCTCCATGCACCTCTTATTGCAGAAAAATCCATCCGCCAGCGAAAGAAAATTATGTGGACTCCGCCCGCCGGCCACGAGTCACAAGTCACGGATCACGATTCACGGTTCACTCGCCACTCGTGACGATCCGATAAGGATCGTCATCCTGAGCGAGTTCGCCTCGGCGAGCGAGTCGAAGGACCTCTCTTCGCGCGTCCTCACTTCTCACTGGTGCGCGATTCCGCTATTCTTATGCACCTATGCTGGACCTTGGATACGTGCGGGAGCACCTCGACGCGATCGAAAAGATGGCGCGCGACCGCGGCGTCGCTGTCGCCCTCGACGCGTTCCGCATCATCGACGCCGAGCGCCGCGAGGTCATCACCTCGACCGAGCGCAAGAAAGCCGAGCGGAACAAAACTAGCGACGAAATCGTCCGCCTGAAACAGTCCGGCGGAGATGCGTCCGCGATTCTCGCCCGCATGAAAGAAGTCGCCGAAGAAATCAAGCGCGCGGACGAGCGCGTGGCCGAGCTCGACGAGGCCCTGCGCGAGTTCATGCTGACGGTTCCGAACATCCCGCACGCGAGTGTCCCGGTGGGCAAGGGCGCGGCGGACAACGTGGAAGTCCGCCGCTGGGGCGCGCCGCCGAAATTCGATTTCGCGGCCAAGCCCCATTGGGAATTGGGCGAGGCGTTGAAAATCCTCGATTTCGACGCGGCCGTGAAAATCGCTGGCGCGCGCTTCGCGGTTTACAAGGGCCTCGGCGCGCGGATGGAGCGCGCCATCGCGAATTTCTTCCTCGACGTGCACACGCGCGAATCCGGCTTCACGGAAATCCTTCCGCCGTTCCTGGTGAACACGCAATCGCTCACGGGCGTCGGCCAGTTGCCCAAATTCGCCGCGGACATGTTCCATCTCGAAGGCACCGACCTGTGGCTCACCCCCACCGCCGAAGTCGAGCTGACCAGCTATCACCGCGACGAAACGCTCGACGCCGACGCGCTGCCGGTCAAGATGTGCGCGTGGACGGCGTGCTTCCGCTCCGAGGCCGGCGCCGCCGGAAAAGACACGCGCGGCATCAAGCGCCAGCATCAGTTCCAGAAAGTCGAGCTGTTCAAGTTCACGCGGCCCGAGCAGAGCTACGACGAGCTCGAATCGCTGGTACGCAGCGCGGAGCTGGTGCTGCAAAAGCTCGGATTGCACTACCGCGTCGTGCTGCTCTGCACCGCCGACATGGGATTCGCGTCGTCGAAGACGTACGACATCGAGGTCTGGCTGCCGTCGTCGAAGGAATTCATGGAGATTTCTTCGTGCTCGAACTGCGAGGCGTTTCAGGCGCGCCGCTCGGGGATTCGATTCAAGCCGAAGGGCGGCAAGTCGGAATTCGTCCACACGCTCAACGGCTCGGGCCTTGCCGTCGGGCGCACCTGGATCGCGATTGTCGAAAACTATCAGCAGGCGGACGGATCGATCGTGATTCCCGAAGCGCTGCGTCCTTACATGGGCGTGGAGAGGATTGGCGGCAAGGGGTGATGGAGCCGGTCTCGGAGTGCAGGGCAAATCCCTGCACCCCGAGACCTAAAGCCTGCGCCCTGGTTGCACTAGCTGGCGTTTGCGATGCTGTCCACGTGCAGCGCACCCTTATCCGTCACGTGGCCGGTCACTTTCACTTCCTGCCCTAGGTTCTTGTCCGGGTTGACCGCATCCTGGTTCTCGATGGTGAGAACTTTCTTGTCCGCCGTATTCACGAAGACCCAGGAAGCGCCGTTGGTCTTGACGCAGGTCTGGGCGCAGGCCTTGTGTCCCGCGCTCATGCCTTTGGCGCCACAGTGGCTGTCGCTGATCCAGCCCGTCCACGTCTGAGCGTCGGCAGCGCGTGCGGTGTGCATGGCGGAAAGGCCGATCGCGGCGAAGAGCAGCGCGAGCAGCCCGAGTGTGCTGATGGCCTTTTTCATGATGAGTTCCCTCCTCAGAGATATGGCCGATTCGTGCAGTCCCGTTTCTTCCGCCAACAGCGCGTCAGATCGGGAGCGATGTGCAAAATTGCGGGAGATGGGTGTGTTCAGTAACGAACAGGCCTGCTAGCCTTTTCGGCTGGACGCTACGTTTATATCCCCAAACACTGTAATGCGGCAAGAGTCATTTCTCATCCATCAGGAGACGCGACCGGCGAGCACCATCGGGCCGGTGGGTTGCGGCATGCCGCCCGCGGGCTCGAGCGTCACCGCGAAAGCTCTCGGCGAAATTCCCTGAGGCACCTTCATCATCCAGTGACCGTGTTGCTCGCTCGTTGGATTGAAGACGCCCGCGCTGATCGGCTTGCCCGCGGCCGGGACAAGCCAGAGCTGATAGCTCTTCGCCGCCGGCGCGGGCGCGATTTCGCCTTCGTACATCAGCATTCCCATTTTCGCGTTGTACATCACGTGCGCGGTTCCCTTCGGCTGGCCGGGTTGCGGCGCGAGCGCCACGGTGATCGTATCGCTCGCCGTGATGAGGTCCGCGACATCGCGGGCTTCATGCAGTTGTTGCTGCTGTTGCTGCGCGGACGCGCGCAGCGCGGAAAGCTGCTGATCCAGTTGCCGGTTCGCGCGCCAGAGGAAAACAGTGGCGAGGGCGAGCGCGACGCCCGCCGGCGCGAGCACCGCGATCCACCGACGCACGAAGATTCCGCTCACGCCGTTGGAGGGTAGCGTGCGGGGCATTTCAGGGTCAACGGCCCTGTTTCAAGGCATTTAGGCGCTACGACTTCGGGGGGCAGTTCCACAACGGCCTGCCGGAAAGGCGTACTGCAACCTATTCTTTTACAATGAGTTACTGGGGATTCATCGTCGATGCGCGTGGAGGAATTGGCGTTTTGCCGTTGTTCATTAAGAGCATTCCGGCGGTGGTTTCCATTGACATCTTTTGCCGCTTCGCTAAACTTCGACCTTCGCACGACTTACGGGCATCCGGGCCATTCATACATTAGGGTCACAGGGTAGAGAAGCAGCACGCAAGGTTCCCCACCTTCAGGAGGAAGGCACGATGGCCAGCGTCGCCAAGGCGGCTCCCCAACC
>Ga0181521_10007161_pt1 | contig 11792 bp, 9 predicted proteins | sample PEATcosm2014_Bin_32_FD_119764 | JGI IMG/M metagenome (GOLD analysis project Ga0181521, IMG submission 119764) | Peatland microbial communities from MTU Mesocosm Facility, Houghton, MI, USA - PEATcosm2014_Bin02_60_metaG | ecosystem: Environmental > Terrestrial > Soil > Wetlands > Peat | place... | reverse complement strand
GGAGACCATCAATCGGCAAGCGTACGGGTTCCGCAACTTCGAAAACTACAGAATGAGAGTCCAGGTGTTATGTTCTTAGAAAGGTTTGGGATTGGGGTTTGCCCCCGTTGTTGGCGTAGAGCCCCGGTCTGCCCCCGTTTTTGGCGTAGAGCCGCGAATATTCAATAAGTCTTTTGTCTTCATGGTGGGCGCGACAGGACTCGAACCTGTGACCTCCTGCGTGTGAAGCAGGCGCTCTAACCAACTGAGCTACGCGCCCCTGGCGCCATAGCAGAATCCGGCGCTGGCGGGCTGAATCTTCGAGTTTACCTGAAAACCGGGCTCGCCCGCCACCGCGTTTACGGCACCCGCACGACGGAGTAGTGCTGCAAAGCAATTACGTCGGCGCCGGCGGCCACGGAACCGAGGAACTTGAGCGTCAGCCCGGCGCTATACGAATCGGGTGCGCTCAAGACGCCGGTGGCGAAGCTGGTGCTGGCGCCCCAGGATTGCGAGCTGACCTGTGCGCCGGTGGTCAGAATCGAGCCGTCCAGCCGCCCCGTGAGCATGGTCTCGACGGCCGCCGCGCTGACGTTGAGGGCCGTCGTGCCGCCCCACTGGATCGATATGGCGGCTGCGCCTGCGCTGCCCACGTGGGCGTAATCGGCGTGAATCTCAAGCCGGTCGCCGGGGGCGAGCAGCCCGCCGGGAATGCTGCACGCCGCCAGCGCCGTCATGCTAGACAGCGACGCGGCGGCGCCGGTGCCGCTGCACAGCACCTGCGGCGCAGGCCAGGAGGTGGAACCGCTGGCGGCCGTGCGGTAGCTGGCCAATAACACGTCGGTCGGCTGCGGCGTGGAGGCCGAGGCGAACTGGATGGCACCGCTGCCGGACAGCGTGTAGTCGAAACCGGCCTTCTGCAAAACACCGTTGCGATAGAGGGCGATACTGGACGTGGGGTTGGGAACCCCGTTCAGTGTGAACACCGTGTTGGAGCCGTCGATCGTGCCGTCCGGTGAGTCGCCGTCGACGAAGTTATACGCAGAGCCGGAGCCGCCGCTGCCGCAAGGGCCGGACGAGCCGTTCACGTATACGCAGTCGGCGGGGTTGCCCACCACCGAATCCACCTGGCCGCTCGAATTGATCATGGCAACGTGGCCGGCCGCAAACCCCGGAGCCACCAGCGGCCGGGCCCCCAGGTCGGCCACCAGCCCCACCACGCTCGACTCCGGAATCGAAGTGGCGCCCGCGTCGGTCGTATCCGAACCGCCCGACGACGCCGGCGCCGTGCGCACGTCGCGAACGTGCAGTGGCGTCAGGCTGGACGGCACGCTCCAGGTTTCCTGAAACTGGGCGAAGCCATCGCTGTTGTAAGTCACCGTGTAGACGGTCGCCGGCGTGCTCGTCGTGTTGGGAACCAGTTCGACGTGCAAATTGCCATTCAGCACGTTGACGGTCGTGCTTTGCGTCACGACTGAGGAATTGTCGACCGCCTGAAAACTGGTCCAACTGATGGTCAGTGTTCCGTTGAACCGTGCGCCATCGGCTTTGTACAGCACATCCTGAATGGTGGTTAACGGCGGACCGGCCAGCACCGGGCATATCGACAAAGCGGCGGCAACGAACAGACGGCGAATCATGATACCTCCGGAAAGAAGAAGAGCGGCCTCGCACCCGTTCCGACGCCAAGTGGAAGCGAACCCTCCTGCCGATTTCAGTCTAGCCACGGGGCCTCGCCTCGACCCCGGCCTTGCGCCCGTATCCATGCCGCTAAGCCACGGCAAACTCTGGGTTTCCATGCCCGCCGGATTTTCTCTACCGGTGGTGACCGGGAATCTCCCCGGGCTCACCGGAGCGCTAACGTGCTATAGTCGTGACCATTGATCGTCCGAGTACGCAATGAGAACCGCGGCGCCGTGTTGGGAGACGCCGTAACGGTGGCGGACACCAGCGCCACGCGCAACATGGGCTTGCTCAAGCGCAAGGGTCTGAACGCGGGCGAAGGCCTCTGGATCGTCCCTTGCCAATCGGTACACACCTTCTTCATGAAGTTCGCGATTGACCTGGTGTATCTGGACAGGCGGCGGCGCGTGCGAAAAGTGCGGCATGCCGTCCCGCCGTGGCGCGTCAGCGGATGCTTCTGGGCCCACTCCGTGCTGGAACTGCCCGCCGGAAGCGTGGCAGAGACGGGAACCCAGCCCGGCGACCAGTTGTCGATCGAGTAGCTGGGTTAGCGTGGCGCGTCCGAAATCCCGTAGGTTCTTGCGAAGGCACGTGGGGCGCTTCCGCCGGCGAAAGCGACTGCGCCACGCCCTCGAAATCCTCCGGCGGCAAAGTAGGACGCCCGCTCGGCCGCGCGCCCACTCGCGAACCCCAAAATGTTATACGTTAATAGCTTCCTGATGTCATCGAGGTCGTTACCGTGCCCATACCCCGCTTTGTGAAATACCTTGCCGCGGCCGCCTGGCTCGCGCCCTTGTTCGCGCAACAAGCGCTCTACCAGAACCCCGCCGCCCCGCTTGAAAAGCGCGTCGACGATCTGCTCGGGCGGCTCACGCTGGAGGAGAAGGTCTCCCAGCTCATGAACGATTCCGCGGCCATCGATCGCCTGGGCATTCCGCAGTACAACTGGTGGAACGAATGCCTGCACGGCGTGGCACGCGCCGGCCGCGCCACCGTGTTCCCGGAGACCATCGGCCTGGCGGCCACCTGGGATACGGACTTGCTGTTCCGCATTTCGACCGCCATCTCCGACGAAGCGCGCGCCAAGCATCATGAGTTCGTCCGCCGCGGCCAGCGCAATATCTACCAGGGCCTCACCTTCTGGACCCCCAACATCAATCTCTTCCGCGACCCGCGCTGGGGACGCGGCATGGAAACCTACGGCGAAGACCCTTACCTCACCGGCCGCATGGCGGTCCAGTTCATTCGCGGCTTGCAGGGCGACGACCCCAAGTACCTGAAGACCGTGGCCACCGCCAAGCACTACGCCGTACACAGCGGACCCGAGAGCGAACGTCACACCTTCGATGCCGTCATCGACGACCGCGAGTTGTTCGACAGCTATCTGCCCCATTTCGAAACCGCCGTGAAGGAGGGCGGCGCGCTTTCCGTGATGTGCGCGTACAACAGCGTGGATGGCCAGCCCGCCTGCGCCAACCCGCGCCTGCTGACCGAGATTTTGCGCAAACAGTGGGGCTTCCAGGGGTATGTGGTTTCCGATTGCGGCGCCATCGGCGACATCTACCAGTCGCACAAGTTCGCGGACACGGCGCCGGAAGGCGTGGCCCGTGCGCTCAAGGCGGGCACCGATCTCAACTGCGGCACCGAGTACGCGAACCTGCTGCCGGCGGTCCGCGCCGGCCTGGTGGCGGAATCCGAAATCGACAAGAGCGTGCGCCGCTTGCTGACCATCCGTTTCCGGCTCGGCATGTTCGATCCGCCCGCGATGGTGAAATACGCGCAGATCCCCTATAGCGTGAACGACAGCCCCGCGCATCGCCAACTGGCGCTCGAAACCGCCCGCAAGTCGATCGTGCTTTTGAAGAACGACGGCCACGCGCTGCCGCTCGCCAAAACGCTGAAGACCATCGCCGTGATCGGCCCCAACGCGGATGACGAGGACGTGCTGGTGGGCAACTACAACGGCGAGCCTTCGGCCCCAGTCACGCCGCTGGCCGGCATCCGCCGCAAAATCGGCGCCACCGCCAAAGTGCTTTACGCGCGCGGCAGCGACCTGGCCGCCAATATGCCCGCCTTCGACACCATCCCTTCCTCGGCGCTGTTCACCTCCGATGGCGCCGGCCGCGCCAATGGTCTCAAGGGCGAGTATTACTCCTTGAGCAATTTCGGCGGCACGCAGCACCGCGCGCGCGCGCAGACATGGCCTGTTGACGAGCGGACGCCAGCGCCGATTCCGAAGAATCCCCAACCTGTATTCACCCGCACCGACGCGCAAGTCGATTTCAACTGGTGGGACAAAGCGCCGCGCGCCGACCTGAAGGACGACGATTTCGGCGTTCGCTGGACCGGCTTCCTGCGCGCTCCCGCTTCAGGCACTTATCAGCTCGGCGCCTTTGGCAGGAACGGCTTTGAGATTTATCTGGATGGAAAACTCCTCGCCAGCCGGAACTCCATCCACGAACCCGCTTACGGCTACGGAGCGGTGGAGCTCGAAGCCGGCAAGCTGTACTCCATTCGCCTGGACTATCACAAGTACCTGGGCGATGCGCGGATTCGCCTGCTGTGGTCGCGCTCCGCCGGCGCCGCCGAACGCGCGGCGGCGCTCCAGGCCGCCCGGCAGGCCGATGCGGTTGTGCTGGTGCTCGGCCTATCGCCGCGCCTGGAAGGCGAGGAGATGCCGGTACACGTGGACGGCTTCAAAGGCGGCGACCGCGTCGATATCGGCCTGCCAGCCGCGCAGCAGAAACTGATGGAGGAAATCGTTGCCCTTGGCAAGCCGGTGGCGTTGGTGTTGCTGAACGGCAGTGCGCTGGCCGTCAACTGGGCGCGCGACCACGTTCCCGCTATCGTGGAAGCCTGGTACCCGGGCGAGGCCGGCGGCGACGCCATCGCCGATGTCCTGTTCGGCGATTACAACCCGGCCGGGCGCCTGCCGGTGACATTCTATCGCTCGGCCGATCAACTGCCCGCCTTCACCGATTACCGCATGGCGGGCCGAACCTATCGCTACTTCACCGGCGAGCCGCTCTTTCCGTTCGGCTACGGCCTCAGCTATACCAGCTTTGCGTATCGCAACCTTCGCCTGCCCGCCGAAGCGCCGGCCGGTGTGCCCGTCGCGGTGTCGGTGGAGGTTCAGAACACCGGCCAGACGGCGGGCGAGGAAGTGGTGGAGCTTTACGTGAAGCACATTGGCGCCGCCGTGCCCGCGCCCCTCATCTCGCTCGAAGGCTTTGCGCGCGTTTCGTTGCAGCCCGGTCAATCGCGCGTGGTCAAATTCACGCTGGCGCCGCGCCAGCTTTCCACCGTCGAAGCCAGCGGGACTCGCCTTGTCGAGCCGGGGACGCTGGTAATCTCGGCCGGCGGCGTACAGCCCGGTTTCGCGGGCCCGCTCACCCCAACGACCACCGGTGTCGTCACCGGCAGCCTGCGTATCACCGGAACCGCCAAAACCGTCGAGTAACATGGGGCGGGCGCCGGACGGTCCCCCTGGACCTCGCCGACGCGACGGCTGTCGCTGTATTGCGCAAGTCTGAAGAGGTCACCCCAGCCGCCGCAGCTCGATCTCTCGCGTGTCGTCGGGCAGCGCGCGCAGGTGGATTTCGGTGCGCTGCTGTGGGAGTAACCGGGGGAAGCGCTCGCCCCATTCGATGAGGACCAGCGCGCCGCTGTCGATGATGTCATCGAGGCCCAGGCCTTCCAACTCGCGGGCCTCCTCGAGGCGGTAGAGATCGACGTGATACACCAGGCCGTGGCCGTATTCGTGGATGAGGGTGAAGGTGGGGCTGGAAACATCGCCCGGCAAAGCGGCGCCAAGGCCATAAGCGATGCCTTTGGCGAGGGTTGTCTTGCCCGCCCCGAGGTTGCCGATCAACAGCACCACGCCGGGCGGCAATTCGGCGGCGAGGCGAGTCCCGAGGGCGATCGTCTCGGCTTCAGTCGAGGTGCGGAAGAGAGGCACACTCCTCCATGGCGGCAGGTAAATACTGAAGCAGGTCGGAAGCGATCAGACTTCGCTCGCCGAGTGTGCGCGCTCCGATCTGGCCGGCCAGACCGTGCAGATAGACCGCTGCAGCTACGGCTTCGTCCGGGTACTGGGGGTATTGGGCCAGGAACCCGGCGACCATACCGGTGAGCACGTCACCGGTGCCGCCGGTGCCCATGGCCGGCGTGCCGGTGGGGTTGATCCAAACGCGGCCATCGGGGAAGGCGATGATGGTGCGCTGGCCCTTGAGCAACAGCGTGAGCCAATGCGCTTCGGCAAACGCGCGCGCAACGCCGATGCGGTCGGCCTGCACCTCGGCAACCGTTTTCCCGGTGAGCCGCGCCATCTCGCCGGGGTGGGGTGTGAGAACGCGCACGCGCGGCGTGAGCGGGACTTTGCCGATGTCCACCAGCGCGTCCGCATCGAGCACCAGCGGTTGCTCGAGGCTTTCCATCAGGCTCGTCACCAGGATCGAGATTTCCGGTTGGCGGCCCAGCCCGGGGCCGATGGCGATGACGGTCTTGCCTTCGGCGGCGCTGGCCAGCGCGGCGTTGAGTGCGATGGAGCCGTGCGGCGTCTCCGCCAGCGGTTCGGTCATCAATTCCGGCGCGTGCGCGGCGATCAGCGGAACGGCAGATTCGGCCGAGGCTACGGTCACCAGACCCGCGCCGGCGCGTAGCGCGCCGAGCCCGCACAACGCCGCGGCGCCGGTTTTGCCGCGCGAGCCGGCCACCACCAACGCGTGGCCGAACGTGCCCTTATGGCCGCCCGGCGGGCGGGAAGCCATCACGCGCCTGAACATCGACGGCTCGATCAGCTCGATCTTCACATCCGTCAGCAGTTCCGCCGGCGTGCCAATGGGACGCACGATCAATTCGCCGACAGAGTCGCAGTTCGGCGGTAGCACTTGGCCCAGCTTGGGCGCGGTGAAGGTGACGGTGTAATCGGCGCGCGCGACTTTGCCCGCGGACTCGGCCGCGTCGCTCGACATGCCGGAGGGAACGTCCACGGCTACCACCTTGGCCGGCCGCAGGTAGCCATTGATCTGGACAATGGCCTGTTCGATGCCGCCTGTGGCCGGACCGTTGATGCCGGTGCCGAGCAAGGCGTCCACGATCAAGGTTGCACAGTAAGCTTCCGGCGGAATTTCGGTATGAACCGGGCAACCGCAGGCGCGCAGCATCGCGAAGTTTTGGCTCGCGTCGCCGTGCAGATCTGCCTTGCCGGCGAACAGCACCACGGTGAGCGAGCACTGCGGGAAGCGGGTGCGGATTTGGCGCGCGATCACCAAGCCATCGCCGCCGTTGTTGCCCTTGCCGCACAGCACGAGGACGCGCTGCGCTTCGAGCGGGGCAAACCGTTCGGCGAGGAATTCCACCACCCGCATGCCTGCATTCTCCATCAGGACGATGCCGGGGATGCCCATTTCGATAGTGCGCCGGTCGACCTCGCGCATCTCGGCCGCAGTGAGCACTTTCATATGCGCCGCACCACCACCATGGTCATATCATCCTGCAATTCCGAGGAGCCGGTCCACTCGATCACCGCCTCCATCGTGCGCACGATCAGTTCGGAGGAATCCGCGTGCGCGTATTTGGATACCAGGTCCTTCAATCGGTCCTCTCCGAACATTTCGCCGTAGGCGTTTTCCGGCTCGACGATGCCGTCGGTGTAGGCCATCAGCAGATCGCCGTGATCGAGCGGCAAGGTGCGTTCCTCGTACCGCGCCAGCGGGAAGGCGCCCACTACGGTGCCGGTGGATTCGAGCATCTGCAGTTCGCCCGAGCGCAACAGCATCGGCGAAAGGTGACCGGCGTTGGTGTAAGTGAGCGAGTGGGTGTCTTCGTGATACAGCGCGAAAAAGAAAGTGGCGTATTTCTCGAGGCTGGTGTTGGCGTAAAGCTGGCGGTTGAGGGTGGCCACCAGCTTGGCGGTGGAGAGCGCACGCGGGGAGGCGCCATTGTTGGCGCCCAACTGGGTGCGCATGGTGGATTGAATGGTGGCCATCAGCAGCGCGGCTGAAATTCCCTTGCCGGCGACGTCGCCGATGGCGAACGCCAGGGACTCTTCGCCGAGCGACATGAAATCGTAATAGTCGCCGGACACCATGCGGGCGGGGCTGCAGACGCCCTTGAGCTCGAGCGTTTTGGTGTACGGCACGTCCTTGGGGAAAAGCTGTTTCTGCACTTCGCGCGCGATGGCAAGCTCGGATTCGAGGCGCTCCTTCTCCTTGGCCACCACCATCAATTGGCCCAGGTTGGCTGTCATGGCGTTGAACGATGCGGTCAGTTCGGCAAGCTGGTCGCTGCCCTTGATCGGGATACGATGGCCGAAATCGCCCTGCTGGATGCGCCGCGTACCGAGGTACAACTCGTGCACGGCGCCGGTGATGCTGCGGCTCAACTGCACGCCGGCGACGAGCGAAATCAATTCCACCAGCAAGAACACGATGGTCAGCACGACGAAAGCGACCAGGGCAACTTCGGCCCAATCAAGCGGTTGATCGCGCGATTGAAAGATGGTGCCCAGGACGGCGGAAGCGCGCGTGTCGACGCTCAGGATAAGCGTGCGATGTTCGCGCGGCGAGCGCCACCGTGGCACGTCCACCAGGTAACGGCCCCGCAGCGGGAAGTCGAACACATTGAGTGCCTGCGGCACGCGCGAGGCGCGGGCGTGCCCCGCCAGGGGCACAAACGTCGCGTCGCCCGAATCGAAGGGCACAAACGCCACGTAGCCCAAACCCGGCACCAGATCGCCAAGCAGGTCAATCGTCACCGGCGCCAGCACCGTCACCTCCTCGCCGTTTTCGATCGCGTGAGCCCAGGCGAAGAGCCGTTCCCCATTGTCCTCAGTCTTGACGATGAGCCCGGAGGCGCGCTTCCATTCGGCGGGCGGCTGCGAAATGGTGTTGCCAGCCGGATAGCGAAGCTCGCTCCTTCCCGTGATCAACAGAGCGGATTCCGGAAACGCGTTGCGGGTCATGGCTTCGAAGCGGCGCAAGGCGGTGGCGGGGTCCGTCACCGGCACCAGCGCCAAGCCCTCGGCCGAGCGCAGCAGGACCGCCTGGCGGTGCCGCAATTCGGTGTTCACCAGGTACACCGCCATCTGCCCGATCACTACGTACGTGGCGATGCCGGCCAGCAGCAGAATCAGCACCACCGGCACCACCGCAATGAAGATATAAGCCGCGATCAGGCGGTTGCGGAGGCTCCAGATAGCCTTGCGAAGTCCGCGGCGCGCCAGACGGAAGGCCACCACTACGCCCAACAGAAGGGACAGGCAGGCGAGCCACCACTGCGCAACCGGCGCGGCGCCGGTGAGCCGCAGAGTGACGTAAGCCGGCAGCAGCAGAAGGAGGGCCTTTTCCAGGCGCCCAAGGCTCCGCCACCACACACGCCCGCCTCGCTCCATCTTTCCAGACTAGCGTACCCGAACGACCTACGGTACAATCTCGGGCATGATGACACGCACATTGGGAACGGGAATTCTGTTCCTGCTATTAGCCACGGTCGCCTGGGCGGCCGACGTAACCGGCACCTGGAAGGGCGAGGTGTCGACCCCGGATGGCAACAGCTTCACCCTGACCTACAACTTCAAACAGGACGGCGCCAAGCTGACCGGCACGGTTCTGGGGCCGCAAGGCGATCCGCTGCCGCTCGACAACGGCAAGGTGGAAGGAGACAAGATTTCGTTCTCGGTGAAGGTGGATATGAACGGCGGCACCGTTTTTTCCAGCGAAGGCACCATCAACGGCGACGCGATCACCCTCAAGACCAAGGCCGAAGGCGGTGACATGGACTTCCCGCCGATGACGCTCAAGCGGCAGAAATAGAGCCTGACTCAATACTGGTGTAGCCAGCGGGCCTTTTCGATCACCTTGGCGGCGTTGGGGAGGAAGGCTTCTTCCAGCGGGGGACTGAAGGGGACCGGCGTGTCGGGGGCGGTGACGCGGACGACGGGGGCGTCGAGGTGCTCGAAGACGCTCTCGGTGATGCTGATGGCAAGTTCGCCGGCCATGCCGGCGGTGCGTGTGTCCTCGTGCAAGAGCAGCACCTTGGCAGTCTTCTTGACGCTCTCGCAAACGGTGTCGCGGTCGAGCGGCAGCAGGGTGCGCAGGTCCACCACTTCCATCTCGATGCCTTCTTGGGCCAGCGTTTCGGCGGCCTCGAGCGCCACCCACACCATGGCGCCATAAGTGATGACGCTGAGGTCGCGGCCTGCGCGCGCCACTTTGGCCTTGCCGATGGGAACGGTGAACTCCTCGGCCGGCAGGTCCTCCTTGATGCGGCGGTAAAGGGCCTTGTGCTCTAAGAAAATCACCGGGTCATTGTCGCGCACGGCGGACTTGATGAGCCCCTTGGCGTCGTACGCGGTGGCCGGGCAGATCACTTTGAGGCCAGGCGTCTTGACGAACCACATCTCGGGATTCTGCGAATGGAAGGGCCCGCCATGGATGCCGCCGCCGGAGGGCGCGCGCACCACCATGGGCACGGCGGCATTCCAGCGGTACCGGCACTTGGCGGCGAAATTGACGATCTGGTCGAAGCCGCAGGAAATGAAGTCGGCGAACTGCATTTCGGCCACCGGACGCAGACCCATCAACCCCGCGCCGATGGCGGCGCCGACGATGCCGGATTCGGAAATCGGCGTATCCACGACGCGCCGTGCGCCGAAATGCTCGATGAAGCCGGCAGTGACCTTGAACGCGCCGCCGTAAATGCCGATGTCCTCGCCGATGAGGAACACATCGGGGTCGCGCTCCATTTCCTCCCACAGGCCTTCGCGGATGGCTTCCAGGTAAGTGGTGGGCATGACTATTCGCCGTCGTAGACGCCACCGAGCAGAGTGGCGGGGTCGGGGTAAGGGCGCTCATCGGCCCAGGCGACGGCGGTGTCCACTTCCTGGAGGACTTGCGCGTGAAGAGCGTCGAGCCCTGGGCGATCGTCCCAACCGTGATCGATCATTTTCTGTTCCAGGCGGAGGATGGGGTCGCGTTTGGCCCACTCCTCGAAAAGGGCGGGCGGCACGTACTCGGCGGCATCGTGCGCGGAGTGGCCGGTCATGCGGAAGGTTTTGCACTCGATGAGGTAAGGCCCCAGGCCGGAGCGCGCATGGGCGACGGCGCGGCCGGTGGCCGCATGCACTGCGAGCACGTCATTGCCGTCGACGATCTCCGCGGGCATGCCGTAAGCCGGGCCGCGGTCTGCCACATTGGCGCAAGCCATCTGCCCGCTCAGCGGGGTGGAGTAAGCGTACTGATTGTTGTTGCAAATGTAGACCACGGGCAGTTTCAACACAGTGGCCATATTGACGCCCTCGTGCCAATCGCCGCGGCTGGTGGAGCCGTCGCCGAAGTAGCTGAAGGCGACCCCGTTGGTGCCGCGGTACTTGAGCGCCAGGGCTACGCCGGCGGCCACGGGCACGGTAGCGGCCAAGGCACTGATGATGGACACCAGGCCGGCGCTCATATCGCCCATGTGCATGTTGCCATCGCGGCCGTGGGTGAGGCCATCGACGCGTCCCATGTACTGGGCGAAGATGCGGCCCAGCGGAATGCCGCGAATCAAGTACGCGGCCATATCGCGATGGCTGGGCAGCAGCACATCCTGGGGGAGCGAATGGAGCGCGCTGCCGACGGGGATGGCTTCCTGGCCGCGGCCGACGTAGACGCCGCCCAGAATCTTGCCTTGACGGTAGAGCTTGCGCTCGATGCGGTCCTCGGTTTCGCGCATCAGCGACATGTAATACAAGCATCGCCGCGCCAGTCCGGCCTCCGCGGCGGACTCGTCAGATCCGAGCTGCGACTGCGGGGCACAAGTGGGAGCGATGCTCATCGGGCGCGCCTCAAGGTACGTTGCAAGGGCTAGTATAGCGCCTTTGCGGGGGCTGGCCGGAGAGGGGGAATTTGGGGCGGCGCGACACAGCGTGGCCATGCACCAGACTGGGTGGTGTTCGCGCGGCAAACGCACGGGCAAGCTTTAGAGGCTGCTGAAAAAAGTTTTTGGTTACCGGGAACATTTCTGTGACGTCTATGTTGTATGCGCGGAGATGATCTCAGTCAGAAGCCGATGTTCAGCTATTTGTCGCCGGAGGATCGTGTGCCGGCGGACCACCCATTACGCACCATTCGCCGGATGACGGATGAGGC
>Ga0181521_10007157_pt1 | contig 11797 bp, 17 predicted proteins | sample PEATcosm2014_Bin_32_FD_119764 | JGI IMG/M metagenome (GOLD analysis project Ga0181521, IMG submission 119764) | Peatland microbial communities from MTU Mesocosm Facility, Houghton, MI, USA - PEATcosm2014_Bin02_60_metaG | ecosystem: Environmental > Terrestrial > Soil > Wetlands > Peat | place... | reverse complement strand
TGAGCACTGCACAACGGTGTCAGGTCGATCGTCAGGTGTAATTGCAAACGACGAGAACTGCCGCGGGATGAGCAGCCGGGCATTGTTTCCGTGTTGATGACCAGTCATTTTTCGCTGCACCGCACACCCCCAGGATCCAGTTACTCTCGAACTTGGAAGACAGCAATTTCCGCCTGGTCATGGTTCGAAGCCGATTCCACGCAAGATCTGGTTAATCTTCGGCGCCCGTTCACGCCCAAATCGCTCGATAGCGGACCGTTGCATGCTACGGCATGTGATCGATTTGACGCTGAGTGGTAACCTATTAAACTTGTTACATGAACGGTGGGCGATTTGAATTCATCGGTGGCAGTCTGTGTTTGGATTTCGTCGATACGCTTGGTAATCGACGCGCCGAACCTGTCGAACGCCTTGCTGCACCCGCCGATTTAGATCGATGGTTCGGCGCGGCCGGACTGGGCGGCCCCTTTCGGCGAAAATCAACGCCCGCCGATCTCGCTGGCGCCCGTGCCTTGCGCAACGCAATCTTTCGCTTTGCTATGTCGATCATCGAAGAAGCGCCGCTCGCTGTGAAGGATATCCAAACCATTAACCGGTGGGCGACGCGGATGCCCCTGCGTCCAACGATCGCCGGAAATCGAATCCAGATGACGGCCAAACAGCCGATAGATGCCGCGCTCGCCACGATCGCAGCTGACGCCATTGAAGTGGTCCTGGGCCCACAACGATCGAGGATCCGAGTCTGTCCGGAATGTCGGATGGTGTTTGTTGACACCTCCAGGCCCGGAAGGCGGCGATGGTGCTCGTCTGCCTCCGGGTGTGGCAATCGAGCCAAAGTGCGAGCGCACCGCTCTCGAATGTCTGAGGCTTCATGAAGGGAGGTTCTGTGGTAGACAAGCGCGTTGCTTTTGATTTCGCCCTTCAGTTCTCGAACGGGGGTGGTCTTCAAGGCCAGGGGTTTCGACTCGACATCGAAGGCGACACCATTTCGGACGACGAACTCGCGGCCTATATCATTCGGGATTTGCGCCTCCTGATGGTTGGCCAGGTCGATATACTGAACAAACAGATTATCGAGGAGCAGCATAAGCGCACGTCCAAGCCAGAGAATGCCAGCCTTGCCCGACCGAACACACAAATCCCCGGTGTAGTCGTGCGCGCAGTCGGCATTGAGCATCGCGCCATCGAATGGACGAACTTTGCGGCCATCGACGTCTCGGGTCGCGCCGTGTTAGTCAACACCGGTTGGGATCGCCACTGGCGCACGGACCGCTACTTTGAGGACCATCCTTTTTTGACAGAGGCTGCGGCGGCGTACCTTCGAGATCGGGGTGCCGCCCTGGTCGGAATCGATTCGCTAAATATCGACGATACCACCGACCCAACGCGGCCGGTACACTCCATCCTTCTTGCAGCAGGGATTCCCATTGTTGAGCACCTAACCAATCTCTCGGCTCTACCGATCGACGGCTTTACCTTCACAGCGGCTCCGCCAAAGATTGTCGCTATGGGTACTTTCCCGGTTCGTGCTCACGCAATCCTGAATACCGCTAATGTGGGATAGTGAACTTCGCTTGCGGGTCAACAGACGCCGGCTAGATGGCTCTGGCTTACCGCGGTTGTCCGTCCAATTGCTACTCGGGGGCGCGTCACTTGACAGTCTCTTTGCGGTCCCCAATTCCGAACGCGCGGCCTTAGCCACGCTACGTGGACTTGCGAAGACGACACGCGACCTGAATTCGCTCAGCCACACAAGCGGTCGGAGTGTTCTCTTCACCTAGGCGGGACAGTAGGTAGTAGCCCAACGGGCTCGGCATGTGAAAGACGCCGAGAGGCACCAAAGTCCCATTGTACTCGTTCAGCGAGTGGAGTTCGCGATTCCACAGTGCCACACCGAGACCTGCGCTGGCCGCCCCAAGCGCTAGAGCGTAGTCTGCGAATGCTCGATCCGCCGGCTTCGCCACGAATGGCGCCCTGTGGAAAGCTGCCCAAGCTTTCCAGTTGCCGGCATCGCCATCGTGGAGCAGCGGCAAAGCGATGACGTCTGCACACCGGAGACGTGCCCTGAATAATGATAGTCCGGGCGCAACAACTGGTTGGAGCGTTTCATCAAATAGACGGCGCTCCATTCCCACTTTCCAGCCGCCGCGGCCGTATCGGATCGCCAAATCGACCTTGCCGGCAGCAATATCGGCATGCCTCAGATCGGCTACAACCTCTATACGAAAGTTGGAGGGCTGGCCTTCGAGGTCACGAAGCCTCGGCAACAGCCAAAAGCGTGCGAAGGATGGAGTGACCGCTATTCGCACAACCGGTACACGCTTTTGCCGTTGAGGACGATCGGCGAGATCTGCGATTTGATCGACGGCCAGCGCCGCCCGCGCAAGTATTCGCTGTCCGTCCGGCGTCACGACGACTCCCCGTCCATGGCGATCGAACAGGCGCACCCCGGCCCATTTTTCGACGGCCCCGACCCGTCGACTCACGGCGGCGTGTGTGATGTCGAGCTCGAGCGCAGCGGCCGAGAACGAGCCGAGTCTCGCGGCTGTAAAGGCTGCGACGAGACTCTCCAGTGGTGGCAGATGTAAAGTCGAGCTGTACGCCATACGTACAGCTTAATGATCACCCACGGGCTTGGTCAAGCACCTGTCCCGGGCTAGGCTTGTTCCCGGTGGATGCGTCGCGCCAATATGCCGGCGGCACAGCGGGACGCGCTGAGATTGACCCAGAAAGGTGAATAGCTATGAAACTCGAAACACTCGCTGTGCACGGCGGCCACGCGCCAGACGCCGGCTCCGGGGCCATTGCCAAGCCGATAACCCTGTCGGTCACTTACCAACGTGAGCCGGACGGGACGTACCCGAAGGGAAGCTTCTATTCGAGTAAGGGCAATCCCAACCGCGACACCCTCGAAACCTGTTTTGCTGGGTTGGAGGGCGGAGCCGCGGCGGTTGCCTTCGCCTCGGGATGCGCCGCGATTACGGCGGTAGTTCGCACGCTCAGGCCGGGTGACCACGTTCTGGTCCCGGATGATGTATTTCAGGGGACCATACGGATCCTGCGCGAAGTCATGCCGAAGTGGGGCGTGACGTATCGCACGATCGACATGACGGACCTCCCAGGCGTCGCGGCTGCGATGACACCTGCGACAAAACTTGTTTGGACGGAGACGTTCTCAAACCCTCTGTTGAAGGTCACGAACCTTCGCGCGGTAGCGGACATCGCGCATCGGGCTGGGGCATTGTGCGCCGTCGACAACACCTTCGTGACCCCCGTGCTGCAACGGCCACTCGACTCGGGCGTCGACCTCGTGGTGCACGCATCGACAAAATACGTTGGCGGCCACGGAGACGTGCTGGGCGGCATCGTCATTGCGAGGGAGAACTCGCCCGTGATCCAGGAGATCCGCCAGATTCAAGTGCTTGAGGGAGCGATACCATCGCCGTTTGATTGTTGGTTATGTCACCGGGGACTCAAGACCCTGCCGTATCGGGTGCGAGCCCACTCCGCGAATGCCATGCTCATCGCCCGCCACTTGAGCGTCCACCGATTTGTGAAGAAGATCTTCTACCCGGGCCTTAAGACCCACGCAGGGCATGAGCTCGCGCGAACGCAACTGGACGGTGCCTTCGGCGGCATCGTATCGCTGCAGGTGCGCGGTGGCCGGGACGCCGCCGTGGGCGTCGCGGGCCGCGTGAAGATCTTCACGAACGCGACCAGTTTCGGCGAAGTCGAGAGCCTCGTCCAACACCAAGCGACCTCGCCTACCCACGGCGCCGGTACAGGGATCTACGACGACCTGCTGCGACTCTCTGTCGGACTGGAACATCCGGATGACCTCGTCGCGGACCTCGACCAGGCGCTAGAATATGCCCATGAGTCCTGATGGCGTAACGAACGATGTCATCGAGCAGCGGCTCGCGAGTCACAGTCTCTGCCTCCCGGATGTCGCTCCAACCCATGAATTCGTCCGGGTCAACGTTGTCGATCGCGTCGCCTACGTCTCCGGGCATGCCCCGTACGACAAAGGCGAGTTTCACTACAAGGGAGTTGTCGGCGACGACCTATCAATCAGCAAGCTAGCGGCAGCGTCAGTCACCTGTGGAAGCGCCGAGAAATCGCGCGGGCATCTAACGTAGCCGTTCATCTTAAGAACCCGTGCGACGCGGTCTAGCGATCCCAGGCACGCTTTGACGGAGACGAGGCAGCCGAGCAATGCGGCACGAGCGGCGTCTCTGGCCTCAGCGACCGCTGTGGGGTCAGGCCGGCCGGCACGCGCGAACGACGGTGGGCGTGTCATCTCTGCCGGACGGCGTATCGGTTGAAATCGATCTCGTGCTTGAGCTTGCCGAGGGCGCCGGATGAGTCTGCGACAGACACTCCAATCCGAATGAGGTCGAAACTGACGGCCCTCCGCACCCCGCCGAAGCGTGACCTCGGACGCCCGATGAGTTCTATAACAATCCTCTTTATACCAACGGCGTGGCCCCTCGTGCGGCTATCCTTCACAAAGGCGTTTGGGTTAGTCAGTGCGTTGCTGACCGCCTTTTTTCGCATCGGCAAGGCCCACTCAGCATGCGTCCGATGATCTGGTGGCTTCGGCGAACGATGCCTTTGGACTGACCCTCGAGCCAGAGAGCATGGGTATGTATAACTCCAGTAGCGTGCGCGGCTTCAACCCACAGACGGCAGACAACGTGCGCATCGATGGGCTATATTTCGATCAGTAATGAACCTTGCCCAATCGGGTTGTTGAAGGCTCAACAGTTCTCGCGCCTCGTAATATGGAATTAGGCGTTACTCAAGTTTTCCGGCCGGCAGACAAATGATGGGGTTATTCTTCTGGTCATGCTCACCCTTCCAGATCGCGCCGAAATTGAAAAATGATTCCTTCTCCGACTTTTTCTCGTTTTCCATAAACCGAGAGTCCAGCTGTTTGCCGCACCACAGACGTTCCGCAATTTGCGACTACGTGCATGGTTCCGGCCAACCAGGGAGGTACTTCGTGTGAGTGACCAGCGCAGTAGTATTGTCGGTGGGACGCAGGACGTCTTCTACTCCCGCGGATCCAGCGTTCCGTTGCCGATGATGGCGCGTGCCGAGGGGATCTGGTTTTGGGACGAAGACGGCAAGGCGTACATCGACGCATCGTCCGGACCAATGGTCAGTGCGGTTGGGCATTGCAACCCGCGGGTCATCGACGCGATGATGCGCCAAGCGCGTACGCTTGATTACGCATTTACGTTGGTCGCACGAAACCGCGCCAATCTAACCTACGCGAACCGGCTTGCTGCGCTGGCGGGGCCCGGGTTCGAGCGGGTAAGCCTTTGCTCCGGTGGCAGCGAGGCCATCGACAATGCACTTAAATTCGTGAGGCAGTATTGTGTCGCAACGGGACAGGCCACCCGTCACCGGGTGATTTCGCTGGATCCGTCCTACCACGGTGCCACCATCGGTTCGCTCGCCGCCGGCGGCAATATCGCGCTACAACCGTTCTTCAATGGATTTGCGGTTGCTGCGGCGACCATACCGGCGCCCCTGTCATATCGAGTTCCGGATGGGCAGACCGTCGAAGAGTACGCGGGCGATTGTGCTCGAGCCCTGGCGACAAAGATTGCAGAGCTCGGCCCAGAGAATGTGCTCGCATTCGTGCTTGAACCGGTCGGCGGGCTCTCGACCGGTGCGGTCGTACCGCCGCCAAGTTACTTTCGAGAAATACGCGATATCTGCACACGGCATGGCGTGTTCCTGATTTTCGATGAAGTGCTTTGTGGTGCGGGTCGGACGGGCCAATTTATTGCGGCCCACCATTGGGCGAACGCCTTACCCGATATCATTGTGCAGGCAAAGGGTATCGGCGCAGGCCACGCTCCACTTGGCGCCATGTGGGTGTCGGCTGAGCACGCGGACCGACTGGCGGCGACCGCTGGATTCGACTTCAGCTATTCCTATAACGCAAATCCAATCGCATGCGCGGTTGGGCTCGCGATCCTCGACGAGTTTGAGCGGCTGGACCTGTGTTCGAATGCGACTGCGCGCGGTGCGCAATTGCGAGCGGGACTCGAACGGCTCAAAGAGCGGTACCCCATCGTCGGCGACGTACGCGGCAAGGGGTTGCTGCTCGCGGTCGAACTCGTCGCAGATCAGGCAACCAAAGTCTGGCTTCCCGTAGAGTTTACGGCGACGAAGCGCCTGCGCATCCATGGCCTCAATCACGGCATCATGCTCTATGCCCGTGCGTCCGCGGGCAGCCGCTTCGGACAGTGGTTCATGGTGGCCCCACCGCTAACGATTACTGAAGCAGAGATTGACGAAATTCTGGATCGAACTGACAAGGCCGTGAGGGCGCTTTGCGACGAGGCTCAGCTTGCCGGACTGCTCGTGTGAAGCTGTCGCCGGTGCGGGATCGAGAAGGTCCTTAAACGGGTGTCATTGACCGTTTGCTCCTGGTGCGGGGCTCGATATAACTGACGCCGGCCACGCGGCCTGTCGCCGTCGTTATTGGGACTTTTCATGCCGTCCCACGCGCAACGCAATTACGCTGCGTCCCACAACAATATCCGACCCATATGGGGATTGTTATCCCCGGCCCGGTTCCACCAGTAATCCCATAGGCCGCCAGTGGCGATATCCCTCAACTGCGGCTGGTGCCCATTGGAATCGGATAAGACAGCACGATTCGGACTGCCGCCTCAGGGGACAGTAGAATTTCATCCTCAGGACCCAATCGAGGACACTTGCATGAACAACGCGGCACCGTCGGCGATCGCCATGCCGCCGGAATCTGTCATGCGGCAGGCGGTCACGGATCGATACTCCTATTAGACCAACCAGGCATCAGCTTTCAGGGTGGCGAACTGATTCTCTGAATCCATTATTCTAAAGGCCGGGAGCGCTTTAGATTTCAAACTGCCGCGCCGCGTGAACCACAGCTTGGAGATCTACAATGTTCTTTATGATTGTTGAACACTTTCGGAATCACGATCCACTTCCGATCTACCGACGATTCCGAGATCAAGGCCGCCTTGCACCAGACGGCCTGCACTACCTTTCGAGCTGGGTTGACGACAAGTTCGAACGATGTTTCCAAGTTATGGAGACGAACGATCGCCACCTTCTCGATTTATGGATTGAGAGGTGGCAGGACATTGTCGATTTCGAGGTCTATCCCGTCGTCACATCTAAAGAGGCTACAGACGCAGTTGCGCCACGGCTCTAATCTAACGTCCAGAAGTGCCCATGGACCGGCCGGTCTAGCTTGATAGTGAGCCGATGCGCCTGATAGCCTTCACGACTTGGTTGCGCTTATCTACGAACGTTCTTATGGCCCTTGGCGTATCTGGCCAAGGGGACGATAAGGGGTGTGCAAAGCGGACAATGCCTGTTCTCGATAAGACTTGGCGAGACCCACCGAGTAACGTGACCGCGAGACTCTCGATCGCTTGGGAGGCTCTAGGGTCAATCGCCATTGCATTTCCTCTCCGACACGCTCCGCGCCCCTGGCCGGTATTCGCTACAAGCGTTGATTTGCGAAGCCCATTGGATTCTGGTACCTTGGTACCACCTACGCAAGAGGAGGCGATGACTAGGTCGACTAAATACGTGGAAGTGGAGCGCGTGCAGACCGGTGTGCGCATGGAGCGGCGCATCTTGAAGGTGCTGAAGGCGCTCGCCGAGTATAAGAATATGACGCTCGGTGATCTGCTCGAGGGCATTGTTCTGCACGCCTTCGAGGGCAAGGCACCCTTTACGGCGGAGACTTTGCGAAAGATCGCCGAACTCAAGGGCATCTACGAGCTGGAGCTCACCGCACGCGCGAGTCATCGGCTCAAGGAGAAGCCTTGACGGACGCAGAGTTTCTACAAGCGCTGGAGGCTTGCGAGCTGCCCGAAAGCGCATTTGGGCACGCTGCCCATGTCCGCGCGGCGTACCTATATCTACGAGAGATGGGATTTGCGGAAAGTTTGGTTCGAATGCGCCGTACGATCCAAAACTTCGCCGAGCACCTGGGCAAACCCGATCGGTATCACGAGACCATCACGGTCGCTTACATCGCCCTCATTCAACAGCATATTGCTGAACGCGGTCACGGCGGCGGGTGGTCGGGGTTCGCAAGGGAGAATCCTGAACTCTTCCGTCCTACCCTGCTTGGGCAGTTTTACTCGCAAGCGCAGCTCGAGTCGCCGATGGCGCGCAGAATATTTTTGCTGCCTCGGGCGGCACCAGCTTCGAGCAATACGTGCGCGTGATGCTGGCGAGCGGTCGGGGTCTGCTGAGCGGCGGGATCATTGCCATGACTTTTCCTTTGCTGGTGAACGCACACGCCATCGCCGCGTCGTCTTCCGCGGGCCTCGGGGATGTGTCCCGAATAGGACTTACCACAGTGGAAATGCTTGGCGCCGCGCTATTTGCGTTTGAGATTCCGGTCGTGGCGGGGTACGCGCTATTATTGGTTTCATTTGGTGTCGCCGCACTCATCCACGCCCATCATCACGAGACACCATGGTGGCTCGCGCTGTATGCAATCGTCGGAGCGGTCCTGCTGTATCTAACACGCCGCGCCATGCGAGAACGCGCGATCACCTGACGAATTGGCCCACGGAGAACCACTATGTATCGCCTCTACTACTCTCCCGGATCCTGTGCGATGGCCGCGCACATTGCACTCGAGGAAATTGGTGCTCCCTACGAACTGGAATTGATCTCCTCTGCCGGCCCGAGAGAAGGAAAGGCGACGGCAACCCCGGAATACAGGGCAATAAATCCCAAAGGGCGGGTGCCCGCACTGCTCGGCGTCCCCGGGCGCATTGGTGGCGCCGAGAACTTGCTAACGGAGCTCCACGCCATTCTCGTATTCCTCGCGCGCACGAACACCGCGGCCGCACTGCTCCCGGAGGATCCGGCGGCCGAGGCTCGGTGCATCGAATGGATGAACTGGTTGGCGAGCAACGTTCACGCGATGTCCTACGGCCAGATCTGGCGGACCCAGCGCTTCGTCGCCGACGAAAAGGATTTCCCGCCTGTAAAGGCGAAGGGCGAGCAGAATGTTCGCGAGCAATACGCCTATATTGAGAGCCTGCTAGCAGACGGACGGGACTGGGCCGTGCCCAGCGGGTACACGGTAGTTGACGCGTATCTGCTCGTATTTTATCACTGGGGTCGACGCATCGGTCTCGATATGCCGACGCTCTATCCCGCCTGGACCCGGATCACTAAGCGGGTCGCCGCGAGACCTGCTGTCGAACGGGTCCTCGCCCATGAAGGGATTCAGGCTTTCTGAGAATCGCCGATCGGTGTACATGTAATGCCACGAGCAGCTGCGTGTTCCATAATCTCAGGAACCGCAACCTCGCGTTGGCCGTCATCGAGCTCACCGGAGGCGACGCGTTAAACCGCGTCGATTTGCAGCGATAAAAGGGATACCCGGAACCAACGGCGTTCCGAGCACCCTTATCCAAGCTGGCCCCACCATTGCTACCCCAGCGCTTGGGCTTTGTAGGTCATTATTCCAACAAGACCTCCGGCACCGACGCCGAGCGCGTTCCACCAATCGGTGCGTTGCTCCTCCCGTGGTAAGTGTATACAAGGGAGTATTTCACCTCGTCGCTGTGATTCTGCCCCGCCGAGTGCAGCGTGCCACAATGGAAAAAGATAGCATCCCCCGGTCTAAGCCGCGGCGAGACGGCCGTCCGGATGAGGTCTCTATTGTCTGCCCGGTCAAGTCGCAGGAATTTGGACTTATCAAATTGATCCTCTTCAAGCGCCTTGCGATGTGAACCCGGAACAAACCGAAGCGCACCGTTATTCTCGTTTTCATCGCCCAGAGCGAACCAAAGTGAGACGAGATCCTCGCGCTCAAAGCGCCAGTAGCGTACATCTCGGTGCCAGTTTGTCTGACTGCCGTACCTCGGATGCTTAGTCATAAGACAGTTGTGGTGAGCACGGGACATCACAATGTCCTCGCCGAAGTAAGCTTCTAGCCAGCTACGCACCCGGGGCGCGGTCGCGCACCGGGCAAACAACGGGTCTCGGCCGTATGCATCGAGAAGCCGGCGGATCGTGCCGCCACCCACGTCCGCGCGCGAGTGCGGCGCGCCCGGATACCTAAGATCCGCCTCAAGCTCCAATGATCCTGTCCCCGCCGCTAGTTGACTCCTTGCTCCTTTGCGCAGCGCATACAGATCGGCGCCATCCAGGAACCGCGGTACTACGACATAGCCTCGGTCACGCAGAACATCGAGCTCGCTCTTTATCGGATTCTGTCCTAAGACGCTCTCCATACTCGCCCCTGATCAGCTCTTGTCAGAACGGTGTCCGCAGTGAGGCTGTGACGCATTAAAATTTACACATCTCATCAGGCGGATTTCGCCGAGATCCTCGCTGAAGCCGAATTTTCTATAGAAGCCGTACAAATCTGGCAGGCAGTAAAGTTCGAAATGACATATATCACGTAACTTGTCATGACCTTTAATCAGCGCGATTACTCGCTGCCCGAGTCCCTGGCTGCGCGCAGCAGGGTCGACAATGACGTCAAATATTAATGCCTTAAACGTAAAATCCGTCACGACCCGCGCAAATGCCGCTAGGCGTTCATTGGCATCCACCAACCCGACGCAGACTTGGGAACCCCCCACACACCGCTGTGTCTGTTCGAGCGACCGCCCTCTTGTCCACCACTCACCTTGATATAGCTGGTGCAATTGCCGGATATGAGTGTCAGTCATCGCATACACGGAACGCACGGCACAATTCTCCCTTAATCGGTATGCCGGCCAGTTGTAGCAGATCCAACAACAAAGCCGACTCCGGCACTTACCCGCAGCGAGGGAGATTGCGATGACCTATGCAAGCATGTCAATATACGAGTGTCCTAGGACATTGACTACCTATGTGGATCCCGAATTTACCAACTGACGGCACCCCGATATTCCAGCAGATTCTTGCTGCAATCGAGCGCTCCATCAGCGATGGCGATCTGGAGTCTGGCGCGCGCCTGCCTCCGCAACGCGCTCTCGCCAAGCGCCTCGGCGTCAGTGTTGGAACGATTACCCGAGCCTATGAGGAGGCCGACCGTCGGGGATTGACGATTGGGCACGTGGGGCGCGGAACGTTTGTTGCGCGCGCCCATGAGGTGGAGGGCGTTCGAAATCCCGGGCAATTCATAGACCTGTCGTGCAACTATCCGCCGATGGTTGCGGCGGAGCGCTTGTTGGTTGAGACCTGGGGTAGGGTTCGACGAAGGCCCGAGTTCCTGGATGCCCTCAACTACGGGCCAATTGAGGGACTTCCACAGCATCGTCATGTGGCGGCTAGTTGGCTATCGAGTTCGGCCGGTATCGACGCTGCAGATCCGAACCGTATCGTGATTACTTCCGGGGGCCAAGCGTCGATGGACCTAGTGATTAATCATCTTTGCGAGCCCGGCGACACGATTCTGGCTGAAGAGCTCACGTTCAGCGGTATGAAGGCCTTAGCGCAGCACCGAGGCTATGTGCTGAAAGGGATCGCCATGGACGACGAGGGAATCAGGCCTGATCTGCTCGAGGCCGCCGTTAAGAGTTGCGGTGCGCGAGTTCTATACACGATGCCGACGCTTCAGAACCCGACCAGCCGCTCCATGAGCCTGGTGCGGCGCAAAGATTTGATTAGGGTCGCCCGACATCTCAAATTGACGATCGTCGAAGACGATAACTACGCGGTGTACGCAGAAAAGCGCGCCGCATTACCCCCTCTGGTGAGCCTCGCGCCGGACATCTGCTACTACGTAGGAGGACTTTCGACGTCCATCGCCCCTGGT
>Ga0181521_10007156_pt1 | contig 11801 bp, 9 predicted proteins | sample PEATcosm2014_Bin_32_FD_119764 | JGI IMG/M metagenome (GOLD analysis project Ga0181521, IMG submission 119764) | Peatland microbial communities from MTU Mesocosm Facility, Houghton, MI, USA - PEATcosm2014_Bin02_60_metaG | ecosystem: Environmental > Terrestrial > Soil > Wetlands > Peat | place... | reverse complement strand
TAGGGGACCCCGCATGCCGTTAACGGGCGCCGGAAGTTCAGTACCACTTCAGTGCAACGCTTGTTGGCCAACAAGAACAGACTAGCAGCGGAGCTTAGCGCCACAGTCCTGACTTAAGGATAAGGGGTGCGTCAAGGGTTTTGAGGGCTAAGTGATTGAAAAAACTTGGGAAATGAGGTGTGACTGGGCAAGAACCGGCCGGGCTCGCGCCCGGCTGCGCCGATTGGACAATCGGCGCGCAGGTTATCAACCTGCCCCACAGGGCTAGTATTTTCCAATTACTGATAAACGGGCTTCATTCACCTAATATGGAGTCACATGAGGAAGCTCGCTGCTACGGCCGGTCTGGCTCTCGCTCTGTTTGGCGCGGCGGACCGTCCCGGCACGCCGGATTACGCGTATGTCGCCGCCCCTCAGTACGATGGCGCGGCCTGGCGCAGCGGGCACGAGCGCTTTCCGGGCGGCGCCGCGGTGATGCTGGCCACCGCGCAAGGGCAGCGCAAAATCGCCGCCGATTTCTACGCGTCCACCGACCCGGCGGTCTCCTTCGATGGATTGCGAATCCTGTTTGCCGGCAAGCGCACCGCGGCGGGGCCCTGGCAGATTTGGGAAACCGCGATTGCGGGCGGCGCTCCGCGGCAGCTCACCACGGCCGATTCCGATTGCATTCGCCCGCTGTATTTGCCCGACGGCCGCGTCGTCTATACGCAGCTCTTCGATCGGGGCTCCGAAATTCAGATTGTTCCGCTGGCCGGCGCCGCGGCACCCGAGACGCTGACCTTCGTTCCCGGCTGGTACCTCACCGACGACGTGCTGCACGACGGGCGGATTCTGTTCGAAACCAACGGCGACCTGTGGACGGTTTACCCGGACGGCACCGGCGTCGAAACCATTCGCTGCGACCACGGCCCGCAGCGCGCCAACGGACGCCAGGTTGCATCGGGAGACGTGGTATTCAACGTGGGCAAGCGCCTGGCGCGCTTCACGCCCCCCTTGGCCGAGCAGACCGACCTGCCGCAGCCCAACCTGGAAGCCGCCGGCCCGGGCGCTGAACTTTCGACGGACCGCTGGCTGATCCCGCTGCGCAGCAGTCCCGCGCACCCGTTTCACCTGTTCGTTTGGACCGGCTCGAGCGGCCAGCGCGTGGAACAGAATCCGGGCGCGCCCGGCAACGCCGTCGAGCCGGTGGTGGTATCCAGCCGCGTGCCGCCGCGCGATTTTCCGTCGGCGCGGGTGCCCACGCGCACCACCGGGAATCTGCTGTGTCTCAACGCCCGCGAATCGAAAACGCCGATCGCGGGCGACATCGCGACAGTCCGCGTCTTCACTCGAGATGCCGCCGGTGCGGCCGTGCTGCTCGGCCAAACGGTAGTCGAGGCGGACGGCTCGTTCTACGTGCAAGTGCCGGCGGACCGGCCGCTGCGCATGGAGTTGTTGAACCGCTCCGGCGCGGTGACGCGGGCGGAAAAGAACTGGTTCTGGATGCGGCCCAGCGAACAACGCATCTGCGTGGGCTGCCACGCCGGCCCGGAACGGTCGCCTGAAAACCGGGTGCCCGAGATTCTCAACCGCACCACAGTGCCGGTCAACATGACGGCGATCCCAGGATCCACTAAATGATCATAAGAACGGCATCATGCGTTTCTGTTTTCTGCCTGGCGGCGGGCCTGGCGCTGGCTCAGCCAACCGGCGTTATCCGTTTTGACGATGCCACGCCGCAGTCCGGCATCGCGTTCACGCATTCTTTTGGCGCCGAAAAGCTGGGATCGCTGCTCGAAAGCACCGGCGCGGGCTGCTTGTGGTTCGATTTCAATAACGATGGCAAGCCCGACTTGTTCGTGGTGAGCGGCCGTCCACTCGGGCCCGGCATACATCCCTACCCGCTGCGCAAGCCGCCCGCCGAGACGCCGCACAATCACCTGTACCGCAACGATGGAAACGGGCACTTCACCGACGTCACCGAAAAAGCCGGCCTGGCCGGCGACGCATTCAGCTTCTCCGCCGTCGCCGCCGACTTCGATAACGACGGCTACACCGACTTACTCGTCACCAGTTACGGCAAAGTGACGCTCTATCGCAACAAGGGTGACGGAACCTTCGAGGATGTAACAGTCAAGGCCGGACTCGGCGACGTGAAGGGATGGGCGATCGGCGCCACGTGGCTGGATTACGACCGCGACGGTTGCGTTGACCTCTTCATCGGCCGCTACGTGAAGTTCGATCCCACTTACCGGTCTTATTACGCGGCCGATAACTACCCGGGGCCGCTCGACTACGGAGCCGACAGCAACCTGCTGTTCCACAATACGTGCAAGGGCACCTTCGTCGACGTCAGCGAAAAATCCGGCATCGCGGCATTCAAGGGCCGCACCATGGGCGTCACGGCGGGCGACTTCGATGGCGATGGCTATCCCGACATCTATGTGGCCAACGACAAGACCGAAAACTTCCTGTTCCACAACAAGGGAAACGGCACTTTCGAAGAGATCGCGCTCGATGCCGGCGCCGCGTTTGGCCAAAACGGCGAATCCACTTCCGCTATGGGTCCGGTTTTCTTCGACGCCGAGAACAACGGCAAAGTGGACCTGTGGGTGAGCGATTCCAAGTACAACCGGCTGCTGCGCAACACCGGCAAACTGCCGTTCGTCGATATCACCCAGCAGGCCGGCATTTCGCAGCTCGCCGCGCAATACACAAGCTGGGGCACCGGCGCCTACGACTTCTCGAACAGCGGGCTGCGCGACATTTTCATCAATCACGGCGGGCTGATTCACCTGATCCCGCAGGAGCATTCGGTGTTCAAGAACCTGGGCGGGGGCAAGTTCGAGGATGTGTCCACCGGCGCGGGGCCGTTCTTCGCGACCAAGAGCGTGGGGCGCGGCGCGTGCTTCGCCGACTACGATACCGATGGCCGCGTGGACGCCTACCTGGTGAACCTGGGCGCGCGCGGCACGCTGCTGCACAATGTCTCGACGCCAGTGGGGCATTGGTTGAAGATCAACCTGGTGGGCACCAAGAGCAATCGGGACGGCATCGGCGCGGTGGTCGAGGTGGAAGCCGGCGGCGTCAAACAACGGGCCGAGCGCACGGCCGGTTCCGGCTACCTGAGCCAGGACGACTGGCGTTTGCATTTCGGCCTGGGCGCGGCCACCAAAGCCGATAAAATCACCGTGGTCTGGCCGAGCGGCATCCACCAGGTGGTAGAGAACATTCCGGCGGGCCAGGTGTTTACCATTACGGAGAAGTAGGGATGGGAACGGGGATGCAGGTCGCGAGGGGATTCACGCCGGGTGGCGAGAACGCGCGCCCGCAAACGGGCGTTGGCAAGCTAAAGCATGCCCTGCCGATCCTCGCCTGCCTCGTTTTCGCCTCGGCGGCGGCCGCGCAGAGCCGCTATCCCAGTCCCGATGACTTGGTCTTATCGCCGGACGGCACGCGCCTGTATGCGGTGTTGAGCGGCACCGGCGAAGTGGTCGCCATCGATACGGCCAAGCGCGCCATCGCCGGCCGCGTCGCGGTTGGCAAGGTGCCGCGCGGCATTGCCGTGACGCCCGATGGCGCGCGCCTTTATGTCACCAATTCGTGGGCGGACACAGTCAGCGAAATCGATGCCGCGGCGATGCAGCCGCTGCGCACCCTGCCGGCCGGTTTCGAGCCGACCGGAATTGCGTTCGATGGCCGCGGCACGCTCTATGTGGCCAACCGGTTGAGCGATGACGTGGCCGTGGTGGACCTGGCCAGCGGAGCGATCACGCGCCGGCTGATCGCGGCCCACGGCGCCAGTTACGCCGCAGCCTCGGCCGATGGCTCGCGCATTTACGTCACTCACATCTATCCCATGGTGGGCCAGTTCCGCACGCCGCCGCGGTCGGAGATCGCCGAAATCGATGCGCGCACGCAGATTGTCATCAACCGCATCTCGCTGCCGGACGCCGCGGGCGTTTTTCATGTGGCGATTTCGCGCGACGGGCGGCTCGGCCTGGCGGCTCTGCTGCGTCCCAGAAACCTGGTCCCGTTGGCGCACGTGGAACACGGTTGGGCGTTCGGGGATTCGCTGGCGGTGTTCGGCGAGGATATCGGCGGCGTGGTGCAACTGCCGCTCGACGCCATCGAGGATTATTTCTCGCTGCCGTTCGGGGTGGCCATCGCTCCGGATAAGAAGCGCGCGTACGTGTCCGCCAGCGGCTCGAACGAAGTTGCCGTGCTCGATCTGGCGCGCCTGGTGGCGGCGGCGCGTTCGCCCCAGGCCGCGCGCATGGCCAACGATCTTTCGGCGGCCTCGCACTACGTGATCGCGCGCATTCCGGTGGGCCGCAATCCGCGCAACATCGCGCTCTCGGCCGATGGGGCGACCCTGTGGGTGGCCAATCGCCTGGATGACACGATTTCGATTATCGATACGGCGCGCCTGGCGGTGAGCGGCACGATCGCGCTCGGCGGCCCGGCCACATTAACCGCGGAACGCCGTGGGGAACGCCTGTTCTACTCCTCGGCGGTAGCTTTCGGACACAGTTTCGGTTGCGCGAACTGCCATCTCGATTCCACCTTCGACGGTCTCAACTGGGACCTGGAGCCGGATGGCTTCGGCATCGACATCGTCGACAACCGCGCGCTCGAGGACATCGCCGACACCTCGCCGTTCAAGTGGAATGGCCAGAACCCGGATCTACAGACCGAATGCGGCCCGCGCACCGAGCGCTATTTCTTCCGCTCGCAGGGCATCCGCGGCGACGACCTGGAGGACCTGGTGAGCTACATCAAGGCTATTCCGCTGCGCCCCAACCGCTATCGCGCGCCCGATGGCGAGTTGACGCCGGCGCAGGAGCGCGGCAAGGCCATCTTCCTGCGAACCAACCGGAAAGACGGCACCCCCATTCCGGAAGGGCTCCAGTGTTTCGTTTGCCATTCCGGCAAGTATTACACGAACCAGCTCGTCGCCGATGTCGGCACCGGCAAGCCAACCGACCGCTCGCCGCTGATCGACACTCCGGAGCTGACCAACGTGGTCAACAGCGCGCCGTATCTCCACGATGGCTCGGCGCACACGTTCGAAGAAATCTGGACCATCTTCAACCCGAAAGACCAGCACGGCGTCACCAACGATCTCGCCAAGGATGAGTTGAACGACCTCATCGAGTATTTGAAAACATTATGAGAGCCACCATCATTGCCGCATTCCTGGCCGCCTCGGCGCTGTTCGCGCAGGACCTGCCGCGGTTTCGCTGGGAGAATTTCACCACCGCCAACGGGCTGCCCGACAATCGGGTCTACAGCGTTTGCGTGGATGGCGGACGCATCTGGGCGGGAACCGACAACGGGCTGGCGCTTTACGAAAACGGCAAATGGCGGGTGTTCACGACCGCCGATGGGCTGGCGCACCGCGCGGTGCTTTACCTGGCGCTGGACAAGAAGACGCACACGCTGTGGATCGCCACCATGGGCGGGCTGAGCCGCTACTCGGCCGGCCGCATCGATACGTTCACGCAGCTCAACAGCGGCCTGCCCAACGACGTGGTCTACGGCGTCACCGTGCAGGGCGACCTGGTGTGGGTGGCCACCGCCGCCGGCGGCGCGCGTTTTGACACACGCACCAGCCAGTGGAGCATCTTCAATGAGCGCAACACCCCCATGCAGGAGATCTGGACCTACAATGTGTCCGCCGCGGAAGACAAGGTATACTACGCAGTATGGGGGGGAGGGGTGCTGGAGTACGACGTCCAGACTGAACGCTGGAAGGATTATTCCGATCCGGACGGCGAGACGGAAATCGTGCTCCACAAGGACGAGGGGCTGATTCACGAAGTCACCACGTCGGTGAGTTACGTGAATAAGATCCTTTGGGCCGCCACTTACTTCGGCGCCAGCCGCTATGACGGCCGTTACTGGCGTAACTTTTTAGATAAAGACAGCGGCCTTCCCAGCAATTTTCTGAACCAGGTGAAAAGCGTGGATGGCACGCGCACCTGGTTCTCCACCGACAAAGGGCTGGCGTATTACGATGGCGTCCAGTGGGCCACTTACCGGCCTGCGCTGGATACGCACGCGCCCGAGATGCTGGTGCGCGACGCCGCGGGCGTGGTTACCCATGTGCCTGTCACCACAGCGCCGGCCTTTCATTACACTTTTGGCATCGATTTTCAGAATGACGATATCTGGGTGGCAACGGCCAAAGGCCTGAGTCACGGAATCCGTATTAAACCGGGAGACAAGTAAACCATGACGATACTCGACACGTTGGACCGGATCGGCAAGACCACGCAAGTGAAGACCAAGGCGATTACCGAACACTCGGTTCTCAACGAGGCCTATGATTACGACAAACCCAGCTCATTTTCGCGCGGGTTGCGCATTGACCTCGATAACCTGGTGATCCTTTTGATTTCAGGCACCGCCAGCATCGACGAGCAGGGCCAGACCGTCCACATCGGCGACTTCGACGCGCAGCTTCGCCGCACCTATTACAACATCACCGGGTTGCTGTCCGCCGAAGGCGCCACCTGGAAGGATATCGTCCGCACCACCTGCTACCTGCGCGACATCGAGCGCGACTACGCGGCCTTCAACGAAGGGCGCACGGCATTTTTCCGCGAGCAGGGTCTCGATCCGCTGCCGGCCTCGACCGGCATCCAGGCCATCCTGTGCCGCCCCGAGCTGCTGGTGGAAATCGAAGCCATCGCGATGTTCATTCCCAAGCCGAAGGAGTAGAAGATGGTGCGGGCAAATTGTGGGGCGGACGCCCCGTCCTGGGGTCCCCTCTGGGGACGGGCCACAGGCCGGCTTTTCCCGTGGATTCCGAGAGAGAGCGGCCGGTCCAGGGGGACCGGCGCGGACCTGGGGGTCCGCCCCACGGCGGCGGTGTTGCTGCTTTTGCTGGCGGGCTCGGTGGCCTGGGCGCAATCGGACGCCTGCTCCTGTGGCGCGAACCCTCCCGGTCCGCCGCAGAGCCGCAGCGTGGAATCCTACGCCAACACTCCCCCGGATCTGAAGCCGTTTTCCAACTTCACCAAGCCCTATTACGAGAATTACACCAAGACGCCCGAATACAACGGCGCCGCCGCTGACGTGGCCACGCTGAAGCCGTCCGAGGTTTCCGAAGTCGCCATCGGCTTCCTGGGCCCGATCTATCAGCACAAGGACATCGCGCTCGGCACGGCTATGCTGAATGGCGCGCAGATGGCGATTGACGAGGCCAACGCCCGCGGTGGCTACGGCGGCAAGCCGTTCCACCTCAAGATCCACAACGATGGCGCAACCTGGGGCGCATCCAGCAACGAGATCGTCAAGATGGTCTATGACGAAAAGGTGTGGGCCATGCTCGGCTCCATCAGCGCCGATTCCACCCACATTGCGCTGCGCGTTTCTCTGCGCTCCGAACTGCCCATCGTTAACAGCGCGTCCACCGATCCGACCATCCCCGAGACCCTGATTCCGTGGATTCTCACCAGCATCCAGGACGACCGCGTGCAAGGCTACACGCTGGCCCGCAGGATTTACACCGATCTCGGACACAAGCGGGTCGGCCTGCTCCGCGTCAACGAGCGTTACGGGCGTTTCGGCGTCATTAAGTTCCGCGATGCTTCGCGCCGGCTCGGCCATCCGGTGGTGATCGAACAGAAATTCGCGCCCAGCGACCAGAGCTTCACCCGCGAGTTGCAGGTGATCAACGATTCGCGCGTGGATGCCATCGTGCTCTGGGCCGATGCCCCGGCCGCCGGCACGATTCTCAAGCAGATGCAGCAGATGGGCATGAAGCAGCCGGTCTTCGGCGCCGCGCGCGTGTTGGGCGACGGCCTGTTCGCCAACGCCGGCAAAGCGGCGGACGGACTGGAAGTGGTCTACCCGTTCAATCCGGATCGCGACGACCCGCTCTGGCTCGATTTCCAAAAGCGCTTCACGGCCCGTTATCAGACCAACGTGGACTCGTTCTCCGCGCTGGGCTTCGACACCATGAACATCCTGCTCGATTCGATTTGCCGCGCCGGCCTGAACCGCGGCCGCATCCGCGACGCGCTCTATAGCCTCGAGCGATACCATGGCGTCACCGGTGAAATGGAGTTCGATCCCAACGCCAAGAACGTGGCGCCGCTTTGGCTCGGCAAGGTGAAGGATGGCAAGCTCGCCTGGCAGCGCTACACGATGGACGTGCCGTATGCCAAGGTTGGCGAGAACGGTGTGGACTACGCGGGACCGAAGCTGGCTGATGCGCCGGCGGGCCAGCGCAAGATCGGCATCTTCGGGCCGGGCGCCGGGACTCTGGCCGCGCACCTTAGCGCCGCTGGGTTTAGCGTGGTCGGCGTGTCCTCCGAACAGGCGTGGGGGAAAGGTGTGGACGCACTGGTCAAGCTGGTGTATGACGCAAGCGTGCTCGGCCTGGTCGCCACCGACCGCGCCTCCGCGCATCTGGCCGAGCAGATCGCCGTCAAAACGTTCATCCCGGTGATCGGCATTTCCTCCGACCGCGCACTCACGTCCACCAACATCCCCTGGATCTTCCGGCTGGATGCGGGGACCACGCTCGACGACGCCGTGCGCTGCCTGACCGATGCGGCCAACCGCGCCGGCCCCAACCGCGGCGCCATCCGCGATTACCTCGCCAAAGGCAATCTGGTGGCGGGGCGATTCGCATTCGCGTCAACCGGCGAACTGCGATAGATTTCCTTGGCGGGGCATGCTTTAGCTTGCCCGTAGTTCTGGCAGCCGGCCAAGCTAAAGCAAAGCTAAAGTGAAGGTACAGCAAAGCTAAAAGCAAGACAACCGGGCAAGCTAAAGCATGCCCCACCCTCGCGGCGCCGCGTGTTATACAGGAGTTTCACTCGAGTTAAGCCTCCTCGCAAGCGAGTCAACTGTTATGCAACCAACCGGCGACATTGCTCTCATCGGTCTGGCGGTGATGGGCCAGAACCTGATTTTGAATATGAACGATCATGGCTACACCGTGGTGGCGTACAACCGCACGGTGTCCAAGGTCGATGATTTTCTGAACGACGCGGCCAAAGGGCGCCAGACCATCGTCGGCGCCCATTCGATCGAGGAAGTAGCGGGCCTGCTGAAGCGGCCGCGCAAGATCATGCTGATGGTGAAGGCGGGCAAAGCGGTGGACGATTTCATCGAAGCCCTGCTGCCTTACCTGGAGCCCGGCGACCTGATCATCGATGGCGGCAATTCGCATTTCCCCGACACCATCCGCCGCGCCGGCTACCTGGAGAGCAAGGGCATGCTGTTCGTCGGCACCGGCGTCTCGGGCGGCGAGGAAGGCGCGCGCTTCGGCCCCTCCATGATGCCCGGCGGCAGCCCAAACGCGTGGCCGCTGGTGAAGGGAATTTTCCAGGCTATGTGTGCCAAGGCGCCGACCGGCGAGCCCTGCTGCGACTGGATGGGCAGCGACGGCGCCGGCCATTTCGTCAAGATGGTCCACAACGGCATCGAGTATGGCGACATGCAGCTCATCTGCGAAGCCTACCAGATCATGAAACAGGGCCTCGGCCTGAGCAACGAAGAAATGCACGCGGTGTTCAGCGATTGGAACAAGGGCGAGCTGGATAGCTACCTGATCGAAATCACGCGCGACATTCTGGGCTACAAGGACGAAGACGGGGATTACGTGGTGGATAAAATCCTCGACACCGCCGGGCAAAAGGGCACCGGCAAGTGGACCAGCGACAGTTCGCTCGAGTTGGGCGTGCCGGTGACGCTGATCGGCGAGGCGGTGTTTGCGCGCTGCCTGAGCGCGATGAAGGCGGACCGGGTGGCGGCGTCCAAGATCCTGGTCGGGCCGCCGTTCGCGTTCAGCGGCGATAAGAAGGCCTTCATTGAGGACGTGCGCCAGGCGCTGCTGGCCTCCAAACTGGTTTCCTACGCGCAGGGCTTCATGCTGCTGGCGGAAGCGGCCAAGCAGTACAAGTGGGACTTGAATTACGGCGGCATTGCGCTGGTGTGGCGCGCCGGCTGCATCATCCGCTCGGCGTTTCTGGGCAAGATCAAGGAAGCCTTCGACCGCAATCCGAAGCTGATCAACCTTCTGCTGGACGACTATTTCCACGGTGTGATCGAACGGTGCCAGGCATCCTGGCGCCGCGTGGTGGCGCAGGCGGTGGCAGCCGGCGTGCCGGTGCCGGCGTTCAGCACGGCGCTATCCTTCTACGACGGCTACCGCAGCGAGCGGCTGCCCGCCAACCTGCTGCAAGCGCTGCGCGATTATTTCGGCGCGCACACTTACGAGCGCATCGACCGCCCGCGCGGCCAATTCTTCCACACCAACTGGACGGGCAAAGGCGGATCGGTTTCGGCCGGCACCTATAATGTCTAACGCGGACGAAGTGCTGGCGCTGGCCGGCAAGATCCAGTTGCTGTTGATGGACGTGGATGGCGTCCTCACCAACGGCAGGCTCTACAACGTGCCCAACCCCGAAGGGAAGATGGTCGAAACCAAGGGGTTCGATTCGCAGGACGGAATCGGCCTGCAGTGGCTGAGCTGGAAGGGAATCCGAACGGGCGTGATCAGCGGGCGGCAATCGCCGGCCACCGAGGAGCGCGCGCGGCAGTGCAAGATGGCTTACGTCTACCAGGGCCACATCGAGAAGATCCCGATTCTGCAGGAGATTCTGGCCGACGCCAAGATCGATGCGAGCCAGGTGGCTTACATCGGCGACGATTTCACCGACATCGTGATCATGCGCCGGGTGGGCCTGGCCATCGCCACCGCCAACGCGCGGGCGGAAGTGAAGCGGGCGGCCCATTACGTTACCATAGCCTCTGGCGGCGAGGGCGCCGTGCGCGAAGTGGTCGAGCTGCTGCTGAAAGCGCACGGCCGTTGGCAGGAGATTCTGGACCACTACGAAGTGGGCTGAACGGGCGGCGGGTCAAGCCAGCGTTTGGCTGGTATCCTAAGCCATTGATCGTAAACAAGAAAACTTCGTCAGCACTGCGTCCGGAGGGTGGCGAACTGGTCTTTGTAGACCACTGCTTCGACCGGGTCGTCATCCATGGGGATCTGAGCGGGCTGTCGCGCCCGAAACCAGTGGACTACTTTTCGGCTAGGACCGCTAGTCCAAACTATGGTCGTTTTGGCTAAAGCCCTTGCCCTATCTCGCCGATATGACAGCCAGTAGAGGAAAGCGAACGGCTATGAAGGCTGTCGATCGAAACTTGAACGGCGGGTCGCCGGTCGAATCTGGGCGTACCAACGAAACTCAGCGCGCCAGCACAACAACCGGCAGCGCCGCCACCGCGCAGGCAGGCGGTGGAGACCAGGTGGAATTCTCCAACACGCTGGGCAGCCTGGCGCGGGCCATGTCCACTTTCAACGCCAATCACGCCAGTAAGGTGCAAGCGCTGGCCACACAGTACCGGAGCGGCGCCTACCGGGCGGATTCTCGGGCCATCAGCCGGTCGATGGTCCTGGCGTCGCCGCCAGCTCTGGCTTTCTCCGAGGAAGCGCTGGAGCGGGCGGTCGCGGCACTACGGCAGGGCCGAACCGGGATAGAGGCCTCGCGGCTCCAAACCGGGATTCGCGGCGCCGGGCGCCTGCTATCCAGCGCTTCTCACTATTACGCGGGCTGGCTGCGAGTCCTGGCCGCCATGACCGGTGGCTACTTTTCGCCGGGCCACGCCGCCCGAATGCCGGGCAGGCGGCGGACCTCGCTCGAAGGGTGAACCGGGATGCCCGTGAGCGTCCGGCCGCGGCTAGCGCAACGCCGCGTGGCGCCCGGCACGCCTTACATCGGCAGCTTGCCGTGGTACAGCAGGTCCCTCACCCGGAACTCCAGCTCCCGCTCGGGAAAATTCAGCCCGGCCAGGTACAG
>Ga0181521_10007152_pt1 | contig 11809 bp, 12 predicted proteins | sample PEATcosm2014_Bin_32_FD_119764 | JGI IMG/M metagenome (GOLD analysis project Ga0181521, IMG submission 119764) | Peatland microbial communities from MTU Mesocosm Facility, Houghton, MI, USA - PEATcosm2014_Bin02_60_metaG | ecosystem: Environmental > Terrestrial > Soil > Wetlands > Peat | place... | reverse complement strand
CTTCGGGCTGATCACCCGCCGCGTGCAACCCGCGTCTTAAGTTTCCTTCACACAGTCCACCGAAGCTCGCGATCGTCCGTTGTGCACCGTGTACCGGTGGCACGGATGGATGAGGATCCGCCGCGCCGCCGCCCGGACCGACGGCAGTCGCCACGGAGGTTTTCGTGAAATCGCTGACCATCTCGCGCCTTCTTGTGTCCGCAACGGCGATCGGCATGCTTGCATCGTGCACCGTGCAGCCGGCGGTCTACGCACCGCCACCACCGCGCGCGGTCGTGACGCTGACCGTCGCGCCGCCGCCGCTGCCGGTCTACGCGCTTCCGCCCCCGCCGGGCGATGGCTACCTGTGGACACCGGGCTACTGGGCGTACGGTCCCGGCGATTACTACTGGGTGCCGGGTACCTGGGTGCAGCCGCCGAGCGTTGGACTCTTGTGGACGCCGGGCTACTGGGCATACGCGGGCGGCGCGTTCGTCTTCCGCGAGGGCTATTGGGGGCCGCGCGTCGGGTTCTACGGTGGGGTCAACTACGGTGGCGGATACACGGGCCTCGGCTTCGCCGGCGGCCGCTGGGTGAACAACGCGTTCCAGTACAACGCAGCAGTCGTCAACGTCACGACCGTGCACAATGTCTACCGCGAGACGGTCATCAACGACGTGACGATCAACAACAGTACCGTCAACAACGTCAGCTACAGCGGCGGTCCGGGCGGCGCCCGCGCCGTTCCGACATCGCTCGAGCGGATGGCCGAGCAGGCGCCGCACGTGCAGCCGGCGCCGCAGCAGCTCCGTCACCAGCAGGACGCGGCCGCGAACCCGGCGCTGCTCGCGAGCCGCAACCAGGGTCATCCGCCGATTGCGGCGACGCCGCGACCGAGCGCGTTCAGTGCCCCGCAGGTGACGGCTGCACGGCGGCCGCCGCCACCGCCCGCCGCCCGCCCGGCTGCGCCGGCACCGGCGCCGATGTCCCCCGCGGCACACGAGGGGGTCCGCGAGGGCGGGACTGTGCCGGCGCACCCGACCACATCGGCCCCGCCGGTCGGTCAGGCCCCCGTCCCGGCCGCGCAGCCGGCGCAGAAGCCGGCGCAGAACGCCGAGGCGCAGCGCGACCAGAAGGCCAAGCAGGCCGCCCAGAACAAGGCCAACAAGGACAAAGCCCAGAAGGAAAAGGCCGACAAGGAGAAAGCCGAGAAGGACAGGCAGGAGCGCGAGCGCCAGTAGCCGCAGCGGCGACGTGCCGGACCCGGTAGAATTCTCCGATCCCAGACACTGCAATCGACCAGGGGGATGAGACCATGACGATCAAAGTCGGCGACCGGGTTCCAGCCGCCACGCTCAAGCAGATGACCAAGGAAGGGCCGGCCAACATCACGACCGAGCAGCTGTTCAAGGGCCGCAGGGTGGTGCTGTTCTCCGTGCCGGGCGCGTTCACCCCGACCTGCCACGCCAAGCATCTGCCGGGCTTCGTCCGGGATTACGACAAGCTGAAGGCGAAGGGAGTCGATGCCGTCGCCTGCCTTGCGGTCAACGACGTGTTCGTCATGGACGCGTGGGCCAAGGCGAGCAACGTCGGCGACAACATCCTGATGCTCGCGGACGGCAACGCCGAGTTCACCAAGGCCTTGGGGCTCGAGCTCGACGCCACCGGCTTCGGCCTCGGCACGCGCGGCAAGCGTTTCGCGATGGTGGTCAAGGACGGCGTCGTGACGCATCTGAACGTCGAGAGCGCCGGCGAATTCCGGGTCAGCGCCGCCGAGTACGTGCTCGGCCAGCTCTGACGAGCGGCGACCCGGCCCGCGCACCGCGCGAGACACGCCGCTTGCCTTGATCGAAGGGTCCGCGGCCCGCGAGAGAGCCGTGGCAGAGCGCGTCGGGACCAGCGGCCAGTTGTGCCTCGCTGACGGGCGATCAGCGGCTGAGGCGCGTACGGCGGACGGGCGCGGGAACCTGAGCGTTACAAGGCTCAAGCAGCAGACACCATGAACGGCGCAATCACCGGGCTCTACAGCGGACTCGTGGCATTGCTCGTCGTCGGGCTCGGCGTGCGCGTCGCCCTGATGCGGATGCGTCACCGCGTCGGACTGGGCGACGGCGGGGTTGCCGAGCTCGCGCGGGCGATCCGCGCGCACGGCAACCTGGTCGAGTACGCGCCGCTCGCGCTGCTGCTGCTCTTGATCGCCGAGCTGAGCGCGGCCGCGCCGCCCGCGGCACTGCACGCGGCGGGCATCGCGGTCGTCGCCGGACGGGTGCTGCACGCGTTCGGCCTCAGCCGCAATCCGAACCGCTCCGCCGGCCGGATGCTCGGCTCGCTGCTGACCTGGCTCGCGATCGTGGGCCTCGCGCTGCTGCTGATCGTGCGCGGCTTCGTGCGCTAGCGGCGGCGCCTCAGCCGAGGAGCGCGACGCCGATCAGGCGCTGGTGGAGACCGGCGATGAACAGCGCATAGAGGGCGAGGCCCAGAACCACCGCGATCGCATCGTTGTACCGCCCGGCCGGAACCGTCGGGATGGAGCGCGGCGCGCGGCGCTTCAGCGAGATTCTTTCCGCGACCGCCCACGCGAGGAAGCTGCCGAACAGCAGCACGTCGGCGAGCGTGCCGTTCGCCAGCAGGTGTGCGAACGCCCAAGCCTCGGTGGCCGCGAGCATCGGGTTTTTCAGGGTCGAGCGGATGCGGCCAGGGAGGTAGGCGGCGAGCAGCAGCGGAAAGACCGGCACCATCAGCACGAGCGCGACATAGCGTGCGGCGGCGAACGGATGATAGAGGACGACGGGCGAGGCGCGGGCCGCCCCGAACCCGGCGACCAGCAACACGAAGCCGGCGAGGGCGACCAGCGAAAAAAGGCCCTTCCACGGCCGCTCCCCCAGCCGCGCGACCAGCCGGTCGCGCACTCCCGGGGCGGCAATCGCGATCGAGTGAACTCCCAGAAACACCAGCAGCCCGGCAATCAGTAGCAGCATGGGAGCATCCGACAGGGTAGGTCAGCGCGATGCTACTCGATCACGGCGCCATGGCGGAATCCTATAGGACGCGACGGGCCGCGGGCCCGAGTGAGGTCCGCACCAATAGCGAGGATCAGGTCCCTGGCGGTATCGTCGATACCCGATGCGCAAACGGTCGCGACTGGACGTTCGGTGGCAGGACTGGGCGATTGCCGTCGCGCTCGGCGCGATTGCGCTGCTGCTGTGCGCGCTCGCGCTGGTGACCTGGGGTGGCTGGAGCCACCAGCGGGACGTCGCGCGAGCGATGGAGCCGCCGCCGACATCGCCGTGAACGCTGGCGGGTCCCTCGACGCCCCTCGTCGTGACGATGCTGTCAGACAATTAAACTAGCAATAACAATAAGTTATTGACTATACCTTCAGCAACACATTACGACGCTGGAAAGCGTCGCGACCAGCGGGCCTACTTCGACAGCCCCTTCTCGAGCGCGGGCACGATCTGGAACAGGTCGCCGATGAGGCCGAAGTCCGCGACCTCGAAGATCGGCGCCTCGCTGTCCTTGTTGATCGCAACGATCGTGCGCGCGTCCTTGATGCCGGTCAGGTGCTGGATCGCGCCCGAGATCCCGACCGCAACGTAGAGCTCCGGCGCGATGATCTTGCCCGTCTGCCCGACCTGCAGCTCGTTCGGCGCATAGCCGGCATCGACTGCCGCGCGCGAGGCACCGACCGCCGCGCCGAGCTTGTCGGCAAGGCTGAAGATCAGCTGGAAGTTCTCCTTGCTGCCGAGCGCCCGGCCGCCGGAGACGACCCGCTGCGCGCTCTGCAGCTCCGGGCGGTCGGAGGCCGCGGCACTCAGCGAGACGAAGCGCGTGTGGGTGGGCGTCGCCACCTCGATGCTGAGCGCAGTGACCGGAGCGCTGCCGCCGGCCGCTGTGGCCTCGAACGAGGCGCTGCGGACCGTGGCGACGAGCTTGCGGTCGGGCGCGGCCTCGACGGTGATGATCGCGTTGCCCGCGTAGATCGGCCGCTTGAAGCGGTATGGGCCCTCGACGCTCATCAGATCGGAGATCTGCGGCACTCCGAGCAGCGCCGCGACGCGCGGAATCAGGTCCTTGCCGAAGGTGGTCGAGGCACCGAGCACGTGCGTGTAGTCGGCCGCGAGCTTGACGATCACCGGCGCCAGCACGGCGGCGAGCGCGTGCGCGTACTTGGGGTCGGTGATGGTGACGACCGTGTCGACCCCGGTGAGCGCGGCGGCCGCGGCGGCGACGGGGGCCGGGTTCGCGGCGAACACCGCGACGGTGACCGCGGCGCCCGGGACCTGCCTCGCGCAGGTGACGCAGCGGGCGGTGGCGGATGACAGCTTGCTGCCGTCGTGCTCGGCGATGATCAGGATCTTGCTCATGACACGAGGCCCTTCTTTCTGAGGGCATCGAGCAGCTCGCCGACGTCCTTGACGATGATTCCCTTGGAGCGTGGCTTCGGTGCCTCGGTCAGCACCGTCTTGAGGCCACCATCGGCGCTGACGCCGAGCGCGGCGAGGTCGATGACCTCGAGCGGCTTTTTCTTGGCCTTCATGATGTCCGGCAGCTTCACGTAGCGCGGCTCGTTCAGCCGCAGATCGGCCGAGATCACGGCCGGCAGGTCGACCTCGATCGTCTCGAGGCCGGCATCGACCTCGCGCACGATCACCGCGGTCCCGCCCTTGATCTCGAGCTTGGAGCAGAACGTCGCCTGCGGGCGGTCCCACAGGGCCGCGAGCATCGGCCCGGTCTGCGCGGCATCATCGTCGATCGCCTGCTTGCCCACGATCACGAGGTCCGGGTTCTCCTTGCGAAGGACTGCGAGCAGCGCCTGCGCCGTGGTCAGCGGCTCGACGGGGCGGTCGGTCTTGATCAGGATCGCGCGGTCGGCGCCCATCGCGAGGGCGGTCCTGAGCTGCTGCTGGGCATCGTCCGGGCCGATGCTCACCGCCACCACCTCGGACGCCTCGCCCCGTTCCCTGAGGCGCAGCGCCTCCTCGAGGGCGATCTCGTCGAACGGGTTGACGCTCATCTTGACGCCATCGGTCGCGACTCCCGAGCCATCGGGCTTGACCCGTACCCGCACGTTGTAGTCCACGACGCGTTTGACGCCGACCAGGATCTTGCGCATGCGAAAACTCCTCATCGCTGACGCAGCCGGCGCTCGCCACCCGGATAGGCGGTACGCCGGCGTTTTTTTGCGTCGCGGCACGCTATGCAAAACGACCGCGGGTGTCAATGCGTACACGGCGTGGCAGCGAGCCTGACCGGGATGCCGGGTGCCGGCGCCACGCTCTGCCGGCCGTCCGGTCGGACGTACTGCGGTGCAACTTTACCGGCACCGCGGGCGGATGCTACGGTCCGCCTCCGGTTGTATCCGCTTCGCTTCGAACGACAACGACAATGCGAAGCGCGAGGGGAGCACTGGTCGGCACGCGGGTGCTGATAGGTGCGTGACGAAAGCGGCGCTCACTGGCCGCTTTCTTTTTTTTTCCTCCATTGCTTGTTCTTTCGTCTTTTTTTCCGAGGGCCGGTGCGTTGCCAGCCGGCGCCGCCGCCGGGCGCGTTGCATCCGGCCGTGGCGCTCTCCTAGACTGCCGGCGGCAAACGCGGGGGGTGCCGTGGCGACTGGCTTCGTTCTCCATCAGCCCGGACACCCGCGATGATCTCGCGCGCACCCAGCGGCGAGCGTGGCAAGCGGACCTCGCGGCGCGTCACGCGGCGCGGACCCAGGCGAGGCGCTGCGTGAGATATGCGCTGACCCGGATCGTGGGGATCGTCCCGACGCTGTTCGTCATCGTGACGCTGTCCTTCGTGCTGGTGCGACTCGCGCCGGGCGGGCCGTTCGACCAGGAACAGACGCTCGCCCCCGACATCAAGGCGAATCTCGACCGGGCCTATGGCCTCGACCTGCCGCTCGGCCGCCAATACCTGCGCTACCTCGCGGGGCTCTCGCACGGCGACCTGGGTCCTTCGATGCGGGTCCGCGACTTCACGGTCAACCAGCTGATTGCGACCGGCCTCCCGGTCAGCCTCATCCTCGGCTCGCTCGCGTTCGCGCTGGCCGTCGGCCTCGGAATTCCGCTCGGCGTCGTCGCAGCCACCCGCAAGGACCGGCTCGCCGACCGTCTGCTGATGGCGGTCCTGGCGCTCGGCATCGCAATCCCGGCCTATGTGGTCGCGCCGCTGCTGGCGCTGGTATTCGGGATCTATCTGCGCTGGCTGCCGGTCGCGGGCTGGGAGCCGGGCACGGCGCGGGACCTCGTGCTGCCGGTCATTGCGCTCGCGCTGCCGACGCTTGCCTACGTTGCGCGCCTGACGCGCGCGAGCGTGCTCGAGGTGCTGGGCCTGCCATACGTCCGCACCGCCCGAGCCAAGGGCCTGACGCCCAGCGCCGTGCTGATCCGCCACGCGCTGCCGCCGGCGCTTGCCCCTGTGCTCGGATACCTCGGGCCCGCGGCCGCCGCCGTGCTCACGGGCTCCCTGGTCGTCGAGACGGTATTCGGGCTGCCCGGCATGGGGCGTTTTCTGGTGCAGGGCGCACTCAATCGCGACTACACGCTGGTGCTCGGCCAGGTGCTCGTGTACGCGGCGCTGCTCGTGTCGTTCAACCTCGCGGTCGACCTGCTGCAGGGCCTGCTCGATCCGCGCGTGCGCCACGGCAGGCGACCATGAGCGGCAGGCAGCGCTGGTTTCCCGACCACGCGGCCGCGCGCGCGAGCCTGTATGTGCTCGCGGCGATCGCCCTGCTCGCGGTGATCGGGCCGGCGCTGAGCCCGTGGCGCTTCGATCAGCTCGACTGGGCTGAGCTCGCGATCGCGCCCGGCACCGCCGGCCGCCACTGGTTCGGCACCGACCGGCTGGGGCGGGACCTGTTCGTCCGCACGCTCGCCGGAGTGCGCGTGTCGCTCGCGATCGGGCTGCTGGCAACGCTGGTGAGCCTCATGATCGGCGTGACCTGGGGCGCGATCGCGGGATTCGCAGGGGGGAGGGTCGAGGCGCTGATGATGCGCATCGTCGACGTGCTCTACTCGCTGCCGTACGTATTCTTCGTGATCCTGCTGACCGTGACGCTCGGCCGGACGCCGTCGACGCTGTTCGTCGCGATCGGCGCCGTCGGCTGGCTGACGATGGCACGGGTCGTGCGGATCCAGGCCGAGAGCCTGCGCCACCGGGAGTTCATCGAGGCCGCAATCGCTCTGGGCGTGCCGACGTGGCGGATCCTGGCGCGCCACGTGCTGCCGAACCTCGCGGGCGCGGTGCTGGTGTACGCGACGCTGACCGTCCCCGGCATGATCCTGATCGAGAGCTTTCTGTCGTTCCTCGGGCTCGGCGTGCAGGAGCCGGCCGCGAGCCTCGGGAACCTGATGGCGCAGGGCGCGGCCGACATGGAGGCGGCGCCGTGGATGCTGCTGGTCCCATGTACGTTCCTGGTCGCGATCGTGCTGGCCCTCGGCTTCGTCGGCGATGGCCTGCGCGACGTGCTCGATCCCCGTGAGCGCTGAGCCGCTACTCGAGATACGGGCCCTCGCGGTGCGCTTTGCGCGCGGCGGGCGGACCGTCACCGCGGTCGATGGCATCGACCTCGCGCTCGGCCGCGGCCGCCGGCTCGGCCTCGTCGGCGAGTCAGGGGCGGGGAAGACCCAGCTCGCGCTCGCCATTCCGGGCCTGCTGGCGCGCGGCGCGGCGGTCAGTGGCAGCGTGCGCCTCGACGGCGAGGAGCTCATCGGCGCCGGTGCGGCACGGCTGCGCGCGGTGCGCGGCGCGCGCATCGGTGTCGTGTTCCAGGATCCGCAGACCGCGCTGACGCCGCACCTGACGGTCGGTACGCAGCTGGCCGAGACCGCGCGCGCCCACGCGAGGCTCCGCCGCGGCGCTGCGCGCGCGGCGGCGCTCGCAATGCTTGAGCGCGTACAGATCCCCGACCCGGCGGCGCGCCTCGCGCAGTACCCGCACGAGCTGTCGGGCGGGCTCAGGCAGCGCGTGCTGATCGCGATCGCGCTGATCGCGGGGCCGGAGCTGTTGATCGCCGATGAGCCGACGACTGCGCTTGATGTCACCGTCGAGGCCGGAATACTCGCGCTCTTCCGCGAGCTCACCGCCGGACTCGGCACGGCGCTGATGCTCGTCAGCCACGACCTCGCGGTGGTCGCGGGCCTGTGCGATGACATCGCTGTCATGTACGCCGGGCGCCTCGTCGAGCAGGGGCCGGCCGCCGCGGTGCTCGAGAACCCCGCGCATCCCTACACGGCCGCGCTCGCGGGCGCGAGCCCGCGGCTCGATGCGCCAGCCGACGCGCCGCTCGCGGCGATTCCCGGCGGTCCGCCCGCGCCCGGCGCGGTGTTAGCGGGCTGTGCGTTTGCGCCGCGCTGCCCGCGGGCGGCGCCGCGCTGCGTGGCCGAGGTGCCATTGCTCCGGACACGCGGGCCCGGCGGCGGGGCGGTCGCCTGTCACTTTCCGCTCGCGGCCGGGCCGCCGTGACCCCGCTGCTCGCAGTGCGCGACCTCGGCGTCGAGTACCCGACCGGTCGCGGACGGCTGCGCGCGCTCGACGGGGTCGCCTTCGACCTCGGGGCGGGCGAGTCGCTCGGGGTCGTCGGCGAGTCGGGGTCCGGCAAGTCGACGCTCGCGCGCGCGATCCTGAGACTCGTGCCGGCGACGCGCGGCAGCGTGAGCTGGCTCGGCTGCGACCTGCTGCGGCTGCCGCAGCCGGAGCTGCGGCGCCTCAGGCGCGACCTGGCGGTCGTGTTCCAGGATCCGATGGCAAGCCTCGACCCGCGCTTCACGCTCGCCACTTCGGTCGCCGAGCCGCTGATCGTCCATTCGCCGCAGCTCTCGCGCGACGCGCAGCGCCGGGAGGTCGAAGCAATGCTCGAGCGCGTCGGGCTCGCGCCATCGCTCGCGAACCGCTATCCGCACGAACTGAGCGGCGGGCAGTGCCAGAGGGCGGCGATCGCGCGCGCGATGATCACGCGACCGAAGCTCGTGGTGTGCGACGAGCCTCTGAGCGCGCTCGATGTGTCGGTGCAGGCGCAGATCGTCAACCTGCTGCGCGAGTTCCAGCGCGAGCAGGGGACCGCGCTGCTGCTGATCAGCCACAACCTCGCCGTCGTGCGCCGGCTGTGCACGCGGGTGCTGGTGCTGTATCTCGGACGGATCATGGAGCTCGGGCCGCGCGAGCCGCTGTATGCGGCCCCGCGCCACCCCTACACGCAGCTGCTGCTCGACTGCCTGCCCTCGCTCGGGCGCAAGCGGCCACCCTCCATCACCGGGCCCGGCGCCGGCGAACCGGCCTCGCCGTTCGATCCGCCCTCCGGGTGCGTGTTCCGGACCCGCTGCCGCCATGCGCTCGAGCGCTGCGCGGCCGAGGTGCCGGCGCTTGTTGCCGACTCCCCGGGTCACGCCGTCGCGTGCTGGCGCTCGGGCGAGGAACTCGCGGGCATCCCGGACGGGATCACGGTGACGAACGCACGGCGCTGACGCGCTGCGCCCTCAGCCGGCGGCCTTCGCGTCCTCGACTCGCTGCTCGTCGATCAGGATGCGCAGTCGCGTCTGGCCACCCGCGAGCCACTGGCCGATGCGCGTGCGGTAGCGGCGGCAGTCGCTCAGCTGGCTCATTTCGTAGAGGTAGGTTCCCGGCTCGTCCTTGCGCGTCCAGTAGAGCATCGCCGTGCGCCGGTGCGCATCGAGCGTCACCTCGGCCGCCCAGCCGGAGATCCGCTCGCTGTCGAACCACAGGCGGCCGTCGCGGTAGGTCGCGGTGAACTCGCGCTTTTCCCGTTTGCCGCTCGGCCAGGTGTACTCGCTGGTCTGCACGTACGGCCAGGGGCCCTCCGCAGGCAGCCGCAGCACCAGTCGCGACTCGTGCTCGTCGACCTTCTCGCCGGCCGAATCATAGTAGCGATACGTGCCCTGCCAGGTGCCCTCGTGCAGCGCCAGCAGCGGCAGCGCGGCCTTGATCGTGCTCATGGTAGGCAGAAGCTCCAGGCGTGTGGACCTCGCGCGAGTATGCCACGGGCCTTTCCGGAATCGCCGCCGGTGCGGTAAGGTGCGCCGCCGACGAACGGTCGTGCGGGAGGCGCAAATCCGGTGGGACCGTTGCACGGGATCAAGGTGCTGGACCTGGGGCGGGTGCTCGCCGGCCCGTGGGCCACGCAGGCGCTCGCCGATCTCGGTGCCACCGTCTACAAGGTCGAGAAGCCCGGCAGCGGCGATGACACGCGCAGCTGGGGCCCGCCCTGGCTCAAGAACGCCGACGGGGGCGACAGCGGCGAGTCGGCCTATTACCTCGCGACCAACCGCGGCAAGTACTCGCTTGCGATCGATCTCGCCGCAACCGACGGCCAGCGGCTGATCCGCGCGCTCGCCGCGCGCTGCGACGTGCTGGTCGAGAACTTCAAGGTCGGCGGCCTCGCGAAATTCGGCCTCGCCTTTGCCGACCTCGCCCCGGCCAACCCGCGCCTCGTCTACTGCTCGATCTCGGCATTCGGCCAGGACGGGCCCGACGCGCAGGGCGCGGGGTACGACGCGATGATCCAGGGGATGGGCGGCCTGATGAGCCTCACGGGCGTCCCGGACGGTGAGCCGGGTGCCGGTCCGCAGAGAGCCGGCGTCGCGGTTGTCGACCTGATGACCGGCATGTACGCGCTGAGCGCGATCGTCGCGGCGCTCTACGAGCGCGCGCAGTCGGGTGTCGGTCAGTACATCGACCTCGCGCTCCTCGACACCCAGGTCGCCTGCCTCGCGAACCAGGGCATGAACTACCTGCTGTCGGGCCAGGCGCCGCGCCGCCAGGGGACCGCGCACCCGAACATCGTCCCGTACCAGGCATTCAGGACCTCCGACGGGTACCTGATGCTGGCGGTGGGCAACGACCGGCAGTTCGCGGCCTTCGCCGCGCTCGCCGGCCGGCCGGAGCTGTCGGACGATCCACGCTATGCGACCAACGCGGCCCGGGTCGCGCACCGCTCGACGCTCGTGCCGCTGGTGGCGGAGCTGATCGCGGCGCGCAGCACCCGCGAGTGGATCGAGCGGCTGGCGCCCGCGGCCGTACCTTGTGGGCCGATCAACGACCTGGCCGACGTGTTCGCCGAACCCCAGGTCCGCCACCGGCAGATGCGGATCGACCTCGCCCATCCGCTGGCCGGGACCGTCCCACAAGTCAGAAACCCCATCCGCTATTCGCGCACGACCCTCGAGTACCGGCTGCCGCCGCCGCTGCTCGGCGAGCACACGCGCGCCGTCCTGACCGGCGAGCTCGGCCTCGGGGAGGCGGAACTCGCCGCGCTCGCGGCCCGGGGCGTGATCGGCTGAGAGCCGTCGCCGCGTGCATCCGGGCCGGCTGCGTTATCCTCTCGGCCGGGACCCAGTGACCCAGCCAGGATTACTTATGACCACGCCCACCGTCCGCGCCAGCACGGCGCTCGCCCACGTCCGCTACGAGATCCGCGGCCAGCTCGCGCGGCGCGCCCACGAGATGGAACGTCTCGGCTATGACATCGTCTCGCTGAACATCGGCAACCCGGGCGCCTTCGGCTTTCGCACGCCCGAGACGATGCGGCTCGCGATGATCGAGAACCTGCGCCTCGCCGAGGGCTACGTGCACCAGAAGGGCATCTTTCCGGCGCGCGAGGCGGTGGTGATGCAGCAGCAGGAGCGGGGCCTCAGGAACGTCACCGTCGAGGACGTGTTCATCGGCAACGGCGTCTCCGAGCTGATCGACCTGACGCTCAGGGCATTGCTCAACGACGGCGATGAGGTGCTGGTTCCGAGCCCGGACTACCCGCTGTGGACGGCGGCGACGATCTTAAATCGCGGCCGTGCCGTCCACTACCCGTGCGGCAGCG
>Ga0181521_10007151_pt1 | contig 11810 bp, 12 predicted proteins | sample PEATcosm2014_Bin_32_FD_119764 | JGI IMG/M metagenome (GOLD analysis project Ga0181521, IMG submission 119764) | Peatland microbial communities from MTU Mesocosm Facility, Houghton, MI, USA - PEATcosm2014_Bin02_60_metaG | ecosystem: Environmental > Terrestrial > Soil > Wetlands > Peat | place... | reverse complement strand
TCGATCCGCAGCGGGGTGATCGTACCGCCGCCGCCGAGGGCGACCCAGGCGGAAAGCAGCCCGACGAGTATGGCGGCGCAGGCCACCGGCCCGGCCGCGGCCCGCGCCAGGCCGCGCAGCCAGGCTGCTGCGCTCGGCTGCGGCGGATGGCCGGCCGTGGCCGCGCTCACCGGCCGCCGTCCACGGAGCCGCGCACGCAGGCCAGCTTGGCGGCGCGTCGCTGCCGGAAACGGCGTAGCCGCAGGCTGTTGCTGGTCACGATCAGCGAGCTGGCGGCCATCGCGATCCCCGCGAACAGCGGGTTGAGGTAACCGAGCGCGGCGGCCGGGATCGCGATCGCGTTGTAGCCGAAGGCCCAGCAGAGGTTGCCCCGGATCACGCTCAGCGTGGCCCGGGCGAGCAGCAGGGCTTCGGCGATCGTGCCTGGGTCACCGTTGACGATGGTCAGGTCGGCGGCGCCGATCGCGGCGTCGGTCCCGGTGCCGGCGGCCATGCCCAGGTCGGCCTGCGCCAGCGCGGCCGCGTCGTTCACGCCGTCGCCGACCATGGCCACCGCGTAGCCGTCGCCCTGCAACTGCCGGATCTTTTCCGCCTTCTCCTCCGGCCGGACGCGGGCGAAGACGTTCTGTGCGGGGATCTTCAGCTGGGCCGCCACCGCCTGCGCGGTGCGCTCGCTGTCGCCGGTGAGCAGCGCAGTAGCCAGGCCAAGCCGCTGGATGTGGGCCACCGCCGCGGCGCTGCCGGACCGCAGCGTGTCCGCGACCACCAGCACGGCCCGGACCCCGCCGTCCCAGCCGGCCAGCACCGCGGTCTGGCCGGCGTTCTCGGCCGCGGCGACGGCCTGGCGCAGCGGGACCGGCATCGGCAGGCCCGCGTACTGGCCCGCGTGCTGGCCAGCGAACAGGTCCGGGCGGCCGACCGTGACCGTGTGCCCGTCCACCACGCCGCGGACTCCGGCCCCGGTCAGCGGCGCGAAGCCGGTCACCGGGAGCAGGCCACCGGAGCGCGCGGCGGCTTCCCGCGCGATGGCCTGCCCGATCGGGTGCTCGGACGCGTCCTCCACCGCCCCGGCGAGCCGCAGTACCTCGTCTTCGCTGGTACCCGGTGCGGTGGTGATGGTGTGCAGCCGCATGGCGCCGGTGGTCAGCGTGCCGGTCTTGTCGAAGACGACGACCCGGACCTGGCGGGCGGCTTCCAGCGCGCGGGCGCTCTTGACCAGGATGCCCAGCTCGGCGCCGCGGCCGACCGCGGCCAGCAGCGCCGTCGGCGTGGCCAGCCCGAGCGCGCAGGGGCACGCGACCACCAGCACGGCCACGGCCGCGCCGCCCGCTGCGGCCCCGGCCACGCCGGCGCCCAGCCAGAATCCCAGGGTGACCACCGCCATGCTGATCACGCACGGGACGAAGATCGCGGCGATCCGGTCGGCCAGCCGCTGCGCGGATGCCTTGGAGCCCTGCGCCTCACCCACCAGCCGGGTGATCTGCGCGAGCAGCGTGTCCGCGCCCACGCGGGTCGCCCGCACCACCAGCCGCCCGCTCATGTTGAGCGTCGCGCCGGTCACCTCGTCGCCCCGGCCCACCTCGGCCGGCGCGGACTCGCCGGTGACCAGCGACGCGTCCACCGCGGAGCTGCCCTCGGTGACCACCCCATCGGTGGCGATCTTCTCGCCGGGCCGCACCACGAACTGCTCGCTCACACCGAGCGTGTCCACCGCGACCCGCTGCTCGGCACCGTCGCGCAGCACGGCGACGGTCCTTGCGCCGAGCCCGGCCAGTGCGGTGAGCGCGGCACCCGAACGGGCCCGGGCGCGGGCCTCCAGATAGCGGCCGGCCAGCACCGCTGCGGGGACGCCGGCCGCCACGTCCAGGTACAGCGGATGGCTGCCGGTCATCCCGAACGTCGAGCCCAGCGCCATCCGCATGGACATACCGGCACCGCTGGAGGTGAACAGGGTGTAGACCGACCAGCCGAATGAGGCGATCACCGCCATGCTGACCAGAGTGTCCATCGTCGCCGTGCCGTGCCCCAGACCCGCCCAGGCCGCCCGGTGCAGCGGCCAGGCGCCCCACACCGCCACCGGGGCCGCCAGCACCAGGCTCACCCACGGCCAGCCGCTGAACTGCGCGGCCGGCACCATGGCCAGCACGATGACCGCCACGGCCAGGGGGACGCACACGGCCAGCCGGCACCCCAGCGCCCGGGTCGCCTGGTCCACGGCGGGCTCGTCCGGCCCGGCCTCCGCGGCGGGCGCGGCCGCCGAATACCCGCAGGACTCGATCACGCCGATCAGCTCGCCGGCCTCACGGCCGCCCGTGCTGGCGAAGTACGCGCGCCCTGTCGCGTAGTTGACGGTGGCCGTCACCCCGTCCAGCCGGTTCAGCCGGCGCTCGATCCGGGCCGCGCAGGCGCCGCAGCTCATCCCGCCCACGATCAGCTCGGCCCGCACGCTGGCGACGGTCCCGGTTTCCCCGGTCCGGATGTCGCTCATGGCCCGCCCATGTTCATGGACCCGCCCATGCCCGGGCTGGCCGGCCCGGGGCGGGAGGACCCGGGTGACGTCGGGCGCACGGTGACCGGGCCGAGGTGCGCCCCGGCGGCGTAGGCTCCAATGAAGACCAGCGCGAGCAGCAGCAGGAAGCCGCACAGTTTCGCGGCCGGGCTCACCGGGCCATCACCATCCCTCCTGCTCCACCCGTGCGGCCGCCGTGACGCCGCTCCGATAATCATCCTGACAGGCGTTATGCTCTCAGATCGCAGGAAGGCTGAGGAGACGAGCCAGACCGTGGCCACACGCGAGATTGAGCTGTCGATCGATGGTATGAGCTGCGCGGCGTGCGCGGTGCGTATCGAGAAGAAGCTCAACAAGATCGGGGACGTCTCGGCCGCGGTGAACTACGCCACCGCGACCGCCCGCGTGACCGTGCCGTCCTCGCTGCCGGTGCAGACGCTCACCACGGTGATCGAGGACGCCGGGTACTCCGCCCAGGACCGTACGGCGTTGGCCGGCGACGGCGACGATGCGGCCGCCGGCCGGGACGCTTCCTACCTGCGCCGCCGGCTGATCGTCGCCCTCGTCTTCTTCGTTCCGCTGACCGACCTGTCCCTGCTGCTGTCGCTCGTCCCGTCCGACCGGTTCCCCGGCTGGCAGTGGGCCCTGGTCGGCTGCGCGGCGCCGGTGGCGCTGTGGGCTGCGTGGCCGTTCCACCGCGCCGCACTGATCAACGCCCGGCACGGCGCCGCCACGATGGACACGCTCGTCTCGCTCGGCATCATCGCCGCCTGCGGCTGGTCCGTCTACGCGATGTTCGTCCTGGACCGCGGCACGGCCGGCGAGAGCGTGCTGCGGCAGCTCACCCACGGCTCCGGCGGCGGCATCTACCTGGAGGTGGCCGCGTCGGTCACCACGTTCCTGCTGGCCGGGCGGCTGTATGAGGCCCGCGCTCGGCGAATCGCCGGAGCGGCCATGCGTGAGCTGGCCGCCGCCGGGGCGAAGGACGTGTGCCTGCTGGAGACGGACGGGACCGAGCGGCAGATCCCGGTCAGCCGGCTGCGCCCGGGGGACATGTTCGTCGTGCGCCCGGGTGAGACCATCGCCGCCGACGGTGAGGTGCTGTTCGGCCAGACCGCGGTGGACCGCAGCATGATGACCGGCGAGTCCGTTCCCGCCGAGGCCGCCGAGGGGGACGGTGTCGTCGGCGGGACGATCGTGCTGACCGGGCGCCTGGTCGTCCGGGCCGTCAGGGTCGGGGCGGACACCCAGCTTGCTCACCTGATCAGGCTGGTCGAGCAGGCCCAGGCGGAGAAGGCGGCCATCCAGCGGCTAGCGGACCGCATCTGCGGGGTGTTCGTCCCGCTGGTCCTCACGTTTTCCGTGCTCACCCTGGCCGGGTGGCTGCTGGCCGGGAGCCCCGCCGGGCACGCGTTCAGTGCCGGGCTCGCGGTCCTGATCATCGCGTGCCCGTGTGCGCTCGGCCTCGCGACCCCGGCCGCGCTGGTGGCCGCGAGCGGGCGCGGGGCCCAGCTCGGGATCTTCATCAAGCGCTACCAGGCGCTGGAGTTCTCCCAGTCGGTCGACACCGTGGTGCTGGACAAGACCGGAACCGTCACCACCGGCCGGATGTCGCTGACCGGCGTGCACACCCTCGCCGGGACCGGACGCGCCGATCTGTTCCGCTACGCCGGTGCGGTGGAGCAGGCGTCCGAGCACGCGGTGGCCGCGGCGATTACCTCCGCCGCCACCGCCGAGACTGGCCCGCTGCCGCAGGCCGAGCGCTTCTCGGCGCTGCCGGGACTCGGCGCCGGTGGCATCGTGGGCGGCCTCGAGGTGGTCATCGGTCGCGCGGCGCTGTTCACCGAGCGGGGCATCGAGGTCCCGCCGGACCTGGCCCGCGTGTGCCAGGCGTGGGAGCAGGCGGGCCACACGACCGTGCTCATCGGCTGGGACGGCATTGTGCGCGGTGCCGTCGCGGTCGCGGACACGGTCAAGCCGTCCGCCGCGGCGGCCGTCGCCGAGCTTCGCGGGCTCGGGCTGCATCCCATCCTGCTGACGGGGGACAACTAGGCCACGGCCCGGGCCGTGGCCGCTGCGATCGGGATCGACGAGGTCATCGCCGGGACACTGCCCTCCGGTAAGGCCGACGTGATCGCCGGCCTGCAGGCCCAGGGGCGCTCGGTGGCGATGGTCGGGGACGGCGTCAACGACGCGCCCGCGCTGGCCGCGGCCAGCCTGGGGCTCGCCCTGGGCTCCGGCACGGACGTGGCGATGAGCGCCGCGGACCTGATCCTGCTGCGGGACGACCTGGGCGTGGTGGCGGATGCGGTCAGGCTCGCGCGGGGTACGTTCCGGACCATCCGCCGCAATCTGGCCTGGGCGTTCGGCTACAACCTGGCCGCCCTGCCGCTGGCTGCGCTCGGTTTCCTCAACCCCATCGTGGCCTCCGCGGCGATGACCCTTTCCTCGGTCTTCGTGGTCTGGAACAGCCTGCGGCTCGGCCGGTTCCGCGTCCGCGGCCCGGTGCGCTACCCGCCGGCCCCGGTCCTGCGAGCAGGCCTGAGACCGGGCCAAAGCACTTGAGCAGTCCGGGACAGTCGTCATACTGAGGTTGACCGGGTCACAAATCCGCAGCGCGGAACGAGTTACCAGGCCGGAGGGCCGCATGTACGGGTACAGCCACGACAAGGACAACTACCTCAGGCGGCTGCGCCGCATCGAGGGCCAGGTGCGCGGCCTGCAGCGGATGATCGAGGACGACAAGTACTGCATCGATATCCTCACCCAGGTGGCGGCGGCGACCAAGGCCCTGCAATCGGTGGCGCTGGGCCTGCTGGAGGAGCACCTCAGCCATTGCGTCACCGAGGCGGTCGGCGAAGGCGGCGACAGTGCCGCCGAAAAGGTCCGCGAGGCCTCCGAGGCCATCGCCCGCCTCGTCCGGTCCTTATAAACCGGTGGACCCAGCGGCCCTTCCCGTCCGCCACAAGCACAGCGCCGGGCCGTTCCGCCTCCCGACACCGGCGGACCGTTCCGCCCCGCGGGTCCCGCCAGCCACAAGTACACTGCGCGGCCGGGCCGACTCCCGCGCCGTCCCGTTCGGCCATCCCATAACGACCACCACCGAGAGGACCCCGATGGCGACGACGACCTACAAGGTGACCGGCATGACCTGCGAGCATTGCGTCGGCGCGGTCACCAGCGAGCTCACCAGCCTCGGCGGAGTCACCCAGGTAACCATCGACCTCGTCCCGGACGGCGTCTCCCTCGTTACCGTGACGAGCGAGGCCTCCCTGCCCGCCGGAGCCGTCACCGAAGCCCTCGACGAAGCCGGCGGCTACCTCCTCACCGCCCCCTAACCGCTTGCTCCGCCCTCAAGCCCGCCATGTGCCGGTCTGACCTCAGCGGTCGATCAGTTCGGCGACGGCCTCGTCGAGGCGGCCGGAACGCGCCTCCTGGATAAGGACCGCGAACTGGTCCGCGCTCATCTGCACCCGCTGGCCGAAGTCGTCGGTGATGACGATCCTCCGCTCCGGCGGCGCGTCATGGTCGACGAAGAGCTCCGGGCAGCCGCAGCTGCACTGGCCGCAGAGCAGGGCGAATCGGGTGAAACGTTCGGTGTCATCCATGACCGCGCTCCATTCCTCGATGATTCCGAATTCCTCGACGATTCCGAACCGAGCGTCACACAGGGTGATGGACTCGTCAACCCTTTGCTAGGGGAATTCTCACCGGCCCTTTCTAATTGACGACGTTGTTCGATACCCCCAATGGGTATTGTTAATACCCCCTAAGGGTTAACCCGAATACCCGGGTCTCGTTTCGGCGATACACCCGGGGGGTTTAGTCAAGCCGTTTACAGCGAGCGGCACATGATCATCTACTTGCCCTCTGAACTGGAGCTTTGCCCGCCAGTTTGGTGCCGTGATTAGTTATTAACCGATCCGCATTGCAGTGCGGCTTAGCGCCCTCTACCGTTATTGCTAATAGTCCTTGGCTGTCTCTCGTGGGTCTCGGCTCCCCGGCATTCCTGGGCGAGCGCCAGGTCCCGGGCATCGCAACAGGAAGGCGAGAATGAGCAGTATCGCCGCAGGGCGGGACCGGGCCGGGCGGCGGGACCGGCTGGGCACAGCCGGGGCTGCCTCGGCCGGGCTGGACACGCGACGGATGCTACAGCTGGGCCTGGCCGCCATCTGGCTGCTCGACGGGGTACTGCAGTACCAGTCGTTCATGTTCACCAAGGCGTTCGGGCAGATGATCGGGGCCACGTCGTCGGGTAACCCCGGCGTCGTCGCACACCCCATCAACTGGAACGCGACCCTGGTGGAGCACCACCTGGTGCTGCTGAACGCGATCTTCGCCACCATCCAGATCCTGCTGGGGCTGGGCATAGCGTGGCGGCCCACGGTCCGGGTAGCCCTGGCCGCCTCCGTCGTGTGGTCACTCGGGGTGTGGTGGTTCGGCGAGGGCCTCGGCGGCGTGCTGAACGGCACGGCCGATCCGGTGAGCGGCGCTCCGGGCGCGGTGATCATCTACGCGCTGCTGGCCGTCCTGCTGTGGCCGGCCGACCGGGGCGTGGTGTCCGGCCGGCCGGTGCCGTTCGTGGCGGCCAGGGCGGTGGGGGCCCAGGTTGCCCGCGCGCTGTGGCTGGTCCTCTGGGGAACCCTGGCCTACTTCGCGCTGACTCCTGCCAACCGGGCACCGCAGGCGCTCCACGACATGATCGCGGGGATGGCACCGGGGGAACCCGGCTGGCTGGCCGCCCTCGATAAGCATTCCGCCGCCCTGGTCGCCCACCAGGGGCTGGCCGCCTCGATCGTCCTGGCCGTCGCGCTCGTTATCGTCGCCGTCGGGGTCTACCTGCCGCCCCCGGCCGCCCAGGCCACGCTGATCCTGGCCATCGTGCTGGCCGCGGTCATCTGGGTGGTCGGGGAGGCGCTCGGCACCATCCTGACCGGCGGCGCCACCGACCCCAACTCCGGCCCGCTGCTCGCCCTGCTGGCCCTGGCCTACTGGCCGCTCGCCACCGCCGCCGTGCCGCACGCCGGCCGCTCGCCGGCCGGCGACCGACCTGAAGGGATAACGGCATGAGCATCCCCGGCTGGATCCTGGACATCTTCGCCGCGATCATGCTCCTGGTCGCCGCGGTGAGCGCCGGGCAGCTGGCCGTGGCCCGCGCCTGGACGCGGGCCGGCGTGAGAGACGCCGACATTGCCGGCTCCCACCTGCTGATGGGCATCGCCATGGCGGGGACGCTGGTGGCCAGCCTGAGCACGCTGCCGAACGCCGCCTGGGAAGTGATCTTCGCCGTCATGACGGCCTGGTTCGCCTGGTGCCTGTGGCGGGAGACCAGAGGTCATGGCATCGCTGCCGTGGCCAGCGGCCACCACGCGCCACACCTGGTACACAGCGCGGCGATGCTCTATATGTTCGCCGCGCTCGCGGGCCCGGCACCGGGCGGCGGCTCCGGGATGGCCGGGATGGCGGGTTCGGCCGGCGGCACGCAGAGCCTGCACGCCCCCACCCTGGCGCTCGTCTTCACGCTGCTCCTGATCGCCTACACGGTCCGCGACCTGGACCGGAAGGCCGGTGCGGACGGGTACTTCCACGTTGTCGGCCGGCGCTTCACCTCCGCCGGGCCCGCACTGGCCACCGCCGCTGCCGGAGTCCACGGTGTTCCAGCCGGCCCGGCCGGTGGCGGCGACAGTGCCGTCGCGACCATGGTCCAGCCCCAGGCCGCCCCGGCGGAGGTGCCGCCCGGCGACGGGGCGGCGGCGGGCCAGGCCGAGGCCCGCCCTCCGATGGCGGATTGGCTGCTGCTGTCTCCCGCCGTGGTCAAGGGCTGCCGGGTGGCGATGGGCGTCACCATGGCCTTCATGCTCGTCATCATGACCTAGCCATCCGCCAGGCCGCCCGTTCGCCATTGCCCCGTAGTTGCGGCATATACGTTATTGCAAGTTAGTTGCAGCTTTCCCTAGACTGACGCTGACGACCGGCGCCGATCCGGAAATACCGGCGCTGACCAGTGCAATCTTCGGAAGGTGTGAGCCCGTGGCTGATCCGTTCGCCCGCCTGGCCAGCATCCGGCGCGGGCTCAGCCCAGCGGAGTGGACCAGGGTGGGCGCGATGGTCGCCACCGTCGTGGGCCTCAACGTCGCCGGCTGGGGGATGCTGGCCGCGGCGCTGGGCGGGCATTACCACATCAGCAAGACGACGGTTTTCGGCGTGGGCACCGGGGCGCTCGCCTACACCCTGGGCATGCGGCACGCATTCGACGCCGACCACATCGCCGCGATCGACAACACCACCCGCAAGCTGGTCGGTGAGGGCAAGCGCCCGTTGTCCACCGGGTTCTTCTTCTCCCTGGGCCACTCCAGCGTCGTGTTCGCGCTCGCGGTCCTGCTGAACTTCGGTATCCGGGGCCTGGATGAGCAGGTCAAGAACGGCAGCTCGCACCTGCAGTACACGACGAACATCATCGGCACCTGCGTGTCCGGCTTCTTCCTGTTCCTGATCGCGGCGTTCAACATCGTCATCCTGGCCGGCATCCTCAAGGTGTTCCGCGAGATGCGCTCCGGCGCCTACGACGACGAGCAGCTGGAGGAACAGCTCAACAAGCGCGGCCTGATGAACCGGTTCCTGGGCCCGCTGGCCCGCCGGGTGGACGCCCCGTGGAAGATGTACCCGATCGGGTTCCTGTTCGGCCTGGGCTTCGACACCGCCACCGAGGTGGCCCTGCTCGTGCTGGCCGGCACCGCCGTGGTCGGCGGCCTGCCGTTCTACGCCATCCTGTCGCTGCCGATCCTGTTCGCCGCCGGGATGAGCCTGTTCGACACGATCGACGGCTGCTTCATGAACTTCGCCTACGACTGGGCCTTCGCCAGGCCGGTCCGCAAGGTCTACTACAACCTGACCATCACCGGCCTGTCCGTCTTCGTCGCCGTATTCATCGGGGCCACCGAGCTGCTCGGCCTGCTCGCCCAGGACACGAACCTGAACGGCTCTTTCTGGTCGTTCATGCAGAACTTCAACATCAACACCGCCGGGTTCGTCATCGTCGGGGTCTTCGTCGTGACCTGGGTCATCGCCCTGGGGGTCTGGCGTTTCGGCCGCATCGAGCAGAAGTGGGACACCCGCCCGGCCGTCACCGCCGACTCGCGGGACTGAACCCGGCAGGACGCTCCCCGCCCGGGCGCGACCATGTGCGGCCCGTAGGATTGCTGGTCACGGCGCTGACGGGAGCGACATGGGCAGTGAGTCGGAGAGCGCAGAGCCGGTCGCGGGATCGGGGCCAGCGAGGAGACCGGCGCCAGGTTCGGGATCTGACCGGGCCGCGAGGCCCCTGGAAGACGGGGCGGAGCGGGTTCTCATCGCTTCTCTCCGCGTGACGCTTATACCGGTAGCGTTTCTGGCGCTGGCTGGTCTCGGCGCGTTCGCCTACGGGATCGCCGTCTTCATCCATTCGATCGACAGCATTGTCAGCCATCCCTTTCCGGTGACTCATCAGGTCGGCTATTTCCTGCTGGACATCGACCTGTTTCTCGTCGGGGTGACCCTGCTCATCTCGGCTATCGGGCTCTACGAGCTGTTCATCAGGGACATCCCCAACGATCACGCCGCCGGCCTGCCGCCCTGGCTCGAAATACACGACCTCAACGACCTCAAGGCCCGGGTCATCGCCATGATCATCCTGGTCCTCTCGGTGAGCTTCGTCGAGGTGGCGGTGGACTCCCCGGACGGCCTGGAGGTCCTTGAGCTGGGCGGCGGAGTCGCCCTGGTCATCGTCGCCCTGACCGTCTTCATACGCCTGACCGGCCACGCCGACGATTAGCGCCCTGGCCACCGTGGTGCTCGCCCTGTCCAATGGCCTGGCCATCGAACAGTACCGGTGGTAATAGAGTCCAGAGCGATACCGATCTGTTTGACCATCCCAGCGAGGGGAGAACATCAATGCCAACCCGCACCGCGCGTACCGGCTGGACGGGAACCTTGGAGCAGGGCTCGGGCAAAGTCGAGCTGACGAGTTCCCATCTCGGGACCTACGAGATGTCATTCCCCAAGCGGGCCGCGGAGGACGCGGGGGGTGCCACCAGCCCCGAGGAGCTCATCGCGGCCGCGCACTCCGCGTGCTACGCGATGCAGCTGTCCGCGCTGATCGCCCAGGCCGGCGGGACACCGGAGGCGCTTGACGTGCAGGCCGACGTGTCGCTCGGTCCCGACCCGGCCGGCGGCTTGCGGCTGACTGGCATCAAGCTCACCGTGCGCGGCGAGGCCGAGGGCCTCACCGACGAGCAGTTCGCGCAGGTTGCGCAGGAAGCGAAGGCGGGCTGCCCGGTCAGCAAGGCCCTGACCGGCGTCGACATCACCGTCGACGCCCAGCTCGAGCACTGAGGCCGGTGACGCGCCGCCGGGAACCGGGCCTGACCAGGCCGGGGTCCCCGGCCGGTGCGCCGCCCGGGCCGGGGGAGCCCGGGCCCGGGCCGCGCCCGCTGGTGCCCGCGCGGCTGCGCCGGACGGCCGTCGCGCTGCTGGTGGTGTGCGTGGCGGTGGTCACCGTGCTGGGCGCGCTGTTCGCCGGGCAGTCGCGGCCGGACGGGTTCGATGCGCCAATCGACGCGGCGTTCCAATCCGGCCTCGGCGCTCACCCCGCCGTGCTGGAATTCCTGGCCGGATTCGGTGACCTGCCGCTGGTAACCGTGATGACCGTGGCCCTGGTCCTGGGGTGCGCCGTGGCCCGCCGGTGGCGCGGTGCGGCGCTAGCCACCGTCGCCGTCCCCGTGGCCTCCGGCCTCACCGAAGGTCTGCTCAAACCCGGCATCGGCCGGACGCATGACGGTGGCCTCAGTTATCCCAGTGGCCACGCCACCACTTCGTTCGCCCTGGCCACAGTCAGCATCATCCTGCTCGCCGCGCCGAGCTGGCCCCGGGTGCCCGCTATCACCCGGCGGTTGCTCATGCTCGGCGCTCTCCTGCTGGCGGTGGCCGTTCCCTCCGCCGTGGTCGGCCTGAACGGGCACTACTTCACCGACATCGTGGGCGGCGCGGCCCTGGGAACCGGCACCGCCGTGCTGACCGCCCTCCTGCTGGACATCGTGTGCGGATCTGAGTGGTGGCGGGCCCGGACCGCCCGCCCTGGCCCGGAGGTTCCCCGCCCTCGCGGCTCGTCGTAACGGCGTTTAGTCGTTCTCGACGACGAAGTCCCACTTGGCCACGATGTTCCGGCCGTCGGGCGCCCAGCGCATCAGGCCCTCCCCGACCGCCTCGACGGCCCGCAACTCGAAGCTGACCTTCTGCCCTGGGCGCAGCACCGCCGGCGGTTTCG
>Ga0181521_10007149_pt1 | contig 11812 bp, 11 predicted proteins | sample PEATcosm2014_Bin_32_FD_119764 | JGI IMG/M metagenome (GOLD analysis project Ga0181521, IMG submission 119764) | Peatland microbial communities from MTU Mesocosm Facility, Houghton, MI, USA - PEATcosm2014_Bin02_60_metaG | ecosystem: Environmental > Terrestrial > Soil > Wetlands > Peat | place... | reverse complement strand
TGGTGAAGCTGGAGCTGCCCGCCCGCAATGCGACGATCCCCGCCGGGGCGGAGGTTGCGATGATTCCGGCCGGGACAATGGTCCGGTCTCTGCCCGGAAGAGGGCCAAGGCCGGATCGCTAGACGGAAACGGCGTTTCTGAGCGCGAACCGGCATCGTCTACGCTCGAAACGCCTCAGTTTAGCAGCGCGCTCCAGGTCGGATCGGACGCGAAGTCCGGCGTCGGCACCAGGGATTCGGTGCGCCCGAACACGTCGATCATATAGATTTTCGAGCCGCTGGCGCCGCCGGGATCGCGGAAAAACATCAGATAGAGGCCATTTGGCGCCCAGGTCGGCCCCTCATTGTGGAAGCCTTCCGTCAGGATGCGCTCGCCCGATCCGTCCGGCCGCATGACGCCAATCGCAAATGTGTCAGCCTTCTGTTTCGTGAAGGCGATCAGATCGCCCTTCGGCGACCAGACCGGCGTCGAATAGCGCCCCTCGCCAAAGGAAATCCGCTTCGGCGCGCCACCGCCCGCCGGCATGACATAGAGCTGCTGGCTTCCGCCGCGATCGGATTCGAACGCGATCTGGCTTCCGTCGGGCGAATACGAGGGCGAGGTGTCGATCGCGGTCGAATCGGTCAGCCGCGTCGTGGTGCGCGAGCGAATGTCCATGGCGAAGAGGTTGGTCGCGGCGCCCTCCGCGAGCGACATGACGATTTTCTGGCCGTCGGGCGAGAAGCGCGGCGCGAAGGTCATGCCGGGAAAATTGCCGACGACCTCGCGCTGGCCGGTCTCGATATTGAGCAGGAGCACCTTTGGATCGGTCGGACCGAACGACATATAGGTCACGTCCTGCGAGGACGGCGAAAAGCGCGGGGTCACCACGAGATCGTCGCCGCGCGTTAAAAAGCGCACATTGGCGCCGTCCTGATCCATGATCGCGAGGCGCTTGCGGCGACGCTCGGGGGGTCCCGTCTCGTCGACGAAGACCACGCGCGTATCGAAGAAACCGCCCTCGCCCGTAATCCGGGTAAAGATCGCATCGGACACGATATGGGCGACGCGGCGCGAATTGTTCGGGTCGGTTACATATTGCTGCCCGGCGACCTGCTGTCCGGTGGCGACGTCCCAGAGACGAAATTCGGTTTGCAGCCGGCCGTCCGCGCTGCGGCCGCTGCGTCCGGTGACCACGAACTGCGCGTTGAGCGCCCGCCACGAATCCATGTTCGGCGCGACATCGGGATTGGCGATCTGTTCGGTAAAGGTCTTCGGATCGATCGGGGCGAGAAAGGCGGAGCGATTGAAATTATTGGTGATGATGCTGGTCGCCTGCGCGCCGGCGGCGGCGTCGCCCGCAAACGCGGTCACCGCGATCGAGACGGGTTTGAATTCGCCGCGGCGCACGTCGAGATAACGGTCCTCGGCGCGCGCGCCCCCGGCAAGCGAGCCGACGGCGAGCAGGGCGCAGATTGCGATGAACGCGCGGATTCGCGGCGCCGCGAAACGAAAATACTGCAGTCTGAAAATCTTCAAAGCATGTCCTCGGGATCGAAGCGAACGATCCGGCCTTTCCACTGGTCATAATAGGGCTGGTATTGCGCCGGGATGCGCAGCGGATTGCATCGCCGCACCGCCCGGATGGCGCTATCGGCCAGCGAACGCAGATTGGGGTCGGTCGGCGGGTTCATAAGCTGGGGCTCGCCGAGCAGCGCGCCGTCCGGGCCATATTGGACATGAATTTGCGGGACGTATTTTTCCTGCCCCTCCATGCCGATATAGTTCCAGCAATGGCGATACTGGTCTTGCAGGATGCCGTCGAGCTGCCCCCAGAGGGAAGGCGACATTTTCGCCGCGCTCGCCGTCGGCGCGCCGAGCGAGGCCAGCTGCTGAAGCGCCTCTCCGGTCGCGGCCTTCTTCTGCGGCATGTCCTTGTTCAGGATGCGGCTGATGTCGCTCAAGTCGAACTTGTCCGCGGGATCGGCGGTTTCATCGCCTGATTTCTGTTTCGGCGCCGGCTTGGGAGGATCCTTCGGCGGCGGATCTTTCGTCTTGTCGTCATTCAAAAGCTTCGCCAGCTCGTCAGGCTTGAATTTGGGTTCGGGCTTCTTCGGCGGCTCGACCGGCTTTGGCTTAGGCTCGACCGCGGCGAGCTTTTTCGGCTCGACTTTCGGCCGCGCCACCGGCTTCGGCTCGACCGCATCGGGCGATTCAGGCGTCGGCGTCGCGACCGCCGCAGGCTTTGCGGCGTCCGGCTTCGGGGCTTCCGCCTTGGGCGGTTCGGGCTTCGACTCATCCGGCTTAGGCGCCTGCTTGGCGAGGTCCTCAACGGGGCGCGCCGGCGGGATTGGCGGCGTCTTCTCTTCGGCGCGGCCGGGATCGTCATTATGCGCGGCGCGGGTCTGCGGCGCCGGAACGTCCGTCTTGGACGGCGTCAGGATCGACGGCGGCTTCGCCTCGGCGATATCGGCGAGTTTCTCGACTTTCTGCAGCGGCTTCTCGCTCAGGGGCGCGGTTTTCTCGCCCTTCATGATCTGGTTGAATTCGCTGTTGCTCATAAGATCGACGGGCACGGTCTCCTGCGCGTCGTCGAATTTGGCGGCGTGTGAAAACGACACCAGGATCGCGGCGAGCAGAAGGGCATGCGCGCCGCCGGAAATCGCAGCTCCTGGATTATCGCGCAGCGACATCGCCGGTCAGTTCTTGCTCGGGTCCGTGACGAGAGCGACCTTTTTATAGCCGGCGGTCGTTATGATCGACATGACCTCGGCGATCTTGCCGTAATTCACCTGATTGGCGCCGCGCACATAGATCCGCTCGTCGAAGCCGGATTTGGCGAGTTCCTTCAATTTGTCGGCGAGCTGGCCCATTTCGACCGGCTGATCCATGACATAGACCGCGCCCTTGTCGTCAACCGCGACGGACAGAGGCTTCTGATCGACGTTCAGCGCCGCGGATTTCGTTTGCGGCAGGTCGATCGGCACGCCGGTCGCGAGCAGCGGCGCGGCCACCATGAAGATGATCAAGAGCACCAGCATGACGTCGATGAACGGCGTCATGTTGATGTCGGCCATGGGCCGGTATCGCGGCGACCCGCGTCGTCCCCGGCCGCCGCCCTTGCGTGTTGCAATCGCAGACATCGCCATATTCAGTTCTCCTGCGCCAAGCGCGGAACCGGTCGCAACCGGCGGCGCCGTCCATCGCGATCCCGCGACGCTATCCTGTCGGCGTAGCCGCCGCTATTTCGGGGCGGCGCCCTCAACAGCGGCACGATCCGAAAAGGCGGAGCCCCTTGGACAAAAGGGCTCAGGCGGCCTGATCATGCGCCGTGCGCTGATCAATCTGACGCGACAGGATCGATGAAAATTCGTCGGCGAAGCCTTCCAGCTGCGCCTGCTTCTTGGCGACGTCGCCCTGCAGCTTGTTATAGGCGATCAGCGCCGGAATGGCGGCAAAGAGGCCGATCGCGGTGGCGAAAAGCGCCTCGGCGATGCCGGGCGCCACCACCGCCAGCGAGGTATTGCGCGAGGCGGCGATCGAACGGAACGAGGACATGATGCCCCAAACTGTGCCGAAGAGGCCGATGAAGGGACTGGCCGAAGCGACCGTCGCGAGCACCAAAAGATTGGATTCGAGCTTTTCGACCTCGCGCGCGATCGAGACGTCGAGCACTTTCTCGATTCGAGCCTGCAGGCCCATGAAAGATGACGCGACGCCCTGCACCGAGCGGCGCCACTCCCGCATGGCGGCGACGAACAGGGTCGCCATGCCGGTCGTCGGCTGCGCGGAGAGGGTCGCGTAAAGTTCGTCGAGCGAGGCGCCCGACCAGAACACTTCCTCGAACTGCGCCATGGCGCGCTGCGTCCGGCCCAAAAGAAGCGCCTTATTGATGATGATCGCCCAGCACCAGACCGACGCGGCGAGCAGGCCCAGCATCACGATCTTGACGACGATATGCGCAGACCAGAACATGTCGAAGAGAGAGATTTCGCTCCCTGAGGCAAAGCTGGTGGCCGCCACGCCCGTGGCCGCGATATCCGCAGGATTCATCTGTTCGTCCTCTCGGCTGGCGTATGTCGGCAAAGGGCCGGTCTGTCGCCGCGCAACGCTCTCAAAGCTTCAAACGCCCAGTGCTTCAAACGCCCGATGCGTCAAATGCCAGCTCTTCTTGCCGGGAAAATCGGTCATTTCTGCGGCTTTGAAGCGCAATCCCCTGATGTCCGCTCGCGCTGGCTCGGCCGGGAGCGAATGACCGCGCGCCCGCCCTCGCCTCGTCACGCGGAAAGTTTAGCCGTCAGCGAGGTTAAGATCCGGTTACATGCGGCGGATTCGCCCCTTATTCCGGACTAGCCTTCAGCTTTGCTGCGAGCGGCGCCGGGATCCGGATCGCTTTGCCGGCCGCGACCACGGCGATTTTTACACGCGCGGTCACGAGGCGTTCGTCGCCCCGCGCGATCGTCTGGGCCATTTCGATGGAGGCGCCGCCTATCGCCGCGATTCGCGTCTCCACGGTTAGGAGATCATCCATCAGAGCTGGCCTTCGGAAATCGATCGTCATGTTGAAGACGACGAAATGAAACGGCGCGCCGCTCTCGAAAATCGTCCGATGCTCGACGCCATGCGCGCGCAAAAATTCGGTGCGGCCGCGCTCGAGGAAGCGGAGGTAGGAGGCGTGATAGACCACGCCGGAAAAATCCGTGTCCTCGTAATAGACGCGAACCGGGATTTTATGCGCCGCTCTGATCCTGTTGCCGTCTACCCGCTTTTGGTCAAAGTCCATGGGCTCGGCGCTCCACCGCAAATAACTTTGTCTCTTCTACAGAAGCAAAAATTCTCGCGCTCTTGTTTTAGCCGATCTTAGCCGTGCCTCCGCCCAACATGCCTTTGGTCTCGACTTCCCAGCGTGTTCCATCGCGTGATTCAACCTTTGTCTATTGCGAGGGAATTGGTGTGCGCCGCGTTCGAGCAAACGCAGGTAAGAGACGCAGGCTCCCAGCCTTGCTAGCGGATTTGAAATAACCTAATCTAACGCCTGTATAAAGATTCATCGGGGGGATTTGATAAATACCGAGGGAGGTTATGATGTTTGTCGGCGATCTTTGGTCCAGGGCGCGCGGCGAATCCAATAATAGAATTGGAACTCAGTTATTTTGCGTCGCAATACCCGAGCAAAGCGGTCCCAGCGCACAATACACCAAGTGCGGGGACTTGCACTCGGCGGGCACACAATGCAACGGCGCTGGCGAGTGCGACTTCCATAAGGGCCACCCCACGCAACATCATTGTCCAGTCTGCAAGGTGCTTTTCTGACGGCGCGTTTTTTCCAGTCATAAATGGGGTCGCAGTTCGAATAGCATCGGGAACAACCGCCGTCTTTGGCGGCGTTCAATACGTTCTCACTACTCTTGCGAATCCCGCTCGTTCGCGCGTCGCGCGGGACAGTTCGCTGTATCGTTGCTAATGCGCAGATGAACGAGCGCCCAAGGCGCTGAATCCCGCAGGCGGCCGCCGTTAAATCAGCGCGGGGAATCGGATCTCAGACGCGGACATTATAGCTTTTCTTTCTCGCAAAGACGCGCACGCGGGAACGCTGCGGCTGCGCGCCGTTCGGCGATTCGCATTCCTCCGTCGCGAGCGGCCGGTGCGATCCCGGTTCGAGCCCTGGCGCGATTGCTGCTTCAGGGTCACGAAAATCCTTAGCTTTTTTGCCTACGGCGCCTCAAGCTCGGCTGTCCCGCCAGCCTAACAAAAGCCGATTCGATTTCGTTTGATAAGCGTTCCTGCGCGGGCGGGGAAGGACTTGCGGGGGGAAACAGGCGATGGCGCGGGAGGCCCCACTCAAGATAACGGTTCTCGGCGCCGGCGCCTGGGGCACGGCCCTCGCCAATCTCGCCGCGCGCGGCGGCCGCGAGCCACGGACCGAAACGACGGTGACGCTCTACGCCCGCGACAGCGCCCATGTCGCCGAGATGGCGGCGACGGGCGTCAATGCGCGCCGCCTCGCCGGCGTTCCGCTGCTCTCCAACGTCGCGCCGACCACCGATCTCGCCGCCGCGGCGGACGCGGACGTCTTCCTCGCCGTCGTTCCCGCGCAGGCGCTGCGGGCGGTGCTGGAAAACCTCGCGCCGATGATCTCCGCCGCCGGCGCGCCGGTCATCGTTTGCGCCAAGGGCATCGAACACGGAACCGGACGGTTTCTCAGCGAGGTCGTGTGCGAAGCGCTCCCCGGTCATCCGCCGGCGGTCTTGTCCGGCCCGAGTTTTGCGCAGGATGTCGCGCGCGGGCTGCCGACCGCCGTGACCCTCGCCGCTGCCGACGAGGAGCTCGCCAGCGCCCTCGCCGGGCTGCTCGCCGGGCCGGGATTTCGGGTCTATTCGTCCACCGACATGCGCGGCGTCGAGATCGGCGGCGCGGCCAAGAATGTGCTCGCCATCGCCAATGGCGTCGCCGCCGGCCGCGAGCTTGGCGCGAGCGCCGGCGCGGCGCTGCTGGCGCGCGGTTTCGCCGAATTGTCAAGGTTCGGACGCGCCTACGGCGCCGAGCCCGCAACGCTAATGGGCCTTTCCGGTCTCGGCGATCTGGTCTTAACCTGCACCTCCGCGATGTCGCGCAATTTCTCGCTCGGCGCGGCGCTGGGGCGCGGCGAGAGCCTGGCGCAGGCCTCGGTGCGCATCGGCCTCGCCGAAGGGATCCACACCTGCGGCGTGCTGGTCGATCTCGCCAACGCGCGCGGGATCGACATGCCGATCGCCAGCGCCGTCGACGCCGTGTTGGCCGAGCGGATCACCATCGACGAGGCGATCGCCGAATTGCTGGCGCGCCCATCGAAACCAGAAGGCTGAGTTGGGGTGTTTCACGTGAAACACCCCCCTGTTTCACGCGAAACAGTTTCTCGGGAGATTAAAACGAATGGCCTATTGGTTGATCAAAAGCGAGCCCTCATCCTGGTCCTGGGCCGACCAGGTCAAGGCGGTCGAGAAGGGCACCAACTGGAACGGCGTGCGCAACCATCAGGCGAAGCAGAATCTGATGGCGATGCAGGTCGGCGATAAGGCGTTTTTCTACCACTCCAACGAAGGCAAGGCGATCATCGGCATCGTCGAAATCATCAAGCCTTTCTACCCCGATCCTACAGATCCTACGGGCAAGTTTGGTATGGTTGACGTGCGCGCCGTCAAGCCCTTCAAAAATCCCGTGACGCTGGAGGCGATCAAGGCCGATCCCCGGTTGAAGGACATGGTGCTGGTCAATAATTCAAGGCTCTCCGTACAGCCCGTCGCTGCGCAGGAATGGAAGATCATTAGCGCGGAAGGTGGAGTTTAGCCTAACCCCTCATGCTGAGGAGATCGCGAGCGATGGTCTCCAAGCACGAGGGCGCCCTCATCCTTCGAGACGCAGGCTCCGCCTGCTCCTCAGGATGAGGGGGAAGCAGTTCCAACGGCGAGCCGTGGATCGGAGCGCTTAAATTGATGAGAATTAACAATCATTTTTGCGCCGGAGTTGTGCACAAAGAAGACGCCTAAAACACAACATATTCCGCTACCTAAAACGCAAAGGGCCGCCCGAAGGCGGCCCTCTTACCATCGATAGCCCGCTCAATACCGGTAGTGGTCCGGTTTGAAGGGGCCGTGCTCCGGCACGCCGAGATAGACCGACTGCGCCGGGGTGAGCTTTGAAAGTTTCACGCCGATCTTGTCGAGATGCAGCGCGGCGACTTTTTCGTCGAGGTGCTTTGGCAGCGTGTAGACCTTGCGCTCATATTGGCCCTGCTTGGTCCACAGCTCGATCTGCGCCAGCGTCTGGTTGGTGAAGGACGCCGACATCACGAAGGACGGGTGGCCGGTGGCGTTGCCGAGATTGACGAGGCGCCCTTCCGACAGAAGGATGATGCGCTTGCCGTCCGCGAATTCGATCTCGTCGACCTGCGGCTTGACGTTGTGCCACTTCAGATTGCGCAGCGCCGCGACCTGAATTTCGGAATCGAAATGGCCGATGTTGCAGACGATGGCGCGGTCCTTCATCGCCCGCATGTGGTCGAGCGTGATGACGTCGATGTTGCCGGTGCAGGTGACGAAAATATCGGCGCGGGGGGCGGCGTCCTCCATGGTGGTGACCTCATAGCCCTCCATCGCCGCCTGCAGCGCGCAGATCGGATCGACCTCGGAGACCAGCACGCGGGCGCCGGCGTTGCGCAGCGAAGCGGCCGAGCCCTTGCCGACATCGCCGAAGCCCGCGACCATGGCGACCTTGCCGGCCATCATGACGTCGGTGCCGCGGCGAATGCCGTCGACGAGCGATTCGCGGCAGCCGTAGAGGTTGTCGAATTTCGATTTGGTGACGGAATCATTGACGTTGATCGCCGGCCACAACAGCTTGCCGTCGCGCTCCATGAGATAGAGCCGGTGCACGCCGGTGGTCGTCTCCTCGCTGACGCCTTTGATGGCCTGGCCGTATTTTGTGTAGAGGCCGGGATGCGAGACGAGGCGGCGCTTGATCGCGGCGAAGAAGACCTCCTCCTCCTCATTGCCGGGCGCCTCGAGGAACGCCGTATCGCCGGCCTCCGCGCGCATGCCAAGATGAACGAGCATTGTGGCGTCGCCGCCATCGTCGAGGATGAGGTTCGGCGCGCCTCCGTCGTCCCATTCGAAAATCTTGTGGGTGTATTCCCAATAATCGTAGAGGCTCTCGCCCTTGCGCGCGAACACCGGAATGCCGGCCGCGGCGATGGCGGCGGCGGCGTGATCCTGCGTCGAATAGATGTTGCACGAAGCCCAGCGAACGTCGGCGCCGAGCGCCTTCAGGGTCTCGATCAGCACCGCCGTCTGGATCGTCATGTGCAGCGAGCCGGCGATGCGCGCGCCCTTTAGCGGCTGGGTCGGACCATATTCCGCGCGCGTCGCCATGAGGCCCGGCATTTCGGTCTCGGCGATCGCCAGCTCGCGGCGCCCCCATTCGGCGAGTTTGATGTCGGCGATGGCGTAATCATTGAACGAATGGGTCATGGCGGCGGACGCTTTCCTTAAGATCACGATGAGTTTGAACTTGCCAATCCAAACTCACGAACGCGATCGATTTCAAAATCTCAGAGCGGGGACGCGAGCGGAAAAGTGGGTTCCACTTTTCCTCATCCCGCTCTAGCGGCGCAGTGGCGATTTCGCCCCTATATCAGCACCGCGCGCCAGAGGCAATAAAGATATAAGCAAGTCTTTATATCAAATGTTCGCGGGCTTCAAAAGCGGCAAAGCGAGTTTCGCCAGCGCGGCGCGATAGGCCTCGAAAGCGAAATGGCTTTGATAGAATTTTCGCGTCGCCGCATCCCGCCGGCTCGCCGGATCCGGCTGCGACGCCGCCGCCCGCAGGGCCGCCGCGAAAGCTGGCGCGTCCGCCGCGAGCGTGACGTTTTCGAGGCGCGCGGGGTCGAGCCTCATGCCGCGGAAGGCGTGCGGCGTCGCGATCAGAGGCGCGCCGGAGGACATCGCCTCGATCGTCTTGATCGAGACGCCATGGCCTTCGGTCGTCGGCAGCAGCACGGCGGCGGCGTTGGCGTAGGCCGCGCCGAGATCCCTGACATGGCCCAGGAACAGCTGCGCATTGGCCTTGTAGAGCGCCGGCGCGCGGGCGCGGACGGTGCGGTCGAGATTGCCGATAATCTTGATTCGGCGCCTGACTTCGTCCGGGACGAGCGGCAGAACCTCCCGCAGAAACCAGGCGAGGCCGCGATAATTGGCGTAATTGGCGCTGGCGACGATGATGAGATCGTCCCGCCCGCCCCCGGCGCGATCGGCGGCACGGCGGGATAGAGAAGTTCATGGCGCTTTTCCGGCAGCAGCGTCTTGAAAGCCGCCGCCTCCTCGTCGTTGAGATGGGCGAGAACGTCGGCGCCGCGCATTGCGGCGAGTTCGATTCCCAGCATATCCTCGAATTTCGCAACCGGCGGCACGGTCCAGCCCTGCTCGTTGCGCAGCGCATATTGGCGCGCCTGAAGATCATGGGTGTCGAGTGCGATGGCGCAGTCATGCCTCTCGCGCAGGCGCAAGGCGACAGGCATGCAGAAGAAATGATTGCAATGAATGAGATCGACGCGGCGCTCGGCCTTAAGCGCGGCGGGGATCGGCGCGAGCCGCGCGCTTTCAAGGAGAATGGCGGCGAAATTGCCGTGCAGCCAGAGCCTCGCCGCCCGCAGGAAGGAAGGGTTCAGCACCGACAGCAGAGGCATGCCCGTATAGAGCCGCGCGTCGGCCTCGAGGTCGGGCGTCGCCGCGACATAGGTTTTGTGCGCGCGCGAGCCCTCGACCGCGCCGGGGGAATCGGCGACGGCGAGGCTGACCAGCCGCGCGCCGAGACTGCGATAAGCGCGGGCCTGCGAGGCGAACACCTGATGGCTGCCGCAGGAGTGCCAGGCCGGATGCACGAGGAGGACGGTTTTCCCGGCCATCGGCGCGTTGGCGTCCGCGGCCGCGCCCACGCCCCGTCGGCCCGCAGCGCCTTGGCTCTGATCCATGGATTTCCATCAATTGGTGCAACGATCGCCGCTTCCATAGCCCCTTCGCGCCGGTTTCCAAAATGGCGGATCGAAGCGCCGGTTAAGGCGCGCGGCGGCGGGGCGAGATTTTACTTCAACCCGGCCTTGCGTTATGGGAGGCCCCCGGCCGGATGGCCGGCAGTGCTGCGCCGGCAATCCTCGGCCGCCAGTCCTGCGCCGCTGCGAGATCCGCCCATTTCCGACCAATCGCCCAATTCGCCGCTGAATTCGCCCGATGAGACGCCGCGCCTCGATGCGGCCGATCCTCCGCGCCCCGCCTCGAGAGGCATCGCGATCGTCGCCAATGATCGCATGGCCGACTGGCTTTTGCCATTTCTTGAGAGCTATCGCGCGACCAATGCGCAGACGCCGCTCTATATCATCCCCTATGACGACAATCTCGCCGTGACGCGGCGCGCCGCCGAGGTTTACGGCGTCAAGCTCGCGAGCGAGGATTCGCGCGAACTCGACGCCCTCGCGAGCCAGCTCTATCCGCTGTTCCCGGGCCATCGCCGCCGCCTGCGCAAATTCCTCTCGCTCGCGCTGCCGCTCGACGAGGTTCTCTATATCGACGTCGACACCATCCTTTTTCGCGACGTCCGCGAAGCGTTCGGCAGGCTCGAGCCCGGCAAGGCCGACTTCATCATCGCCTCGTCGAGCGAAGAATATGTCTACAATAAAAAGCGCGGCAAATATGATTTCCTGCGCGATGCGCGGCTGTTCAACGACGGTTTCTTTCTGACCTCCAACAAGATCCTCTCGCTGCAGCACTTCTACGAGGTGATCGCGCGGGACGAGGCGATCTTCCATGACGTGCGCAAGCATGGCATGCTGTTCGCCCAGCCCTTGACGAACTTCGTCACGCATCGGCGCGGCCTGAAAATCGCCTCGCTCACCGAACGCGTGCCGGGCGCCTCGGACGAAAGTTTCTACAAGGCGAAGGACGTCAGTTTCGACGCGGAGGGACTGCCGCTCGACGGCGCGGGCCAACGCATTTTCTTCGCGCATTGGGCCGGCGCCGTCTCGCTGCCGAGCCGCCGCGTTTTCGACAAGGCGTGGCTCGACTTTGCGAAGCGGGCGCAGGCGCGCCTCAAAGGGTAACCGGCAATGCCGCGGCTGCTCACCTTCTACCTCGCCAGGCGGATTGCGCTGACGGCGCTGCTGATCGAGGCGACGCTGTGCGTCCCCCTCGTCATGACCTCGCTGTTTCAGCAGCTGCCGGCCGCGGCCGTGCGCGGCGGCCTGCTCGGTCCCGCCCTGCTCGGCACGATGCCGACCGTTCTCTATCTCGCCCTGCCGATGGCCGTC
>Ga0181521_10007146_pt1 | contig 11814 bp, 14 predicted proteins | sample PEATcosm2014_Bin_32_FD_119764 | JGI IMG/M metagenome (GOLD analysis project Ga0181521, IMG submission 119764) | Peatland microbial communities from MTU Mesocosm Facility, Houghton, MI, USA - PEATcosm2014_Bin02_60_metaG | ecosystem: Environmental > Terrestrial > Soil > Wetlands > Peat | place... | reverse complement strand
GGCGCCGCCGATCTTGATCTTGCTGACAACTTTGTAACTTGGCGGTGCGGCGATCGCTGCCACGCTGACAGTGAATAACAGAAGGGATTTCATCTTTCTCCTCGCTTCAATCCGACAATAACACTAAACAAACAAACTGAAGATTCGCTGAAAACCGGTCAATGAAGAAAGTGTGGGGCGGGCCCCCCGGCCCGCGGCCGACGCCCCCGTCGGCTCTTCCGCCGCTACCCCGTGATGCTGTTGTAAATCAGCGCGATCGTAAGCAGCACCATAATCACGCTGGTCGCTATGGCGATGGAGTTCCCCCACGGGCCGTTCCGGTATTCGCCCATCAAACGCTCACGGTTGATCAGGATCAGCATGAACCCCAGCACGAACGGCAGCAGGATGCCGTTTGCCACCTGCGAGAGCAGAATGACTTTGAGCAGAGGCAGGCCGGGGAACAGGACGAAGCCCGCGCCGCAGACAATCAGCATCGTGTAAAGCCCGTAAAAGATTTTGGCCTGGCCGAAGCTGCGATCGACCCCCGATTCGAATCCCAGTCCCTCGCAGATGTTATACGCGGTGGCGAGCGGGAGAATCGCCGCGGACATCAGCGAGGCGTTGACCAGTCCCACGGCGAAAAGAATCGCGGCAAACTTGCCGGCGAACGGGACCAGCGCTTTGGCGGCTTCCGCCACATCCGTAATCTCGCGGTGCTGCGAATGGAAGATCGTCGCGGCGCATGCCACCACGATGAAAAAGGCGATTACATCCGTCACGATGCATCCGAAGATAACGTCAATGCGGCTGAGCCCGTAGTTCCGCTTCGAAACGCCCTTTTCGACAATCGACGCCTGCAGGTAAAACTGCATCCACGGCGTGATCGTGGTGCCGATCAGACCCACAATCATCACCAGATAGCCTGGGTCGGAATTGAACTGGGGGACGATCGTTTGTTGGAGCGCAAGCTTCCAGTCCGGGTGAGCGAGGACGGCGGAAATCGGATACGCGAAATAGATCATCGACAGGATCAGCAGGACGCGTTCGACCGGCTTGTACGTTCCGCGCACGATTACCGTCCAGACCAGCCCCGCGCCCAGCGGCACCGCGATGTACGGGCTGACGCCAAAGACTTTCATGCCCGAGGCAAGTCCTGCAAACTCGGCTGCGATGTTGCCGAAATCGGCCAGTCCGAGGACGATCATCGTGAAGAACGTCATGCGCAGACCGAACTCCTCGCGAATCAGGTCCGATAAGCCTTTCCCGGTGATTGCGCCCATCCGGGCGGCCATTTCCTGTACCACGATCAATGCCACTGTGGTGGGGATGAGCGTCCAGAGGAGCGTGTAGCCGTATTTCGCGCCCGCTTGCGAGTAAGTGAGTATCCCGCCGGGGTCGTTGTCGACGTTGGCCGTGATGAAGCCCGGGCCGATGATCGCGAAGAGCGCGAGAAGGCGATACCGCATTACGTTCCACGGGGAGAACGCGGGACGGGTGCGTTTCGCGGGTGGGCGCTTTTCAGGCGCCCGGCGGAGTGTGTCGGCCTTTCTCATTTCTTGCCGTATTCGATGTGCAGGCGCAGCGAGTATGCCCAGAGCGGTCCGCGATCGTGATTGTAAGCGGGGTTGGCGACGTGTTGGGCGTCCAGCGTTGCGAAGAAACCTTTCAGTATACGAGCGTTGTAATAAGTTTCCCAAACGTATTCCGGTCTGTAGTTCAACTGCCCGTCGCCGATCAGGAAGTCGAGTCCGCCGCGTTCCAGGTAGAGTGCGTGGACTGCCGACAGCCCGCTTACCGTCAATTCGGTCGCGACTGTGTCCTCCGGACGCTGCCACCGCGCCCCGGATTGTGAAACGCCGCTGGTGGAGAGACGATCGATCGCCGTGAATTCGAACGATTCAGTCTTGCCGTCATTCCAGCCGAGGCGCATGAACACACCCAGGCCTTTCACGATCTCCTGCTCCATGTTGACTCCGAAGCCGTACTTCAGAGTGCCGATGCGCAGCGTTTTCGTGATGTCGGGCGTAGTGTTGGTCGCGGCAGCGAGTTGCAGGGCAGCGCCGTAGCTGCCTCCGTCGAAATGGTTCGCGTAGCCAAGCAGCCGCAACACCCCCGCGTGCGAGAAGATCTGATAGCGGCGCTCCCCTTCGAACACGTCGCCGCGGTCGCGGAAGAGCCGGCGGTCAAACCGTTCCCCGTTCGCCGTTTTCGACATTGCGGTGCTCGCGTAACGGATCGACCAGTTCCGCGTATGAAACTCGTGTACCCATCCCCAGGTGTATCCGCGCGTATCGGCCGAATAGTCCCACGCGCCGTTGTACATGAGGGCCCATCCCATAAACTGGGTCCGCGGGTCGTGCGTGTAAGAATTGTTATCGAAAAAATCCGTTATCGAAAACCTCCCGGCCGCGATGGTGTAACGTGTCGTCGGCCGCGAACCCGCGAGTTGGTTTTCATCGCTTTCGACGGTTTCGGTATCGCTGCCGAAGCCGAAGTCATGGGTCACATAGAGGCGCGCGATATAAGGTGTCGGAGTAGCGCTGGCGACGCGGGGCAACTCGCCATTGGTCGGATTTGCCAGGCCGTCCACATTGCTGAATCCTCTCCCTCCCGCGATCTCCGGATCGAAATAAAATTGTGTATTTTTTGTAATCCGGAAACCGAAAAACAACGTCGTCGTGATCGATACGTCGCGTTCGGACTTATCGGACAGGCTCAATGTTCCACTATAGAGAGCCGGAAACGAGCCATGATACTGGCCAATGGAGGTGGCCTGGTAATAAAGGTTCCAGCGCTCGGGGTCGATATTGACGGGAACACTGTCCTGTGCGCTTGCGATGCGAGCGCACAGGCACACCAGAAGCGTCATCATGAGTTGCCGGCTGATCATGAGGATTTCCGTCGGGGGCCAAAACCAGCGTATACCCGGTGGGGTATTATTGTAAAGGCAAAATATGGCGCATACAGCCGACGAAAAACGAAAGTTACTAAACCGTGTCAGACGCATCCGGGGCCAGGTGGAAGCGATCGAGCGCGAGTTGAACGATGAAGCGGAATGTTCCGCCGTGCTCCACAATATTTCGGCCTGCCGGGGCGCCATGGACGCACTGATGGCCGAAGTGATTGAAGGTCACATTCGCTTTCACCTGATGGATGAGAAGCACCAGACCGAAGAGCAGGCTCGTGCCGCGGACGATCTCGTCGAGGCGCTGCGCACTTATCTCAGGTAGCGCTGGCGATCTTGTCGCCGGTGGCCTTTTGTAACGACTTAACCTGCTCTTCCAGTTCGGCTACCCGTTCCTTGAGATCCTCGATCTCCTGGCCCTCGGGATCGGGTAACTGGCCATGCTCCAGCACCCCGCCGGGAACCGACCGCATGCGCACGATTCGTCCGGGGACGCCCACCACGGTCGAGTAGTCCGGTACCGGATGGACGACAACGGAACCGGCGCCGATTTTCACGTTGTTGCCGATCCGGATGCTGCCGAGAACCTTGGCGCCTGTTCCAATAACCACGTTGTTGCCGATTGTGGGATGGCGCTTGCCGTGCTCATTACCGGTGCCCCCGAGCGTCACGCCCTGGTAAAGAAGCACATCGTCGCCGATCTCGGTGGTCTCGCCGATCACCACCCCCATGCCATGATCGATGAAGAAACGGCGGCCGATCTTCGCGCCCGGATGTATTTCGATGCCCGTCAGAAATCGGGACAGCTGAGAGATAAAACGCGGCAGAAGCGGAACATTCGCTTCGTACAGGCGATGCGCCAGGCGATGCATCAGGATCGCGTGGAATCCCGGATAGCAGAGGACGATCTCGAGCCTGCTCTTCGCCGCCGGGTCCTCGCGAAAGATGGTTTCGAATTGTTCCCTGATGACGGCAAACATAAATGCTGACGGCAAACACAGGCGTCCGGCAAAATCCGCTGTTATCGGCTCTTTGGATGCGGACTAATGCCCGGAAGCTTCAGCTTCCCGAATCACGGGCGGTTTGGCGCCCGCCGGAATGGGCGCAAGCATGTCGTCCTTGGTATACACAAGAGTCGAAGTGTTATAGCTGGCCACCTCGAAACCGTGCCCGTGCGTGATGGCATCGGTAGGGCAGGCTTCGACGCAATAGCCGCAGAAGATGCAGCGGCTGTAATCGATGTTATAGACCTTTGCGTAGCGCTCGCCGCCGCTGATGCGCACGGTGCCGGTGTTTTCGGCCGCCTCGATATAAATGCAGTTGGCCGGGCACGCGGCCGCGCAGAGGAAACAGGCGACGCACTTTTCCAGCCCGTTCTCGTCGCGCTGCAGCACGTGGACGCCGCGAAAGCGCTCCTGGAGTTTGGGGGGCTCGTCGGGATAATTCTCCGTCACGGTCGGAGACATCATCTCCTTCATCGTGACTCCCATGCCCTTGGCCACAGCCGCCGCCGCGCCGAATACTTCGCCGATGATATTTGCCATCCTTGCTATATGGTAGCGGACTCCTCACGGGAGTCAGTTTTTCGAGCCTCAGCCCGGGCGCAGGGCAGGGACCCGATCGCTCTCGCGGAAAGGGGCAACGCCGAATCGCCCCCCCAGTTTCTCCAGTTCGGCCTTGTTGAAACCTTCCACGGCCGAGGCGATCCTGCCATCCGTTTCGATCACGAAAATCGACGGCACGCTTGAGATCCTGAATGCGTTGCTGGCTGAGTAGCCAGGCGGAGCGTCGGTCAGAGTCGGCATCGACACGCCAAAGCGCTGTTGAAACTCGCGCGAATCCGGGACGCCGTCCTGCGAAATCGCCACCATGCCGGGACCGCCGTTGGGGGAATCGGCGAACCGCTGCAGGAACGGGAGCGTCAACTGGCAGGTGGGGCAGGAAATCTTGAAAAAAGCCAGCACTACCGGTCCGTGCTGTAAAGCTTCCTGCAGTTTCCATGCGGCTCCGTCGAGGTCGGGCAGGCTGATATCGGGAGCGGAATCCCCGGGCTGAAGCATTCTGTTTGTTCTATTCGTCCCGCATGTGCTGGACAAATGAGAGGATATCGAAGCCCTTGATCTTGCGTCCGGGGAAAAAACTGTTGATAGCGTCGGTCTCGTCGTCGAAGACTTCGAAGATGCTGTCGAGCTTCGTCATGACGATCAGTTCGATGTTGCGGCGGTTCACATTCACCAGCTTGGCTACGCCGCTCGCCTTCCTGAGCCGCGAGGAGCACATGACTAACGCTCCCAGGCCCGTGCTGTCCACGTAATCGACTTCCTGCATATTCAGAAGCAGCCGGGTGCCGGGTTCGGCCGCGGCCACCTCGACAGCCGCGCGAAAAGCGGAGGCTTCGTCGCCTATCGTGATCCGGCCCTTGAGGTCCATCAAAGCGACGCCCTCCCGTTCTCTGTGCGCGATTTCGAGACTCACTTGGCTTTAGGGTAGCGCATTTTGAAAGACGCCAGTGTGCGCACAATCACCTCCGCCACGGCATAGTTACGAAACCATTTGTGGTCGGACGGGATGACGTACCAGGGGGCCTCTTTCGTGCCGCACTTCGCGATGGCATCCTGATACGCGGACTGATACTGATCCCAGTACTCGCGTTCCTTGAAATCCGCCGGGGAGGACTTCCAGTTCTTGCGCGGATCGGCCAGGCGTTCATCGAAGCGCTTGCGCTGCTCCCTGCTGCTCATGTGCAGGAAGAATTTCAGGATGCAGACGTTGTTCTCAGTCAGGGATTTTTCAAAGTCGTTGATCTGCTCGTACCGTTTTTTCCAGACCGCGGGAGATACAAGTTCATGCACGCGCGCGACGAGCACGTCTTCGTAACAGGACCGGTTAAAAATTCCGATGCTGCCCTTGGGTGGTACGGCGGAATGAATCCGCCACAGGAAATCGTGATCCAGTTCCTGCGTACTCGGCTGCTTGAACGAAGTCACGGCGCAACCCTGCGGATTGACGCCGGACATCACATGCTTGATGGTTCCGTCTTTCCCCGCGGCATCCATTCCCTGCAGGACGATCAGAAGCGAGCGTTTGTGTTCCGCATAGAGCAGATCGTGCAGCGCGGCGAGGTTCTCCACTTGAGCCGGAAGCGCCTTCGCGGCATGGCTCTTTGTGACTCCATGGGTATCGTCAGGCCTGAATTTGCTCAGGTTGAATTTGGCGGTGCCGTCGACCTTCAGCCTGGCTATATCCATTCGATCTCATTTTGACAGATTCCTCACCCGCTACGCGTCGAGCCGGGTGCCCCGATCGGCGGGAAAGCGCTCGGCGGAGACAGTGTCAATTACGGCCGTGCCGTTTTCGGCGGCTTGTTCTTCGGAGATCGGGCTGCGGCTGCGCAGCATTGGCTTGTCCGAAACGGCAAAGTCCGCATGGGCTTCGCCTGCGGAGGAAATGTCTTCCGCGCCGGTCCGTTTCAGAATTTCCTCGCCGCGTTTTACCCAGTCGTGATCGTCGCAGTGAACGGACAGCAGAATGCCGCCGTGTTTGACGCGGCCTTCATAGCGCTTTGCCTCGTATTCCGGAATTCCCATCCCGACGAGCGCGCCGACAATTGCGCCGAAAGCGCCCAGCGCGCCGGCGCCTGCCAGAGCTGCCATGATCGGACCGGCTGCGATGAACGGTCCGATGCCTGGAATGGCGAGAGCTCCAATACCTGCCAGCCATCCGAGCACGCCACCCGCAACGGCGCCGGAAGCGGCGCCTGTGGTCGCCCCTTCGGGCGCCTTCGTGTTCTTTTCACACGCGAAATCCTTCGTGCCGGCATTGTCCGGGAACAGTGCGGAAATGTCCGTATTCCGGAAGTGGGCATGGCGGAGAGCGTCTACAGCCTCTTCCGCGCTTTCCCGTGTCTGATAAATCCCGAAAACGGCAGTATTTTTTCCTGACATTGCTTTGCTCCTTGACCCGTGTCGGAAATCATTACAGCAACAAGAGGGCCAAAGGCCGATTTGTTACCCATCGTGGGAGAATCGTGTGCATAACGATGGCTGACTACCAGATTGGGGCGAGGCGCGAAGAAGCTGTGGAAGTGGGTAACGACAACGCGATCAGATTTCTGGGCACGGAGGGGGCCCGTGTACTTTCCACTCCGCAGATGATTCTTTGCATGGAGCGTACGTGCCGCAATCTGATTCTTTCCATGGTCGATCCGGGACATGACACGGTGGGCACGCACGTGAACGTGTCGCACCGCGCCGCCGCGCCGATGGGATCGAAGGTGACATTTCTTGCGGAGTTACTCGCCGTGAACAATCGGCGCGCCGAATTCCGGGTCGAAGCCCGGCTTGGCGACAAGATCGTCGGGGAGGGCACTCACCAAAGAGCCATCATCGAGGTCGCGCGTTTTGCCGAGAAGGTGAAGAACAGCGGATGAAATACGCGATCGCAGCGTTCACAGCGCTGCTGTGGGCGGCAACGGCGCAGCCACCGGATTCCTTCCGGTTCGTCGTTCTCGGCGACCGGACGGGAGAGGCGCAACCCGGCGTCTACGAACGCGTTTGGAAGGACGCGGCCGCCGAAGGCCCGGCCTTTGCGGTCAGCGTCGGAGACACGATTGAGGGCCTGAACGATGAAACGGCGGAAACGGAGTGGCAACAGGTGGAAAAGATTCTGTCTTCCTGGAACCGCTTCCCTCACTATCTGGCGCCGGGAAACCACGACATCTGGTCCGCGCGATCGGAGAAACTTTTTCAAAAATACTCCGGGCACGCCCCGCATTACAGCTTCGACTATCGCGAGGCGCACTTCACCATTCTGGACAACAGCCGCTCCGATCAGCTCTCGGCCGCTGAGTTAACGTTTCTGGAGGAAGATCTCAAAGAACATAATGCACAGCCTCTGAAGTTCATCGTTTCGCACCGGCCGTCGTGGCTTCTGAACGCCGTGGTCGGCGACCCGAACTTCCGGCTGCACCAGATCGCAAGGAAATACGGCGCGCGGTATGTGATAGCCGGGCACGTGCATGAAATGCTCCACGCCGAGCTGGAAGGAGTCGATTACATTTCAATGGCGAGCGCCGGCGGCCATCTTCGCGCCTCCGGAAAATATGAGGACGGCTGGTTCTTCGGCTATGCGGTGGTGGATGTCGACGCGAAGGGCGCTGAGTTTCGCATTCGCGAGTTGGGCGCGCCATACGGGCAGGGGCGATCCACCGCGCTGAGCGACTGGGGCAAAGCCGGCCTGGTGCACTGAGCGCGTTAGAACACTATGCGCCGTGACGGACGCGTTCGGCGACGATCGTCACCTGCATGTCGCGCGCGAGGTGCACGAGCTTCTGGGCTTCCGGGGCATCGCGAGTGACGAAGATCTGCGTGATGCCATGCTCGCGGGCCCACGCGGCGACCGCTTTGGCGGGTTCCGGGCTCTCGATCACCTCGGGCTTGATGCGCAGATTCCGGCAGAAATTCAAGTGCCTCTCGACCGCCGTCCGTTCTTCCGGCGAGAGCTCGGACATGGTTGAATCGCGCGCCACGAACAGGGCGGTGCACGCGGAATCCAGGTAGTCGGCGACGCGCCGGCCGCGGCGAATCAGCATCGCCGTCGACGGATGGGGCGTGAGCCAGATGAGAATGCTCTCCTGCCGCTGGGACCCGAGCGCGCGCACCGGCTGCGGCAGCCGCAGGTCCTCGCGCCGCTCTTCCAGCTGGTGCGCGGTCTGCCGCATCGCCAGTTCCCGAAGCGCCGTGAGGTTCGATTCCGTGAAGAAGTTTTCGAGCGCCTTTTGGGCTTTCTCATGCGAGTAGACGACGCCGCGCTCCAGGCGGTGCAGCAGCGCGCGCGGCGTCACATCCACCATCACTACTTCATTGGCTTCCTGCACCACCCAGTCCGGAACGGTCTCGCGCACGCGGATGCCGGTCACGTGCCACACCTGGTCGTTGAGGCTCTCGATGTGCTGGATGTTGAGACTCGTCAGGACATCGATGCCCGCGTCGAGGATCTCGACCGCATCCTGCCAGCGTTTCAGGCGCTCGGCGCCCGGTACATTCGTGTGGGCGAACTCGTCGACCACGGCCACCTGCGGATGCCTTGCTATGACCGCGGCGGTATCCATGTCTTCGAACGTCGCGCCGCGATGCTCATAGACGCGGCGAGGCACGAACTCGAGGCCCGCGGTCTGTGCGATCGTCTCCGCGCGGCCGTGCGGTTCGAAGTAGCCGATGACGACGTCGACCCCCTGCAGCTTGAGCTCCTGCGCCTCCGTCAGCATCTGGTAGGTCTTGCCGACGCCGGCCGCGTAGCCCAGAAAGATCTTGAGTTTGCCGCGCTTGTGGCCCGCCTGTGATTTGGGCAGATCCTCCATCAGGCGAGCTGAACGCTCGCGTTGGGAAATATTCGCACGTCCATCCCTTCGGCCTCCCTGATCAGTTTATCGACAGGGTTCTGCGACCAGAACTTCCACGAGCTTTGCTGCGTGTGGCCGACAAAGACCTGAGTGATGCGCTGCTCGCGCGCGAAACGGATGATTTCGGCGATGGGATCTTTGCCGTCACCTTCGGTAACATGAACTTCGGCCCCGAGCTTCCGCGCGAATTCGAGATTTTCCTCGACCGCTTCCTCCGCGGCCCGGGTGAGCTCGCTCTGCTTCACATAGACCGCCAGCAGCTGCCCGTGGAACCTCTGTGCCGCACGCGCGCCGCTTTCCAGCATGTTCCGCGCGTTGCTGCGCGGAGTGATGCAGACCAGAATGCGTTCCTGCGTGCCCCAGCTTTGCAGGATGCCGTGCGAATCCATGTAGTGCTGCAGCTGCTGCTCAACCACCTGCGCGGCCAGCAGCAATGCCAGCTCGCGGAGTTCGGAAAGCTGCGCGGGATTCAGATTGCTCGTGCCGCCATGCTGTGTGAGTTCTTCCGCGGGAACATCCACGATGACGATTTCATCCGCCGACTGGACAAAGCTTTGCGGAACGGAGTTCGCGGAACGGCGGTTTGTAATGCGTTGGACGGCGTCCTGCTGCTCGCAGATGTGCTGCAGGTTGATCGCGCCAACGACGTTTACTCCATGCGCTCGGATGGCTTCCACCTCCTGCCATCGATGGGCATAGCGGCTGCCCGGCGGATTATCCCTCGCCAATTCATCCACCAGACAAACCTGCGGCGCGCGCCGGAGGATAGCGTCAACGTCGATAGTGTCCGCATCGCCGATACGCAGAGGCGGGATGATTTCGAACTCCCTGATCAGTCCGGCAATATCGTCGGAACCCCTCGACTGAATGGCGCCGATCACGACATCCTGGCCGCGCTTCTTGCGGCGTCTGCCTTCATCGAACATACGCAGCGACTTGCCTACGCGCGGCGCGTATCCGAGGAAGATTTTGAGACGCCCGCGCGCTTCGTGCGCTTCCTGGGCCGTGATCTGGCGCAGAAGCTCCTCGGGGTCGGGACGGCAGAATTCTTTCGAGGCCATCAGGATTTTATCGCTTCGCCGGATACGCCTGATCCAGCGCCATATTGAGCTTTAGAACGTTCACGCGCGGTTCGCCGAGCACGCCCAAGTCCCGCTGTTGAGTGTTGGCATCCACGAGATTCCGTACAGCGTCCGCGGATGCGCCGCGGGCCTGGGCAACGCGCGCCGCTTGTGCGAGCGCGTTCGCCGGACTGATCTCGGGATCGAGGCCGCTGCCGGACGCCGTGATCGCGTCCGCGGGGATCGGACCCGTGTAGTCCGGATTGTCCTTCCGGAACTGCGCGGCGTCCTTCTTCAGGCGATCGGCCAGCGCGGGGTTGGTGGGCCCCAGATTGCTTCCACCGGAGTTTGCCGCATCGTAGGAGTTCTGCGAAGGCCGGGGATGGAAATACTCGGGCTTGGTGAAGTTCTGGCCGATGATCTCCGACCCGATCACCTTTCCATCGCGTTCGATCAGGCTGCCGTTCGCCTGCTTGTGGAAGATGGTCTGGGCGATTCCCGTGACGGCCAGCGGATAGAGAATCCCCGTGATGATTGTAAGCACGAAGGTAATCAGAATCGCGGGTTTGAGTTCTTTGAGCACGTTATTTCTCTCCTTATGCCAGATGCAGGAAGCCGAGCAGCCGGTCGATGGCCCAGATGCCGGGGAATGGTGCGATGATTCCGCCCAGTCCGTAAACCAGAAGGTTGCGGCGCAACAGCGCACCCGCCGAAAGCGCCCGGTACTTCACGCCGCGAAGGGCCAGGGGCACCAGCGCAATAATGATCAGCGCGTTGAAGATTACCGCCGCGAGGATCGCGCTCTCGGGCGTATGGAGGCCCATGATGTTCAGGCGGTTCAATGGCGGGTAAGTGACCGCGAACATGGCGGGGATGATGGCGAAGTATTTTGCGACATCGTTGGCGATCGAGAAAGTAGTAAGCGAGCCGCGGGTGATCAGCAACTGCTTGCCGATAGCGACGATCTCAATCAGTTTGGTCGGATTGCTGTCGAGATCCACCATATTGCCGGCTTCTTTGGCAGCCATGGTGCCGGTGTTCATGGCGACGCCCACGTCGGCCTGCGCCAGCGCCGGGGCGTCGTTGGTGCCGTCGCCCGTCATGGCGACCAGCCGTCCGCCAGCCTGTTCGCGCTTGATCAGATCCAGTTTGTCGCGGGGCGTTGCCTGCGCGAGAAAATCGTCGACGCCCGCTTCCGATGCGATGGCGGCGGCGGTCAGCGGGTTATCGCCGGTGATCATCACGGTGCGGATGCCCATGATGCGCATCTGAGCGAAGCGTTCGCGCATGCCGCCTTTCACGATGTCCTTCAGATGGATTACGCCGAGAACCTTTTCGTTGCTGGACACCACCAGAGGCGTACCGCCGGTCCGCGCGATGCCGTCGGCGATATCGGCGACGCGCTGCGGCAATACGCCGCCGAGCTCGGTCACATGCTGGCGAATGGAGTCCAGCGCGCCTTTGCG
>Ga0181521_10007145_pt1 | contig 11815 bp, 10 predicted proteins | sample PEATcosm2014_Bin_32_FD_119764 | JGI IMG/M metagenome (GOLD analysis project Ga0181521, IMG submission 119764) | Peatland microbial communities from MTU Mesocosm Facility, Houghton, MI, USA - PEATcosm2014_Bin02_60_metaG | ecosystem: Environmental > Terrestrial > Soil > Wetlands > Peat | place... | reverse complement strand
GATCGCATGGTCACGATGGAGCTGTCGCTCATCGCATCGCTCGGCATGCCGGCGAATCGCTATCCCTCGATGTTGCAGATGGTCAACGCCAAGAAGCTCAATCCGAAGTCGATGATCACCGAGACCATCAGCCTAGGGGGCGCCTCGGCCGTGCTCGAACAGATGACCACGTTCCAGAACGTCGGCGTCTCGATCATTAACAAGTACACCGCGTAAGCAACCGACCGGTTTCATCGCGTCTCTCGCCGAGGGCCCGTTCTTACGGGCCCTCTTTTTTTCCATTTCTCTTTCGCCGATGGTTAGTTAGGGTGAGTCGGCCCCCACCTCACTGTGGCGGACGCAGTCCGGAGACCTTATGAAAGCGATCCTGATCGAAAAACCCGGCGACGAAGCGGTCCTCAAACTCGGCGATGCGCCCGACCCGGTGCCCGGGCCCGCCGATCTGCTCATCAAGGTGAAATGTGCGGCGCTCAACCGCGCCGACCTCATGCAGCGCCAGGGATTTTACCCGCCGCCGCCCGGCGCCTCGCCCATCCTCGGCCTCGAATGTGCCGGCGAAGTCGCGGCCGTGGGTGCCGAGGCAACCGGTTGGCGCGTCGGCGATCGCGCGATGGCGCTGCTGCCCGGTGGCGGCTATGCCGAGCGCGCTGTCGTCGATCACGGCTCCGCCATGCACGTACCGGCCGCGCTCAGTGACGCGGAAGCCGCCGCGCTCCCCGAAGTCTTCCTGACGGCTTTTCTCAACCTGTTCATGTTGGCTGGCGTCAAAGCCGGCGATTCGGTGCTGATTCACGGCGGCGGCAGCGGCGTCGGCACGGCGTCGATCCAACTACTTGGACTAGCAGAGGTCCGCTCGATTGTGACCGCCGGTTCCGACCCCAAGTGTGAGCAATGCCTGCGCTTCGGCGCCGATGTCGCGATCAATTACAACTCCGGCCCTTTCGCGCCCAAGGTCCGAGCAGCCACCAACGACCGCGGTGCCGATGTCATCCTCGACAGTATTGGCGGCGCCTACCTCGCCCAGAATCTCGAAGCGCTGGCCAACGGCGGCCGCCTCGTCTTGATTGGCCTGATGAAGGGCGCGAAGGCCGAACTCGACCTCGCGACCGTGCTGCGGCGCCATCTGCGGATCCTCGGCTCAACCCTGCGTACGCGTCCGGCGGCTGAAAAGGCCGAAATCGTTACGGCATTTCTCGCCCGATTCGGCGATGCGCTCGAAGCTGGCAAGCTGCGTCCGCCCATCTATAAGACGCTCCCACTCGTAGAGGCTGCCCAAGGCCATCGGATGATGCAGGCAAGCGAGCACTTCGGCAAAATCGTGCTCCAAGTCGCCTGAGGGCGGAAAAGTCGCCTCTCGCCAGTGAACGCTAAACCGATCTAGCTCAAGCATTACATTAGGCGTAATTTCTTGTGCTGGCGCCTCGGTTTTCCATGGGGGGCGTGCTGGCTGGCGAGGGGGGTCGGGTAATGGCGAGGCTCAGGTCATGGCTGCCCTGGGGCATTCTTGTTCATATTGCGATGCTGTTCGTGCTCGCGTGGTGGATTTTGGATTGTCTCATCTACTACATCGCTTGGAGCCAGATCGGCGTCGTTCAGACCGGCGCGACCGTTCTCGGCATGACCCATATCGCGGATTTCTTTCAGTTTTTCTCGCAATTCGTCGCCGACATTTGCCACGGAATAGCAGCCCTGCTCGGCAAAGCCTGTTCGCTCATCCAGATTTCCTTTGACGCTCTCCCCGAGACCTGGCGCGCTCGCGCTCCGCTGCGTTTCCTCGCCTGGTGCGGCGTCTCGATCGTAGCGACGTTTGGATCGGGTCCCGCAATCGAATTCTGGCATGGGTGTGCATGGGTCGCCGGAAAATTGCTGAAGGCCGTTATCGCGCTCAACGGTGGATTCTGGATCCATAATTCCATGCGGCGCCTGACTCGCGGACTGGAGTCGGTCATCAAATATCCTGTGCGCTTCTATTCGGAGCGCGGCGAGGACGAACCGGAAGAGCCGGCGGCGCCCCCCGCCCAAGACCCGGATGAGGTCGCGCCGGCACGGACCAGGGGCGACGCGCGCACGCGCCGCCGCGAGTATGCCCAGTTCATGCAGGGACACGTCGAGCGTATCGGGATCATCCTTGCGGGCGGTGGTGCGAAGGGCGCTTACCAGGCCGGCGCACTCAAGGCGATCCACGAATTCCTGCGCGATTACAACGTGCTGCATAAAGTCAAAATGATCGCTGGTACTTCGATTGGCGCCTGGAACGCGATGTTCTGGCTAGGCGGTATGATCGATACCAAGGACAAGCTCAGCCTCGAGAGTTGGTGGAAGAACCTGAACTATCGGAGCCTGATCGAATTTCCCTGGTTCTACATTCCGTTCTGGAGCGGTTCGCTGCTGCGCGCAACGCCGTGGCGCGACAGTTTTCAGCGCATCTTTGGACGCAAATTACACGAGTCTTTCGGCGACTCGCCGCCCACGCATTTCTACCTCACCCGTACCGACGTCAGCGAAGCTGAGTTGAAGTACGCGACCAACTGGCCCGGCATTGGCGATCGGCTCGACAAATTGGGCAAGGACAAGGACGACGACTTTCGCTTCTTCGACCTGATTGAAAAGGGCGACGATGCGGTCAAGCGTACTGCGGATGCGGTCTTTGCCTCGATGGACCTGCCGCCACTATTTCCCTACTCCAAAATTGGCGGCAGCCTGTTTGAAGATGGCGGCGTGATCGAAAATATCCCGTTTCGCTTTGGCGCTCCGATCGAGGATTGCGATCTGCTCTTCGTCTTGCCGCTCAACGCGACCTTCCAGGTGCACGACGCGGCCAACCAGACCCTGATCAAGCGCGTCCTGCGTGTCGCCGATATCCGCCAGGGCGTGCTCGAAGCCCAGGCGCTCAAGACCGCCGATACCATCAACCGCTTTGTCCAGCGTATCGAACGGCTCGAGTTCGGCGTCAACACCATGGCCAGCGCGGCGCCCCCGGCCGAGGGCGTTGCGGCCGAAGCGCTCAGCGGCTTGCGCGAAGAAATCGCGGAATTCAACGCCGAATACAAACTGCTCTACGTCTTCACCGCGTGTCCGTCGGGCAAGCTCGAACTTGGCACTTTCGATTTCTGGAACCGGCGCGGCGCTCGCGATGCCTTCGACCTGATGTATCTGCAGACCAGGCGTGAGTTGATCAATCGGCTCTTCGAGGATATCGAACCCGAGGATCCGCACGTCGTGTTCGTCGATGGCGAGGTGCCGGACATCAACGCGTTGCCCAAGCCGATGCATAAGCGGCCGTCCGACCTGTAATCGCCGCCCACCGCTCCCACATGATCTGGCCGCCTACCCGGGCAACGCGAGCGTCAATCATGATGACGTTGTAACAGGGCGAAGCCCGCATCTTTACCAACGGGAAGTCTGAAACCTCGTGAGGTTTCAGTGAAACTAAAGTTTTGCGTTCCTTGACAACTCTCCCGCTCTCTTTCCCGCTTGAGAGGCCCGCGCGAGCATTGCCGATCGACCCCACTTATATTCGCCGCCTCCGCGATGATACGTTAGCGCGGTCGCGGCGTTGATTTTTCGCCGGGAAATTTTCATCCTGACGGTTATCGAAGCCCGCCGAAGCAACCCCCATCGATGCGCCTCAATGAGCTCGACTACGACCTGCCCGAGGAGCTGATCGCCCAGGAGCCAATCGCCGACCGCGCCGACGCCCGCATGCTCGTGCTGAATCGGCGCAGCGGCGAGATCAACCATTCGCGATTCTACAAGCTCGCCCGCCATCTGCGCGACGGCGACTTGCTGGTGCTCAACGATACCCGCGTCTTCCCGGCCCGCCTCAAGGCGCGCAAGGAGTCCGGCGGCGCCGTGGAACTTTTGCTGGTGCGGCCCGCCGACGAACCCGCCGGCGCCTGGATCGCGCTCGCGCGGACTCATCGGCCGTTGCGCGAGGGTCTTCGCCTGATGCTCGATAATGGCCGTGCATTGCGAGTGGTTGGGCATAGCCGCCCGGGCCGTCCGCTGGTGATCAGCGACGACGGCACTCCGATCGAGACGATGCTCGCGGAGTCCGGCGTAACTGCACTGCCGCATTATATTCGCCGGCCGCCCGGTCCCGAAGATTTGACCGAGTACCAGACGGTCTATGCCGAAAAGCCTGGTGCCGTGGCCGCGCCGACCGCCGGACTCCATTTCACTGACGACCTGCTGAAAGAACTCGACGCCGCCGGAATTCGCAATGCGCGCCTGACCCTGCACATTGGACCGGGCACCTTCATCCCCGTGCGCGCAGCCGAGGTCGAAGGCCATTCGATGGAGGGCGAGTGGTACACGATTCCACCGGCAACGATCGCTGCGATCGAATTCACGCGGCGTATCGGTGGCCGCGTAATCGCGGTCGGTACCAGCAGCACCCGCGCGCTCGAATCCTACGCCATCACGCACGATCCCGAGAGCTTCACCGGCCTGTTCATCTTCCCCGGCTTCCGCTTCAAGCTCGTCGATGCGATGGTCACGAATTTCCACATGCCGCGCACGACCGTCCTCGCCCTTGCGATGGCCTTCGCGGGCCGCGATCACATCCTGGCCGCCTATCGCGACGCGATCCGCCATCGCTATCGTTTTCTCAGCTACGGCGACGCTATGCTGATCATCTAATGGCTGCGCCCATCAGCTTCGAGATTCGTGCGGTTGACGGGGACGCCCGCATGGGTCGCCTGATCACGCCGCACGGTGAGATCGCGACACCGTGTTTCATGCCGGTGGGTACGCGCGCCGCCGTCAAGGCGATGGCGCCCGATGAATTGTGGGGGATGGGTTACCGCCTCGTCCTCGCCAACGCCTACCATCTGGCGGTGCGTCCCGGTCCTGAGCTGGTGCACGAAATGGGCGGGGTCGCGCGTTTCATGGGCTTTCGCGGCGCGATTCTCACCGACTCGGGCGGCTTCCAGGCGATGAGTCTCGCCAAGATCAACTCAATCGGCGAAAACGGTATCAAATTCCGATCGCATCTCGATGGCGCTCCGGTCCTCCTCACTCCCGAGAGCGCAGTTGAACTTCAGCAGACCCTCGGCACCGACATCATGATGGCGCTGGACGAATGCACGCCGTATCCAGCCGACCATGCCCGCGCACTCGCCTCACTGGACCTGACCGCGCGCTGGGCCGAGCGCTGTATTCATGCACGCACGAGTCCGACGCAGGCCCTGTTCGGGATCGTGCAGGGCAGCGTCTATGCCGACCTGCGCCGCACGAGCGCCGCCCAGATTACCGCGTTGCCGTTCGACGGCTTTGCCACCGGCGGCCTCTCGGTCGGCGAGCCCAAACCCGCCATGCGCGAGATGGCGGCACTGTCAGCGTCGATCTTGCCGCGCGACCGCCCCCATTACCTGATGGGCGTCGGCACGCCGCAGGATCTGCTCGCCTGCGTCGGCATGGGTTACGATATGTTCGACTGCGTGCTGCCGACGCGCAACGCGCGCAACGGCGGCGCCTTTACGAGCGAGGGTCGCCTCGCGATCAAGCGCGCCACTTATGCCCGCGACGAACGCCCGCTCGATCCGCGCTGCGACTGTCGCTGCTGCACGACCTTCTCGCGCGCCTACTTGCGCCACCTCCATCTGTCGGGCGAAATACTGGCGGCGCGTGCGCTCACCGAGCACAATCTCTATTTCTATGCTCACTTGATGCGTGAGGCTCAAGCTGCTATCGCATCCGGGACTTACGGGGCATTCGCCGCATACGTTACGAATATGATCGACGACGGCGAAAACGCCGTGAACGGGAACAAAATCGATGTGGTTTGAAGGTATCGCCTGGGCCGACGCCGCGGCTTCTGCCGCCGCGCCCGCCGCGAGTTCGCAGGGCTTCCTCGACCAGATGCTGGGTAATCCGATTATCCCGCTGGTGATGGTGGTCGCGGTTTTCTACTTCATCATTATAAGGCCGCAGTCACAGCGCCAGTCCGAGCACCAAAAGGTGGTCAAGGGGCTCAAGAAAAACGACGAAGTCGTGACCAACTGCGGGCTGATCGGCCGCGTCGCCGATCTGGGCGACATTCTCGTTACGCTCGAAATCGCGCCGAATGTTCGCGTGCGCATCGAGCGCACTGAAATCAAGGGGATGTCCACCTACGGCAAACCCCAAGCCAAAAAAGACAAGGGCGAATAGCCGCGCCGATCGATCGGGCGCAGGGCGGTTGACAGGGGTAATCGTGGAAGCTGCAAGTCAAAATCCGATTCCGATTGCGGTGCTGCTGACGCTCGCCGCTTTTTTTCTCTATCTCCATTTCACCAGCGGCAGCGGCTTCCTCCGCCTGCTGCTGGCGGGAGCGCTGGTGGTGGCGGGCCTGCTCCTGCTGCTGCCCAGTTTCCCGCTGAACTTGCCGGCCTTCCTCGATAACATGCCCAAAATCCAGCTCGGGCTGGATTTGCAGGGTGGCACCCATCTGCTGCTCGAGGTGAAGCTGCAGGAGGCCATCAACACCGCGCTCAAGCGCCGCGGCGATGATTTGAAGCGCGCCCTGGTCGAAAACAAGCTCGACCCCGGCGACATCACGCAGAACCCCGACGGCTCGGTCCTGGTCAAGCTCAAGAATGCCGGCGAGCGCACGCCCTTTCTCAATCTGATCGACAAATCGTTCCCGGATATCGTGCTCGCGACCGCTGAAAGCGGCGGTGACAGTCCCGCCTATACGATGACCTTCAAGCCGCGCGACGCCCTCCAACTCGGCAACAGTGCGATGGATCAGGCGCTGGAGACGATTCGCAACCGCATCGATCAGCTCGGCGTGCGCGAAACCACGGTGCAGAAAGAGGGCGACAACCGCATCCTGGTGCAGTTGCCGGGTATTCAGGATCCCGAACGCGCCAAGGAACTGATCGGCAAGACCGCGGTCCTCCAGTTCAAGTTCCTCGACGACAAAACCAGTGTCGCCGATGCGATTAAAAATGGCCCGCCACCCGGCGATGAGCTGCTCTCCGGACCCGCGCAGGCCGGTGGCGCGCAGCCCTACCTGGTCGAATCCAACCTCCTGATGACCGGCGACGTCGTGACCGACGCGCGCGTGCGGCCCGGTACCCGCCTCGAGGGTCCCTACGTCGAAGTCAAGCTCGATCGACGCGGCACCGATATCTTCGCCGCGCTCACGGCCGACAACGTCGGACGCCATCTCGCAATCGTGCTCGACAATACGGTTTACTCGGCACCTGTGATCAAGGAGCCGATTCCGGGCGGCGACGTACAGATTACTGGCAGCTTCTCCTTCGCGGATGCCCACGAACTCGCGATCGTGCTGCGGTCGGGCGCGCTGCCCGCGCCGGTCGAGATTATCGAGGAGCGCACCGTCGGCCCGTCGCTCGGCCGAGATTCGATTCGCCAGGGCGAGATGTCCTTCGTGGTCGGCGCGATTGCGGTGCTGGTCTTCATGGCGCTTTACTACAACGGCGCCGGTCTCCTCGCCGATTTCGGCCTGACCCTCAACATCCTGCTGCTGGTCTGCGTGATGGCGGCGCTGCAGGCGACCCTGACCCTGCCCGGCATCGCGGGTATCGTGCTTACGCTGGGCATGTCGGTCGATGCCAACGTGCTGGTCAACGAACGTATGCGCGAGGAGTTGCGCTCCGGTAAGTCGCCGCGCGAAGCGGTCAAAATCGGCTACGAGCGCGCATGGTCGGCGATTCGTGACTCGAATATCTCGACCTTCGTCGCGGGGTTGATTCTCTTCCAGTTCGGTACTGGACCGGTTAAGGGCTTTGCCGTTACGCTTTGCGTCGGCGTGCTCACCGGCGTGTTCTCATGCTTCGTCGTTACGCGGGCCTGGTATGACTATAAGATCGCGATGCGGCGGCTGAACGCAATCAGTGTTTAGGTCCATATTAAATTGAAAAAGGGCTATCTCGAGGCTTGGCGCGGGGGTTGCCGTCGCTAATCCTGGTGCGCCCATCCCGTGTTCACATATATTCGTTAGCTTCATGGCGCTTTTCACCTGGATTTGCCAGAATGGCCCGACGCGCCCCGAGTGGCGGTATTAGAAAGACGCGTTTCCGGCTCGCATAAAATCTTGCGCGATGACGATGGCCGACGAGGATGATGGCCGATAAGGACGATATACTGCTTAACTCCCGCGAGGTCGCATTCCTGCTCGACCTCAGTCCGGATACGGTCAACGAATTTGCGCGGCGCAATATCCTCCCCGCATTCAAAAAAGGGCGGCAATGGCGCTTTCGCAAACGCGATATCGCCTCATTCAAAAGACAGATGCGCGGCGTAAATGCGGCGGCCTGAAACGGCAGGTGAGGCGGTTAAGGACCCTGTTCGTCGCGACGGGCCTTGTGGTTGTGCGGTGAGCGCTGTCCGATCCGAAGGAATTGGTGTGATTTGATGGCTGAACCGCACGAAAGCCGCGTCTACTCCGACCTTGCGCACTTATACGACCATGTCTTCGGTCGCGTCTTCGTCGATCGCGAGCACGAGGTGATCGAGGGACTAGGGTTTCGTCCGGGGCAGTCCGCGCTTGAAGTCGGCGTCGGCACCGGAATATCCCTAGACGCCTATCCGCCATACGTACACGTCACCGGTATCGATCCCTCCTCGAGCATGCTCGATCATGCGGTAGCCAAAATCCGCGCGAATAAACTGGGCCATATCGAACTGCGCAGCGGCGACGCGCAGGCGCTGGAATTTCCCGACAACAGTTTCGATTGGGTGCTGACCTTTCACGTGATGACGGTCGTACCCGATCCGCGGCGGATGATGTGCGAGATGATTCGGGTGTGCAAACCGGGCGGCCGCATCGTCGTTGTCAGCCATTTCGCCAGCCCCAATCCGCTGCTGTATATGCTCGGGCGCGCGATCAACCCGCTGACCAAGATGCTCGGATGGACCACGCGTTTACGCGCGCGCGACGTGCTCGACGGTCAGCCGATCACGGTCGAGCGCAATCGTCGCTTCTCCCCGATCTCGGTTCACTATTGTATCGTCGCCCGCAAGGAGCCGTGAGCGCTCCGTACTTTTCCTTGTCCGGATGTCGTTCTTGTTTTTGGCGATGAGGAAGCTCACGTTCGCAGCCGCGCTCGGTGCAGTCCTACTCGGGGCTACCACTGCCTTTGCCTACGAAGCAACGCCGGTCGCCAACGGTGGATCGATCGCCGGCACCGTCAATTTCGACGGCATCGCGCCCAAGCCGAGAGCTCTGGAGATTGGCAAGGACAAGGACGTCTGCGGCGCACATCCGCTGCTCGATCAATCGCTCGTTGTCGGCCGCGGCGGCGGAATCGCCAACGCGGTCGTGACCATAACCGATATCGCGCGCGGCGAACCGATGAAGCCCGAGAGCGCCGTGCTCTTCGATCAGAAAGGATGCGAGTACGTGCCGCACGTGATCGCGTTTCCGGCGGGCAGCACCGTAAAGGTGCTCAACTCCGACGGCATCCTCCACAGCGTACACACCGAGTCGTCGATCAACCCGATCGTCGATATGGCGCAGCCCGGCTTCAAGAAAACGCTCAGCGTGGTAATCGCGAAGCCCGAAGTGATCAGGGTGACCTGCGACGCGCACAACTGGATGGAAGGATGGTGGTACGCCGTCGGCAATCCGTATTACGCGGTGACCGACGCGAAGGGCCATTTCACGATCGCGAACGTCCCGCCGGGCACGTACACGATGCGGGTGTGGCAGGAAAAGCTTGGCGAGATTTCGCGCAAGGTCACCGTTGTCTCAGGCGCGCCGGTCACCGCGGACTTCACCATGAAGGCGCTCAAGGAGTAGAGCTTGATTTCATTTGAAACCTCAGAGAGGTTTCAAAAAGAAACCAAAGTTTTGCGTTCCTCAACAACTCTCCTTCCGGATCACTCTTATGATTAAACGCTTCGACCGACTCGACGTTGCGACCTCCGACCTCGACGGCGCCGTTGCAATCTACGAGCGCAATTTCGGCTTCGCGGTGCGCCGCGAGGTCGGCTCAGATGACGCGATAGTCAGGGTTGGTGACGCCGAGATTCGCCTGCGGGCCGGCGCCGCCGCGGCCGACTTTATCGCGGCTAACGGCGAAGGACTCGCCGCCGTGTGGCTCGAAGCCGACGACGTTGACACGGTCGCCACCGCACTCGATAGCGCCGGCCTGGCGCGGCGTCCCGTTCGCCGTGAAGCCGACCGGCGCGTCCTCGAAGTCGATCCCGAGGCGGCCAACATGGTGCCCCTCTTCATCTTCGACCGCCGTCCCGCTTGATAGGTACTTGAATGATTGGTTCACGCTGCTGCCTCGGCCAAGAAGTCCGCCCCGCAGGAACAGTCCGACCGACCCGGAATGGGTGAGTGGACGCAATCGTGAAGGACCGCCTTCATCCCCATATCCAGAAGGTTTGAACTCGGGGCGGACGGCGCAGTCTAAGCCCGCAACTTCTGCTTTTGCTTGAATAATCGGGCCCAGTTGATTATTGCTCGATCAAGTAACTGGACATTTACTTGGGAGTACCCAAACGATTTGCGCGTGCTGCCGCCACGCCAAGGAGTCTGCCTCAATGAGTGAAGCTGAAAACGTTTCGTCCACCGTCAACGGTAATGGCGGGATCGATTTCGACCCCGATGCGTTGCGCGCCAAGTACGAGGAGGAACGCAACAAGCGCGTCCGCTCCGACCACAATGACCAGTACGTCGAAGTGAAAGGCGACTTCAGTCGTTTCGAACGCGACCCGTATGCCGATCCCATCACCCGGGAACCGCTCAATGACGACGTGGGCGTGTTAATCATCGGTGGTGGCTTCGGCGGTCTGCTGGCGGCCGCGCGTCTGCGCGAGGCAGGTATCGACGACATCCGCATTATCGAGAAGGGCGGCGACTTCGGCGGCACCTGGTACTGGAATCGCTATCCGGGTGCGCAATGCGATATCGAGGCGTACATCTATCTGCCGCTGCTCGAAGAGACCGGATACATCCCGAAGGAGAAGTACTCCTTCGCGCCGGAAATTCTGGAGCATTCGCGCCGCATCGGTCGAAAATTCGATCTGTATCGCAACGCGTGCTTTCAGACTCAGATCAAAGAGATCAAATGGAGCGAGGAAGACTCCAGGTGGATCGTCACCACCGATCGCAATGACCGCATGCGGGCGCGCTTCGTGGTCATGTCCAACGGGCCGTTGAACCGGCCGAAGCTGCCCGGCATTCCCGGCCTCGACAGCTACAAGGGACACACCTTCCACACCAGTCGCTGGGACTATGCGTACACCGGCGGCGACACCACCGGTAATTTGCATAAGCTGGCAGACAAGCGCGTAGCGATTATTGGCACCGGCGCGACCGCCGTCCAATGCGTGTCGCACCTCGCGAGGGACTCACAGCATCTGTACGTCTTCCAGCGCACGCCGTCGTCGGTCGATGAACGCCGGAACAGTCCGACCGATCCGGAATGGGTGAAGACGTTGACGCCGGGTTGGCAGAAGCGGCGGATGGATAACTTTTGCGTACTGGTCTCGGGCGGCCATCAGGACGAGGACCTCGTCGGCGATGGATGGACCGACATCTTCCGGAATCTCGGCGGACTCCTCCCAACCTCAACTGGCGCCGAGCTTTCGCCGGAAGAGCGCGGGCGCGCGATGGAACTGGCGGATTTCAAAAAGATGAACCAGGTTCGCGCGCGAGTGGACGCAATCGTGAAGGACAAGCGGACGGCAGAGGCGCTGAAGCCGTGGTACCGTCAGTTCTGCAAGCGCCCGACCTTCAATGACGAATATCTGCCGGCGTTCAATCGTCCGAACGTGACGCTGGTGGACACCAAGGGCCGCGGCGTCGATCGCATCACGGAGAAGGGCCTGGTGGTCGATGGGGTGGAGTACG
>Ga0181521_10007144_pt1 | contig 11815 bp, 13 predicted proteins | sample PEATcosm2014_Bin_32_FD_119764 | JGI IMG/M metagenome (GOLD analysis project Ga0181521, IMG submission 119764) | Peatland microbial communities from MTU Mesocosm Facility, Houghton, MI, USA - PEATcosm2014_Bin02_60_metaG | ecosystem: Environmental > Terrestrial > Soil > Wetlands > Peat | place... | reverse complement strand
TGCCTGTATTTCGCTTTTGAAGAGTCTCCCAGCCAGATTCTCCGCAACATGCGCTCGGTTGGCCTTGACCTCGAGCCGTGGATAAAAAAGCATTTATTGCACTTCCACGCCATGCGGCCAACCAGCATCGGCCTGGAAGGGCATTTGGCTGCTATTCACAAATTGATCGCCGAGCTTCGACCGAGGGTCGTGGTCATCGACCCGATCACGAACCTGGTTTCGGCCGCGGGCACTTATGACGTTAAATCGTTGCTCATGCGCCTGGTCGATTTTCTGAAGGTGGAATATATCACGTCGATGTTCACCAATCTGACATTCGCGGGAGACCCCCAGGAGAGAACTGCGGCAGCTGTCTCCTCTCTCATGGACACCTGGATCGTGTTGCGGGACAGTAGGCCCAATGGACGACGGAGACGCGAGCTTTACGTCCTGAAATCCCGCGGCATGGCACATTCGCGCGAACCTCGTGAGCTAATCGTGAGCGAGAAAGGCCTCGAATTGGGTAAGGTACTGACTGATCACGCGCTGGGAACGACCGTCGCAGGCCCAAGCGCATTCGCGTCAGCCAGGTAGGAATCTTGGTTCATCTGGACCAGTCACCGAGAACCGACATGAAGAAGATCAACATGAAGAAGAAACCAGCAAAAAAGCGCCGCCCTGCCAAGACCAGCCGGAGCGACTTCTGGCGATTGCGGCTTTACATAGCCGGCCAAACCCCTAATTCGATTACTGCGATCGAGAACCTCAAGAAGATTTGTGAGGACAAGCTGCGGGGCAAGTACGTTATCGAAGTCGTAGACTTGCTGGAGAAGCCGCAACTGGCCAAGGGCGATCAGATCATCGCCATTCCGACCCTGGTGAGAAGGCTCCCGCCGCCGGTCAAAAAAATCATTGGCAACCTCTCCAAGACCGAGAGTGTCATTGTGGGGTTGGATCTTCAGCCGGTACGCTAGACCGGCTCCAGCGTTGCTGTACTCCGATTGTGTAGAGACGGGACTTGCCCCGTCTCCGTCGGGAGAATTCAGTGGTTACAGCAATCTTGGATTCGCTGTAAAGTAAGGGCAAAAATACCAGATGTCTAACCAGCGAGCGCATCCCGATGGCCGAGCCCTCCAACCAGGATTACCCGGCAAAGTCGGCGCGCCGCAAGGATCTCGCAGCAGCCGCCGACCTTCCCCACGCAATCGGCCGCCGTCCACGCCGCCGGATTGGCAAACAAAACTCCTCGCTCGGTTGAAAACCGCGGAGGAAACTCTCCGCGCCATACAGTCCGGCGAAGTGGATGCTCTAATGGTGTCCGGCCGTCGCGGAGAGCAGGTGGTTTCTCTGAAAGGCGGCGAACCCGCTTATCGCATGCTGGTGGAGGCCATGAGCGAAGGCGCGGCGACTCTGTCCCGGAATGGCGCTGTGCTCTACTGCAATCGCAGCTTTGCAGAACTGGTTCGCAGGCCAGCCGGAAAAATTATCGGAATTGCGGTTCAGTCGCTGGTTGCGGAAACCGAGCGAGACCGGTTCGAAACTTTGCTTGCCGGGGCTCAGAAGGCGGTTGCGAAAGGCGAATTCAACCTGCGTTGCACGGATGGAAGTCTGATTCCGGTCTATTTGTCACTGAACCGGTTTCGTGGATACGACGGCCAGGCCCTGGGCATGGTGATCACCGATCTGAGCGAGCAAAAACGCAAGCAGGCCGCGGAAATCAAGCAGGCCGAGGCCATGCACCGGCTCCTTCTGGAACACGAGCTTTCGGCGCAAGAGGAGGAACGGCGCCGGATTGCGCGCGAACTGCATGACGAAGCCGGCCAGTTGCTGACCTCTCTTCTGGTCGGTCTGCGAACCCTGGAAGACACTCGAAAGCTGGCAGACGTTAAGGAACAGGGACGTCGGCTACGGGAAATCGCTGCCCAGGCCATCGACGAGGTCGGTCGGCTCGCCCGCGGGCTTCACCCAACCGTGCTCGACGACCATGGCCTGGGTGTTGCCCTCAGCCGATACGTTGCCGAGTACACCAAGACCCACAACATAGCCGTTGAACTCAAACTGAATGAACTTGAGCTGAGCACTCTGCCGCCAGCAGCACAAATCGGTTTGTATCGCATTCTCCAGGAAGCCCTGACCAACGTAGCCAGACATTCGGGAGCCAAGACGGTCAGCATTCGATTCGCCCGTTCGGCCACGGCGTTGGAGGTAGCAGTCGTCGATAACGGATGTGGCTTTGACGCTAAGGCCGTGGCTCTCTCCTCGCACCGCCTGGGGATTCAGAGTATGCGAGAGAGAGCGGCAATGTTGGGCGGAACGCTCAGCTTCACATCGCAGCGCAAGGGGACCAGGATTCTGGTGCAAGTCCCGCTTGCCAACCAGGAAACCAAGCCCTTGGCGGGATTGAGGAAGGCTTGAAATGCCGGTGCGAACGCACAAAATCAGAGTCATGATCGTGGATGATCACGCCATCCTCCGCGCCGGACTGAAAATGCTGGTCAATGCCCAAGCCGATATGGAAGTTGTCGCGGAAGCTCCCGATGGAGAGAAGGCGGCTCAATCGGCACGGGAAACGAAGCCGGATGTGGCCTTGCTGGACCTCACCATGCCTCGGGTTGGGGGCATGAAGGCGCTCCAGGAGATGGCGCGAAGCTGCCGCGAAACCCGGGTCCTTGTCCTCACCATGCACGATGACCCGGCGTACTTACGCTCGGCTCTGGCTGCCGGGGCCTCTGGCTACCTGTTGAAAAGGGCGGTGGATGCGGAGTTGCTTGCCGCCATACGAGCCGTGCACCGCGGAGGGATCTTCGTGGATCCGCGTTTGGCCAGCGTTCTTGTCCAGGACGTGTTGGCGAAGAGTGGTGCGACGCCTGGTTCCAAACGGCCGGTCAACATCCTCAGCGACCGTGAGTTGCAGGTGCTCAGGCTCGTGGCGCGGGGTTACACCAGCGCACAAATAGCCAAACAGATTTTTGTGAGTGTGAAAACTGTCGAGACCTATCGTTCGCGTTTTGCCGAGAAGCTCGGACTTCGGACGCGTAGCGATGTAGTTCGTTTTGCCGTGCTAATGGGTCTATTGACCCCAGAAACGCTGGAGAGTGAGCCGCGCAGCCCGGCTCGGTAGGAATTCTGTTTCAGGCCGCCTTTCTGCCCCGACATCTAGGGAGCCTCTGATCAAGTGTGGCGCGGGCGCCCTCGCCCGCGAAACGCCGCGTATTCATCGTGCTGTTGGGTACAACGAGATACTCGTTGATAGGTTCCCTAGCCCAGATGAGCCTTCTTGTCAGGGTTTTCCCGGACAAAGCCCTTCATTATTAGCAACATCCCCGATACCACGCATATTGAATGGGCTGCACACTATTATTCAAGCTGAAAAAGTGTAGCTTCCCCTGCCAACCCAGGCCACAAGCTGGTCAGCAGCGATCGGAGAACAAAGCGATGAGAGCGGCATTACGAGCCTCCCCACCGGGGCCGAAGTCGGAAATCTTCCTGGTCGGAATAGATAAGTTGACCGCGGGCTTTGACCCTGAGTCCTTTCTTGCAAAAACCGGCGTCGGCAAGACGGTTATTAATCTGAAAAAGAAAGACGCCGTCTTTTCACAAGGCGATCCAGCCAACGCGATTTTCTACATTCAGCAAGGCCGAGTGAAGCTTACCGTCGTGTCGAAGAATGGCAAGGAAGCGACCATCGCCCTGTTGGGAGCGGGGGAATTCATCGGAGAGGAGTGCATGGCAGTCGCTCACCCTATGCGCATGGCAACTGCGTCCGCGCTTATGGAGTGCACCGTGCTCAGGATCGATAGAGAAGAGATGTTGCGAGTGCTCCACCGGGAATCCGCATTCTCTGATCTGTTCGTCTCCTTTCTTCTCGCCCGCACCACCCGATTCCAGGAGGACCTCGTCGATCAGCTTTTCAATTCCAGCGAGAGACGCCTGGCACGGATTCTTCTGCTGCTTGCCCAGTTTGGGAAGTCCAGCAAACCCGAGACCGTGATTCCCAACATAAGCCAGGAGACTTTGGCAGGAATGGTCGGCACAACCCGTTCACGGGTTAGCTTCTTCATGAATAGGTTCAGGAAACTGGGTTTCATCGACTATCAACCGGGTGATGTGTTGCAGGTTCACAATTCACTTCTCAATATGGTCCTTCACGACTAGTGTCGTGTCCCGTTAATTCGCAACATAAATCAACCCTGTCATCCTGAGCGAAGCGAAGGACCTATGTATTTTGTTTGCACCACGCAAATCGTTGCCCCGGCTCGACAACGACTCCCGATTTTATTCGCGTATTTCCGGGACACCACACTAGCTGTCCTCCGCAAAACGGCTTTGAGCAATTTTGAACAGCTTTCCCTGCGGAAGTTTTGAGAATGAACTTTTGAAGGTGACTTATGTCCTTAGCGGCCTATTCGAAACCCAAGAGTGCTGTGCTTCTTTGCATCGACGATAACGAGGAAGTGCTGGAGTGCGAGAAGGCATTCCTCGAGACCTTCGGCTACACGGTGCTGACCGCTGCCAGCGGAGCCAGAGGCTTGGAACTGGCTTGCGTCCATCCGGTGGACGTGGTGATCGTCGACTACTTTATGCCCGAAATGGACGGGCAGGAGTTTTCGCTGGAAATGCGACAGCTTAGGCCGCAAGCTCCCATCATCATGCTTTCCGCGGCAGCCAATGTTCCCATGCAGGCTTTGAAGCTGGTAGACGCTTTCATACCCAAGTTTGATTTGGCCGACGCGCTATTGCCCGCAATCGCGCAGTTGCACGATCGCGGCCGGTCCGAGCTATTTTCCTATGACGGATGACGATGACGTAGGATAACGGAAAACGATCGAGGGACCATTTATGAAAATCTATTTGTACGCCGGACTAATCCTGATTGTCCTCGGCATTGCCTCCCTGATCGTGCCCATTCCTCACACCGAAACACATGGCATTAAAGCCGGGGACATGCACTTCGGCGTGCAAACCAGCCACAGTGAACGCGTGTCGCCCATCATCAGCGCGTTGCTGATTGCCGGCGGCATCGCATTGGGGATTGCGGGTGGGCGCGGGAAGTAATGAGTCGAGTGCTCTGAACCTCTCGACTGCAGCGCCGCCGTCCCCGCCCGCCGTACCTGTCGTGTAGACACGGGGCTTGCTTCGTCTCCCTCGGATGTAATTCAGGATTTGCTTGTGGGTACAGCAATTCTGGATTCCCCATAATCAGCTCTCCCACTTCTGCCATCTGACATTTTTCTTTTCATCGCAAACCATCTGGGATCGAATCCCGTTGACATAAGCCCCGCCGCTCGCAACCATGTTTATTAGAGATCAGATTGGGCCAGTTCCGAGACGTGCACGTCACCAGGAGGCCCCTCGAACCTGCCCCAAACCGATTCAAGGTGAAGTTTTAGAGATAAGTTATTGATTTATAAAGACTTTATACGCAAGTCCTTTAAACTCAAAGACCTGGCGGGAATCTCCTCTAAGTCTTTGATTCTAATATACCGGGAGGAGGGGGGGTACCCCTTCAAAACTGCTGGTTATTATATAAGCAGTGAATATAAAGGAGGACGCATCGGTCTCTGGTTGCCCCGCTCACGTAAGCGTTCCAAACAACGCTCCAACCCCAGCGGTCAGCGCCATCGCTAGCGCTCCCCAGAAGGTGACGCGTGCGGCGCCTATCGCAACGCCAGCGCCGCCTGCGCGCGCAGCCAACCCGCCCAGCAGCGCGAGGAACACCAGCGATGTTCCAGCGACCAGAGGAATCAAACTCGCCGCTGGTGACAGGGCAGTGACCAGAAGAGGCAGGGCTGCCCCGATGGCAAAGCTGCCAGCCGACGCCAAGGCAGCCTGAATCGGACGCGCGCGAAAGCTCTCGGAGATGCCGAGTTCATCGCGCGCATGGGCGCCAAGCGCGTCATGGTCCATCAGTTCTTTGGCAACTTGTTTCGCCAGCGCAGGATGGAGCCCGCGCTTGACGTAGATGGCCGTCAGTTCCTTGTGTTCGCCCTCGTCGTCGGTTTTGAGTTCCGCGCGCTCCAGCGCAAGGTCCGCTTGTTCGGTATCTGCCTGGGAGTGCACGGAGACATACTCCCCGGCAGCCATCGACATGGCCCCAGCCACCAGGCCCGCGACTCCAGCGACCAGTACGTTGCTGTGGGTCGCATGAGCAGCGGCAACACCGAGCACCAGACTCGCGGTCGAAAGGATGCCGTCGTTCGCGCCCAGTACCGCTGCGCGCAGCCAGCCGATGCGGTCCGTGCGATGTCGTTCTCTGTGGCGAACGTACATAACTATGAACCTCCCTGATTCAGGTGCAGCTAGAAACACGAGACATCGTTATTTCACGGACGCAAGTTCCGAATTTCCGGCACACGTCTGCCGGATTAAATCCAGTGCTTTCGCAGCAGCCACACTTTGATGATTTGCGTAAGTCCCATGTAGGCGAGCAGCGTAAGCATGAGAATTGGCCAGTACAGCCGCGGCAGCGCCGTGAATCCCAGCGCCGAGGCCAGCGGCGAATACGGCAGCCACACGCCAAGCGCCATGATGGATAGGGTGGTAGCCGTCAGCGCCCAACTCGCGCGGCTTTGCAGAAAAGGAATTTTGTTGGTGCGAATGACGTGGATGATCAGCGTCTGCGTCATCAACGACTCGACGAACCAGCCGGTCTGAAACAGCGAGGCTCGCGATGGGGCCCAGCAGTGGAAGATATGGAGCATGACGTAGAAAGTCGTGTAGTCGAAAATCGAGCTGATGGGACCGATAAAAAGTATGAACCGCCTGATTTCAGAAATGTTCCAGGGCCGCGGCTTGGCTACTTGCTCTTCGTCCACAGCGTCGGCTGGAATCGGCACCTGCGAGAAGTCATACAGCAGGTTATTGGTCAACACCTGAATCGGTGCCATCGGCAAGAACGGCAGGAAGGCGCTTGCCCCGAGCACGCTGAACATGTTCCCGAAGTTGGAACTCGCTCCCATCCTTATGTACTTAACGATGTTCGCGAAAACCTTGCGGCCTTCAATCACGCCCCCATCCAGCACCGTGAGGTCTTTCTCCAGCAAGATCAGATCGGCCGACTCTTTGGCGATATCGGTTGCGGTGTCGACCGAGATGCCGACGTCCGCCGCGCGCAACGCCGGTGCGTCGTTGATTCCGTCACCCATGAATCCAACCACGTGCCCCTTGCCCCGCAGCACACGGATGACCCGCTCTTTGTCCGCGGGCGAGAGCCGGGCGAACAGCGTCGCCTTCTCCGCGGCCTCGGCCAGTTCGACGTCGGACATTTTCTCCACGTCGGCGCCCAGCAGCATAGGGTCGGGCACGAGGCCAACATCTTTGCACACCTTGCGGCTGATCAGGTGGTTATCGCCGGTGAGGATTTTTACGGCCACGCCATGCTTGGCCAGAGCCGCAAGGGCGCTGGCGGCGGTGTTCTTGGGCGGGTCCAGGAACGCGACGTAGCCTCGCAGTGTGAGGTCGCTCTCGTCTTCCTTCGCGCAAATCTGCTTCCCGGGCAGGTCCTTGGAGGCCACTGCCAGCACGCGGAAGCCGTCGTTGCTGAGGCTGTCGTACTCCGCCTTCAGCCCGACCATGCGATCGGGCTCCATGGGAGACAACTGGCCATCGAGTTCAAAATGCGAGCAGCGGTGGAAGACGTCCTCCGGAGCCCCCTTGGTGAGCAGGACCGGCTTCCCTTCCGCGTCCGCCACCAACACCGACATCATGCGTCGCGTGAAATCGAATGGGAGCTCGTCCAGCTTCTTATACTTCTCGACCACCGCTTTCCCGTGAAAGTCGGTGCTCTCCAGAATCGCCCGGTCGAGCAGGTTTTTGAGGCCCGTCTGGAAGTGGCTGATCAGATACCCGTCGAGCAGCACGTCCTCGGATTCACGCCCTGCGATATTGCAATGCCGCATGAGGACGACGCGGTCCTCGGTGAGCGTACCCGTCTTATCGGTACACAGCACATCCATGCCCCCGAAGTTCTGGATGGAGTTAATCCGCTTGACGATCACCTTCTTGCGGCTCATGACGAGCGCGCCGTTGGAGAGGCAGACGGAGACGATCATCGGCAGCATTTCGGGAGTAAGTCCCACAGCCACGGCAAGCGCAAAGAAAAAGGCACCTTTCCAATCGTGCTTGGTGAAACCGTTAATCAAGAAGACCAGAGGCACCATCACGGCCATGAACTGCATCATGAGCCAGGTGAAGCGGTTGAGGCCCTGATCGAAGCTGGTCAACGCGCGTTCTCCGGTGATCGAGCTGGCCATGCTGCCGAGGTAGGTTTGTACTCCCGTCGTGACTACGACGGCCGTCGCCGTGCCGCTCTCGACGCTCGTCCCCATGAAACATGTGTTCTTGAGTTCAGTCGGCGAGGTCTCTTGGCTGGTCTCTGGATCGTGAAACTTCTCGACCGGTAGCGACTCGCCCGTGAGGCTGCCCTGGCTCACGAAGACGTCTTTCGAAGTCAGCAGCCGCACGTCGCCGGGAATCATATCGCCGGCGGCCAGCTTGACGATGTCGCCCGGCACCAGGTCCCGTAGCGGTATCTCCCGCGCCGCGCCGTCGCGAACGACAGTAGCGGTCACATGGATCATGGCCTTCAGCTTCTCGGCGGCGGAGTCCGCCCTGGCTTCTTGCCAGAAGCGGAGTCCCACACTCAGCGCCACCATGCCCACCATCACCGAGCCGGCGCGCGCGTCGCCGGTAAGAAAGGAAATCGCGGACAGAGTCGAAAGCAGAATCACCAGCGGGTTGCGGATGATTTTCAGAACGCGGATGGGCCAGCCTTGCTTGCGCTCTTGTGCGATCTCGTTCGGCCCCGTCGTGCGCGCCCGTGCTTCGGCGTCAGCTTGCGTCAGGCCATTGAGAGACGTTCGCAAGTCCCGAAGCAACGCCTCGCCATCCTTACGGGCGGCGTCGAGGACGGCTGGCGAAACACGAATATTCTGGTTCTTCGGCTTGGGTGGAATCGGCGGCCCGTTTGGGCGGGCGGGTGGCACCGCGAGCTTAGTTGTTGCCGCTCCAGCGTCGACTGGAACTTCTGCCTTGCTATCCGCATTCGGTGTGGTCATCGTGTTTTTGACTCTTTGACCAGTTTACAGGTGAAGCTCGCAAGCCATGGCGTACTCTGTCAAGGCTTGCCGATGCGCCAAGGACACGCATCGAGAAACTGTGCTGGCCAAAAAGAATGGCCTCGCAATCGCCGTGGTCAGTTTTTGAGCGGGTGTGAGCAATCTTGCACAGAATAACGAACCCTGGCATGTCATCGTCAGCGTGCCGGCGATGCAGAATGGTCGAAGGCTTTTGCTTCGGGTGCAACAATTCGTTTGCTCCGGCAGGTAAGGCAAGGTTGACAAGTTCTCGAAACGCTTTAATGAGCGAAGGAGATCGACATGCTTTGGACAATTTTTGTTGTGCTTCTGATTCTGTGGCTTCTTGGTTTTAGCCTTCACATCGCCGGCGGACTGATTCACCTGCTGCTGGTGTTTGCACTCATCGTGCTGGTCATCAACCTGGTGAGCGGCCGGCGCGTGGCGTAAGGCCGCATTTTGAGAGGCTGGCGGAGATTGAGTATGCGAACCGTCTGCGTGCATGTCCTGGCCGTGCGGCACAGTTCTCCGCTCGATTGCCTCAGTGTGCTGAGCCCTCTCCGGAGCGTCGCATTCTCCAATGAGGGCAGCGATGCTTCTCAAGAAATCCTTTGGGTTTTTGGCTTTGGTATTGAGCCCGTCGCCAGTCACCGAGGGTATGGCGTCGCGTTCGTATGCGCCGCGCATGAACATTCCGGCAACTTACAGGAAACGGCGCGGTATGCAGGGAACCGGCCTTCTCAGAACTGGACACTTCCATTCCGGATGCTATTCCATTCCATCGGCGAAAAGGTCCGATCCTTCCCTTCAGTTGCTAATTGAGGAGCGTTGAAATTCGGAGGGTTGTCGCCGCAGATTCGGGTGATGGCGGGCACCAAGCAGCTGCGTGCTTCGTTCTTGGAAACGAAGGCATCCACCATTTTCAATGTGTGTTCTGGAATCGATTCGTCGCTGGAAACCATGACGATTGGAAGTTGGGGCCGAAGGCGCTTTATCTCGGTCGCGACCTCATGCCCATTCATCTCCGGCATATGGTAGTCGAGAACCACGGCAGTAACCGCGCACGCAACCGCAATCTCCAGGCCTTGCCGGGCGGAGGCGGCGGTGACCACGGCAAATCCGCGTCTTTCCAGCAGCGCTCGCTGGTAACCCAACATGCCGTCATCGTCGTCAATGCAGAGAATTGTTTTGCGTCCTGGATAAATAGACATGGCCGGGCCCTCCACATCGCGATGATCCACGATATGGCCGGCCAAGTCTGTTCAATTTTGCACAATTTTCGCGACAGTTCTCTTGCCGCATCGGTCTCTGCGGAGTCGCCTTCGAATATGCGACGCGCTCGCGCTGGCTAATACTTGTGTGCCCGGACAACGAACCGATTTGGCGAGGGGCCGACATAATAGAATGGATAGCAAGTCACCAGCGTAAGTGATGATTCAGTTGAGGGTGTAAGTACACTAGTGTCATTGGGAGCGACGATCTTCACCCAATCCACCTGATAGCGGAAGCGTCCATTGGCCGTCTGAATCTCAATCTCATCATCCCGGCGAACGTCTTTTAGCGCCCGGAAAAAAGTGTCGCGATGTCCGGCAATTCCACTGTTCCCAGGATCACCGGGAAGCGCAGTGCCTTTTATATGTCCAACGCCCAGCCGTAGAATTCGAGAGTTTGTCCCTTCGAGAACTGCGACCGACACTCCCAGTCTTGGAATATCCATGCGACCGAGAACGTCACCAATCTTGACCGCTGGTTTAGGTGCGGCTGGTTTTTGCTCGTTTTCCACCTGACTCTGGTTTTCCAGAGATCGCTTTGCAGATACCTGGTAGAGCCTGGCGTCGAGCAGAGTAAACCCGACGTAGCCGAGTGCAAGCATCCCGCCGAAATAAAGAAGGTATCGAATTCCGCGCAGTATCCATCGGTCACGCACAGGGGTAGACGTTCGACGTTTAATGACGAGCTTCATGGGCGTTCGCCGCTGGCGATGGGCTGCGGATTCAAAGGTGCGAAGTAACCGGTCCGGGCACGGACCAGCAACTCTCCACGACCCGGAGCGCTTGCCTTCACCTGTATGACCCGATACGTTCCATCCCGTTTTTTGTTCGTGGAGATGTAGGCAATGGTGTATTGGTTGCGAATATCGTGTGCGATCCGTTCACAAATGGGAGCAACGTCCTTTAACGATTCCGGCAAGAATGCCTCGCCGCCCGTATCTTTTGCCAGCCGCTTGAGCACACCAGGGTTTCGATCTGCATCTTGATCATCGAAAATGCCTATGGTGTAGATAGTTGCATCAGGCTGTCCTGCCAAGGCCATAATATCGGCTAACTTATGTTGGCTGGCGTTGTCTCCTCCGTCGCTGATTACGATGAGCACTTTTTTGTCCCGGGTGCCTTTTCTCAGGTGCGCAAGGGCAACAGCGAGCGCATCGTACAGTGCCGTCTCTCCTTTCGTTCTAATTCTGGACAGGGCAGCCTCCAACTGAGCGACTTGGTCTGTGAACGGGATGGTAGCTGGAAGACCAAACGAGACCTTCTCGTTGAAGTTGACCACGAACATCTGGTCTTTCGGGTTGCTGGAGCGGGCAAATGCCAGCGCCGCCGCAATAACATCGGCACGCTTCGGTCCCATGCTTCCACTGTTGTCGATGACCAGGCCGGCCGTGACCGGGATATCCTCGTGGCTAAACTGTTTGATCTGTTGCAGGACCCCGTCTTCGTAAACCTGAAAGTCGTCTTTGCCAAGTCCGGAGACCGGAATATGTT